>Ga0074197_1000029_pt1 | contig 314681 bp, 301 predicted proteins | sample EPASupsiteSAE305_FD_64526 | JGI IMG/M metagenome (GOLD analysis project Ga0074197, IMG submission 64526) | Bioremediated contaminated groundwater microbial communities from EPA Superfund site, New Mexico - SAE3-05 reassembly with SPADES | ecosystem: Environmental > Aquatic > Deep subsurface >... | reverse complement strand
GATCTCCACCGGAGTCCGCTTCCCAGCTCGTATTCCTTTGTCTCTGTTACCGACTCGCCAGCAACAGGCTTACCCTTCAAGCTCACCTATTATACAGACTACTCCCTCCCTGTCAAGGGTTTTAATTCCAAAATTCCAATATTCGCCGCGAAATTTTAAAGGAGGATTTAGTTCATTTCCTGCCTGCCCATCAGGGCTCGCATCAGGGTGTTTTGGTCGGCGTATTCCAGGTCGCCTCCAACCGGTAAGCCCCTTGCCAGGCGGGTAATTTGAATCGGAACTTCCAGTGTCATTTTGTTGATCTTCTGTTGGATATAAATCGCGGTCGCGTCGCCTTCCATGCTTGGATTGGTGGCAAGGATCAATTCTCGTACTCCGCCGCGTTCCAGACGCCCGAATAACGGAGCCAACCGCAGATCGTCGGGACCAATACCCTCGATTGGTGAAAGAACACCGTGCAAAACGTGGTATTTGCCATTATAAATGCCCACTTTTTCAATGGCGATCACATCCAGCGGTTCTTCGACCACACAAATTTGTCCCGCGTCGCGCCGGTCGCTTTCACAAATGACGCAGCGTTGATGCCCGCCGGAAGTGATGTTAAAACATTCAGCGCACAACCCGGTACTCGCTTTTACCTCGCGCAGGGCGTCAGCCAGACTCTCCGAAACATCCGCTGGTGCCTTTAAGAGGTAAAACGCCAACCGGGAGGCTGATTTTGGACCAATGCCGGGCAGCCTTTCCAAGGCATTAATCAGGTTTTGGATCGATTCGGGTAAGATCATTCAGCTCCGTTTTAAAAAGGTAATCCGCCTGCCAGCGGCCCCATGGTCTTTTCTTGAAGCTCGCGAGATTTATCCAGAGCGAGGTTTACCGCGGTGAGCACCAAATCGTTAAGCATTTCCGGATCGGCTTCCTTTAAAAAATCAGCGGCGATGTTCACTTCCTTGCATTTCTGGTCGCCAGTCATGGTAACGCTGATCGCGCCGCCTCCCGCGGTGGCGGTTACGCTTGCCTGGGCTAGCTCATCCTGGGCTGCCGCCATTTGGGCTTGTAATTTTTGGAGCTGTGCCATCATGGGATTACCGCCCCCGGCGGGGCCACGATTGAATCCTTTTGCCATCTTTCTCTCCTTTGATTATTTAACCAGTTTTCCGCCAAGATCTTTCGCCAAGGCAACCATCCCATTCTGATCCATGTCATCAGGCAGGTTTCCGTTGTCCTTCAACACGACAGCCCTGATCAGCAAGTTCGTTTGGCTCAGGTTTTTAAAGGTAGATTGTAATTCTGAATTGAGCGGATTTTTATCGAATTTATCTTTAAGGATTTGACTGAAACCAATGATCACTTCATCCTTTTTGATCTCCATGATCTTCGCGCTTCTCAGCAGCGCGGCGTAGGAACGGTCATGTTGATTCATACTTTGAATGAGTTGTTCCCAAAGACGGGCAAATTCTGTTCGGTTAAGTCGTTCCGCCGCGTTGGAGCTTACCTTTTTTGATTCTGTCGAAGGGTTAAGTTCTTTTTCTTCGGTTTTCTTTTCAACTTTTTCAAGCAGTTCCTTTTCTTCTGAAGGCTGCTTGAGGCTTTCAGAAGTAGCCTGTTTGGAAGGCGCGGCTTTCTCAACCGCCATCGGGCGGGCAGCCCGTTCGGTTTTTTCTTCCTGAATTTGAAGCGCCTTGGCTGGTTTTAGCTGGGGAGGGAAAGCCTCACTTTTTTGATTCAACAAGGCAGCCCCGCGGGCGATGGCAACCTCAAGACTCAATAATGGAGACCAGCCGACTTGGGAATTTTGAAAGATTTCATTAAAAATTCGGATGAGTTCGATGAGATCAGGCTGCGAAATTCGGGCGGCGGATTTGGAGATCGAATCTTCCACGTCGCGTGTGTTTTCGCTGAACCGGGCTGGATCAATTTGGAATAAAAGGATCTGGCGCAAGGTTTCAACGATCTGGCGGGTAAATGATTGGGGGTTGGCGCCCTTGTCCAAAGTCGCGTGCGCCAATTCGATCGCGGTGGCGGCATGGTTATCTGTCATTGCCGCGATCAATTCAAAAACGGACCTTTCGGTAGCCGTGCCGAGGATATTTTGAACAACCTCCAGGGTCAATTTTCCGTCGACATTGGAAAGCTGGTCAAGCAGGGAAATGGCATCCCTCATCCCGCCATTTGAAAACTTGGCAATTTCGGTCAACGCGTCTTCTTCAGCGTCGATGCCTTCCTTGGCGCAGATTTCGGCCAAATGGGCAATTAATCCGCCAAGCTCAAAACGCCTGAATTCAAAACGTTGGCAGCGCGACAGGATTGTTGGCATCACCTTGTCCAGCTCAGTGGTCGCCAAAATAAAGATGACATGTTTTGGAGGTTCCTCAATCGTCTTGAGGAGTGCGTTAAAAGCCTGTTTTGAGAGCATGTGGACTTCATCGATGATATAAACCTTATATGCCCCCATACTGGGCGAATAGCGCACGTTTTCAATCAGTTCGCGGGCGTCATCCACCCCGGTATGCGAAGCCGCATCGATCTCAATTAAATCCAGATACTCGCCGCGGTTAAAGGCATTGCAATTGGGGCAATCGTTACATGGCCGATCGGATAAATTTTGAGCCGTGCAGTTGACCGCTTTTGCCAAAAGCCGAGCCGCGGTTGTTTTTCCCGTACCTCTTGGTCCGGAAAAAATATAAGCATGGCCGACCTTGTCCTTGGCGATGGCGTTGCGCAGGGTGCGCACAACATGATCCTGGTATTTCACTTCATCCCAGGTGCGTGGTCTCCATTTTCGATAGAGTGATTTGCTGTCTTTTTCGTTCATAGGCTTCCCATATAGCTAAATAATAGCATACTTAGCTCGGGAAACCGGTCATCCTTCGGAGGATTTTTTATCGGTTTTTGAACAGGAGGGCAACCCAATCCTGGATCTGGGCTTGGGCAACAAATGTCAACCCCTTTTCTTCAGCCTTGGCTCGGACAGCGCTTTCCTGATGCTCGAGAATACCGGAGAGGATGATCGCTCCGCCATCGGCAATTAAGGCTTTCATGTTTGCGTCAAACAAACGGATGAGAACGGGAGCCAAGATATTGGCGAGTACCAATGGCGCCCGGGAAATGGAAAATTGCCCGTTTAATACTTCTTGAACCGAGCCAAGTCCGATTTCAAATTGAGAAGCGGAGATGGCGTTATTTTCTGCGTTTTCGCGGCTGTTGTCCACCGAAGCCTGATCAATATCCACCCCAAGCGCAAAGCTGCTACCTAACTTAATAGCACCCACCGACAGAATGCCAGACCCGCAACCGATATCGATGACTTGATTGGGGGTAATAAACTGTTTTGGCTGATCATAAACCGATTCCATCAATTGCAGGCACAACTGGGTTGTGGGATGGGTGCCGGTGCCAAAAGCCATGCCGGGGTCAATTCGAATTGAGACCCGGTTCGGGTCGGGCGATTCCATCCACACAGGCACGATCATCGTTCTTTCACCGATCGCGATCGGTTGATAGCGTTTTTTCCAGGCTTCCATCCAGTTCTGATCCTGAATGACTCGATAGGCAGGGGCGGGAATAGGTTGGATCATTCCCAGATAAAAGAGAGCTTGCTCTAACTTCTGACGAGTATCCTCAATTTGGTCGTCAATTTCAATATAAGCTCTGACGGCAATATCTCCGGTTGGTGTGCCGGCATCTTCATCATCCAGAAATTCGACACCTTGTTCTGTCAAAACACCATTCGGCGCGAATCGGCCAAATACCTCGGCCACCGCCTCAGCGAGTTCGCCGTTTACCTTGATTTCAGCTTCCAACCAATCTGCCATTTTCTTCTTTCCTAATTGCCGCCGAGGGTATCGTTGAGCCAATCGAAGAATCCCTTCGATTTTGGTTGAGGTTTTTCTCCCAGTGTAGCGGCTAACTTTTCAAACAGCTCTTTCTGTTCTTGGCTTAATTTCTTGGGGATGTCGATGTTCACGATTACGCGTTCATCTCCCCTTCCGCTGTGGCGTAAACGGGGCACTCCCTTACCTTTGATCGTAAAAACGGTTCCGGGTTGAGTACCAGCGGGTACTCTAAGCGTCTCCTCCACTCCGTCGACGGTAGGAATCAACATTTCAGCGCCTAAAACCGCCTGGGTGATATTGATGTCCAAGTCGAGGAAGATGTCATTTTCCCTGCGGCGGAAGTATTCATGTTCCTTTACATCCACCATTACATACAGGTTGCCGTTTGGACCGCCATTTGATCCGGGCTGACCTTCATTGGGAAGTCGAACCTGCATCCCGCTATCCACGCCGGCTGGAATGTTCACCGTCTTCTTAACTTTTTTACGTTCGATTCCACTGCCATTACAGGTATGGCATGGTTTTTCGATCAATTGTCCGCGCCCATGACATTTGGGACATGGTATGGTTTCCACCATTTGGACGATGAAAGTTTGCCTCACCTGGCGGATCTCGCCTTTGCCATGACACTGTGGGCAAGTGGTTACCTTTGTACCCGGCTCTGCGCCGCTTCCATGGCAAGTTGAACAAACTTCATCCCGCTCAAATTCGATTGTTTTTTCCGTGCCAAAAACCGCTTCCTCGAAGGTAAGCGTGGCGCCCATTTGCAAGTCTCGGCCTTTACGAGGGGCATTCCGTCTGGAAGATGTCCTTCCGCCGCCCATTCCAAACCCAAAGAGCTCTTCAAAGATGTCCTCAAAATGGGTTGAAAAATCCTGCATTCCACCCATATCTCCCAGTCCGCTCTTACCATAACGATCAAAGCGACCCCGTTTGTCAGCGTCGGAGAGGACACTGTAAGCCTCGTTGATTTCTTTAAATTTCTCCTCGGCGTCAGCCTCGTTATTGACATCTGGATGATATTGGCGGGCAAGTTTGCGAAATGCCTGCTTGATTTCCTCCGGACTCGCGGTTCGGGGCACGCCTAAAATTTCGTAATAATCTCTGTCGGTAGACATTAAGTTTGTCCGCTATTGAGCGACTTTAACTTGGGCTGGACGCAAAACCCGGTCTTTATGGGTATAACCCGGCAAAAGAACCGCGGTGACTATTCCACTTTCAACGCCATCAGCCGCCTCTTGCATAAGGGCTTCATGGTATTGCGGGTCGAATTCTTTACCTTCCGCCTCTATTTTCTTTACACCTTCTGTCTCCAGAATGTTGATGAACTTGCGGTAAACCAACTCCACCCCGTCTGCCCAGGTACAGTCGCCTTCCTTCTTATGGGAAAGCGCGCGTTCGAGATCATCGATACCCGCCAAAAACTTGCGGATCACCTCCCCGGAAGCAAACTGTCCAGCCATCATCTTTTCCTGGTCGGTTCGGCGCCGATAATTGAGAAAATCCGCCCTTTCACGCTGCAAGGCATCCATCAGTTCCTGAACCTTTGCTTCGCTTTCAACCAATCTGGCTTTCAATTCCTCAAGCGTGTCATCAGCCGAGAAACCTTCGTTTTCAGTCACCGGAGTCTCCTCAAGACTTTCTTCCTCTTTTTTTAGTTTTGCTTTCTTCTCACTCATAAATTCACCACCTGAATTGTGTATTCTTTATTCAATATAATTGTTGACCAGGAAATCGCTTAGAACATTGGCGATAAATCGCACGGTCGGTATGGCCCGGTTGTAGGGCATCCGCATCGGACCGAGTACACCCAACGCCCCGGAAAACTTTCCGGGAATGCCGTAATTGGAATAAACCATCGAAAAATCCTTCATTGGATAGGCCGCGTCTTCCACACCAATCAAGACTTGAACTGTACCGGCAGGTTGTAACCCATCCGAAAGGGTACCCATGATCTTACCCAGTGAACTGCCTTCATCCAACATATCGATCGCCCGGTACAGCGCGTTCGTATCCGAAACTTCCGGAACCGCTCGCAGATTAGCCAGACCATCGTAATACAATTTTCCTACTCCGTCTGTATCAATCCGCCGAATTTCAGCTTTAATGACCGCCAGAATATCCTCCTCCAAGGACCCAAAAGACAGATCCGTGGTAGATAAATTTTCAAGTGTTTTTCCAGCGCAAACCCGATTAAGGTTTTTCGCAGCCTCAGAGAGGCGATCTTGCGAAACCGGTTCAGAGAGTGAAACATACCGTTGGACTACTTCACCGCCAATGAGCACCAATACGGTGAAGATCTGGCGACCACTGATCGAAAGAAGTTCAATGTGCTTATATTTGTTTTGGATTGCCCGCGGCGCGGTAATCACTGAGACCGCGCTAGACTTGCGAGCTAATACCCGGGCAGCCGTTTGCATCCAATCCCCTACATCCGCGCGGGATGAATCAAATTGATCGCGGATCGCCATCTTGTCTGGATCGGCCAAATCTGAGATGGGGATAACCTCATTGATAAAAAGGCGGTAGCCTTCTTCGGTAGGAACCCTGCCGGCCGAAGTATGCGGCTGGCGTAATAATCCCATTTCTGTAAGAGCGCTCAGCTCGGTACGGATGGTAGCCGGGCTGAGATCAAGCATACAGTTATCGACCAGATGATTGGAACTGACCGGCTGACCAGTATCGATGTACTCTCGTACCACCATGAGGAGAATGATTCTTTTTCGCTCAGTTAATTTGATCATTGAACACCATTAGCACTCTAACAGGATGAGTGCTGAATAATCATAACCTATCAAAAAATAGGCGTCAATGAGACGAGTGTTAGAAGCATATAAATATTCCCGCCGGATTAGCAAGGTTTGCGATTACAATCAATCAGTTTTAGGTCTATTAAAGGAAACCAGCATGCGAGCAAGAAGAGCCATTTTATACACTCCCGCCAGTGAATGGGCAAAAATTCAAAAATCAGCCAGTCTGATGGTGGATTCACTCTGCCTTGACCTTGAAGATGGCACAAGCTTAAACAAAAAAGAAACCGCCCGCGGGTTTGCTTTGCGAGCACTGTATGAACTGGATTTTGGAACATCTGAAAAACTGGTGCGAATTAATCCGGTCGGCTCCGGATTAGAGCTTGAGGATCTTGACCGGGTTCTTCCAGGTCATCCGGATGGCATCGTGCTTCCCAAAGCCGAAACGTTAGATCAGGTTCTGTGGCTGTGTCAGCGAATCGAGGCGGAAGAAATTAACCGCGGATGGCAGTCAGGCAGAGTGCGGATAATTTTAGTTGTAGAGAGTGCTCTTGGGATCCTCAACCTCAGGGAATTGGTTCAACATCCGCGGGTGGATGCGCTTATTTTTGGCGCGGAGGATTTTACCGCAAGTATTAATGCCAAACGTAGCAATGGAATGCAGGAAGTCCTTTTCGCGCGCAGCAGCATAGTCGTCCACGCCGCCGCTTACGGAAAACAGGCTATTGATATGGTCAGCATCAACTTTCGAGACTATGTGAACTTGAAGATCGAATCCGCGGCCGGCGCTATGCTGGGATTTGCCGGAAAACAGGTCATTCACCCTGCTCAAATTGAGATTGTCCAAAGCGCGTTTTCCCCCAATCAGGCGGAGATTGATGACGCATTGGAATTAATCCGCCAATTCGAAGCTCATACCGCCGAGGGTCAAGGAGCGTTTGAGTTTCAAGGGAAAATGGTAGACATGCCCCTCATCAAACAAGCTGAAAATATTCTCGCGAAGGCAAAATCGGCGGCAAAGATCGAATAAAACACGGACATTGGAGCAACCATGGGAGCGATCGGTTTAGGGCTATTATCCAGCTTGTTCTGGGGAACAGGCGATTTTTTAGGAGGTTTGGTCAGCCGGCAGCTCGGCGCCAAGCGCTCCATTTTCTTTATTGAAGTAATAGGTTTGATTCTGCTTCTGATCTTGTTCGCGATTTTTCCAGAACCTTTTTTTGGTTGGAAAAATTTTTTTACGGCATTGGTCGCCGGATCGATCGGCACTATCGGTTTAATCGTTCTTTACCACGCCATGTCCGTTGGGTTGATGTCGGTCGCTGCGCCAGTCTCGGCATTGTTGGCGGCAGTGCTGCCGGTTTTAGTAAGCATCTCCACCGAGGGAATTCCGGGGCCGTTGGCTTTGGCAGGCTTTTTTTTGGCATTCCTCTCTGTTTGGTTTATCAGCCAGGATGGCGAAAGAGGTTTCCATCTCGGCAGGCTCTCAGATCTAAAATGGCCATTCATCGCCGGTTTTGGTTTTGGCATGTACTTCATCCTCATCCATTCAGCCAGCAGCGAGGCAGTCCTTTGGCCATTGATCACCGGCAGAATCGGTGGAAGCTTTGTAATCATCCTAATTCTTCTCTTTACTCGAACAGGTTTACGAATCCCCAAGTCAAAACCGTGGCCACTTATCGCTGGAAATGCCAGTTTTGATGTGCTTGGGAACACATTTTTTATCTTCGCCGGCCAAATCGGACGGTTGGATATCGCCACGATCATGGCATCGCTTTATCCACTCGCCACGGTTGGGCTGGCAGGGGTTATATTAAAAGAACAACTGAATAAGCGCCAATGGCTGGGGATTTCCTTTGCCATTATCGCGATTGTCCTCCTCACGATCTATTCCAACCCTGCCTGATCCAAAGATAACCCTCCGGCTTGCCGGTTGCAGTTCAAAATGCTATAATAAGGATCATTGGAAGAGTAAGCCGTAATCGGTTGTCAGAGAGGGAACCATTTTGCTGCAAAGTTCCTCGACCGCCAGGCTGAATGTCGCCAGTTGAATTTGCCGAAGAAATCCCAAAAGGGAAATTAGACCGGCACGGGTTTGCCCGTTATCGCTTTCAAGCGCGCCAGTTGGCGAATCGAGGTGGTACCACGGAAGGATCGTCTTTCGTCCTCATGGACATGACGGTCTTTTAATTTTAAAAAGCAGGAGAATGAATGAGCGAGTACAGTCTGCCAAAAACATACAATTTTAAAGAAACTGAGCAAAAGATCTACGAGATGTGGGAAAACGGCGGTTATTTTCAACCTCACAACGACCCCAACAAACCCAACTTTGACCCGAAGATCAAACCGTTCGTGATCACAATTCCGCCGCCCAACGTCACCGGTGAACTGCATACCGGGCATGCCATGTTTGTAAGCATTGAAGATCTGATGATTCGTTATCACCGGATGAAGGGCTTTTCCACCCTTTGGGTGCCCGGCACCGACCATGCCGGGATCGCCACCCAGCTGATGGTGGAACGTCAATTATTAAAAGAAGGCACTAGCCGTGAAGCAGTCGGGCGTGAGGAGTTTTTGCGCCGAACCTGGGAATGGAAACGCGAGAAAGGCGGCAAGATTACCAGACAGATTCGCCGTTTAGGCGCCTCTTGTGATTGGTCACGGGAGCGCTTCACCATGGATGAAGGCCATTCCAAGGCGGTTCGCGAAGCCTTTGTGCGGTTGTACGAAGCCGGTAAGATTTATCGCGGTCCGCGTTTGATTAACTGGTCTCCCGGACTTAAAACCGCGGTTTCAGACCTCGAGGTGGAATATTCTGAGGAATCAGGGACGCTTTATTATTTCAAATATCAGTTGGCTTCCAATCAAGGCTTTCCGGAAGGTACATTTATTCCTGTCGCGACCACCCGCCCCGAGACAATTTTAGGCGATACCGCAGTAGCGGTGCACCCTGAGGATGAACGTTACCAGAAGTTTGTGGGGAAGAGTGTAGTGGTTCCCATTATCGGGAGATCGGTGCCGGTGATCGCGGATGAGTATGTTTCACGGGAATTTGGAACAGGTGCCTTGAAGATCACTCCCGGACACGACCCAAATGATTACGAAATCGGCACCCGGCATAACCTACCGATTCTTTCCATGCTCGATAAATCCGCCAGAATTACTGAAATCGGTGGTCAATATGCCGGGCAGGATCGTTACGAATGCCGGCGGCAATTGTGGGCGGACATGAAGTCCTCCGAACTGGTCATCAAGGAAGAACCGTATACACTCAACGTCCCCCGTTCTCAACGCGGCGGAGAGGTGATCGAGCCGATGATCTCAACCCAATGGTTTGTTAAAGTGGAAGACCAGGCCGGCTTGGCACTCGAAGCAGTCAGAAATGGGCAGATCAAGATCGTCCCGGACTATTTTGAGAAGGTTTTTTACAACTGGATGGAAAACATTCAGGATTGGTGTATCAGCCGTCAACTCTGGTGGGGACATCGCATCCCGATTTGGTACTGTCAGGATTGCGGGGTTGAAATTTGCGCACGCGAAGATCCCAACCAATGCGCAAAATGCGGCAGTAAGAATCTGGAACAAGATCCCGATGTGCTCGATACCTGGTTTTCATCCGGGCTGTGGCCATTTTCTACCCTCGGCTGGCCAGAAAAGACCAAAGATTTGGAATATTTCTACCCAACCAGCTTCATGGAAACCGGACACGACATTCTCTTTTTCTGGGTGGCACGGATGGTGATGAGCGGCTTGGAATTGACTGGAAAGGCGCCATTTCACACCATCTACCTCCACGGCCTCATTCGAGACGAACACGGGCAGAAAATGTCCAAAACTAAAGGCAATGTGATCGACCCGCTGGACGTGATGGATGAACTTGGAACGGACGCGCTTCGCTTTACCCTGCTGGTTGGCTCCACGCCGGGTAAGGATATGAACCTGAGTTTGAGTAAAGTGGAAGCCAACCGTAACTTCGCCAATAAGTTATGGAACATCGGTCGCTTTGTGATCAGCGCGATTACGTCCGCCCCCGCGACCGATGAAGTCCCCATCGGATGGACCCTGGCTGATTCCTGGATTTGGGCGCGTATGCAAAATTTACTGCGCGATGTTGAACGCCTCTTCCAGAATTTTCAATATGGTCAGGCCGGGCAATTGATCTACGATTTCTTGTGGAACGATCTCGCCGACTGGTATCTCGAGATCGCCAAGATCCAGTCCTCCGAGAGTCCGGCAAGGGCAAAACAAACCGCCGAAACACTCCTCCGGCTGCTGGATACCAGCCTGCGGCTTTTGCACCCCTTCACCCCCTTTGTGACTGAGGAGCTCTGGGGACATCTGCGTAAGGCTACCGGCAACTCAGCCCTTTCTGACAAAGTGGCGGATTGGCCAGAAGTTTTGATGATCGCCAAATGGCCTTCGCCGCAAGCGGTAGATGGATGGGAAGAGGGTAAAATCAGCGCTTTCAATCAGGTGCAGGAGGTTGTTCGCGCCATCCGCAACCTGCGCTCCGAGAAGAACGTCAAACCGAACCAAAAACTTGCCGCTGTCCTTGTGGATGGCAAAGGCGTCATCAGCGCCGAATTAGCGACGGTTAAGGCACTGGCTGGGCTGGATGATAACAAAACAATGGTCAGTTTAACCGCACCCGCAGAAGAGGCTTTTACGCTTATCACGAGCGGGGTGGAAATTCACTTCCCGATCAGCGAGCTAACCGACCCCGTGACCGAAAAAGCCCGCTTGACGAAGGAATTGGCGGAAGTTGAAACCCAGGTAAGCCGGCTTGAAAATTTACTAGGGAGCGATTTCGCCAACAAGGCTCCCGCGGCCGTGGTTAACAAAGAACGCGAGAAATTGGCGGGGTTCATCGAAACATCCCGCAAGATTAAAGCCCAACTTTCCTGACCTTTCCAAAAGAAATTAAAGAAAACTCTCGGCAGGTTTATACAATGCCGAGAGTTTTTGATTTCGATCATCCTTTTTTTGAGCTTCAAAAAAGCTATAATTAAAGGGTTCAACCACTTTATTCACAACAGGAGCAAAGCATGAGCGACTCGAAATCGTTATTAGCCGAATTAAAAACCCGCCTGCTTGAGATCAATGATCTCGAAATGTCCGCTTCCCTCTTAAATTGGGATCAAAGTACTTACATGCCCAATGGGGGGGCTGGCGCTCGCGGACGACAGCTTTCCACTCTGGTGAAATTAGCCCAGGAGAAATTCATCGACCCCGCGGTAGGAAAATTACTTGACGCACTCCGTCCGTATGAAGAGAGTCTGCCCTATGACCATGATGACGCCAGTCTGATCAGAGTAACCCGCAACGACTATGAACACGCCATCAAGGTTCCCCCTCAATTTCTGGTGGAATTTAACACTCACTCGACCGATTCCTATCAGGTTTGGGCGGAGGCACGCCCTAAAAATGATTTCAACAAAGTTCGGCCGTATTTGGAAAAAACACTCGATCTCAGCCGGCAATACGCGAATTTCTTTCCGGGTTACGATCATATCGCCGATCCTTTGATCGATCTCTCCGATAAGGATATGAAAGCCGAGAGTATCCGCAAGCTATTTGGTGAATTGCGTGCCGAGTTAGTTCCAATTGTCAAGAAGATCACTGAACAACCGCCCGCGGACGACTCCTTTTTACGAGTAACCTATCCTGAAGCCAAACAATTGGCTTTCGGCGAAAAAATCGTGCGTCAATTAGGGTATGACTTTAACCGTGGACGCATCGACAAGACCCACCACCCCTTCATGACCAAATTTTCGCTCACCGACGTGCGAATCACCACTCGCGTAAAGGAGAATTACCTGGGCGAGGCATTGTTCAGCAATATGCACGAGGCTGGCCACGCAATGTATGAACAGGGAATCAATTTGGAGTATGAAGGCACACCGCTGGCGGGTGGGACCTCCTCAGGCGTTCACGAAAGTCAATCGCGTACCTGGGAAAATCTTGTCGGCCGAAGCTGCCCATTCTGGGAATACGCCTTCCCGCTCATTCAAGACGAATTTCCTGAACAATTAAAGAATGTCAGTATGGAGCAATTCTATAAAGGTGTAAACAAAGTTGAAAAATCGCTGATTCGAACTGACGCGGATGAGGTGACCTACAACTTGCACGTCATGCTGCGGTTTGATTTGGAACTCCGCATGCTGGAGGGCAATCTGGAAGTCAAGGATCTGCCTGCCGCCTGGAATGAACGTTTTAATAGCGACTTCGGTTTTACCCCTCCAACCGACGGCAATGGTGTGATGCAAGACGTGCATTGGTACGCCGGATTTATCGGCGGCGCTTTCCAGGGTTATACACTCGGAAATATCCTCAGCGCTCAGTATTATCAAACCGCTCTCGGCGCGGTACCCAATATTCCAGACCAGGTCCGACGAGGTGATTTCTCACCCTTGCACCAATGGTTAACCGAAAACTTGTATCGGCATGGGCGTAAATTCACCGCCAACGAACTCACCCGGCGAGTCACCGGCGGGGAATTGGCCATCGCTCCATATATCCGCTATCTACGTGGAAAATACGGAGAATTGTATTCACTCTAAGAAGTGACAAATTGTTTACATTCATCACGCGTTTGTTTATTGACACAAATATCAAAGCTGTGTATAAGAAATGTATAACAGAAGGAATAAGGAGACTTTCAATATGGCAATGAAGATTTTAGATGACTGCATCGCTTGCGGTGCGTGTCTTCCAGAATGTCCCACTGAATCTATCACCGAGGGTGATATCTACGTGATCAACCCCAACACCTGCGTTGAATGCGTCGGTCATTATGACTCTCCTCGCTGTGTAGACGTTTGTCCAGTGGATTGCATCGTAAAAGCGTAAGTACAATTTAATATTTTAATCGCGGAGAAATCCGCGAACCTTCGGGGCAGGGTGAAATTCCCGATCGGTGGTAAAGCCCACGAGCGCGCGAGCGCAGATACGGTTCGATTCCGTAGCCGACGGTTAAAGTCCGGATAAAAGAAGGGTTACCCAATTTGGTTGGGTGATTTTGGTCGTATAACCCCCGGGAACTTCTGTTGTCGGGGGTTCTATAAAAACCCTATGCCTGCCTCGAATGTTCATTCGAGGTTTTTTTTATGACCAGGAACAAAAAATTAGTGCTATGGTTGGTTTTCCCAATCGGGTTTATTGCCTTTTGGGAGCTGATCGTCATCGTTGCCGACCTGCCTCCCTTTATCCTTCCCAGCCCAAGCCTGGTGTTCGATCGATTTCTCATTTCGGTTAAGGATGGAACTTTGTTAACCCATAGCCTGACCACATTATCAGAAATGCTCACCGGTTTGTTCGTTGGAACCTCAGCCGCTATCTTTTTTGGTTATATCATCGCCAAATCGCGGGTTTTTGAGGCGCTCATTTCACCCATTCTTGTATCCAGTCAGGCGATACCGATTGTTGCCGCCGCGCCTTTACTGGTCATCTGGTTTGGTAACGGATTTTTCACCAAAGCCTTAATTTGCTCCCTGGTGGTATTTTTCCCCGTTTTTGTGAATACCGTAATCGGAATCAAATCCGTACCCCGCCAATTAAGCGAACTCGCTAAAAGTCTCAACGCGAGCAAATGGCAGATTTTAATCATGCTGGAGATCCCCAGCGCTCTGGCACTCTTCCTCAGCGGATTGAAAATCGGAGCCACCCTCTCGGTGATCGGGGCAGTGGTCGGGGAATTCATCGGCGCGGATGAAGGGCTCGGTTTCCTGATCAATTTGGGGCGCGGACTTTTTGATACCGCCCTTGTTTTTGTAGCTGTACTCACCTTGATGTTCATCGCGCTTGTCCTCTACGGGCTTCTTTCCTGGGTTGAGAAAAGCGTTTTATATTGGAATGACCACCAGAAAGCGAGTGTTTTGAAATGAAACATGTATTCACTATCCTGCTTGTGTTTACCTTGCTCACCAGCTGTTCTCCACTGGAGATCAGCCTGAAAAAGACCCCTGAGCCGACCATCGTTCGCCTGCCGATGGGCTACATCCCAAATATTCAATTCGCCCCGTTTTACGTCGCCCTCGAAAAGGGTTATTTTGCCCAAAACGGGATTGAGTTGATTTTTGATTATTCCTTTGAGACTGATGGGATAGCACTGGTTGGCGCCAATCAGGTTCCCTTTTCACTGGCATCCGGAGAACAGGTTTTTCTGGCCCGGGAACAAAAATTACCGATTCGGTATGTGTATACCTGGTATCGCGATTACCCCGTTTCACTCTTATCAACCGATCTGAGCCTCATGTCACTTGAAGAGCTCAAAGGCAAACAGATCGCCTTACCGGGGCTTTATGGCGCCTCCTATATCGGTTTACGCGCTCTACTCTACTCAGCCGGGTTGTCTGAAAGCGATGTCAACCTCAACCCGATCGGTTATACCCAGATCGAATCAATTCTGGCAGGCGCGGAACAGAATGTGATTGTTTACAGCAATAACGAGCCGATTCTGCTCGACGCTCAGGGCGTGGAGTTTAATCAATTCAGCGTGGCGGAATATTTTAATATGGCTTCAAATGGGATCGTTACCAACGAACACACCATCGAAACCAACCCGGAATTGGTAACCAGATTTTTGAATGCCTTCCGGCAAGGTATCGAAGATACCATATCCAACCCGGACGAAGCCTATGAGATCAGTAAACAATACATCGAAAACCTCGCCCTGGCGGATGAGGCAATCCAAAAAGAGATCCTCATGGCATCCATCTCGATGTGGCAAGTGGAACCCTATGGCAGCATTGATCGGGAAAACTGGGCCAATATGTTGGAAGTTTTGGTAAAAATGGAGTTGGTTAAAAGCGGGATGACTCCGGAAGAAGCTTATACAGATCAGTTCAGTAAATAATGATGATCAGCGTGAACAAAATTCCTTTTTTTACCGTTAAAGACCTCAGCGCGATCTACCCGGATCCGCGAGGCGATCTCCACGCCCTCGGCAACGTCAGCTTTTCGGTTCACGAGAGTGAATTTGTTTGTGTATTGGGTCCTTCAGGGAGTGGTAAGAGCACTTTACTGCGTATAATCGCCGGGTTGTTAAAACCCACCACCGGCACGCTCACTTTCTCTTCTCCGGGCAAGCCAAAGATTGGTTTCGTTTTTCAATCCCCCAACCTGATGCCATGGCGCACAGTTCGTCAGAATATTCAGCTCCCCCTGGAGATCGAAAAAAGATCGAAGGAGGAGATCAGATCAAAAACTGATGATCTCATCCAATTGGTTGGTCTCGAAGGATTTGAGGAAAACCTTCCCAGAGAACTCTCCGGTGGTATGGCGCAGCGCGTAAGCCTCGCCAGGGCGCTGATCCACGATCCCGATATCCTGCTTTTGGACGAACCTTTTGGCTCATTGGATGCCCTGACCCGTGAAAAAATGTGGATGGAACTTTCCCGCATTTGGAACGAGCGCCGAAAAACTCTGCTCATGGTTACTCATTCGATCAGTGAATCGCTTTTCATGGCAGACAGGGTGATCGTGCTAAGCGCCAGACCAGGCAGGATCAAATTTGAATTGGAGGTAAACCTGCCTCGTCCAAGATTGGATGAGATGCGTTTTACCCCGGAATTTGGGGAAATGGCAAAGCTGATCAAAGCCGCCATCGAATAAAAAAGACAAAAGACCTCTTGTGACACAAGAGGTCTTTTGTCTTCAGTTATGTAATCTAAGTTAATCGAGCTTACCGGTAATCATCGCCATCTTAAGTTCACCGATCGCCTTGGTGATCTGAATTTCGCGCGGGCAAGCCATTGTGCAGTTGAATACGGTATGACAGCGTGCCACTCCGTTGGTTTCGCTTATGATCTGCATACGTTCGGCGGCTGCTTCATCCCGACTATCAAAGATGAATCGATGGGCGGCAACCAACGCGGCTGGGCCAAGATACGAGTCATCTCCCCAGAAGGAAGGACAGGAAGTAGTGCAGGCTCCGCAAAGGATACACTTGGTTGTGTCATCGAAGCGCTCACGATCCTCAATACTTTGGAGACGCTCCTTGCCGTCCTCTGGCAAAGGACTGTTATTAACAAACCAAGGCATCACTTCCCTGAAATTATCAAAAAATGGTTCCATATCCACGGTCAAGTCTTTAATGACTTTCAAGCCCAACAGAGGCTCAACCGTGATATTCTCGCCAATATCCTTGACGAGGGTTTTGCAAGCCAGCATATTGCGGCCATTAATTCGGACCGCGTCTGAACCGCAAACTCCATGAGCGCAGGAACGGCGGAAGGTCAGCGTGCCATCATCTTCTCCCTTTACTCTTTCCAGGAGATCCAAAACCCGATCGGTTGGAGCGGCTTCCAACTGGTAAGACTCATAATGCCATTTTTTATCGACTTCAGGGTTATATCGAAAAACTTTTAACGTTACGTTCATAGGTTATCTCCTAATAAACCCTTTCCTTCGGCTGATACTTGGTAATGGTAACGGGTTTATATTCGATGGAAAGTTTGCCATCTTTCTTGGTAACAAAGGTATGTTTCAACCATTCCTTGTCATCCCGCTTGGGATAATCCTCGCGTGAGTGCCCGCCGCGCGATTCCTTGCGGTTTAACGCGCTTAAAGCCACAACTTCGGCAATTTCAAGCATATTCTTAAGTTCCCAGGCTGAGATCAGGTCTGTGTTGAAAATCCTGCCGGTATCGTCGATTTTGACATGATTAAAACGCTCTTGCAATTCCCTAACCGATTCGACCGCCTTGAGCATGTCATTTTCATTTCGATAAATCCCTACCAGATCGAACATAACCCGTTTCAGGTCTTTGGCGATTTTAAAGGAGGTTTCCTTACCAGTTCCTGCCCGTAATTTTTCAAATTCCTGGGCAATTTCAGCGCCTGGATCAACCGGTAAGGGTGTAAATTCTGTTCGATTGGAATATTCAGCCGCTTTAAGGCCAGCGTGTTTGCCAAATACCACCAGATCCAGCAATGAATTGGTCCCAAGGCGGTTGGCGCCATGGACCGACACACAAGCGCATTCGCCGGCAGCATACAAGCCAGGAACGGTACTATTGTCAGCCTGGGTAACTTCGCCATATTTATTGGTGGGAATTCCGCCCATTGTATAATGGGCAGTCGGTTGAATTGGCATCATCTGAGTGACTGGATCGACTCCCAAATAAGTACGGCAGAAATCGATGATGTCAGGCAGTTTCTTGAGGATATCCTCACCAGAAGTCCGGTACGGTGTACCATCAGGGTTGGTTCGTCCGTCCACATCCGAGAATTTGTTCACCGTTTCCGGACGAACGTCCAGGTAGACATAATTTTCTCCGTTGATCCCTCTGCCCGCCCTGATTTCTTCATAAATAGCCCGGCTGACCACATCCCGGGAAGCCAGGTCTTTTACCGTAGGCGCGTATTTGGACATAAACCGTTCGCCCTCGTTGTTAATTAAAACACCGCCTTCACCGCGCACACCTTCAGTGATGAGGATGCCGAGCTTGTAAATACCAGTAGGATGGAATTGAAAGAATTCCATGTCCTCAAGCGGCAAGCCTTTGCGGAGCACCATGGCTACTCCATCGCCGGTATAGGCGTATGCGTTTGAAGTGACCTCAAAGATACGGCCGTGTCCGCCGGTAGCGATGATGATCGTTTTTCCGTGAAAGACGTGCAACTCGCCGGTAAGCAGCTCAACCGCCACAACGCCGACGGCTTTGCCTTCATTCATTAAAAGTTCGACCACCTGATACTCGTCAAAGAAATTGACCTTGTTCTTCAAACAGCTTTGGTATAGGGTTTGCAAAATCATGTGGCCGGTTCTATCCGCGGCATGACAAGCCCGCCGGACTGGTTTCCCGGTGATATTGTTGGTATGCCCACCGAACGGGCGCTGGGAGATTCTGCCTTCGGGGGTGCGGTCAAAGGGCAAGCCCATGTGTTCAAGCTCAATGATTGCTTGAGGCGCTTCCTCGCACATGAATTCGATCGCGTCCTGGTCTCCGAGGTAATCGGAGCCTTTAACAGAATCGTACGTATGCCATTCAACCCGGTCTTCCTCATAATTTCCGAGCGCCGCGCTGATTCCACCTTGCGCCGTTCCGGTATGGGAGCGAGTTGGGTAAAGTTTACTGATCACCGCGGTATTCGCGGAACGGGACGCGTACAAGGCTGCCATTAAACCGGCGCCGCCCGCGCCCACTACAATAACCTCAAATTGATGAGTTTTCATTCCAATACTATCCTCTTGCTAAAATGGTTTGTAGTTCCATAAAATGCCGAGGCCGACAAGGGAGAAAAACGCGACCATGACAATACTGATCAGGCGAACGATCTTACGTCCACCAGGGGTGGTGATATAGTCATCCACAATGGAGACCAAGCCATGAACCCCATGAGATACCGCCAGAAGTAACAAGGCGCTGCCGATTAACTGCCAGAAGATCGTCTCCCAGGGGGCGATATCCACCAATTCGGTATTGGACACATGCGAGATATTTGGCATAAAACCCCAGCGCAGCACATCAGCCATGTTCATGTGAGTACGAGCGCCCATCACCATAGCGCCAATGATGCCAACCAGAATGAGGAGATACATGCCCAATGCCGAAAAACGGGTAAAGATCCACATCAGCATTTCGAAATTCAAACCGCGTTGCTTGAAATCAAGTTTTCTATCACTCATCATTCACCTACCCGGCTAAACCATTTATAAGGATGATATACGCGGCAGTGCCATAAAGCGGGATGAAAACCGCCCACTCAATCCAGATCGCTTCCTGTTGGTGTTCCAAAGAACGCGGCCAAAGATCCATGATTGTGATCCTTAAACCATTGATCGCGTGAAAAAGGGCGCAAAAGAAAATTACCAACTGAAATGCCCAATTTTGATAGATCACGTTTGCGGCTTGACCGATCGCGCCGCCAAAATAGCTCGACATCATGTGAATACCAACAAAACTTGCGATCCCCAAGCCGCCGATACGATGTAAAACAAAGGTCAACATCGGACCCTTTCCTTTATATCGCAAGCCGGTAGCCATACTTACATTTCGGCTTAATCTCATTGACTCCTCCAGGTCGGTAAAAAATTTGGGAGATGCACGACCATTGAGCGTTAAAAAATAGAATTAAATGGAACGACTGCTCTGAATGATCTGAAAACATTATACTCACGGAATGGACAGAAAACAGCATATACGAACAAAATACGCGTAAGAAAGTGACTATTATCAGGTTAATTTAGTTCACAATAACCTTAATAAACCTTACATGCGCCCTTATAATCCTAAGTAGTGAATTTATCTATATTCATTGTTCGCCAAGGATTACAATGCATTCTTTTACACTTAACAGGAGGTACCCATGTCTGGTATGAAGCACTTCAGCCGGCGTGATTTCATGAAGGTGACCACAGGCGCCGTTGGCGGGTTGGTTACCGTCGCGCTTGGCGCTCCAATTGTTGGTTATCTGGTGGATCCAGCCGCCAAAGCCGGCGCCAAGGATTCCTGGATCAACCTCGGACCAATCGACAAAATCGCGATTCAAACCCCGCAAACTTTTACCTTTTCCATCACCACTGTTAATGGTTGGGAACGGACGGGAGTGAATTTCGGTGGTTTTATCATTCGCAAGTCCGAAGATCCAAATGATATTCTCATCCTCTCCAGCCGTTGTACACACCTTGGTTGTACTGTCAGCTGGATTGAAGAACAAGGCTTATTCATTTGCCCATGCCACGACGCCGCCTTTGATCTTGAAGGGCAAGTGATGCATGGACCTCCTCCGCGCCCGTTGGATCGGTACGATGAATTCAAATTGGACGAGAATGGTAATTTACTCATCCATTATCTGGGAGCGTAATATGTGGCGAAAACTTTATGAATGGCTTGACGAACGCCTTAGCCTCGGGGCAATGTACACCAACCTTCTCGATCGACCAGAACCAAGAGGTACCTGGTGGAATACTCTCGGCTCGGCCAGCCTCTTCCTCTTTATCCTTCAAGGCCTTACCGGCATGTTCTTATTGGTTTATTACACTCCCTCTCCTGATCACGCCTACGATAGCATCCAGTACATCATGAATGATGTCGCTTTCGGCTGGCTGATCCGTGGAATGCACCATTGGGGAGCGACTCTTATGGTAGTGGTGGTTTTTATCCACATGCTGCGTGTTTTTTCGACCGCTTCTTTCAAATATCCTCGTGAGCTTACCTGGGTGATCGGAGCCCTGCTCTTTTTGGTAACCCTGGCAATGGGTTTGACCGGTTACCTCCTCCCCTGGAATCAGAAATCGTATTGGGCAACCACCGTAGCCACCCAAATCGCTGCCACCCCGCCATTTATCGGAGAATTTATCTTGAAGGTCATGCGCGGCGGCAACGAGTTGAGCGCCCTGACCCTTCAGCGCTTTTTTGCCACCCATGTATGGCTTCTGCCGCTTATCCTTATCTCCTTGATAGGCGCGCACTTATATCTGATCATTAAACATGGCGAATCCAACTATCCCAAGGCGGATGAATAGGAGCAGGCTATGGACAACGAAACCAAGAATAAGATCAACAAACGCTACGAGCAATCTCTCATGCACGGCGAAAAGTTCTGGCCAGACAGCATCTTCAAAGATGTCATCATGGCTCTGGGTATATTTATCCTTCTTGTATTATTGGCAACTTTCCTGGGTGTTCCTAATGAACCGAAAGCTGACCCAAGCGATACCAGCTACCACCCAACTCCCGAATGGTACTTCCTTTTCCTTTTCAAATTTTTAGCGCTCTATGGTCAAATTCCGGTCATCGGAAAAATTGAGTGGGTCGCGGCTATAGTCATTCCTGGTATTTTTTTGCTGGCTTTCTTCGCGGTCCCCTTCCTGGAACGCGGCGAATATCGCCACTATAGCAAACGAGCGGTACCGATCGCGATCATGGGAATCTTTACCCTCAGCGCCGTCACCCTTACCATGCTCTCAGGGATCCCAACCGGTGAAAATCCAATCGGTGATATTTTTCAGACAGTTGGTCAGTTGGTGCTCCCCACCCTCGCTTATGCGGTACTCCTCTATTTGGCATTCAAGCCGGGCAAAGTCACCAACCGCTGGATCGTTTCTTTTACTGGTGTGATCGCGGTATTAATGCTGGTCTTCACCATCATTCCGATGAACATGCACAAACCAGTTGTAGTGGAAACCGAAGAAGTAGCGACCACCCTCACTGAACAGATTTTAGCCGGACAGGACCTCTATGCTCTCAATTGTGTGGAGTGCCATGGAGATGATGGTTCGGTAACCGAAATTAAAGGTGTCGAAGGCTTGGAAGGCAAAGCCGTCATGGCTATCAACAGCAAGGATGTCCTTTACACCCTCAATGACGCGTCACTGGCGGAAGTGATCAACTACGGCAGGCCGGAAAGCGGTATGAATCCTTTCGGTATTTCATACAATCCGGAAGGCTTGAGCAAGTCACATATCGATTACATCGTAACCTTCATGCGTTACACCTGGGATGATCGATTCGAAGCGCCTGTTATTCCGCCGCTTTACCCGCCATTGGCTGAAGGCGAAATTCCAAATTACGATACTCATATCCAGCCGATCACCAAGCGTTACTGTATCTCCTGCCACCGTGAAGGCAAGGAAAATAACAATTACTTTATGACCAGTTATGAGGAGATCCTCAATACTGGTGACAATAAACCGCTGACACTTTCAGAAGGCGAAACAGAGACCAAGTTTATGCAGGTTATCCAGGGCCACCAAATTATGGCGGCTGACGGCTCACTACTGATAGACCAGATGCCGCCAAGCAAATTATTACCGGCGGACGTGATCGAAGTATTCCGACTTTGGATCGAAGCGGGCATGCCTCAAAGTCCCGCTCAGTAACCAGACTTGTTATAAAAACGCCGCTGAAATTAGCGGCGTTTTTTGTTTGAAAAATCTCAAACTTAGTATTTCTTTTCAGAGATGATCGCGTCATAGCAGTTGGATTATTAGCTTTATACCCCCTTTTATTTCACCGGGGCGAAGGTCTCTGTCATTTCGATGGAGCGCGGCGACTGAGAAATCTTAATAAACCACAGATAAGATTTCTCGCTTCGCTCGAAATGACAAGAGGGTGGAAAAAAGCGCAATCCGCTGTAACCCAAAAATCTCAATTCTTCCGGCATGAATAAAAAAACGCCGCCAGATCACTGGCGGCGTTCCAAGTTCTAAACTTTCCCTACATGTTGGCGATGATCGCGTCACCAAACTCAGAACACTTCACTTCGGTTGCCCCATCCATCAGACGGGCAAAGTCGTAAGTTACAGTCTTCTTACCAATGGCGTTTTCCATACCCTTTACGATCAAGTCAGCCGCTTCCTTCCAACCCATATAACGCAGCATCATCTCACCGGAGAGAATGACGGAGCCGGGATTGACCTTATCCAGATCGGCGTATTTTGGAGCGGTACCATGGGTCGCCTCAAAGATGGCATGGCCTGTCTCATAATTGATATTGGCACCTGGGGCGATACCGATGCCGCCAACCTGGGCAGCCAAAGCGTCGGAGAGATAATCGCCATTCAAATTGAGCGTGGCGATCACATCATAATCGCGCGGGCGGATGATGGTAAATTGAAGTGACACATCGGCAATCGAATCTTTGATCAATAACTTCGATTTCCACTTGCCTTCTCCGTGGGTATCCCATAACTTCAAGGCGTCTTCCACTTCGCCCGTAATCTCGTTTTTCTGGTCCGGGGACATCATCTCAAAGCCGGGATCGATCATCTTTGCGTTTTCTTCCACGCTTAAACCGGGTTTAGCTTCCTTGTTGCCTAAAATCCAGCTTTCACGTTCGGTAACAATCTCATTTCGGAATTCACGCTTGGCGAGTTTGTATCCCCAGTCCTTAAAGGCGCCTTCAGTGAATTTCATGATGTTGCCTTTGTGAACAAAGTTCACACTGCGGCGGTTGTTATCCAAAGCCCATTGAATCGCAGCGCGCACCAATCGTTCGGTACCTTCCACTGATACAGGCTTGATCCCAATCCCAGCCGTATCCGGGAAGCGCATCTTGGCGTATTCAGCGGGAAAGGCTTCCTTGAATAATTGCTTGAATTTTATGTTAGCTTCGGTTCCATAGGCAAATTCGATCCCGGTGTAGATATCTTCCGTATTCTCGCGGAAGATGACCATGTCCACATATTCCGGGTGTTTGACTGGGGAGGGAACACCGTTATACCAACGAACGGGTCTCTGGCAGACATAAAGATCGAGCAGTTTGCGCAGGGCAACGTTGAGAGAACGAATCCCGCCGCCGATCGGGGTCGTAAGCGGTCCCTTGATGCCAACCAGAAACTCCGAGAAAGCCTGAGTGGTTTCTTCGGGCAGCCAGTTTTTGAACTTGAGAAATGATTTTTCACCAGCGTACACTTCCATCCAATGGATCTTGCGTTTGCCGCCGTAGGCTTTTTCAACAGCCGCGTCAAAAACACGCACGGAGGCACGCCAGATATCGCGTCCGGTACCATCCCCTTCAATAAATGGGAGAATCGGATTATCGGGTACCTGTAGTTTCCCGTCTTTAATACTAATTTTTGCCCCACCCGCGGGGACTTCCACAATACTGTATGCCATAGACAAAACTCCTTCGGTTAATATCAAAAAAATTATAGCATTCAGCCTATTTTGCTTGTAGTGATAATTGTCACTACAAAACAATTGAATAACAAAAAATCAAGCCGCGCGGGTGATATACTTATGATTTGGCATCCTATGAATGAGTTTATCTACTCTCGGAACGCTGTATACGAAGCCCTGGCTGCGGAAAAACGTCCGCCGGTTAAACTGTACCTATCAGAGACTGCCCAGGAAAAGGGTGCTTTGGCGAGAATTCTTGAACTTTGCCAACAGAAAAAAGTTCCCATCGAAAAAGTAAACAAGCAAAGGCTTGAAAAATACTCCCATCAACACCAGGGCGTGGTTCTGGAAACCAAACCGTACCCGCTTGCTGACCTGCTGGATATTCTTAATTTAGCCGAATCCCGTCAAGAACCGCTCTTTGTTCTTCTCTTGGATAGTTTGCAAGACCCACAGAATTTTGGCTCCCTTATTCGCACCGCCGAAGCTGTTGGCGTACATGGGGTGGTCATCCCATTAGCCCATTCTGTTGAGGTAACCCCCGCCGTGGTTAACGCCTCCTCCGGCGCGACAGAGCACCTGCTCATCGCCAGAGAAAATCTTTCCCGAACAATCGACATCCTCAAGGAAAATGGAGCCTGGATTGTTGGATTGGATGAGGATGTTCGCTCAAAACTGCCCAGCGAAGTGGATCTCTCCGGACCAATCGGCATTGTTGTCGGTTCTGAGGGGGAAGGCATTCGCCAACTCGTACGTGGAAAATGCGATTTTATGCTGCGATTGCCGATGAAAGGCAAGGTCGGTTCGCTCAACGCCTCGGTAGCCGGCTCCACAGTTCTTTACCTGACCTTGTTATCCAGAAAATAATGGAGTTACCCATGCTGGATAGGATCAAAAAAGCGCTTAAGATCTTGATCAAAGGGGAAGTGGTCATCCAAAAAAGGGGACCAATTCCCGCCTTGACTGAACAGGAGCTGGCTGAGGTTCGCCAGTTCTTCCCGCGCGAGAAATTCTTCATTTACGGCCATGCCCGTTCTGGAACCACCCTTTTGGCGCGCTTGATTCGCCTTCACCCCGAAATTCATTGTAATTGGCAGGCTCACTTTTTTACCCGACAGCCTTTTCTTACATCCCTGGTTGATTCACCCGAAGAGCAGGAATGGCTCACCCGCCGGTCCAACCGCTGGAATCGGGGCGGGGACCTTTCCGGGTTAGTATTGCGCGGCGCCGCGGATCTCATTCTGGAACGGGAGGCTTTGAAAGTCGGTAAACGGATTGTTGGCGACAAAAGCCCTTCCAGCCTCATCCATGGCCAGGCAATCCGGGATACCGCGCTCATCTACCCGGACGCTCGGATCGTTTATATCATTCGGGATGGACGCGACGTGCTCATTTCAGAACGATTTCGCAACTTTGTAGAAGGATCAAAATTTCTCAACGCTCAGGACAAATCCATCATTGCTGATCTGAAAGTTAATCAAACCCAGTTTACTGATGGCAGCCGCTCCATATTTACAGATTCATTCATCAGCCGCGCCGCCAAAGGTTGGGTTGATAACATCACTGAGACGGTCGCAGAAGGAAAACGAATTTATGGCGATCGTTTCTATTTTCTTCGTTACGAGGATCTCCTCCGGGAACCCTTCGCGCAGATGACTGCCCTCTGGAAAACTTTCGGGGTTGAGGTTGATCCCGCGCTCGAGCAGGCAATCATCGCTGAGTCCGCTGAAAATCCGGACGAGCAGTGGCAGGCTCAGAAGGATGATTCGATCGCGTCATTTCTCCCCAAGGGAAAAGCCGGCAACTGGAAAAATATGTTCACCAAAGCTGACCGGGCATTGTTCAAATCGATCGCTGGACAAACACTGATCGAATGGGGTTATGAAAAGGATATGGATTGGTAAACCCATGAAGATATTGATCGCCGGCCTTGGCTCGATTGGCAGACGCCATTTTCGAAATTTTCTTGCCCTTGGTGTGCGGGAGCTTGTTTTGGTTCGCAAAAATCTCTCCACCCTGCCAGAAGATGAGCTTCAAGGTTACCCCGTAGAATCCGAGATTGAGTACGCGATTCAGAAACACAAACCCGATGGGGTTGTGATCGCCAACCCTACCTCGCAGCACTTGGTTAGCGCTCTGCCGGCGATCCGGGCCGGATTACCTGTATTATTAGAAAAACCAATCTCCGATTCACTCGATCTTGTGAATGAAGTCCGCCAGTCGATTCTCCTCAGTGGAGCAAAAGTGTTGGTCGGATTTCAGTTTCGTTATCACCCAACCATCCAGAAAGCCAGGGAAATCATCCAACAGGGCGGGATCGGTCAAATCCTCAGCGCGCATGCCCACTGGGGAGAGTATCTGCCTAATTGGCATCCCTGGGAGCAGTATCAGGATAGTTACGCGGCACGCAAGGATCTTGGCGGGGGAGTTGCCGTTACACTCACTCACCCGATCGATTACTTGCGTTATTTACTGGGCGAGATTGCCGAGGTTCGTGCCTTTCATGGGAAGGTGTCTCCCCTTCAGCTCTGGGACGTGGAAGACGTGGTCGAAATTGGCTTGCGCTTTGCCAACGGAGCCATCGGAGCTGCTCACCTGAATTATTTCCAACGCCCCCCGTCCCATCATTTTGAGATCATCGGCTCAGCAGGTACCCTCCGCTGGGACAATTCAGATGGAACTTTGACTCATTTTGCCATGCCCGATCCTTTTGGCAAAATTTCAATCAACCCGACTCCGGCAGTCACCAAGACCTATCCACTCCCGCAAGGCTTTGAACGCAACGACCTCTTTATCGCGCAGACCCGTCATTTCCTGGATCTGATAGCCGGGACGGTCAACCAGCCGTTGTGTGATTTTGAGGATGGTGTTCGGGCGCTCGAGGTGGCTCTGCAAGCCAAAAAGGATTGTTAAAACAGAGGGGAAAGCCCTCAAAGCACTGGAATTTTGGACTGGAAATTTGGAAAGCAAGGTTCTGGTAAGACTGATATAATATTTGCTGCTTAAAATTCAATGGTTGAATATACGAGGAGTATTAAAATGCCTAAAGCGAAGTTGATCCCGCCCTACGGTGGAAAATTAGTTGATCTGGTGGTAACCGGGAAAGAGCGCGATGAGCTGATCGCTCATGCCACCATGCTGCCTTCGATCAAAATCTCAATGCGTGCCTTGTGCGATCTCGAATTAATTGCCACCGGTGGTTTTTCACCTTTGAAAACATTCATGGGTAAAGCCGATTACGAGCGTGTGTTACGCGAAATGCGTCTGGCGGATGGCACTTTGTGGCCGCTGCCGATCACCCTTACCGCTAATCCGACCGAGCTGCCCACCGTAGGCGAAGATTTGGTTCTGCGGGACAGCAACAACGATCTGATCGCCATCCTCACTCTGGATGAAGTTTTCCACTGGGATATGGCAAGTGAAGCAGCCCTGGCTTATGGAACAACCGATACCAAACACCCCATGGTCTCAGAAATGGCGCGCTGGGAAAAAGTCTGTATCTCAGGACCCTTGAAGGTTATTAACCTGCCCAAGTATTATGATTTTCAGGATCTTCGCCGAACACCGGCTCAGGTGCGCGCCATTCTGGAAGACATGGGTAATGATAATGTCGTCGCCTTCCAGACTCGTAACCCGCTCCATCGCATCCATGAGGAATTGACCAAGCGAGCCGCCGAACAGGTCAAGGGCTCCCTGCTCATTCACCCGGTTGTCGGTATGACCAAACCCGGCGATGTAGACCACTTCACTCGCGTACGCACCTACAAAGCTTTGGTGGATAACTACTACGACAAGAAAAACACCTCACTCAGCCTTCTTCCATTGGCGATGCGTATGGCTGGCCCCAAGGAAGCTCTTCTGCATGCCATTATTCGCCGCAACCATGGCGTAACCCACTTTATCGTTGGACGCGACCATGCCGGTCCTGGTAAAGATTCAGCCGGCAAGGATTTCTATGGTCCTTACGATGCCCAGATCCTGATGAAGGAACACGAATCTGAGCTCGGTGTAAAAATGCTACCATTCGAACAACTTGTTTACCTTGAAGATGAGGGCAGATACGAGGAAATCGGTAAAGTCAAAGAAGGACAAAAGGTACTCAATATTTCTGGAACTCAGGTGCGGGATGACTATCTCGCCAAGGGAAAATTGTTACCAGAATGGTTTACCCGTCCAGAAACCGCGGAAATTCTACGAGAGATGTATCCTCCCCGCCACAAGCAGGGTTTTTGCCTTTGGTTTACAGGTCTTTCCGGATCAGGTAAATCCGCCACCACCAGGGTTCTGACCACACTGTTGCTGGAACGAGGCAAGGAAGTCGCGGTTTTGGATGGAGATGTCGTCCGAACTCACCTCTCCAAAGGTCTCGGCTTTTCCAAGGAGGACCGCGACATCAATATTCTGCGAATCGGCTTCGTCGCGGGTGAAATCGTGCACGCCAGCGGAATCATTATTTGCGCAGCGATCAGCCCCTACCGAGCGACTCGTGAGGAAGCCCGCAAGATGGTTGGCGAGAACTTCATCGAGGTCTTTATGGATACTCCCGTGGAAGTTTGTGAGGAACGTGACGTAAAAGGTCTTTACGCCAAGGCTCGTCAGGCTCTGGCGGATGGTAAACCGATGGGTTTTACCGGTGTTGATGATCCTTACGAACAACCGGTAAGCCCTGAGATCAGTCTAAAGGGCAGCGGAGTTACCCCTGAGGAAAACGCCCGCAAGATAATTCAATATCTGGTCGATCAAGGCTACATCCTTTAGGATAGTGATATCAACAGGGGCGCTTCTTAAAGCGCCCTTGTTTCCATAAATGAAAAATTTTTTTCAAAAGTTTACTCCCCATCTTCTCCTCGGTTTGACCGCCATCGTCGCCAGCCTTCTTTCATATTCTGCCACCCCTGCCGGTGTTGGATTGACCAACGATTCCGCCGCTTATATCGGCGGCGCCCGTTCGATCCTTAACGGCACTGGCTACTCGGATATCTGGCTGATGCCGCCTTATGAGCCGATCACCCATTATCCGCCCCTTTATTCAATGATCCTGGCGGGGGGCGGCATGCTTGGCGTCGATCCGATCCGGGCAGCCCGCGCCCTTAATATCCTTCTCTTTGGACTGAATACCTATCTGACCGGTTACCTCGTTTGGCTGGTTACCCGCAAGATTCTTTTCACCCTTTGGGCTTCTCTGATCTTTATTTCGACAGTAATGTTCCTTCGTGTGCACGTTTACGCCATGAGCGAGGCCTTGTTTCTGGCCATCATGCTTGGCGCGATTCTCACCTTGCGGGCATATTCCATCCGTCCAAAGATGGTTTATATTGGCCTGCTCGCCTTACTCAGCGCTGGAGCAATCCTCACCCGTTATTCAGGACTCGCGCTGGTTCCCGCGATTACGCTTGGCTTGTTCTTCTTGGCCGAGGACTGGAAAAGGAAGTTCTCGACCGCGCTCTTTTATCTTGGTCTTACTTTCCTGGTCACTCTTCCCTGGTTTATTCGCAATCGAATGGTTGCCGGCAACGTTACCAACCGATCCTGGGAATTTCATCCGATCACCAGCGATAACCTCGATCAGGGAATCTACAATCTTTCTCGATTATTCATCCCGGTGGAGAGTATTCGCCGGCCGATTTTCAAGAGCGGAGCATGGGAATGGATGCTCTTCCTCCTTTTTGTCGGAATTTGCATCTGGGCCGCGATCCTCTTCTTTCAATTAGCCGCAAGCAAAAAGCGCGATCCATCAAAAATTTTTAACTTTACTCTCTTAGCGACCTTCGCCGCGTACTTTCTGGCAATCTTCTTTTCAATGTCATTTTTTGATAATAGCACCAAACTTCAGGATCGAATCATCGCTCCGGGTTACCTGCTCTTTCTGCTCATCCTGGTGTTAAGCGCAAATACCTGGCTCACCAAGGGTGCCAAGTGGAAAGTTGGCCTGCTGGGTATCCTCGGAGTCGTTACCCTGATTTTTTCTCTCAATGCGACCATACTTGAAATGCTCTCGCTGCGCAGCGGCGGATTAGGGTACGCGAGTTGGAAATACCGGGATAACCCGGTCATGTTGGCGGTCAGGGAACTGCCCAAAGACGTGATCGTATTCACCAATTCCCCGCCCGCGGTTTATCTGGCGGCGGATAGAGCGACTCAGGTGATGCCAACCGCTATTGACCCGGTAAGTAACACGCTTAGAACTGATTATTCGGATAATTTGTCTGCCATGCTCCAACAGATCGAGAGCGGCGCAGCGGTATTAGCCTTGTTTAATACCAGTGACCTTGAAAATTCAGGATTCATTGAAGATAACGCCAAATTTTTGAATGAATTTACCATCCTGAAAAAGGGTGGGGATGCGGTATTATTTAGCAGGTAGAAGAGGTTCGAAGAGTTAATGGAGTAATAATGAGTATTCTGGACAAATTCAGTTTAAAAGGTAAAGTTTCAATCGTCACCGGTGGGGTGGGTTTACTCGGGAAGGAGTTTTGTCTTACTCTCGCGGAGGCTGGCTCCTCTGTTGTAGTGGTTGATCTCGACCGGGAAAAACTGCGCAAAACAGCGGATGAATTACTCGGATTGGGTTATAAAGTCCTGGTGGTCGTGACAGACATCACAAACCCCTCTTCCGTTATCGCGATGATGGAGCAAACCATTCAAACCTTCGGTCGGGTCGATGTATTGGTCAATAGCGCCGCCCTGGACCCGAAATTTGACCCGGAAGCTGTGCAAAAAGGTATCGCCCCCGGAAATTTTGAGGAATATCCCCTCGATCAATGGGACGCCGCGATGAAAGTCAACCTTACCGGTACATTTCTGGTTACCCAGGCTGTTGCTCGTCAGATGGTAAAACAAGGCAAAAAGGGCAGCATCATTAACATCTGTTCAACCTATGGGCTTAACGGGCCTGATCAACGAATTTATTTGACCGAAAGCGGTGAACAACTTGCCTTTAAACCGGTTTATTACCCGGTTTCAAAAGCCGGTATCGTCGGTTTTACCAAATATCTTGCCGCCTATTACATGAATACCGAGATCCGGGTAAACATGCTTACCCCGGGCGGCGTGTTCAACGGTCACAACGATCTGTTCGTTAAGAATTACTCAGCCAAAACCATTTTGGGTCGGATGGCGCGCAAAGATGAGATGAATGGAGCTTTGCTCTTCCTCGCCTCAGACGCTTCATCCTATATGACGGGTAACAATGTGGTTGTTGATGGCGGGTGGACAGCATGGTAAAACCATCAGTCCTTGCCATCATCCCAGCCCGAGGAGGATCGAAGGGAATTCCCGGCAAGAACATCAAATCTTTTGCCGGTTTTCCACTTATCGCATGGAGTATTGCCGCGGCAAAAAACTCCAAATATCAACCGCGGACCATCGTCAGTACCGACGACGAGCGCATTGCCACGGTAGCTCGCCAATTGGGCGCCGAAACACCCTTCCTCCGTCCGGCAGAATTTGCCATGGACACCTCCACCGATCTACCGGTTTTTGTCCACGCTCTGGAATGGCTTTCCCAAAACGAAAACTATCAACCCGATTTGGTGATCCAATTACGCCCTACCTCCCCAATCCGTCCGCGTGGCTGCGTGGACGACGCGATTGATGTCATGCTTTCACACGCCGACGCTGATTCCGTCCGAGGTGTGGTTCCGGCTGGTCAAAATCCACATAAAATGTGGCGTTTGGACCCTGATGGTAAGTATCCGATGCGAAACCTGCTTGAAGTCGAAGGGATTGACGAGCCGTACAATGCTCCAAGGCAAATCCTTCCCGCGATTTATTGGCAAACCGGCCACATTGACGTAATCCGACCGAGTGTTATTTTGAAGGGCAGTATGAGCGGTAAGAATATCTATCCCTTGCTCATCGATCCCGCCTTTACCGTTGACCTCGACAATCTGAACGATTGGAAGCGAGCCGAATGGCTGGCAAAATATGGCGGACTGACAATGGTTTCTCCGGGAAGCTCCAAACGTCCGATGCCGAAAAAAATCGGTTTGCTGGCACTTGATTTTGACGGTGTGGTTACCGACAATCGGGTGTGGGTCAACCAGAACGGCGAGGAAATGATCGCCGCTAACCGCAGTGACAGCCTGATCATGGACAAATTGCGTCAAAAAGGAATTCAGATCGTGATCATTTCCTCCGAGACCAACCCCGTGGTTAGCGCCCGAGCCCGGAAAATGCGCGTCGAAGCCATTCAAGGGGTGGGGCTAAGTGATAAGGCTGATGTTTTAACCAAATTGTGCGCGGAGCGAGGTATTCCGCTTTCAGAAGTGGTTTTCATGGGGAACGATATCAATGATATCCCCTGTTTTAAGATTGCCGGTTGGGGAGTTGCCGTCCCTGACGCAATGACCGATGCCTTGCGAGAGGCAGACCATATTACAATTAGAAGCGGCGGCCATGGCGCCGTCCGTGAAATTTGCGATTTGATAATTAACTCTCAGGAGACCAAATGAACAGAGAATTAAAACTGGGGAAACGCTTGATCGGTGATGGTTATCCAACCTATGTGATCGCCGAGATCGGCATTAACCATAACGGAGACCTTGAAACTGCCAAGCGGATGATCGAAGCAGCGGTGCATTCCGGCGCGGACGCGGTCAAGTTCCAAAAACGAACTCCCGAGGTTTGTACACCTCCAGAACAACAAACCCAGATGCGCGAAACGCCCTGGGGCTATATCACCTATCTCGATTACCGTTACAAAGTCGAATTTGGTAAGGAGGAATACGGCCAAATTGACAAGCTCTGCAAGCAGCTCGGTATTGACTGGATGGTTTCGGTCTGGGACGAGCCTTCCGTAGACTTTATGGAACAGTTCGATACTCCAGCCTATAAAGTCCCGTCTGCTTCACTGACCGATCTTTCCCTCTTGAAATATGCCCGTAGAACCGGCAAACCGATCATCATTTCCACCGGCATGTCCACCATGGGTGAGATTAAAAGCGGCGCGTCTACCGTTGGGCTCGATAATCTTGTGATCATGCACTGTACCAGCGCGTATCCTTGCGAGCCTGAGGAATTGAATCTAAGGATGATCCAAACCCTGCGTGATTCCTTCCCTAACAATCCGATCGGCTATTCTGGCCACGAAGTTGGGTTGGTGCCTTCGGCAGTCGCGGTCGCGTTGGGTGCTTGTGTGGTCGAACGTCACTTTACTCTTGACCGGGCCATGTGGGGCAGCGATCAAGCCGCCAGCGTGGAACCTGGCGGATTCGAAAAATTGATCAAATACATTCGGGTAACTGAAGCTGGACTCGGGGACGGTGTTAAAAAAGTCTACGAAAGCGAGTTGAGCTCCCGAAAGAAGCTTCGCCGAATCAAAGAGAGCGAATAAACGCCCGGGATGAATTTTTCTGAAAGGCTTCGATCTACCTTCAGAGCGCCTGTCAAGGTTTCACAGGCTGTTTTACGCTGGAAGCGGTTAGATTTTTCAGACAGCCCACCAATTTTTGCCAATTCAAAGCCAAAGAGCGGATCTCATCTCCTTTTGCAGATCATGCACGGGCTCTGCCAGGTCGCTCCTTATACCTACGTTGCCGAACAACCTATCCGCTCGGTTAAACCTGAGGGCGGCAGGCGCGAGCAGGACGAGATCAGCGCCGATCTTCTTGCCATCCCTCCCGGCGTAATTGGTTGGGGGTACCTCGATCCTACTCCGCAAAACATCACCCTGCTCTGCCAACCGGGCAGATTGCACTACTTTATCTACCGTGATCCAAGAGATATGTTGGTCTCCCACGTCCACTACGCCACGGACATGCACCAGGGTCATGGTATGCACGAACATTACTCTGAATTGGAAAATTTCAACCAACGCCTCAAAACCGCCATCACCGGAATTGACGAAGGCGATTTGTTTATGGTCTCAGTTCAGAAACGCTACGAGGCGGTTTTCGGCTGGCTCAAACAAAAACATACCTTGTGTATTAAATTTGAGGACCTGATCGACAATCAAACTGCCGCCCTTGGCGGAATTTTGGATCAGTTCAAAGTGGAAGGTTACGATCTTCCTACCGAAAGGAAGGAGGCTTTGAGTATTCTGACCGAAGCCATCCAACCAAGCCGATCACATACTTTCCGCAGTGGAAAAACTGGAGGTTGGCGTTCCTCTTTCACTCCCGAAAACAAAGCCTTGTTCAAGGAAGTCGCCGGCGATCTCCTCGTTCAACTTGGCTATGAAAAAGACAACGATTGGTAGCGCCTGATGAATTTCGTGGACAATTTCCGCCAGAACTTCCTGCGGCGCGCTCATCGGCACATTAACAATGTCAAAATTTTTCTGCTTGCCCTCAAGGTCGCTTCCTCAGCCAAACCTGACCCGGATAAAAAACCGATCCTTTTTTTCAAGGCTTCCAGCGGCATTGATGACCTGAGCTGGAATAGTGCTTTTCAGCTTTTAACCTCCTGGGGATTGCGCCTGCGCGGTGTTCCCGTTCGGTTCTTCGCTTGTTCTTCAGGAATGGATCTGTGCGTATTGGGAACTGACCGCGACGATCCCGCTAAAAATCCGCCCTGCCCGACCTGCGTCTATCAATCCAGAACTCTTTACACTGGAGCGCCGGTTACCTGGTTCCACTTCAAAGCCGATCCAAACCTGGATAAGGCATTGGAGAAATCTGATCTGAATGAATTAATCCGATTCGAATATGCTGGCGCCCCCCTCGGTCCACTGGTCCTGCCCGGCGCGCGCTGGATCCTGCGCCGGCACAACCTTCTTGACAATCCTCAAACCCGGCTGCTCTTCAGGCGGTACATCCGCTCAGCTTATAGCCTGATTCTGGAATTCGAAAAAGAGCTCGACCGCCAGACCCCTCATGCCGTTGTGGTTTTCAACGGACAATTCTACCCAGAGGCGGCAGTTAAATGGGCGGCTCGGAAGCATGGGATCAAGGTAATAACCCATGAGGTCGGTTTGAGACCAATGACCGGATTTTTCACCGAGGGTGAATCAACCGCCTATCCGATCGAAATCCCCTCCGATTTTCAACTCGATCAGCGTCAGAACGCCCTCATGGACGCTTATCTGGCAAAGCGCTTTCAGGGGGATTTCAGTATGGGCGGGGTCCGTTTCTGGCAGGAGATCAAGGGATTTGATCGAGCCTTGGAAGCCAAGATCGCCAAATTCAATAAATTGGTACCGGTCTTTACCAACGTTGTTTTTGACACCAGTCAACCGCACGCCAATACTCTTTTCACGGATATGTTTGCCTGGCTTGAAGAAGTTATCGCGCTTGCCGCCCAAACACCCGATACGCTTTTTGTGTTGCGTGCTCACCCGGACGAGACCAGGATTCGAAAAACCAGTCTCGAAACGGTCGAAAATTGGGTCATCACAAACAAAGTCATTGATTTGCCGAATGTTCATTTCATCCCGCCGAACGAATTTATCAGCTCATACGAACTCATCCAACGTTCCAATTTTGTGTTGATCTACAATTCCACCATCGGCATGGAAGCTGTTTTGATGGACAAGTACGTATTGTGTGCTGGTAAAGCCCGCTTCACCCAACTCCCCATCGTGGAATTTCCAGCGACCAAGGCGGAATACATCGACATTCTGCGCCAGCGCTTGAGCGGAGTTATCCCCGAGGTAAGGGCAGAAAACATCCAGAACGCTCGCAAATTCTTGTTCTACCAGCTTTTCCGCTCGTCTCTGCCTTTCGAGCACCTCAACCCTTCCATCCGCGGGACTCATGCCAGCATTGAAATGTTTGATGTTAACTCGCTCCGAGAGGACAAAACCATCTCCATCATTTACAAGGGACTCTTCGAAGGCGGGGATTTCCTGCGATACGAGGACAGCGATTCAATCAATGATTATCGCTTATAATCATTGGCAATGAAGAGAAAACACTTCACAGAATTATTACCCAGCGAGTTGAGAAACTCGTTGCGTTTACGCGTTTACCGGGCAGAAGTTCTGGCACAAAAACTCAAATTTTCAGGAATTCGCAAGCCCGAAGGTGGATGGCCGATTTTGATGGGAAATTCATTCCCAAAAAGCGGCACCCATTTGCTCGATCAGGTTTTGATGGGTTTTTCCCGTGTTTCTCCATTTTCACCGCATGTATCCTTACCTTTTGTTTCCTTTGATGGTGAAACAGGCCAAAAGAAGGATGTTTCCGAGGCGTTGGCTTACCTTAATGCCCTCAAACCTTTGGACGTTACCAGCACCCATCTGCTTGCCTGGCCCGAGGTGATCGCTGAGGTCAACACCCCCCGCTTCATTCCGTATTTCATTTACCGTGACCCTCGCGATGTGGTCGTTTCGCATGTATTTTACATCACCGAGATGGAACCGACCCATGCTCATTCCAACTACTACAACACGGAATTAAAAACCTTTGATGAGAGGCTTAAGGTAAGTATTTTGGGCAGACCTGAAGCAAAAATCGAATTTCCGGATATCGCCGATCGTTTTGAGTTTTACGCTGGCTGGTTAAACGTACCGAATATGCTCTGCCTGCGTTACGAGGAATTTATCAACGATCGTTACCATACCCTCGGAAAGGTAGTGGATCATTTTCTCAAACGGGTTAATTCTGTCTCCACCGCGCGGGATGAAATCATAAAAGCGCTCGAAATTAATATCAATCCGCGCAATTCTCCAACTTTCCGCACCGGAAAAACGGGTGAATGGAAGAAATACTTCAAGGAAGAACACAAAAAGATCTTTAAAGAGGTCGCTGGCCAACTATTGATTGACCTCGGCTATGAAAAATCCCTCGACTGGTAAAATTCAATGTCTTGTTCCATCATCATCAGGACCTTCAACGAGAGCCGATTCCTGCCCTATCTGCTTGACGGTATCTGCAAACAAACTATTCGCAACCCGGAAGTCATTGTGGTGGATTCTGGCTCGACAGATGACACGGTAGCGATCGCTCAGCGCTTTGGAGCGAGGATTATTCAAATCGATCCACGAGAATTCTCCTTTGGACGCTCGCTTAATCGGGGTATTGAGGCGGCGTCACACGATCTGCTCGTTTTCGCCAGTGCCCATGTTTTTCCAGTCTTTCCCGATTGGCTTGAAAGTCTTCTCAGCCCATTCTCGGATCCCGCGGTGGCATTAACCTATGGAAAACAGCGAGGGACCTCACCGGCATATATCACCAGCGGGATACCCAATACCACCAAATTTTCAGAGAGTGAGATTTTTAAAATCTGGTTCCCAGATTCCTCGAATTCCGATCAAAGCCATCCCTTTTGTAATAACGCCAATGCCGCCATACGCAAAAGTATCTGGTTAAAAAGACCCTATGATGAGGATCTCACCGGACTGGAGGATCTCGATTGGGCAAAATGGGCAAAATCGGAAGGGTATAAGATCGCCTACTCAGCTGAAGCGGAGATTGTTCACATCCATAACGAAACCCCTGCCGGTGTATATAAACGTTATGAACGTGAGGCAATGGCTTTTAAAATAATTTATCCTGAAGCCCATTTCAGCGCGTACGATATGATCCGTATGATCATTAGCAATATCTGGAGCGATTGCCGGCACGCCCTCCAACAAGGAGTTTTCTGGCGCAGCCTTGCTTCCATTTTCTGGTTTAGATACCAACAATTTACCGGTACATACCTCGGATACCGCCGTTCAGTTATATGGAATTGGCAGCTTCGCCAAACATTTTATTATCCCAGGGGTATGAACGACACCGCCGACTCACAACGCAAAATCCAGCCAATTGAGTACAACAAGCCTGATTAATACTCATTCAAGCGGTTTATAATAACCTCATCGATGGAGAGAGAGATTTTATGACCACAATCACAGCCCTCGTGCCAATGCGCCACATCAGCCAGCGGGTTCCCGGTAAGAACTTTCGAGAAATCCATGGCAAACCACTGTTCCACTATATTCTCGAAACCCTATCCACCATCCCGGAGATCACCCAGATTCTGGTCGATACAGACTCAGAGCCTGTGATGGATGGAATTGCCAGGTTTTTTCCGAGCGTAAAAACCATTCGCCGGCCGGAACATTTGCGTGCCCCGGAAATTCCGATGAACGAGATTCTTGCCCATGACTGCGCCCAGATTGCGAGTGATTTCTATCTTCAAACCCACAGTACCAATCCGCTCCTTGGCGCCAATACATTGCGCCAGGGGCTTCAGCGCTTTCTCCGTCTTTATCCGGAGTATGACTCGGCGTTTGGGGTAACCCGTTTGCAAACCCGCTTATGGGATGAACTTGCCCGACCGATCAACCATAATCCCGCCATCTTGTTGCAAACTCAGGATCTTCCTCCGGTTTTTGAGGAAAATAGCTGTTTTTACGTTTTCACCAAAACCAGACTTCTTGAAAGACATAATCGGATCGGTGAGCGCCCCTTGATGATCGAGGTCCCGCGATTGGAAGCCGTGGATATCGACGAGGAAGCCGATTTCCAGATAGCGGAAATCCTGATGGAGATGAGGATGAAATGAAAAAAGTCCTTTTTTCAGCGCCTTACATGATCCCATTCGTGGAGCGCTTCAGACCAGTATTCGATCACTACGGGATCGAATTGATTGAACCTGTTGTCGAAGAGCGGATGGAGGAAGAAGAATTATTACAATACGCCGGACAATTTGATGGCGCGATCTGCGGAGACGATCGTTATACTCCCAGAGTGCTCCATGCCTGTGCCCCCAGGCTTAAAGTGATCTCCAAGTGGGGGACCGGGATCGATTCGATCCACGAAGAAACCTGTAACCAGTTGGGGATAAAAATCGGCAGAACTCTGAACGCCTTCACCCTGCCCGTAGCGGATTCTGTGCTTGGCTATCTTCTCGCCTTCAGCCGCAAGCAGCCATGGATGGACAAGGCGATGAAAGCGGGAGTCTGGCAAAAAATCCCCGGGAAAGCCTTACATGAGCAGATTCTCGGCATCGTTGGGGTCGGCAACATTGGAAAAGCGGTAGCCCGCCGAGCCCGGGCGTTTGGGATGACCATTTATGGCAACGATATCCTCGATATCGATCACGTCTTTATTGCCGAAACTGGAATTAAAATGGTCGCGCTGGATGAACTTCTCAGAAATTCTGACTTTATTTCAGTAAATTGTGATCTTAACCCAACCTCTTTCCATCTGATCAATGCTGAAACGTTAAAGTTTGCCAAGCCCGGCGCGATTTTGATCAACACCGCCCGTGGTCCAATCGTGAAAGAAGTTGATCTGGTACAAGCCTTACGTTCAGGCAAACTGGGCGGGGCAGCCTTGGATGTTTTTGAGGTGGAACCCCTTCCTCACACCAGCCCTTTGATGCGCTTGGATAACGTCATGATCGCCCCGCATAATACCAATTCCAGCCCAAGCGCCTGGGAAAGAGTTCATTGGAACACAATCAAGAATTTATTGGAAGGGCTCGAAATCGATCCAACCAGTCTGGAGGAATTTAAAAAATGAACCAGAGAACTGCCCTCATAACCGGAGTCGGTGGCGGGATTGGTTGGGCAACCGCTCTCCATTTTATGGATCATGGCTGGAAGGTCATCGGGGTTGACCGAAAACCACTTACTGAAACTTTACCCAAGGGAAATACTTTCATTCAAGCGGATGTCTCTGACGCAAACGCCTTGGCTTCCCTCTTCGATCAGGTTAATCAAAGCACAGACACACTTGACGCGTTGGTAAATAACGCCGCCGTACAGGTAGCCAAACCGCTTATCGAAACCAGCGTGGAAGAATGGGATGATGTAATGGCCTCCAATCTTCGATCCGCTTTTATTTTTATGAAACTTGCCTACCCGCTTTTGGCAGCCAAAGGCGGCGGAGCGATTGTGAATGTCTCATCCGTTCACGCCATTCAAACTTCAGCCAATATCGCCGCCTATGCGGCAAGTAAAGGCGGTTTATTGGCGCTCACCCGCGCGACCGCCATTGAATTCGCGCCTGCCAACATCCGCGTCAATGCCATCCTTCCCGGCGCGGTTGATACCCCCATGCTGCGCGCAGGACTCAACCGGGGACATGTCGGTCAGGGTGATTTAAGATCCCGCCTCGACAACCTCGCTCAAAAAACTGTCAACGGTCGCATCGGGCTTCCCGAAGAGATCGCCTCCGCCATTTATTTCCTGGCGGACAACCAAAGCTCCTCCTTTATGACCGGGCAGGCAATGGTAGTGGACGGTGGAGCAACCGCCCGACTTAGCACCGAATGATGAAAACCGCCTTGAAACGATCCTCAATTTGGCCGCTCATCCGGAATACCTATATCGGATTGCGTGATCTTCCCCAAATGCCTGCCGCATACCTTCATCCCTGGCGGCGAACTTCCATTCAACGCCTGGCGGAATTAAAGGATCGCTACAAGGGTGAGAGAGCCTTCATCATCGGGAACGGACCCAGTCTGCGCGATACCGATCTGAGTAAGCTCTCAAACGAATTTACCTTTGGTATGAACCGCATTTACCTGATGTTCGAAGAGCTCGGCTTCCGAACCAGTTTTCTTTCAGTAGTGAATGACCTGGTGATCGAGCAAACCGCCGCGGATTTGGCGGCGCTTGATATGCCCAGGTTTCTTACCTGGCGGTCGCGTAAATATTTCCGTCCCGAGGATTTCCATCAGAATTCAGAAAATTTACCCACCTTTCTCTACACCACTTATGATGCCCCAAGTTTTTCACGGGATGTCCGCGGCAGGTTATGGGAAGGCGCCACAGTCACTTACGTTACCATTCAGCTTGCTTTTCATATGGGCTTTCAAGAAATGATCCTGATTGGGGTTGACCACAATTATCAGGCTTCCGGGAAACCAAATGCAACCGTAACTTCTCAAGGAGACGATCCAAACCATTTTTCAGCCAATTACTTCGGCAAGGGCTTCCGCTGGCAGCTGCCTGACCTCGAAACATCCGAGATCGGTTACCGGATGGCGCGGGCAACTATCGAAGCGGACAGGCGCAAGATCGTGGACGCGACCGTAGGCGGCAAGCTCACCATTTTTGACAAGGTTAATTACGATTCTCTCTTTTGATCCTGATGAAATTATCCGTCGTAACCCCCTCCTTTGGACAAGGAAAATTCCTTGAAAACGCCATCATTTCAGTGCTTAAGGCTGAAAGAGTACCGGATGAATACTTTGTGATCGATGGCGGTTCACAGGATGGTTCAGTTGAGATCATCCGCGGCTTTTCCGATCAGCTTAGCGGCTGGGTTTCCGAATCGGATCGCGGTCAAGCCGACGCGATCAACAAGGGTTTTGCCTGTTGCACAGGGGATATCCTCGCTTGGTTAAACTCGGATGACCGAATTAAACCAGACGCCTATCGTCTGGTAATGGATGCCTTTGAAAAAGATCCAAACTTGGTATTGGTATATGGAGATGTCGAGTCGATCGATTCACAAGGCGCGGTTTTTAACCGCCAGACTTTCCGCCAGTACGATCAGAATGATCTTGCCTGTTTTAATATCATCAGTCAGCCGGGAGTATTTTTTCGTCGATCTGCCTGGCTGAATGCTGGACCGCTGGATGAGGGTTATCAATTTCTGCTCGATCACCATCTTTGGCTTCGCCTGGCGCCTCAAGGAAAAATCCTTTACCTTCCCCAAGTGCTCGCCCAAGCCCGCTACCACGCCGATGCTAAAAACATCGCTCACGCCGCCGAATTTGGCGCGGAGGCTTTCAAAATCGTCGAATGGCTGCGAACACAACCCGCTTACCGGGAATTGATCGAGCAAAATGAAAAAAGCGTTCTTGCCGGCTCCCATTCAATCGACGCATTCTACCAGGTGGAAGCCGGAAGATACAAGGCAGGTTTTATGGCGGCATTGTTAGCCGCGCGCTATGATGTAAAATCAATTCAAAGGAATTACAAGCGCGCGTTTCTCGGTCTGCTCGGCATGCTTGGATTGGAAGGACTGAAAACAGTTTATCACCGCGCCCGGAAGAAAACCCTTCATGGATAAATCTGCAGAAGATTGGTTCTTTGGTGGAAAATTCAGCCTGTGGATCGTGATCGCTGTCCTGATTCTCATCGGAGCGGGCATTCGATTTTATGATCTCACCGACCTTCCGCTCGATTTTCACCCCACCCGCCAGTTGTATTCCGCGCTCAAAGCCCGGGGAATGTACTTCAACCTGCTCCCCGCGGAGGTCGGCGGGACTCAGGCTGAGATCGCCATCAACCAATGGCGTTCAATTCAGGAGATTGAGCCGCCTGTGTTGGAATTCCTCACAGCATTGCTCTACCGTGCCTTGGGTGAACATCTTTGGTACGCCAGAGCGCTCTCGATCCTCTTCTGGTTAGCCGGGTCGATCCCGCTTTTCCTGCTTGCCCGGCGGCTCTCCGGGAATAATGGCGCGCTCGTGGCGCTCGGTTTTTACTTATTTGTACCTTACGGTCTCATCGCCAGCCGAAGTTTTCAACCCGATCCGTTGATGGTAAGCCTGATGATCAGCGCCTTATGGGCAATCGCCGAATGGCAGGCAAAAGGCGGTTGGAAATGGGCGATCACTGCCGGACTCCTCACCGGTGCCACCTTATTTGTTAAAAATGTGGCTGTTTTTCCTCTCTTTTTTGGAATTCTTTTAACCACCCTACCTGGCAATTTTCGCCAAAAACTCCATGACCCTCAATACTGGAGCATAGCTGGCTTAGCCGCCTTGCCCACGCTGGCTTACACGTTCTACGGATTATTTGGGGCTGGCTTCCTTGGGCAGCAGTTTGCCTTCCGTTTCTTCCCAAATTTATGGCTTGATCCCGTTTTTTACCTGCGCTGGAAGGAACAGATCGATGCCGTGATTGGATTTGGAACCTTCATGTTCGCATTAACCGGAATGTTCCTGGCTCCCCGACCCGGACGCGGTTTGCTGCAAGGTATTTGGATCGGTTATGTGATTTACTCAATGACCTTTGCCTATCACACCATCACCCACGATTATTACCAGCTGATGCTTATCCCCATCTGTGCCTTATCCCTGGCGCCGGTAGTTGAAACCGCTGCGCGCAAGATTCAGGAAAACTTTACCAATCGCCCCACCTTGCGCCTGGCTCAGGGATTTTTCGCCATCATGTTATTAGTGGCCATGTCCATTCAGGTTTGGAATGCCCGCGTGGAATTGGCGCGCAAGGACTATCGAGCTGAAGCTCAGCGCTGGGCTTCAATCGGCAGCCAAATTGACCAACTCGGTAATCCAGGACCAGTGCTCACGATCGCCGAGGATTACGGATACAGACTGGCTTATTGGGGTTGGCAGGAAGTGGAAGCCTGGCTGGATGCCGGAGACCTGAATTTGCGCTCACTGGACGGGCGTGAGATTGATCTCATTACCAAATTCTTGGAGAAAGCCAACGGTAAAACCTACCTGGTAGTTACCCAAATGAATAAGCTGGACGCCCAACCCGAAATTAAAACCTTCGTTCTGGAAAATTTTCCAGAGGTGATCAGCACGGATGATTTTGTAGTATTCGATTTAGGAAATCAGGAATGAGCGATTTGAAATTTACCATTGTCACACCTTCCTTCAATCAGGCGGCGCATATCGAAGCAACCATTCGATCTGTCCTTGAACAGGAGTACAAACCTGTTGAATACATCATCATCGACGGGGGTTCGTTGGATGGATCTGTGGATGTGATTAAAAAGTATGAGGACAATCTGGCATTTTGGATTTCCGAAGTGGACAACGGTCAGACCGATGCCCTTAACAAAGGATTCCATCACGCGACCGGTGACATTTTCGCCTGGATCAATTCGGACGATACTTATGAGCCGGGAACATTTCAGGCTGTAGCGGAGTTTTTTGATCGCAACCCGGATGTCGGTATGGTTTACGGAGACGCCTATTTCATCGATGACCAGGAGAAGCGGATTGGTACTTTTCCCGCCGCCCAAACCAATTATGCCCGTTTACGCGCCGGATATGTTCATATCCCCCAACAGGCGGCATTTTTCCGGGCAGAAATCTGGAATAAGGTTGGTCCGCTCGACCCTGATTTTTATTTCGCCATGGATTACGATCTCTGGGTCCGGATCGCGAAGGTCACCAAAATTGTCTATCTTCCCGGCAAATTCTGGGCAAATTTCAGGCTTCACCGCCAGGCAAAGACCATCTCCGCCGACGATCGCTGCTGGCCTGAAATGTTAAAAGTCCACTACCGGGACGGAGGGAGTTTCTTTTCTTCCATCGTCTTCAAATTTTATTTGCGAAAATTATTGGCGCCTCTCATTACCTGGAATCGCGCCCGGAACCTGAAATGACCCCCGCCAATCCGCGAACTCGCGCTCTCATCAATCTTTTACTGGATTGGAAATTAGGTTTCCTTTTCATGACCGCGGGCTTATTCCTCGGTACGACCCTCTTTTATTTACTGCCGCCAATTTACCGCGCTCAGGCTACCGTAGTTGTGGATCTGAACGTGGAGCAAAACTGGGCGGGGCTTCCGGACAACGAGATCTTTTATTTTCTCGATCGCGAAACCCGTAAACTGGTTGAATTGGCTTGGTCAGATCCTGTTCTCGCCCAGGTTGAAGTCGAAACCGGTGTACCGGTCTCCACTCTACGCACCGAATCGCTCCAGCTCAGTCAGCCAAAGGATGGTGGTTGGCATTTTTACGCCTCCTCCGCGTCTCCGGAGCAAGCGGAAATGATCGCGTCCAGTTGGGCAGTTTCCTTCGCGGAACAGATATCCGCGGCCAGCTCCACTGGGAAGGCCATCGGCATTCTGGAAAATATCAGCGTTACCCCAACCCAGACCCGGAATCTGTTGGTTACCCGTCAGGGCGAGCTGCTCTGGTTTGGTCTTGCCGGCGCTCTGGGTGGTTGGCTGATCGGCTTGCTTCTTGTTCTCTTCAAGAAAAGGTGATCTTGTCTGACCGGGTTTATCAAAGCATGAGTAAATCACTATGGGCATTGGTATTGCTCTGCCTGCCAGTTACCAGCTTCCGTTATTTTCCTTTTTTTGGCAGCGGAACGGTGGTAAGACCTTTAGCCCTCTATCCATTAGTATTCCTCCTGGCACTTCTGGCTTATCGTTTTTGGCGCGGCGAGTTCAATCAAAAGATTCTTCCAAACGCCCAGCTCCTGCTCCTCTTTGGCAGTCTGGTTGTTTTCAGCGGTGTGCTCGGCGAATTATCCACTCCCGCCGAAGGCGCCGGGGTAAGTTTTTCCGGGCGATTTTTGCGAGCTTTGGTTACCCTCCTGATCGGGTTCGGATTTTATTTCGCCGCTGCCGCCATGAATCGTTCCACCGAACAGGTGCGTTTCTCCCTTGTCTGGCTGGTTGTTGGTCTCGCCCTCACCTTTATCTGGGGTTCCATCCAGTTTTATGGGCTTAACCACGGCTTTCGAGGGGAGCTTCTGGAGATCCAAAATCTCTTTTCAGTCCGAGGTTTGGTTAAAAATAAACGGGTTTCCGGTTTCGCCTACGAACCGAGTTGGCTCGCAAGTCAATTGGTTACCGTTTATTTCCCGTGGATCATCGGTTCCCTGGCCGCGGGAATTGGGATGTTTCAATCAAAACTTGTAACCTCCCGGATTGGCAAGTTCGATTGGCTGGTCACCGACTTGCTTCTTCTCGTTGCGGCTTCCGCATTATTGTTGTTCACATATTCCCGTTCGGGTTTGGCGGTTTTAACCGCCAGCCTCCTCCTAACCATCTCGCTGACTGGGACGCATGCTCTCAAAAGTTCGGCAGGCTGGTTTTTCAAACCTGAACCTGAAAAACGCGTCCTTGGGATCCTCACCCGAATTGGAATTCTGCTTGTCTTCCTCGGCGGTATTTTGGGGATTGCCCTTTTCCTTACCGATAAAGGATACATCAGCGCGTTTTTTCAGACAAATACCGAAAATATCTTTGATTACCTCCAAAAAGCCTACCTCGGTCCACGTTTTGCTTACCTTGCTTCTGCCCTCAGCGCGGCAATTGAGCGTCCCTTTACCGGTGTAGGGCTTGGGGCAAGTGGGTTTTGGGTTTTGGAAAACATGCCCGATTGGGCACTGGCAGGGAACGTGGAAATCGCCAGGTTGCTCAGCCCTTCCACCAATATTTTTCCAAATCCTAAAAACCTTTTCGTAAGGGTTCTTGCCGAAACAGGCCTTTTTGGATTCATCTTGCTTATTTTGTATTACCTCAGCCTTTTTGGTATGGCGTTATACTTACTCCATTCAAGCCGGAACAACCCTGAAGATCGCTGGATCAGATTGGTTGGCGTCGCGGGCGTATTTGGGGTAACAGCGGTTATCCTTGGCGGCTTTTCACAAGATTCGTTCGCGATGCCCGATCTTTGGATCACCCCAGGCATTCTGGCTGGATTTTTCCAGGCACACCAAAATCAACAAAGAGGTCAGCAGGAATGATCATTTTAGCGGTAGGCATGCCTCGCGCCGGGTCGGGTTGGCATTATAACCTCGTCAAGGAACTGATGGCGACAGCTGGTTTTGAGGACTCGCGCGGCATTCGCGAGCGCTTTCGAATGCAAGGTATCTTGACGGCGGTGAATACCAACATCGGTGTTCTCAGTTTCAGGCGCCTCCTGATGGTCAGCGTTCCCGGCCTTTTAGGAAAACAATTTGTCATCAAGGCTCATTCCGGGCCAACCATTTGGATCAAGTTCCTGATCAATATTGGGCTTTTCCGGGTACTTTACATCTATCGTGATCCGCGAGACGCGATGCTTTCTGCCATGGATTACGGCGCGCGGGTTTTGGAAAAACAGAACCGCCCGAACGCTTTTTCACATCTAACTGATGTAAACAAAGCCGCGGAATTCTTCGCGGAATACATCCGCGATCAAGGCGCCTGGCAAGCCCTCCCAAAAGTCCATTCCACCCGGTATGAAGATTTTCTGCTGGAATATGACCGCGAAGCGGACGCCATCGTCAAGTTTCTTGGCCTTGAACGCGCTAACCCAGACATTGAACAGGTTATTGAAAAGAATCGCCCCGGTGGAAATGTTCAGGAAAAACAAGGAACTCACTTCTTCAAGGGCCAGGTAGGCAGATTCCGAGATAGATTTACCCCCGAAGAAATCGGGATGCTCAATCAGCGTTTTGGAGAATCCATCCGCAAGATGGGTTATCCGCTTTAGAGCTGGTCCGCATGCCAGTCACTCGCGACAACACGGCCTATCTTACCAGTCTGACAAGGTCAGAAAGCTTTCCGATCATCCTCATCCATGGCGCCGGCGGAAACGCGCTTTCCTGGCCGCCGTCCCTGCGTCATCTCCCCAGGCAAACCGTTTACGCGATCGACCTGGCAGGACATGGAAGTTCCAGGAATAACTCTTTTTGTCACCTTAATTATTACGCCAACCAGGTTCTGGCCTTGATGGATACCTTGCGGCTCCCAAAAGTGATTCTGGTTGGTCACTCCATGGGAGGCGGGGTAGCCATGACCGTCGCCCTCGACCACCCGGAACGAGTCGCCGGGCTTGGATTGATTTCCTGCGCGGCAAACCTTCGCCTTCCCAGCTTGGTGAGCGACCTTACGGTTCATCCAGAAACCTATCCGGAGCTGGTTGACCAGTTGATTAATCTTTCGTTTTCACAACAAACTCCGCGCCGTACAATCCAACTTGTGCGTGCCCGCTTGCTCGGCGAGCGTCCAGCCATTTTACTCAATGACCTGCAAGCCTGCGAAGCGTTTGATCTTAGTGAGCGAATTGGGCAGATCACCCAACCTACTCTTATAATGGTTGGTGATAATGACCAGATGACCCCCCTCCGGCATTCTGTTCACCTTAATAACCTGATCCCTGATTCCTGGTTACGTATCCTTTCCGAAAAGGGACATATGCTCCCGTTGGAAGCTCCAAATGAGCTTGCCTTGGGAATTGAAGAATTAGCTGAGAAGATCAAACAAACCTACCTGCGAGGTTTATAACCAGGCCTTTGCTGCCTTAGCTGCCTGTGCCCGGTGGCTGATCTGATTTTTTTCTTCAGTGCTCAATTCCGCCATGCTTTTAGCCATCTCTGGAATATAAAAAATTGGATCATAGCCAAAACCATTGGTTCCGCGTTCCTCCACGATGATCTCCCCCAGACATTCCCCCTCCGCGAAAACCAGCCTCCCATCAGGAAAGGCAATCGCGATGGTGGCATGGAAGCGGGCTCTCCAGGGGGTGGGCCTACCCTCAAGCGTCTTCAGAAGGGCTGACCTGCGGTCAGAGTCTGTTGCTCCCGGCAACGGGGAAAATCTGGCAGAATGGATGCCTGGCGCGCCATCCAACGCTTCCACCTCCAAACCTGAATCATCCGCCAGGGTGATCAATCCGCTCTGCGCGGCGTAGGCAAGCGCTTTTTTGGCCGCGTTTTCCGCATACGAATTCCCATCTTCTACCACTTCGATCGCAATCTTCAGATCCCGCAAGGTAACCAGATCGAGGCTCATTTCGGCGAACAGCTCTCGAAATTCACGAATCTTGCCGGGATTGGTTGTCGCGATTAATACTTTCTTCATTCGATCTCCATGCCCAATGCCTGTCGGGCGCTGATTCGCACCAATTCCTCGTCATCGTTGAGCGAGGCGCTGATCACCAGATTGAAGGATGAATCGGTTGAAAGGTTGGCGATCGCGTTCCGGATCATGCCGCGCCGCTTGGCGCGCTTGATTGGGCTGTTTTTAAATTTTTGGTTAAATTCTGCCGGAGTGATCCGGCTCAACGCCGCTAAATCGAGGCTTCGAATGGGTTCTTCTGGAATTAAATCGCGATTGATCGCCTGATCCGCGAAGCGGATATTCCATGGGCAAACCGCCTGGCAAATATCGCATCCGAATACATTGAACGCCAACCCGGAGGTTAATTCCTTTGGGATCATCCCTTTGTTTTCAATCGTGAGATAGGAAATACACCTCCCCGCGTCCAGGGTTCGATCTGACAGGATGCACTGGGTAGGGCATGCCTGAATACAGCGCGAACAACTGCCGCAATGATCATGGATGGTTTCCTCATCCGGGGGCAGATCGAGAAGGATGTGCATACTGGCAAGTAGAAAGAAAGAGCCAAGCCGGGGGTTAATTAGGCAGGAATTTTTGCCGATCCATCCGAGTCCTGCCTGAGCCGCCAGGTCCCGCTCCAGAATCGGTCCCGTATCGGTATAAGTTTTGAACTTAATCGGTTTCCCAGCCAATTCGGTGATTCGCTCTGCCAGTTTGGCTGTTTTAGCGGGAATCACATCATGATAATCCCTGCCCCAGGCATAAGCGGCTACTCGTCCATGCCCAGCGGGAGTATTCTCAAATTCAGTCGAGATCGGAGAAGGAATGGGAAAAGCGAGTACGATGATCGTGCCGCCTTCTCCATAAACCAGACGTGTATCACTTCGTTTGTGGACCGCGTCCGCGCGGGCGAGATAATCCATACCAGCCTGCCTGCCCGCCTCGATCCATTGCAGATATTTTGGATAAGAAAACGCCTTGCCGGGCTTGATGAACCCGGCAAGTGAAAAACCTAATTCCTGCGCGTACTCGCGGATACGCTCCTTGATCGAGCCGTTCATTCCACCGTGAAGATGATAGAGAAAAAAACTCCAAACGGCTGGCCAAGATTATCCACCAATCGCCAATAGCTATAATAATTCTTTTTAACCGTCGGAACTGTAAATTCAAGCGAAATCTCAACTTCCTCACCCGGTTCCACGCCATCCGGTACAATCGCTCTCGCGCCGCTCAGTTTATCCGCATACTCACCATAAATCAGATCCACTCCTATCGGCCAGGTACACGATCCATTGTTCTTAACCAACCAGGTTTTGGTTACCGTTTCACCAGCGACCAAGGTTGAACCATCGCCTATCGTTACATCCTTAATCCATACCGAATCCGGACATTTCGCCGCGGTAGAAGTAATCGTTGGGCTTGGCTCAACACTCGGAGTCGGCGTTTTGGGTACTGGAGTTTTTGTGCTTGTGACCGCCGGGGTCACCATCGCTTCTTCAGTGATTTGGGCGACAATTGTCTGGGCAGCCTGGGTCTGGATGGCATTGATATCCACCTCTGGGTTTAGGGATGCTGTGCAGGCGCTTAAAAAGGTGGACAGTATCAGGAGTACCACTGCGAATTTTTTTCTCATAGGTCACCTTTCAGACGAATGGAAACATGTCTTCCGTCTGTTATTTTCATTATACGACCATTAAGTCTGGCTCAATCCGGAAAGATTCGCTGCCTGGCTTCGGGGCAAAATTTCTCAACCATGGCGCTGGATAAGCCATTTGCCTTGCAAATCTCGGCATACAGGTCCACCGATCGCCGGCGAATCCGCCGTCCGGTAGCCAAATCCAACCCCCACAGTCCAAAACGCTGGCTCCACCCTCGATCCCATTCAAAATTATCAATCAGTGACCAATGAAAGTAGCCCAGAATCGGCCAGTTGTAATTTACTGCCCGCCACAATTTATGCACATGCAAAGCCAGATAGCGCGGACGTAATCGGTCTGCTTCATCCTCGACTCCGTTTTCAGTTACAAAAATCGGCAGGTTAAACCTTGCGGACCATTTAAGCCCTTCATAAAACCCATCCGGCTCATTGGCGATAAATCCCGTAGGACTCAGATCTGCGTCTTTTGGGTAATACACCCGCCCAAACAGGTTCATCGGCTTGGTAACATCAAAGGAAACTCGATCGCGCGAATAATAATTCAAACCAATAAAATCCTGTGTATTTGCCGCTTGAGGGATATTCACTTTTTTATTCAAGAATCTTGCCGTCCCATAGGTAGCAACAGAAGGAAAGAGGTCATTAAAACTGCCTGCTTGAGTTTTTGCTACCCACTTATCCAATGGTGAACTCGTGGCTGGAAAAAAAGAACGGTAGTTGATCGCCAATCCAACCTTTGCCGCGGGTTGAGCTTGATGAATACTCTGATAGGCCAGAGCATGCCCTTTGATCAGGGAAAGCATGACCTGAAAGGCGAGTTTGAGATCGCGCTTGCCGGGCGGAAACTCACCTGTCACGAATCCGCTATAAGCGTAAACATTAGGCTCGTTGATGGTTACCCAGAGATCAGTGTATTCCATCAAAGCGGGAACAACCCGGCGAATAAATGAGTCAAATAACTCCGGCGCTTTTTCATTTTCCCATCCGCTAATATCCTCAAACCAGATTGGGTTGGAAAAATGATGCAAGGTTACCATCGGGCGAATACCCCGGTCGAGCATGCCTTGCAGCATTGCCCGATAACGCTCTATCGCCGAATCGTCCCAGACATCCGGTTTTGGTTGAATGCGGCTCCACTCCACCGATAAACGATGGGCATTCTGTCCGGTTTCCTGGGCGCGATCCAAATCCTCCCGCCAACGGCCTCCCCACCAATCGCACGCGGCTCCAGACTTATCGCCGTTTTTGATCTTTCCGGGTATGTTCTCCCACTGATACCAATTGTTGTTGGTATTGTTGCCTTCTACTTGATGTGAAGCTGTCGCGGTACCCCATAAAAATCCTTTTGGAAATTGCACGATCGCGTTTGGCATGGTTAATTCCTCTTTGATAAAGATTCCAGGACCTTTAAAATAAATCCAGCGGTGCGCTCACCAGCGCTGCCATCAGTAAAGGTGATTTCCTGTTCTACAAACCTCCGGCGTTCTGCCTGGTCAAGGTTCGGATTTGTGAGATAGTGGCTCAAAGACTCTTTTAATTCGGGTTTACTCGCGCAAACCCTGCCTGCCTTGGCTTGCCTGAATCTTTGATGGGTCGGCCAGTCGCCAATTTCCTTAAGCGCCAATGAAAATTTTCCGGGTACATTCCAGCCGCCAGGCGTGTCGATCACAGCGGCGATGATCGGAGTATCATGCACCGCGGTTTCAACAACCATGGTGGAATAAACAGTGACCAAAACATCGGACCATGCCATCATGGACGCTTTTTCGTCCATATCCTCACCTCCGTAGTACCCCAGTGAACCGCCCAGGGCAACCGGGTGGACAACATGCACAAAAGAAAATTCTTTTTCCAAAGCGAAAATTCGTTCCCGCTCTTCAGCAAAAATCCTGGGTTTGTCCTGAAAGTGACTCGGATGAAGGCGAATCAACAACTGGGAGGGTTCAGGCAGACCGCCCTCGGCGATTAACTCGACCAGAGCCGCGATATTGGGATAATTGGGGGCAAAGTGTACAAAACTACAGGCGTATGAGATCAGTTTCTTTGTCGGATCCAGTCCGTGCATCCTGAAATACTCGTTTCTCCCGATTAGCCACTGACCTCGGAGATATCCGTCATACGAAGGAATCCCGCCAATACCTACCCGATCTGGATCCCAATCGGATCCGTCCACCAGTTCGCTTTTCTGCTCATTTGACCAGCAAGTCGCCCAGTTAACTCGCGCTCCAGAAATGGCGTAACTGGAGGGATTGTCCCAACCCACAATCACAGTCAGGGTCTCAACGCCCAGCCGGGCGGCTTCACGCAGCAGGTAGCGGTCGATCCTCCAACCTGGCGTGCTGGCGATCACCAGGTTGGGTTGATATTTTTTAAAAAGGTCCGCGTATAAATTCGGATCAAACCTGGATTGCAATTCGACTAGTTTTTTGCGGGCAGAGGAACTGGAACGCAGCAGCAAGATCGCCGCCATGGCGGGCAACAAAACGCCAATCCGAAACTTGAGCGAATTTTCCTTCCAAACTTCCCAAATGTGGCTATCCTGAGCTTCCAGATTGATTCGCCACGAAGCACCAACCCTGCGGAGAAAAGCCAACAGCCATTGGCGGCGTGGTTTAACAGTTTTAGCATACGTTTCCGCCTGCTTAAGGCGCAAACCCTCCACCAACAATCCGGGTTTCTGGAATCTCTCTGCCACCCGCTCGACGATCTGGTCATCGGTCAGCACCACTATTCGATGTCCCGCTGAGAGGAGTGTGTTGATCACATCACTTTGCAAAAAATAAATCACCGCCATGCCGTGATCAGCAGATATGAAGATTGTTTTGGTCATAAAGCCGCCTTGAGATTCCATTTGAAGTTATTTTAACACGCAACCATGGCTTGGAACCTTCTCCTTCGACCGGTCAGCAACCAGCCCTGTGCTATAATTTTATGTTTGAGAGGATAGGTATGTTCAATCAATTCTTAAAGATCTTCGGGGGAAATCCCCATAAAAACGAGCTTTCCGCCATCGCGGAACGCATCCAATCAATCAATGATTTGGAAACCCAATTTGAAAAATTATCCGATGACCAGCTTCGCGCCAAGACCGATGAATTCAAGTCCATCCTTACCCAAGGGCTGGCTGGAATCAGCGACCCGAAGGAACACCAGCGCAAGGAACAGGAGCTTTTAAACAAATTATTACCTCAGGCTTTCGCCGCGGTACGTGAGGCTTCCAAACGCACCCTGGGTTTACGCCATTACGATGTGCAATTGATCGGCGGTATCTCTCTGCACGAGACCACTATCGCGGAAATGCGCACCGGTGAAGGAAAAACGCTGGTCGGGACCCTTCCAGTTTATCTCAACGCGCTCACCGGGCGTGGAGTTCACTTAATTACAGTTAACGACTACCTCTCCCGGCGTGACGCGCGCTGGATGGGACCGATTTACCATAAACTGGGTATGAGTATTGGCGTGCTGCAATCCGCCGGCGCCACCGAAAATGGCAAAAAAGCCTATTTGTATGATCCAAGTAAAGAATCTCCACAGGAAGACAAACACCAGCTCCAATTGGTTGATCGAAAATCAGCTTACGAGGCGGACATCACCTACGGAACCAATTCGGAATTCGGGTTCGACTATTTGCGCGATAACATGGCATACCGCCTCGAGAATAAGGTTCAGCGCGGACATTATTTCGCCATCATCGATGAAGTTGACAACGTCTTGATCGACGAAGCCAGAACTCCGCTGATCATCTCAGGTCCCGCCTCTGGGGATTTGGAATACTACGGACAGATGGCTCAGGTAGTCAAACAGCTTGATCCTGAGGATTTCGAGATCATTGAAAAAGAACGTTCCATCACTTTGACAGAAAGCGGAACACTCCACGTTGAGGCGCTACTTGGCTTTCCACTCCGCGACCCTGAACGTCCTGAGGATGTCACTCCGGAGCAAGCCCGCTACCTGGGCTATCTGGAACAAGCCTTGCGCGCTCAATATCTCTTCAAACGCAACAAGGATTACCTGGTTCAGGCTGGCAAGGTCGTTATCGTGGACGAATTTACCGGCCGGGTAATGGCGGGCAGACGCTGGAGCGATGGTCTACATCAAGCCATCGAAGCCAAGGAGGGCGTAAGAGTTGAACCCGAAAATGTGACTTACGCCACCATCACCCTCCAAAATTACTTCCGTATGTATCAAAAACTGGCTGGAATGACCGGTACCGCCCTTACCGAAGCTGAGGAATTCAGCAAAATCTACAACCTCGAAGTATTACCAATTCCCACCAACCTTGAATTCACCGCCACAGCAAAAAACGCCGAATTGGTAGAAGTTAAAGACAAAGACCCGGATGGATATGAGATCCGCTACTACATCAAAAAAGACGCGTCCAATCAATCTCCCGCTTATTGGAGACGGACGGACTATCCCGACGTGGTTTATCGGACGGTTGAAGCCAAGCTGCGCGCCATCACCCTCGAAATCGTCCGCGACCACATCATTGGCAGACCTGTTTTGGTTGGTACTACCTCGGTGGAATCATCAGAGCGGCTTTCCAACCGCTTGAAAGCTGAGCCCGTTCGCCGCTTAGCGCAGGTTGCCATCCTCCGCTCGGTGGTGTTCGAAAAAACCGGCAAGGAAGAAGACGGCAGGATGGTTGATGAGCTGATCCCGCTGAACAACCCTATTGAGCAGCTTGAGCCAACCTTCCTGCGGAATTTCGCCAAGCCTTATGGGGTGTCCATCAATCCGGAGGAACCCGAAAATCTGCAGCGGTTGATGAAGATCCTTCGCCTCTCCCCGGAAGAAGGCCAACGTCTGAAGAACGTAGTCAATGGCGGAGTACCGCATCAGGTCCTTAATGCCCGCCGGCATACCGAGGAAAGCCAGATTATCGCCGGAGCCGGCTCCTTCGGAGCGGTTACGATTGCCACAAACATGGCTGGCCGCGGTGTTGATATCAAGTTGGGCGGTGAATTGGCGGACGAAATTACCGCGGTGATCATCCGCTTATTAAGACGGGCAGGTTTTGATCCATATAACATGCGCCTTGAGGAACATCGCGAGGCGATCCTTTCCCTTAATCCATCCGATTACGGAATTTACACCTCCGAGGTCGAGTATTTCCTGCGTTACTTTGAGGAAATGGAAACCGTTCGCAAGGTTGGCGGTTTGCATGTCATCGGTTCCGAAAGACACGAAGCCCGCCGGATCGACAACCAACTTCGCGGACGCGCGGCTCGTCAGGGTGATCCGGGTTCCTCGCGTTTCTATCTCTCCTTACAGGATGATTTGATGCGCCTGTTCGGCGGCGCCCAGGTCGAGAATCTCATGGCGCGTTTCAAACTGGATGATGATTTCCCACTCGAAAACAAAATGGTCACCAACCTGATCGAGCAATCCCAACACCGGGTTGAGGGAAGTAATTTTGATGTTCGCAAGCACTTACTCGAATACGACGATGTGCTCAACAAACAACGTAACATCATTTACGAGCAACGCGATCGGGTGATGACCAAGGCCGATCTCAACGACGACATAATGGAATTTACCGAAAAGGAAGTCGCCAAAAGAGTGCCTGCCGCCTTGGTTGATGAGGATGGTCCTTGGAAACTCCTTTCCTGGCTGGAACAGATCCAACCGCCTTTTGTTTATGGTGGAAGCACCATTTTCCCATCTTTCACTTTCAAGGTCCTGATCGATGAACTCAAACAATCTACCACTGACGCCGAGGAGGCGATCTTCTCGCTGGTTGAGCGCTCGGTTGAACTGGAACACAATCACATTCTTAAAGCCATCGAAGGCGCGATCGAAAGTGTTTCCGGGTCCTTGGAAGCCCAGATCAATGAAAAACTTGAAGTACTTAATAATTATCTGGATGGCTTGAAGGAGAATGACGGCAGCCAAAAAGCTGCCGATGTTCTGGAAGAATTGCGTGGTTTACTTGGCGTTCCGGTTAAGCTCAATTCCAATGAAACCCGAACGCTGCTCAACGATCCAACTTCCCTGGAAGAGGTGATTTCCGAACAGGTCGACCAGGCACTGACCCGGATTGGGTTGCTCAGGTTGATCGGAAGTATTGAATTCCGCCTCAATGAGCGTGTAGTGGTTGATCTCGACCGGCTCTCAAACCTGGATTGGGATGATGCACTTCGAGAATTGATGGTCGCATCACAAACAACCCTCGAAACTCGTGAAGAAAAATTATTGGCTGCTGATAGCCCGGTTCGCAAAACGCTGGCAGAATCTCTGGCGGGGGTTAACCCTGACGAGCTCGACACCTCCCGCATGATAAAAATCCTGAGTGATATCGCCCGCGGAAAACGCGTGGTCTTTAACACCAAAACTCATAAACAGGAATCTCAGGATTTTGCCCGATTCAGTTACTTCTATCTGGCATCCAAACTTCTTGAGGACAAAAATGCGGACGACTTGATCGCTGAAGTACAGGATCATCTCGAAGAAGCCAATCAAGCCCTGGTTAAGGGATGGGGACTGAATGACCTCGCTCAGGTTCAGTTAAACAACTATGCTCTGGCTGAACTCCGGCTCGACACCAGTGATTTGAGCGTCCCAGCCGAAACCAAGGTCAGTGAGCTGGATACCGCCGCCCGAGAAAAACTTGCCGATAAACTTGGCAAGGCACGTATGGCCGAAATTCATCGCAATGCCCTGCTCGGCATCATCACCGAATTGTGGGTCGATTACCTCACCCGAATCGAAGCGCTGCGCGTTTCTATCGGTTTGGAGGCATACGGTCAACGTAATCCTTTGGTAATGTATAAAAGCAAAGCCTCTGAAATGTTTACCACCCTGATGGATGACATCCGCTCCGGGACGATTGACAAGGTCTTCCGTTACCTTCCACGTAACATTACCTCCAGTAATACCACTCCCCTGGCGGAACAGGAACAAACATCCTCATCACCCTCCCCTACTTCAGAAAGTGTTGAGAACGCGCTTGACAAGAAGGGGCGGAAACGCCATAAAAAACGTTGATATTATTCGCGGCCTTAATTAAATTCAGGCCGTGCCAAAGGAGATGCTATGAAAAAAGATCATTTTAATGCCCAGACCACCCTGACCACCGCCAGTGGCAATTACCAGATCTTCAGCCTCTACGCGCTGGAAACTGCTGGACTCACCAAACTGGAGAAGTTACCCTATTCCATCCGGGTGATGCTGGAAGCCGCTTTACGTCAATGCAATGAGGTGGAAATTACTTCCCAGGACGTCAAGAATATCGCCGGATGGACACCCAAAGGCGAGCGTGTCGGAATTCCCTTTCAGCCAGCTCGGGTGGTGATGCAGGATTTTACCGGAGTCCCCGCTGTTGTGGATTTGGCCGCCATGCGAACCGCGGTGCATCGTCTGGGTGGTGATCCCGCCATGATCAATCCACTTGTTCCGGTTGATCTGGTGATCGATCATTCCGTACAAGTTGATTTCTTTGCTACCGCTGATTCGGTAAACCGTAACGCGGAGATCGAATTCCAACGCAATAAAGAACGCTATGAGTTCCTCAAATGGGGACAAAAAGCATTCAAAAATTTCCGGGTCGTACCGCCAATGACCGGTATCATCCACCAGGTTAATCTCGAATATCTCTCCGATGTCGTTCGCGTCAAGGAAGAAGATGGTCAAACCTTTGCCTTTCCAGATACACTGGTAGGCACCGACTCCCATACCACCATGATCAACGGGCTCGGCGTAGTTGGTTGGGGTGTTGGCGGAATTGAGGCGGAAGCTGTCATGCTCGGACAAGCCATGGATATGCTTCTTCCGGATGTTGTTGGATTTAAGCTAACCGGAAAACTGCATGAGGGAGTGACCGCGACCGATCTTGTCCTTACGATTACCGAAATGCTGCGCAAGAAAGGCGTTGTAAACAAATTTGTTGAATTCTTTGGTCAAGGGCTTTCCAGCATGTCGCTTACTGACCGAGCCACCATCGCTAATATGGCGCCAGAATATGGTGCCACCATGGGTTTCTTCCCCGTCGATGACGAAACCTTGCGCTATATGCGCCTCACTGGACGCCCGGATGAAGTGATCGAGCGAACCGAAGCCTACTGTAAAGCTCAGGGACTTTTCCGTGAACCCGGTGCTGTTGACCCGGAATTCAGCGATACCTTGGAACTCGATCTTGGTTCGGTGGTTCCTTCTCTTGCCGGGCCAAAACGTCCTCAGGATAGGGTTTCTCTGACGGAAATGAAATCCAACTTTCATAAGGCGCTTAAGGCGCCGGTCAAGGAACGCGGTTATGAACTCGATGATGCCGCATTGACGAGAGAAGCGGATTTCGGCGGTTTAAAGATGAGGCATGGCGCAGTGGTCATCGCCGCTATCACCAGCTGCACCAATACCAGCAATCCTTCCGTACTCATCGGCGCGGGTTTGGTCGCCAAAAAAGCGGTTGAAAAAGGACTCCAAGTCAAACCTTATGTCAAAACCAGTCTCGCGCCCGGTTCCCGGGTGGTAACCGAATATTTACGCTCCGCGGAACTGATCGATCCGCTCGCAAAGCTCGGCTTTAATGTAGTTGGTTATGGTTGTACCACCTGTATCGGCAACAGCGGACCCCTGCCCGGCGAAGTCGCCAAAGCTGTAACTGGCGCGGATTTGGTCGCTTCAGCCGTAATTTCAGGCAACCGAAACTTTGAAGGTCGTGTTCATCCTCTGGTCAAAGCAAACTTCCTTGCCAGCCCGCCCTTGGTCGTGGCTTACGCCCTGGCAGGCACTGTGGATATTGACCTCGAAAACGAACCGATTGGAATAGGCAAGAACGGCCCGGTTTACCTGAAAGATATCTGGCCTTCCAGCGCGGAGATCTCGGAATACGTGACAAAACACGTGCGCACTGAAATGTTCAAGGACCGTTATTCCAGCGTATTTGACGGCTCTGAAATGTGGCAGGAGATCAAAGTCACTGGCGGGGAAATCTTCGAATGGAGCGAGTCCTCGACCTATATCCACCATCCGCCCTATTTCCAGGATTTAACCCTCGACATTCCTGACATTCAGGAAATTAAGGGCGCCCGGGTTCTGGGTCTATTTGGAGATTCAATCACCACCGACCATATCTCCCCTGCAGGCAACATCGCCGCCGATAGCCCGGCCGGAAAATTCCTTCAACAGAACAATGTTCTGCCCAAGGATTTCAATCAATATGGCGCCCGGCGGGGGAACGATCTGGTGATGGCGCGCGGAACGTTCGCGAATATCCGCCTGAAAAATCAACTTGTCACTCCCAGGGAAGGCAACTGGACCCGATTCTTCAACAACGGCGCCAGCGAGGATTTACCCATTTTTGACGCCGCGATGAAATACCGAGAAAAACAAATTCCTACCATCATCCTGGCTGGTAAGGAATATGGAACTGGTTCCAGCCGCGACTGGGCAGCCAAAGGTCCGATGTTGCAGGGTGTGAAAGTCGTCATCGCCGAATCATTCGAACGCATTCACCGTTCCAATCTGATTGGCATGGGCATCTTACCCTTGCGCTTCAAGGACGGTCAGAACGCCGAAACGCTCGGCTTGGACGGGAGTGAAGTGTTTGATATTTCCGGATTGGATAACAACCTGCAAGCCCTGAGCGAGGTAAAGGTAGTTGCCCGCAAATCAGATGGAAGAAAAGTTGAATTTACCGCGACCGTCCTGCTCAATACCGCGGTCGAGGTGAATTACTATCGCAACGGCGGCATCCTGCACACCGTATTGCGCAATCTGGTAAAGTAGCCGAACAAATTCTTAACAAAAAAATCCCCGCTGAAATTCAGCGGGGATTTTCTATCAGGCTTATTTGCCTAAGATTTTGTACATCCCGGTACCGCAGTGAGTACATTTACCTTTTATGGCTTTGCGGCCATTCTTCATGACCACCTGTTCGGTGTCTTTCATTTCCCTCTTTTCCTTACATTTAACGCAATAAGCTACCTCAGCCATTTTAAGTCCTTTCTTGTTAGGAATGCCTAACAATTCCATTTTGGCATTCAATCCCTATAAAATTTTGGGAGTCGCAATTTTCTGCCAAAATCCAAATCCAGGCATAAGACCTCATGCCCGCATAACACAGATATTATCATATTCCGGGTTTCAAAATGCAAATTTTTCAACGAATTCAGGCAAAATCGCACCAAAATAGCCAAAAATCCACCCATATACTTTTGTTAATTGCCTATGATCTTTGTCACAACCAACTCTGAGTCAATTTCTTACTCTGGTTTTCAGTGGTGACCCTACATCAACCACCAAGCCAGCAATGCCGATATCCCTGAAATGGTAAGGTTGTCCACGTCTTTGAAAGGCAAGGACTCGACTAAGGTCGCGACCAGGGCGATGAGCGCCAGGGTCCCGACCTTGGTATACGCGTTTCCAAAGATCCCAAACAATTGCAAAGCCCATAAAATGAGCGCCGCCAGTAAAAATCCTCCCAGAAATACACTCAAGGATCCCACAATTGATTTTTTGGGACTCCACGGCAATTTGGGAGATTTGATCGCGTTGCCCACGATATCCGCTACCCCGTCCCCGCCGCACAAAATCATCAGCGCGACCACTCCCGCCGGATGATCTTTCCAAAAAATCACAGTCAAGAGCACAAAAACAATCCCGTAAAACAAAGGACCGCGCAGAATTTCCCGGGGGTCACCGCTGCGAGAGAGCGCCTTGACTGATGCCTCATCTTTCATCAAGCCGGAACCAACCATGGCGAATTGGGCAGTAATGAGGAGTGGAACCAATGCCGCCAGCCAACGGGAGGACCAGGCATCTGGAAAGAGCGCCCAACACAGGATAAAGATCGGACCGGTTCCAATGTGGATTAACTTTCTGCTTAACCTGCTGCTGATCCAGCCCCGATCGGCGATGAAATCCATCAGCCGCAAAAAGATCAGGATAATGCCAAAGGTACCAAGAGTAGCTAAAATCGCGGATATTAACATGGCTTGCTCCTTAGTTTTGGGTATTTGAGTTGATTTTAACCTTATTCATAATACAATCAAATTACATTGTGGGTCAGCTTGACATTGCGAACATTTGTGCTACAATAAAAAATATCAACTTTGAATTAGAAAAGGGTAAAGGACGATGGCCAAAAAATCTCAAGATCTGCAACCCGCGGTCCGCCAGGATAATGACGCTAAACAAGCTGTATTGGAGAAGGCGGTCAATGACATCATCAAGCGGTATGGGGACGGCTCCATCATGCGCCTGGGAGAAGCCCACGCCATGGTTGTGGACGCGATTCCAACCGGCTCACTCTCGATTGATCTCGCCCTCGGAATAGGTGGTATCCCACGCGGCCGAATCACTGAAATCTACGGTCCAGAATCCTCCGGTAAAACCACAATTTGCCAACACATCGTAGCGGAAGCCCAGAAATTAGGCGGAACCGCGGCTTTTATTGACATGGAACACGCTTTGGATCCTTCCTATGCCGCGAAGTGCGGCGTGGACGTTAATAACCTCCTCGTTTCGCAGCCCGATACTGGCGAGCAAGCCCTCGAAATCACCGAAACCCTGGTGCGCTCCGGTGCCGTTGATCTGGTAGTTGTGGATTCTGTCGCCGCCCTCGTGCCCCGCTCCGAATTGGAAGGCGATATGGGTGACGCTACCATGGCGCTTCAAGCCCGCTTAATGTCCCAGGCTTTGCGAAAACTTTCCGGCGCCATTAATCAAACCAAAACCGCGGTCATCTTCACAAATCAACTCCGTTCCAAGATCGGAGTCATGTTTGGCAACCCGGAAACAACCACGGGTGGTAACGCGCTTAAATTCTATGCCTCGGTTCGACTGGACGTTCGCCGCATTCAAGCGATCAAGACTGGCGAAGAAGTGATCGGCAATCGAACCCGGGTGCGGGTGGTCAAGAACAAAGTCGCCCCTCCTTTCCGCACCGCTGAATTTGACATCATGTTCAACGAAGGTATTTCCAAATCCGGGGATATGCTCGATCTCGCCACCAAATTGGAGATCATTAACAAACGCGGAGCTTTCTACTCCTACGGCGATATCCGAATCGGGCAGGGGCGGGAAAACAGCAAGGATTATCTGCGAGATAATCCCGATCTGGCGGCGGAAATCGAGAGCGTTGTTCGTCAGCAAGCCAGCGGAGGAGACGTGATTCTCTCCTCTGATTCCGGAGAAGAAACCGAAGTTTGATCCTGCGAGACTCTTATCTAAACAGGAGCGCCTGAGGCGCTTCTGTTGCATGTCTGTCTGCGATTTTCTCGTTTACAATTCACAGTATGTTTGAATTTTCACTTCTCCACCAAGAGGGGGCTGCCCGGGTTGGTGATTTCTCCACTCCTCACGGCGCCCTGCGTACACCGGTTTTTGCCCCGGTCGGCACCCAGGCAACCGTTAAAACCCTTACCCCCGTTCACCTCAAGGAACTTGGCGCAAGCCTCGTGCTTTCCAACACCTATCATCTTTATTTGCGCCCCGGTGATGAATTGGTAGCAAAAATGGGTGGTCTGCACCGCTTTATGCGCTGGGATGGTCCGCTGCTGACCGATTCCGGCGGTTATCAGGTGTTTTCTCTGGCGCTCACCCGAAAGATCGATGACGACGGGGTGACTTTTAAAAGTCATGTAGATGGCTCCAGTCATCGGTTTACTCCGGAACGTTCAATTCAAATCCAGAATAACCTTGGCGCTGATATCATCATGGCTTTTGACGAATGTTCCGATCCAAATGACCGCGATTATAGCCTAATCGCCATGGAACGCACCCACCGCTGGGCGGAACGATCTTTAAAGGCTCATCATCGAAGCGATCAAGCCTTGTTTGGAATTGTTCAAGGCGGGGTTGATCCAGATCTGCGCGCCCGATCGGCTGAGTTTATTGCCTCACTGCCTTTCCCTGGCATTGCCATTGGTGGACTATCCGTCGGTGAAACCAAATCAGAAATGCGCGACTCGCTTGACGTGGTTACTCCACTTCTTCCGCAGAACAAACCCCGCTATCTGATGGGAGTTGGCACCCCGGAGGATATCATCGATGGGGTGGCTCGCGGCGTGGATATTTTTGATTGTGTACTCCCAACCCGACTCGCCCGCCATCATGCCGCCTTCTCCTCTGAAGGGCGATTGAATCTGATGAACGCCATCTACCGGGATGATCCCCGTCCGATTGATGAACAATGCGATTGTTACACCTGCCAAACTTTCACCCGGGCGTATATTCGCCATCTCATTGTGGCCAAGGAAACTCTGGCGGGAACCTTGATTTCAATCCATAACCTGCATGCCCTCATCAGGTTAACCGAACAGATTCGTGAATTCATTCAAGCCGGCACTTTCTACCAGAACCAGGATCGCCTTCTTGAGCAGTGGAAAAATAACGCCAAACGCGAGAAAGGCAAACACCCATGAACATTTTTCAAGCCATTATTTTAGGTATTATAGAAGGATTGACCGAATATATTCCGGTCTCTTCAACCGCTCATCTTCTCATTGCCCAAAAGTTATTGGGCGTTTCCGACCCTCAAATCGTTGAGCCATTCACCATCATCATTCAAGTTGGGGCGATCATCGCTCTGATCGTTTATTTCTGGAGTGACCTTTGGAAGATCATTTCCAGCACGTTATCCAATCTTGGCGGGGTGCTCAGATTTAAAACTCTTCCAGTTAACGCCAAAATGGGTTGGTACATCCTTATCGCTACCATCCCTGCCGGAATTGTCGGTTTTCTCTTCAATAATCTGGTTGAGTCAATGTTTTCCCAACCGCTATTACATTCTTCGATTCGTCTGGGAATGGCGGCAGTTTTGATGACCTTGGCTGAGTTTTTTGGAAAGCAACACGCTGAGTTGGAAAACATCACCTGGCGCGAGAGTCTGGTGGTTGGTTTATTTCAAATCTTCGCCATTTTTCCTGGCGCCTCCCGAAGCGGTTCGACTATCAGCGGTGGTATGTTGATGGGTTTAAACCGCAAAAGCGCTGCCAGATTCGCCATGCTCATTTCAGCCCCGATCATGTTAGCCGCCACCGGTTATGAAGTGCTTAAATTATTTTTGGAAGGATACCACACCGCCTATCTGCTGCCCATCCTCACCGGGATCCTCGCGGCAGGCATCACTGGCTGGTTCTCAATCAGGTGGCTCCTGAAATATGTACAAGGTCACTCTCTGTATCTTTTCGCCCTTTATTGCATACTCATGGCCTTGGTAAGCTACCTCTTCCATATTTTTAGTTGAAATTCAGGAGAATTTAATGAAAACAATCGATCTGCGTTCTGATACTGTTACTACGCCCAGCGAGGAAATGCGCGATATAATGCGCGCCGCCCCGGTAGGGGACGATGTTTATTTGGACGATCCAACCGTAAATCGCCTGCAAGATCTTTCTGCGGAAGTGACAGGTATGGAAGCCGGGCTTTTTGTCGCCTCGGGAACCATGGGGAATCTGGTTAGCTTACTCGCTCACTGCGCGAGGGGTGATGAGATCATCTGCGGTAAAAGTTCACACATTTTCCTTTACGAGGGTGGCAGTGTCTCCTCCTTCGGCGGTATCCATAGCAGCCAGGTAGCCGAAAATGCCGATGGATCCTTGCCGCTCGATGACGTGCGTGATCTCATCCGGGTGGAGGATGACCACCACCCCGAAACCAGACTGATCGCCATTGAAACCACCCACAACGAGCGCGGCGGGGTAATCCAGGAGCTTGATTTTTTCTCAAATACCCGATCTCTGGCTGACAAATTCGGCTTGAAAGTTCATCTGGATGGCGCCCGTTTGTTCAACGCGGCGGTTGAAAAAGGTGTTCCCGCCACCGCTTTTACCAGATATGCAGATTCGGTAACTTTTTGTTTGAGTAAGGGGCTTGGTGCCCCAGTCGGTTCAGTCATCTGTGGTCAGGCTGATTTCATCAAGAGTGCTCGCAAGATCCGCAAACACCTCGGCGGAGGCATGCGTCAGGCTGGCATCATCGCCGCGGCAGGCATCTACGCTCTGGAAAATCTGGTAGATCGTCTCGCCGAAGATCATCGCCGGGCAAAAATGCTGGCGGATGGTTTGCGTGGACTGCCAGGAATAAAGCTCGATCCTGACATTCCCCCTACCAATATGGTCTTTTTTGATCTTCTGCCTGAATGCCCGCTCAGCGTGGATGAGATTCACGCCGGACTTAAAGCTCGTGGTATCCTCACCAGCAGCGTAAATGAGAAACGTTATCGCCTGGTCACCCATTTACAAGTAAGCGACCATGATATTGAGGAAACGATCGCTGCCATGCGCCAGGTCCTGAACGCCTGAGCAAAGGCGTTATAATCAAGCAAAAAAGGTAAGGTCATTGATGAATAACCAACCATTTGTCACTATCGCAGAGATCGATGACATCGTCAGCGCAATTAAATCCCGGGTGAAACACCAACCCACGATCGGAATGATCCTCGGCTCAGGATTAGGCGGCTTTGCCGATTCCATCCAGAACGCGGTCAAGATTCCATACAATGAATTGCCCAATTGGCCGGTATCCACTGTCTGGGGCCATACCGGACAATTGGTCATCGGTGAACTTCACGGAAAAACCGTTTTGGTCATGCAAGGCCGAATTCACTTTTATGAAGGCTATTCGATGTCGCAAATCACCATGCCGGTAAGGGTGATGAAGCGGCTTGGCATCGAAACGATGGTGGTAACCAATGCCGCCGGAGCGATCAATCCCTCCTTCGAACCGGGAGATTTGATGTTGATCACTGACAACCTCAACCTGATAGGCATGATGGGTTTTAATCCTCTCATTGGGCCAAATATGGATGAATTCGGCGTTCGCTTTCCGGATATGAGCCAGAGTTATGATCGGGAATACATGAATCTGGCACGAGAGATCGCTCAAGAAAAGGGATTGCTTTTACGCGAAGGTATTTATGCTGGTTTAAGCGGTCCGAGTTTTGAATCACCGGCTGATATTCGCTTTCTGCATCAAATCGGCACGGACGCGGTTGGCATGAGTACGGTTCCAGAAGTGATCGTTGCCCGCCACAGCGGGATGCGGGTTTTGGGTATTTCCGGGATCAGCAACAAAGCCAATCTGGATGGCAATACCATGACCACCCATGAAGAAGTCCTGCAAGCTGGCGCATCAATGGTTCCAAAATTGGAAACCCTCTTGTCAGAATTTTTGCGAAAGATTTAGTCCAAATCAAACGTGAAAGACGTTATTGATTTTTTCGTACGTTACGAAACAACGATCTACATTATCCTTGGAATCGGCGCCCTTTTTCCACTTCGATCGCTTTTTTTCGCGTTCCTGGAGTGGAAGAAGGCCGTGTTTGGCTTGGAAAAAGAGTTGGCGTTTAACAAGGTCCGCGCGGCTGGGACGATCCTGATCATCTTTTCGATGCTCCTCATCAGTCAATTCTGTGTGGTAAGTTTCATTTTCCCTGTTCTTCCCTCTGTTGATTTTCTGGCGACTCCAACTCTTGACCTGCTTAATCCTCCCAATACCCTCAGTCCAGAAGATTTGACCGCCCAACCTACCCGGGAAATTCTACCGGAAGGCTCGTTTGGCTGCACAGCGGGAAAAATCGTCATCACATCACCTGCGCCGGGAGAAATAGTCAGTGGAAAAATCACCATTGTTGGTACAATTAACGTAGAAAATTACGGCTTCTACAAGTACGAGTATTCAAAAGGTGATGATATTTGGGTAACCATCGCCGCCGGCGACAAGATTATTATCAACGGCGACCTGGGAAACTGGGATGTATCCCAGCTTGTACCGGGATCTTATCAGCTGCGGTTATTGGTAACAGACAATGTTGGCAATGCCCTGCCAACCTGCTCAATTCCGGTTATGGTCGTTGAGTGAATGAAGTAAATTATGTATATTGAAATCCGTAATACCGTATCTACCGATCTTGCCCGTTTGGCGGCTCTGGATCACTCCGTCAATACAGATTATGTTTGGCAGCTCGCTCTGGAACATTCGAATGTTCAGATCGATGTCTCCTTCCGCGAAGTTCGTCTTCCCCGAACGATCAAAATTGATCATCCTCGCTCCGCCAGCGACTTGGCGGATACCTGGCATATCAGACCGATGTTCAGCGCCATGAATGGCATGGAAGCCATCGCGTACATCCGTTTTACGGAGAAGATCGTCACACACGCGGTCTGGATTACTGACCTCGTGGTCGGAAAACCATATCGTGGCCAAGGGATCGGCCAAAAATTGATCAAATCGGTCGAGGATTGGGGTAGCGAGCACGGTTTGCGGAAATCAATGATCGAAATCCAATCAAAGAATGCGCCCGCGATCAATATGGCCCGGAAATTAGGCTATGAGTTTAGCGGTTATAACGATCAGTATTACGCGACCCGGGATGTTGCGTTATTTTTTACGCGGGCTATCTGAGCCTGACTATCTTACAAATCAACAATGATTCCTGAATTGGATTTTAGTTTCCTTTCATTGGTTATTGGGATAAACCAGATTCTTACCGCCGGTTTATCTATTACGGCATTTTCGCTATTAATTTACGCCTTGTCTTTCAATCTCAGAGACCGGGTAGCGAAATCTTTCGCCGTCATCTTGATTGCGGTGGTAATCATCTTTACCAGTGAAGCCCTCGAAAGCGTCTCAGATACAAATACCCTCAAGGATATTTTTCTTCGTTTGCAGTGGATCGGATTGATCATCCTGCCTTCGGCTTACTTCCATTTTTCCGACGCGCTTCTGGTCAGTGTCGGCAGACCATCCCGCGGCCGGCGGAAGCTGATGGTCCGCGTCTTTTATATTGTCTCGGCTCTCTTTCTCATCGGGTTAATCAGCGGATTTTTGGTTGGCGAGCTTAATGAGTTAGGCAGACCGACCATGCATCTTCAACGTACCGCACTCACCAATGTCTTCTCGTTCTTTTATGTCAGCCTCATCGCTCTATCCGAATACAACTTCGTTCGCTCCTATTTGCGGGCGGTAACCAGAAGCGGTAAGAGAAGGCTTTTTTATCTCCTCAGCGGCGCCTCGTTTGTGGCAATCGGTTCGTTCCCCTTTACTTTGTACGGATCGAGCTTCGCCGAAAATTATGAGCTCCTCTTTTGGAGTTTCGCGGCGATCAACAATCTTGTGGTGGGTTCCCTTTTAGTGATGATGGCTTATGTTGTCGCCTTTTTCGGTGTCTCCTGGCCTGACCGGATCGTAAAAGCGAGGTTGCTCAAATGGTTGATGCGCGGCCCGGTTGCTGCCTCCATCGGTCTAACCATCTTCATTCTGGTACGGCGCACCGGAGAGGCATTTGGTGTGGAATACACCTCCCTCGCCCCAGCCTCCATGGCGGCGACTTTTATGCTCGCAGAACACATGATCACGCTTCTCTCCCCGTATATTGAAAGTTTTCTGTTTTATGGTCAAGATACGGCAGAGATCAAGTTATTTGAGAATTTTGAGGAGCGGTTTCTTACCCAGGAAGACCTTACCCAATTCCTCGAAACCGAATTGGCTGCCATGCAAGATCTGCTTGGCACGAAAAACGCTTTCCTGGCGATCGTTGGCCAGGAAAAAATCAAAACAGTTCTCCACAGTGGTGAACCTTTTTTTGAACAGGACCGCCTTTCCGAACTTCTCCGCCAGAACTCTCAAGGCGGCAATCCCCTCATTCCGGTCGGGGAAGACCTTTTAATCCCGATTTGGAACGAGATCACTGGCTGGGAAGAATCAAAATTTGAACTCCTTGGCCTCTTTGGTATTCACAATAAGGGGAATGCGGTTTTAGATGAACAACAACTGACCGGTATCCAATTCCTCGCGGATCGGGCAGCCGTCGCGATCATGGATCGCAATAAACAATTAGGAATGATCTCCGCGCTGCAAAAGATGGCCCCTGAGATTACCACTATTCAAAAAATCCGGGCCAGCGGTCGAATCGAACCTACCAACGGCTATCTGACCTCGATTGGCGAAAATGAGGACATCATCGAGGTGGTTCGGGACGCGCTCACCCATTACTGGGGAGGTCCCAAGTTAACTAACTCACCCCTGGCGAAATTACGGGTTACCCAGCGCCTGGCAAATCGGGAATTTGAGGGTAACGTGCAAAACGCTATCCGAGCCTTGTTAAAACAAGCGGTAAATCAGATCAAACCAAACGGCGAGCGCAAATTTACCACTGAGTGGATTTTGTATAACATCCTCGAAATGAAATTTTTTGAGGGAAAGAAGGTCCGTGACGTTGCCCTTCGGCTTGCCATGTCTGAGGCGGATCTTTATCGAAAACAGCGGGTAGCGGTTGAAGCCGTAACGGATGCCATTCTCAAAATGGAGAATGAGCTCCCCAATGAGAACGAAGCGGGAACTGAAAATTCCAATAGTATGTTATAAAAGTGCTAAACCAAAATTATGAAAAAGAACGTCTCAAGAAAACAACGCTACTATTTGGATGAACCTTCCGGTCAAAAATTCTCTGATCGCTTGCGCGCCTTCAGCGAACGATTTGATGATACAACCATCAATCTCTTCGGAATCATTTTGATCACGTTCGCACTGATGTCTTTTCTTGCCATCCTTGGGGTAACCTCTGGAACTGTCTTAACCCCCTGGTCCAATATTCTCAGGCGCTGGTTCGGATTTGGCGCGTTTTTCCTGATGAGTTGGATCCTCGCCATCGGATTGAGAATGCTTCGAAAACCTCAACCAGGGACGAATATTACCGGTTGGTTTTATTTTCGATTCGAAATTACCCTCGCCCTTTTTCTGATGCTCATGTCCCAACTCGGTGGTATTTCCATCGAGCGGGCTGAAGCCGGTCTCGACGGAGGCTATCTCGGTTGGGCGTTGGCTCAATCCCTCAACGTCATTTTACCTATATCTTTCCTTCAGATCGTATTAACCCTCCTTTTGTTGGTAATTTTTATCATCTGGTCCTTTGATCTTTTCGATCGGCTGGAAAATTTTCTTGCCATCAAGGCAGGCTTTGGTCCAACCTCCCGACCGGTCGCCGCGCCCCAGCCTGTAGAGGCTCCGGAACAAGCGGAAGTTCCTTCTGAGGAAGCGGAAACTCCCCCGACTGCCGCAAAAAAACCGCGCCTGGCAAAGGAGTTCCAAAAAAAGCTCTCTCCTACCGAGATCGAAAATGAACCGGCTTCTTATGAACGCGCGAGCGGTTTACCACCGCTGACAATACTCGCTCCAGACAACGTGAACAATGTGGATGAGCGGCATATCAATCAAACCGCAGGTTTGATTGAGCAAACTCTATCAGATTTTGGCATTCCCGCCAAGGTGATCGGGTATCGATCAGGACCAACCGTTACCCAATTCGCGGTAAAGCCAGGTTACATCAAAAAAGCCGGCACGAATGAAAACGATGAACAGCAAATGAAGGTCAGGGTCTCCAAAATTCTCGGTTTACAAAAAGACCTGGCTCTGGCAATCTCTGCCCAACGTTTGCGGATCGAAGCGCCAGTCCCGGGACGCTCGTATGTAGGAATCGAAGTGCCCAATAGCCGTTCAAGTATGGTACGCTTACGCTCCATACTGGATAGCCAATCGTTTCTTAAGCTTAATTCACCTCTCGCTTTTATTCTCGGCAAGGATGTCTCCGGACATCCCGTTGTGGCTGATTTAGCCAAGATGCCCCACCTCCTGGTGGCCGGTCAAACCGGTTCTGGGAAATCCGTCTTCATCGCCGCGCTGGCTACCACTTTGGCGATGAACAACCATCCTCAAGACCTTAAATTGGTCATGATCGATGTCAAAATGGTTGAATTGATCCGTTTTAACGGGCTTAACCACATGCTCGGCAGGGTGGAAACCAACGTGGAGCGCATCTTAGGTGTGCTCCGCTGGCTGGTAATGGAAATGGAACATCGCTACAAACTTTTGGAAAGCGCGCGAGCGCGAGATGTCATTTCCTATAACAAAAAAGTCAAGACAAAACTCTCCCGGATTGTTGTGATCATCGATGAACTCGCTGATTTGATGATGTCTTCTCCGGATCAAGTCGAGCATCACCTGATCCGGCTTGCCCAAAAAGCCCGCGCCACAGGCATTCATCTGGTTGTGGCAACCCAGCGCCCCAGCACGGATGTTGTTACGGGTTTGATCAAGGCAAATTTTCCCGCCCGCCTTGCCTTTTCCGTGGCATCCGGGGTCGATAGCCGCGTCATTCTCGATTCAAGCGGCGCGGAAAATCTCCTCGGTAGAGGCGACCTCCTCTTCCTCAATCCCGAGATTGGGAATCTGATTCGAGCTCAGGGTGTTTTGGTTACTGATGAGGAAGTCGAAAAATTGATCTCGTACTGGCAGAAGAACAGCCAGAGAGAACAGGGTTTGGCGCCCTGGGAAATGATCATTTCGGAGCCGGCGGAAGATAGCGATGACGCCTTGATTGACCAGGCCATTGAAATCGTTCGTTCCACCCAGAAAGCAAGCGCCTCCCTCATCCAACGTAAGCTAAAAATTGGCTATCCGCGCGCGGCTCGCCTGATCGATCAGATGGAAGAAATGGGCATCATCGGCCCCTCCGCCGGCGGCGGACGTGAACGGGAAGTGCTGGTAGAACCAAATATCAATGATGAAGAATAAACCGGAACAAAGAGGATTTGGCATGGAAAACTCAACTCAGGAATTTATCAAGGCATCTTTCAGCCGGACGTTAACCGAAAATATGAGATTATGGTTCAAAGGTATTGTCGAACCAATCGCCCGTTTCCTTAATAGGCTGGGGATTACCCCCAACACCATGACCATGTTAGGCTTGATCGGTAATTCCATCGGCGCGTATTTTCTCGCGACCGGTGATATGCGCCTCGGCAGTATCTTCATCCTCATCTGTACCCCCTTTGACGCTCTCGATGGAACCATGGCTCGCCTGCGTGGGGAAGTAAGCGAGTTTGGCGCCTTCGTTGATTCCGTTACCGACCGATATTCGGAATTGATCGTACTAGGCGGTTTACTGGTCTATTTTGCCACATTACAGGATTACTTTCTGGTTGTACTTACCTATGTCGCCGCGGTTGGATCGGTGATGGTATCTTATGTCAAAGCCAGAGCGGATTCGCTTAAACTGAACGCCAACACAGGTATTCTTACCCGCATGGAGCGGTATCTGGTTCTCGCGCCGCTCTTGTTCTTTAATCAGCCGGAAATTGCCATCTGGATTCTTGCCATCCTCGCCAATATCACCGCGCTCCAACGCATCTATCGGGTGCGCAAAACCGTAAAATCCAAGGTTTAACCAATGCGATTGTTGCCAACCGGAATTGAATTCCTCTTTTTTGGAATGAGTTTTGTGCTTTATTATTACGGCCTGCTCCTGATGGCCGGCGTGGTTTTTGGTGGTTGGATCGCCTCCCTTATGGCCGGGAAGATGGGCGAGAAGAAGGAACAAACCTGGGATTTGATGATCTGGCTGATTGTCGGCGGGATTGTTGGCGCCAGGCTTTGGCATGTTTTTACGCCGTCACCCAGCCTGGTTGTTAACGGCATCGATACCAGGTATTACCTTACCCATCCCTTGGCGATGTTGAACACTCGAAACGGCGGTCTCGGTATCCCGGGCGCGATTATCGGCGGAGTGATTGCCCTTTACTTTTTTACACGCCGCAACCACCTTCCCTTTGGTACCTGGCTCGACATCAGTAGTTTTGGTCTTGCCCTCGGTCAGGCAATTGGGCGATGGGGAAATTATGTTAATCAGGAATTGTACGGCTCGCCCACCGATCTTCCCTGGAAAATCTACATCGATCCCGCTCACCGAATTTCCGGTTTTCTGGAAAAAGAGTATTACCATCCGCTCTTCCTCTATGAATCACTCTGGAATCTGCTTAATCTCGCCGTCTTACTGGCCCTCTATCGCTTCGCCAAGCGCAAGATGAAAACCGGGGATTATTTCCTCGTCTATCTCCTGAACTACTCCTTGGGGCGGTTTCTTTTGGATTTTATTCGTCTGGACGCTTCCATGGTCGGCGGAATTAACGCCAACCAAACGTTTATGGCAGTTGTTTTTGTCGTTTCCGCTCTCGTACTGGCTTTTCGGATTAAAACCCGCCTTCCTGACCATGCCTCCGATTAAACTCCACATCCTTGGAGCGGGTAACGCCACACCTTCCTCAGGAAACTTCTATTCGCAAATGGCGCTTTTTTATCGCGGCAAATGCGCGTTGGTGGATTGTGGAAACAACCCCATTAATCCACTCCTGGATCTTGGCTTCCAGATTGATGACCTCGAACACCTCATTATGACCCATTTTCATCCGGATCACGCGGCCGCGCTGCCAAATTTCATTGCGGAATTGAAGATCCGGGGTAGAACTGCTCCGCTTACCATTCACGCCAACCAGTTCACGATCAAAAAAGTTCAACAGTTAATCGCCCTTTTTGGATTGGCTGAGATCCCTGGAAATTTCCCGCTGATTTTTCATGTGGTCGAAGATAGTTTTGGCGCGGAAGTCATCACCGATGCAGAATTCTCGATTACCGCGGTACCAATGGTTCATTTCGTACCTACCATTGGACTCTCTTTCAGCCGCAGGGAAAAGTCGGGAGGTTTTGCCTTTACCAGTGACACCGAACCTTGCCCATCGGTAGCCATTATTTCAGAAGGTAAACACATTCTTATCCACGAAGCCTCCGGTGATCGACCGGGACATTCATCCGCCGGCAAGGCGGGAAAAGCCGCCGCAAGAGCCGGCATAAAGGAATTGATCCTGATCCATTATCCAACGGTTGGGGTTGATCCCGCGAAGTGGATCCGTGAGGCAGAACAAGAATTTGCGGGTACAATAACCCTTGCTTACGCGTCCATGCAACGTGAATTTTAAAAATAAAAACCTAATCGACTTTAAGGCAGGACCTAATGAGAACAAAACTTGTGGCAGGTAACTGGAAAATGAACAAAACCGTAGAGGAAGCCAGGGCATTAGTTTCTCTGATCGGGAAGGAACTCAACAACGTACCCAATGTGGAAATTGTGCTTTGTCCGCCTGCCATGTCGATCGTGGCGGTGGCTAATCTGGTTGGCGGCACCAAAATCGGTGTCGGCGCGCAGAATCTGCATTGGGAGCCAAAAGGCGCTTTCACGGGTGAAATTTCAGCCGAGATGATTCGAGAATTTTGCGGTTATGTAATCATTGGGCATAGTGAAAGACGAACTTATTTCCACGAAACTGATCAGAGTGTGAACAAGAAACTTAAAGCCGCGCTTCAGTCTGGTCTGGTCCCGATCGTTTGTGTCGGTGAAACATTTGAAGAGAATCAATCCGGGAGAACTTCGGAGGTTGTACGCTCACAAGTATTAAATGGTTTAAACGCCATCAGCCCCGAAGAAGCCAGCCAGATTGTTGTAGCTTACGAACCAGTCTGGGCTATTGGAACCGGATTGGCTTCCTCACCTGAAAACGCTCAGGATGTTCATAAAAACATCGTTCGTCAGGCATTAGGTGAACTTTTTGGTGGGCAAATCGCGGAGAGTATCCGAATTCTTTATGGCGGCTCAGTGACCGCCGCCAACGCCGCTGAGTTTTTCAACCAACCTGATATCGATGGCGCGCTGGTAGGCGGTGCGAGCCTTAAAGCCGAGTTCGTTCAAATCGCTCAGGCAGCTTCTTGATCTTTGGCTGATCCGATTCTTGCCTGATCCTCTCCAGATTATTCTGAAGCAAGGTTTTTCAGGCTCGGACTACAAAAGTACATTCGAAAGAATTGAGCAGATGAGCAGCCCTGTACTTGAGCTCGGGATCGTAGTTATTTCCCTGGCGGTTTTTATCTTTCTCCAACGTTGGTTCCACCGTTTGTTTCAGGTTGTACTCTTTCTGATAACTCGAGACCAGGCAGTTGCGATCAGTATCTTTTCCCTCATCTTTCTTCCTGGTGTAGTTGTCCATGAACTCAGTCACTTTCTCATGGCCAAAATCTTACAAGTCAAGACCGGTAAAATCTCCTTGGTGCCAAAGGTGATCGATCAAAAACGGGTCCAACTCGGTTATGTTGAAATTTATCCAACCGACTTCTTTCGAGATTCCTTGATCGGGCTTGCTCCACTCCTCAGCGGGATTGGCTTGATCACGATCATAGCCACTCGCTTTTTAAATATTCCCAACCCCGAGGATCTCGGATTACCGAGTTCGATGATTAATCTTTTTCCAGATATCCGTGGCGTTATCGGCGCCGATGACGCCTTCCTATGGCTCTATCTTACCTTCGCGATCTCCACAACCATGATGCCCTCGGAGTCAGATCGAAAAGCCTGGTTGCCGGTTATCCTCCTCATCATGATCCTGTTGCTTGCCGCCTTCGGTCTCGGATTCGGCGATTGGGTAACCCAATTGCTAAGTAACCCTTCGCGACAATCGCTGCTCATCTTGATCTTTATCCTCTGGATCAGTGCGATTCTTCACAGTTTCGCGATCATTCTCCTCCTTATCGTTCACTTTCTCCTCATGAAAATCTCGCAATTGGGTTATGCGAAATAAGCAGTCAGGTATTAAAAAATTTTAACCTTAAAAGATTCCCGTTTTCCTAAGTTCCATCTTGAACTGACGGCTCCGGATATGCTAAAATCCAAGAACAGCCATACATAGCATGGGTGTAGGTAGTTATCACCCATATATGGCTGAAATATTTGTTCTATTTTTGGGTGCTTAATGCGTTGTCCTTATTGTCAATACGACGAATCCAAGGTTATCGACACCAGCCATGATTTGCATGGCGGGACACGCCGACGCCGTGAGTGTGAGCATTGCCACCAACGGTTTAGCACGTACGAACGGGTGATCAATACCACTCCTCTGATGGTCAAGCAGGATGGCAGCCGGGAGGAATTTGACCGCGAAAAGTTAGCCCGGGGTATCCGAATGGCTTGCGCGAAACGCAAGGTATCGGCCGCGGAAATTGAACGCCTGGTTGGAACGGTTGAATCCAATTTGCAGAAATTGGGAAAATCGGAAATAAGCAGCAGAGTTGTGGGAGACTTGGTCCTTTCCGGATTAAAAGAGATCGACCAGGTGGCGTATTTGCGATACGCAAGCGTCTATTTGAATTTAAATGACCTCCGATCGATCAGAGATGAGATCGATCGTTTGCTCGAAAATAAATAATTTTTTTAACGAGGTGATCATGTTGCGAAGCGATGTCAAAACAAACTACGGCTTATTACCAACGCCCGCTTTCCCATCCGATCTTCCCAAGGTTGACTTGACCGATAACGCCAGGAAAGTTCTTGAGAAGCGTTATGTCCGACGCGGTGATGACGGCAAACCGGTTGAGAGTGTTGAAGAAATGTTTTGGCGGGTTTCTTACCATGTAGCCAAAGTTGAGTCAGCCTGGGGCGGGGATGTCGAAGCCCGAGCGCATGAATATTATCATCTGCTCACCAGTAAAAAATTCTTTCCAAACTCCCCTACCTTTACCGGCGCCGGTACGCCGCTTGGTCAATTAGCAGCCTGTTTCGTTCTGCCCATCGCCGACGATATGGGCAAAGACTCTTCCGGCATCTTCCAATCCCTGCGCAATGCCGCTCTCATTCAGCAAACCGGCGGCGGTAACGGGTTTTCTTTCTCTCGACTGCGTCCCAAGGGTGGATTGGTAAAAACAAGCTCCGGCAACGCTACCGGCCCGATCGGATTCCTTCGCGTATACGATAACGCCTTTGGTGAAATTGCCCAAGGCGGCACCCGGCGCGGGGCAAACATGGCAGTTTTGCGGGTGGATCACCCGGATGTGGAAGACTTTATTGTCAGCAAAACCAGTGAAAACGCGATCACCAATTTTAATATTTCTGTCGGCATCACCGATGCCTTCATGCAGGCTGTCGCCGAGGATCAGGATTGGGATTTGATTTTCCCTGATATTACTAAACCTGAATATCGCACCTTCAACGGTACGATCGAACAAGCCCGTGAACAGGGCATCCCAATGGTTGTTTACAAAACCCTTCCCGCTCGCGATCTTTTTGATAAGATCGTTAAATATGCCCATCACAACGGAGAACCCGGCGTTCTATTTTTGGATGCCGCCAACCGTCAAAATCCGGTACCTCAACTTTATCCACTTGAATCGACCAACCCTTGCGGTGAACAATGGCTCGGACCTTACGAAAATTGTTGTTTGGGTTCCATCAACCTCGCGGAGCACTTAGGTGAAAATCAAAGTGTGGATTGGGAAACTTTGCGTCAGAGTGTGGTCTCATCTACTATCTTCCTGGATGATGTTGTAGACGCCAATGCCTACGTTCCAGCCGTGCCAGAATTGCGGGAAGCCGCTCTACGAGCCCGCCGAATTGGTCTCGGAATCATGGGCTTGGCTGACCTGATGTATCATGTGGGTGTTCGATACGGTTCGACCAAAGGCCAGGAATTCGGCTCCCAAATCATGGAATTTGTCCGTTTTCATAGCATGAAAACATCGATCGAGCTCGCCAGCCAGCGAGGTTCCTTTACCGCCATTAAAGGCTCCATTTATGATCCCGAGGATCTTAAATGGACACCGCCAGTTCCCCTGATGAAATATCGTCACGATTGGCAACGGCCAGAAATAAATTGGAGCGAGATCGTCACCGGGATTCGCGCTGAGGGTATCCGCAATGCCGCTCAGACTACCATCGCCCCCACCGGTACAATCGCCACCGTTGCCGGCTGCGAAGGTTATGGTTGCGAACCTGTCTTCGCCCTGGCGTATATTCGTCATGTAAACGATAAAGGCAACGACCTTGTGTTAACTTATGGTTCACCCTCCTTTGAAAGCGCGCTTGAAAAACAAGGCGTCAAAAAGGAAGCCCGCCAGAAGATTTTTGAAGACGTGATGCGAAAGGGAACTTGTCAAAAGGTTGACGATGTCCCCGCTGAAATTCAGGATGTATTTGTCACCGCCGCCGACGTCACCGCGGAAGAGCATGTCCGCATGGCTGCCGCACTGCAGGCTTTCGTGGACAATTCGATTTCTAAAACGATTAACTTCCCAGAAACTGCCTCGGAAGCGGACGTGGCAAAAGCCTATAAATTGGCTTGGGAGCTGGGCGCCAAAGGAATCACCGTTTATGTAACCGGTTCCCGCGACAAGGTGGTTTTGGAAACCCTTGCCACCGCATCCAAGAAGGAGCCCACCGTCCCAGAAGTTCCATTGCCAGTTCCCGCTGAACAGAAGATCATCTGGCATGAGACCAAAAAACCACGACCTCGCTCCCTTAAAGGGGTAACTTATAATGTGGATACCCCGCTTGGAAAGGCATTCGTTACCGTAAACGCCAATGGCGGAAATCAACCTTTTGAGGTTTTCGTCAATACCGCCAAAGCCGGTTCCGATACCGCAGCCGTATCTGAGGCGATTGGACGCCTGATCTCTTACATCTTGCGCCTGGCTTCTCCCATCGCGCCCATTGACCGGTTGCGAGAAATAGTTACCCAACTGACAGGTATCGGAGCGGGACGTTCGCTTGGTTTTGGTCCCCAGCGGGTTCGCAGTCTTCCGGATGGTGTCGGTCAGGTAATCAGCGAATACATCCGCGGTTGGCAGAGTGAACCTGATGACAAATCCGTTCCGGGATCAGCCATCGTTCTCAACACGGCGTCGAAGAGCAAAAACCATTCAAACAAAACCCATCATCAAAAATTCGGGGATCTCTGCCCGGAATGCGGCGAGGCGACCGTGGTCAACGAAGAAGGTTGCAGGAAATGTTACTCCTGCGGTTACAGCGAATGCTGAAAAAACCATCAAACGTACCAAAGGGTTGCCCAAAAAGGCAGCCCTTTTTGTTTGAGTTCGGAACGCCGCACGCCAATTCCCTTGTTATAATCGAGCAAACTTCCAAGTTAAAAACTGGTCTGAAAAGATGAGAGCCCGCTGACAGGAAAGATCATGATAAAGATTTATAGTGTAGATGAAGCCAGACAAACCATCCTTAAAAGAATTCCGCCGGATGAAATTAAAGTTACTGATCAGATGTTGGATCGGATCGAATCCACCTTTGGCGCACGGATTCAGCCGGAGGAAGCCGTTAAACGCATCATCCGTGACATCCGATTAAATGGGGATAGCGCGGTAACCCATTGGAGTTCCAAATTGGATGGCTTTCCGGCTGGCGCCCCGCTCAGAGTTCCACTTGAGGATATCCGCGCTTCTGTAAATTTCGTCAAACCGGAAGAATTGGAAGCCCTGAAAACCGCGGCACAACGCATAAGAGATTTTTACGCAAAACAACCTGCCCAAAGTTGGATTACAAATGAGTTGGGCGGCACCTTGGGCCAATTCATGCGACCACATCGAAGAGTTGGGGTGTACGTCCCCGGTGGAACCGCGCCTTTGCCTTCCTCCGTTCTCATGTCTGCCATCCCTGCCCAGGTAGCCGGCGTCAAGGAGATTGTGATCGTCACTCCCCCCAGTCGTGAACCTTCAAATATGCCTCTCTACCCGCACATCCCGCCAATCATTCTTGCCGCTTGTGCGGTCATTGGGATTGAAGAGGTCTATGCGATCGGTGGCGCTCAGGCAATCGGTACTTTGGCTTTTGGTACCCAAACCATCCCGCCGGTTGACAAGATTTTTGGACCTGGAAATCTTTTCGTCACTCTTGCCAAACGTCAGGTTTTTGGCATGGTTGGGATAGACGGTCTGGCTGGACCAACCGAAACGGTCGTCATCGCGGATGATTCCGCCCGACCAGACTGGGTGGCGGCGGATCTTCTCGCCCAGGCAGAACACGATGTGCTCGCCGCGGCGATTTTATTAACCCCCAGCCGTTCTTTGGCGTACGCGGTTCAAGCGGAAGTTGAAAAACAAGCTGCCTCGCTGCCCCGCGCGGAAATCCTTGCTTACTCCTTACCAGGTCAATCTGGAATCGTGATTACCGAAGACATTGACCAAGCAATCGAGTTGAGCAACCTTTATGCGCCAGAACACCTTTGCCTTGCCACTCGCGATCCCTGGCCGTTGGGCGAAAAAATCACCAACGCCGGAGGAATTTTCATGGGCGAAATGAGCTTTGAGGTTCTCGGAGATTACATCGCCGGGCCAAGCCATGTGATGCCTACTGGCGGCTCCGCCCGCTTTGCCTCGCCGGTTAATGTCTGGGATTTTATCCACATTATCAGCATCATCGCCTTGGACGAAAAAACGACCCAAAAAATCGCGCCTCAGGCAGCCTTGCTTGCCCGGGCTGAGGGTCTTGAAGGTCACGCCCGCTCTGCCGACAAGAGAGTGAAATAAGCCAACATGACCAAGAGGATCAGCCTTCCCACTCACGTTCTTAACCTGCCTGCTTATACCCCGATCGAACCGTTCGAGGTACTCTCAGCCCGGATAGGAAAAACTCCAGCCCAGATCATCAAACTGGACGCCAATGAAAATCCGTATGGGATGTCGCCTCGCGCTCATCAAGCACTGACCGAACTCCAATATGCCCATATCTACCCTGATCCAGAGAACCGGTCTTTGCGCGAAAAGATCAGCAATTTTACGGGTGTTCCTACCCGGAACATTCTGGCGGGCGCCGGCGCTGATGAATTAATTGATCTGATCATGCGGGTTTGTTTGGAACCTGGCGAAGTGATTCTCAATTGTCCGCCAACTTTTGGTATGTATCAATTTGACGGCGACCTCAACGCTGCCCGGGTTGTAAACATCCCCCGCCAGCCGGATTTCAGGCTTGATTTGCCCGTGCTTCGCCAAGCCATCCTCACTCATCATCCAAAGCTTTTATTCCTCACCTCTCCCAACAACCCGGATGGATCCTTGATCGATGCCCAGGTAATCAGTGAACTGATGGAGTATCCAATCCTCCTTGTGTTGGACGAGGCTTATATCGAATTTGCCGACCCGGAAAATCTCGGAAGTGAAAAAAGCTTGGCCAAGCTGGCCGCGCAAAGCGAAAATTTGATCGTCCTGCGAACTTTCAGTAAATTGGCGGGTTTGGCAGGTTTGCGGGTAGGTTACGGTATCTTTCCCGATTGGTTAATGCCCATCCTCTGGAAAGCAAAACAGCCTTACAACGTCAACGTCGCCGCTTCGGCGGCTGCTACAGCCGCTTTGGAAGATCAGGAATATCTTCGGAAGACGGTCACCAAAATCGTGGCTGAACGACAGCGCCTTTACGAGGCACTCTCGGACATACCTGATCTTTCCGCTTTCCCATCCAATGCCAATTTCATTCTTTGTCGATTAACCAATTCAAACGCGCAGTGGATTAAACAAAGGCTGGCTAGTGAGCATGGGATTTTTATCCGTTATTTTAACAAACCTGGTCTCGAAGATTGTGTCCGTGTTTCCGTAGGTACACCACCCCAAAATGACCAGTTTCTGCAAAGTTTTGACCAATTGTTGGCGGAGAAGTAAAAAGGAGTTCCGATGCGATCAGTTGATATTGAACGAAAAACCAATGAAACCCAAATTACCTGTTCCCTCAATATTGATGGATCCGGTAAGCACGAAATTGATACGGGGATCGGATTCTTAAACCACATGCTTGCCCAATTGGCGGTTCACGGTCTGTTCGACTTGCGGATTCATGCCAAAGGAGATCTTGAAATTGACCCTCACCATACCATGGAAGATGTCGCCATCTGTCTCGGAAGCGCGTTTTACCAGGCCCTCGGCGACAAAAAGGGCATCGTACGAACAGCGCATGCCTATCAACCCATGGATGAAACCCTCGCCTTGGTGGTCGTAGATCTTTCCGGCAGGCCGTACTGTGTATTCAACGCCGAATTCCGCGGATACCATCTCGGCGAAATCTCAGCCAGTCTCTTTGAGCACTTTTTTGAAACCTTCGCCGTGCATGCCCGCCTCAATCTCCACGCCAGAGTGGAATATGGCAAAGACGATCACCATAAGGCGGAAGCCATTTTCAAAGCCCTGGCACGAGCCTTGAACCAAGCCACCCGGATTGATCCGCGACGGCAGGACATTCCTTCTTCCAAGGGAGCCTTGTAATGCCGCCATCAGAATTTGTGGTTTTTCCGGCAATTGACCTGCGGGATGGCAAAGTTGTCCGCCTGATCCAGGGAGATCCAAACCGACAGACTGTTTACAGCAACGATCCGGCTGAATTTGCCGCCCGCTGGCTCGATTACGGCGCGGAATGGCTGCATATCGTCAATCTGAGCGCCGCCTTCGGAGAAGAGGATACAGCCAATCTGAGAGCGCTTGAAAAAATCACCAGCCTGGATGCCAGAGTGGAATACGGCGGAGGATTGCGTGATTTGGAACAAGTCAGCCGCTTATCCAATCTTGGCGTTCAGAGAGTCTTTTTTGGAACCAGTGCGATTCAACAACCCCAGATATTAACCGAGGCGGTTCACACATTTGGAGCTCAATTGATTGCAGCCGATCTGGCAGCCAAAGACGGAATTGTGATGATCAAGGCTTGGCAGGAATCCGCGGGGCGTAGTGTGAATGATGCGGGAAAAGAACTCTTCCAACTTGGAATTAGGCGTTGTGTTCTCACCGATGTCTCACGGGATGGCAGCGGGCGCGGCATTAATATCGATTCCGCGAAAAATCTGCAATCCGAAAGTGGTTTGGTTGTTGTCACTTCCGGCGGGGCAAACTCCTACGACGAAATCCTCGCCGCGCGTGAAGCAGGGTTGGCTGGAATCATCCTTGGCAGAGCGCTTTATGAAGGGATTTTGGACCTGAGAAGGTGCCTTGAACTATGATAACCATCCTTGATTACAAAGCCGGCAATCAAACCTCTGTCAAACGCGCGTTGGACTTTCTTGGGATTCCCAATCGGATCAGTGCCGACCCAAGTGAGATCCTTTCTGCTGACAGGTTGATCTTCCCCGGGGTTGGGCATGCTCAGGCAGCCATGGCGGTCCTTGCTGAAAGAAATTTGGATATAGCCTTAAAGAAAGCGTTTAACGCGGGGATTCCGATCCTGGGAATTTGCCTCGGTTCCCAAATCATCCTCAGCCGATCGGAAGAGGGCGATACAGCTTGCCTTGATCTGATCTCTGGGGTAGCCAGACGATTCCAGCCGCAACACTCAGCCTATAAGATTCCTCACATGGGCTGGAACGCGGTCAGGTTTTCCAGAAAACACCCCCTCTTCAACGGCATCCCAGATGGATCTGAGTTTTACTACGTTCATTCCTTTTATCCAATGCCTTCCGATCCGCGAAATGTTTACGCGCTTTCCGATTATCTGATTGAGTTCCCTGCCATCATAGGGCATCGAAATCTCATCGCGGTTCAATTCCATGCTGAAAAAAGTGGAAAGATCGGATTACAATTCCTTGCCAACTTTGCCTCCTGGAATCCGGAGGATGACGATGCTGAGTAAACGGATTATCAGTTGTCTGGATGTTCGCGATGGCAAACTCGCCAAGAGTGTAAAATTTGTGGATACGAGGGATATTGGCGACCCGGTTGAGAAAGCCCGTGAATATTTTGAGCAGGGGTTGGATGAACTGGTATTTTATGACATCACCGCTACAAGCGACAAGCGCGGAATCATGCTGGACGTTGTCCGCGCGGTTGCCGAACAGATCTTCATCCCCTTTTCGGTGGGCGGCGGTTTGAGGAACATTTCAGATTGTTACGCTGTATTACATGCCGGGGCGGAGAAGGTCAACCTTAATTCGGCGGCGGTAGTAAGGCCGGAATTGCTGTTGGAAGCCTCGAACGAATTTGGCGCCCAGGCGGTTGTCCTTTCCATGGACGTTCTTCGTTCTCCAATCAGCGCTCAAATTCCAAGCGGATTCCAAATTGTAATCCACGGCGGAAGAAAGCCAACCGGAATCGACGCCTTGGAATGGGCAATTAAAGCCGAACAATTGGGCGCGGGCGAGATTGTAGTCAACTCAATTGACGCGGACGGCACCCGTGAAGGATATGATATTGAATTAACCCGTGCGATTTCCTCCTCGGTGAGCCTGCCAGTGGTCGCCTCAGGCGGTGGCGGCAGTATCGCACACATTGCCCGAGTACTTACCGAAGGTATGGCGGATGCCGCTCTGGTTGCTTCGATGCTTCATTTTGGCAGTTACACCGTCCAGGAGATCAAAAACTCGCTTGCGAAAGAAGGGATCAAGGTTCGCTTATGAAATCGACGGTTGAGCTTAAATTAGATCAGAATGGACTGATCCCGTGTGTTGTTCAGGATCAAAACACCCGAGAAGTTCTCATGGTTGCCTGGATGAATACTGAAGCGGTTGAGAAAACCCGCCAAACCGGCGAAACCTGGTTCTGGAGCCGGTCCCGCCAACAGTTATGGCATAAGGGCGCTACCTCAGGCAACACCCAAAAAGTGGTTAAAATGAAAATCGATTGTGATAACGATACGCTTTTAGTTGAGGTGATTCCCAATGGCCCAGCCTGCCATACCGGTGCCACCTCTTGTTTTTTCACCCAGGTTGAGTTTACGGAGATCTGATATGAACCTCGACGAGCTTTACAATTTACTGGTCGGACGCAAAGGCGCCGATCCTGGCACTTCCTACACCGCCTCGCTCTATCAGTCTGGAATCGAAAAAATTGTGCAGAAGATCGGAGAGGAAGGGACCGAAGTGGTGATCGCTGGTTTGGCTCAGGATGATCAACGCCTGATTGAAGAGATCGCCGATCTCACATATCACACCTTGACCTTAATGGCGCAGCGTGGGATCACACCCGATCAGGTGATGGCGGAGCTGGAGAGAAGAAACCAGTCCCGTCAGGAATAGGGCGAATCTTCATGCAGCCATTCAATTTCCCCCAGATGGGTGAATTAAACCAATATCTTCCCGCTCTGATCGCATTCGTGACCAGTTTCATCATCATTGGATTGGTTATAAAATTTACGCGCGATAAAGCCCGCGCGTTCTCCAACACCACCCGGTCAGGATTAGGTGACACCGTGACCTACGCGATGGGAAAATTTAATTTTCTCTTCGTTCTCTCTCTTTCTTTCCTGATCTCCGCCAGATTCATTAATCTCAAAGAGCCCTGGTTTACCTGGGTCAATTCGGCGATCTATGTAATCATAGCCACCTACGTGATCCGCATCGCCCAAACATTTCTGGTGTACAGTGTTGAAAAAGCGTTCAAATCCAAAGATCAGAATTTGAGCGCCGGGCTGAAGATCGTGATCAACATCGCCATTTGGTTGTTGGGAGGAGCATTAATCCTCCAGCATTTTGGTTATGATGTAAGCGCGCTCATCGCCGGCATGGGCATCGGAGGTATCGCCATTGCCTTTGCTCTGCAGAGTATCCTTGCTGACATCTTTTCCTCCTTTTCGATCTATTTTGACAAACCTTTTGAGATTGGGGATTCGATCATGGTTGGGCAGGATCAGGGCACAGTTAAGAAAATAGGGCTCAAATCTACCCGGATCACTACCTTGCAGGGTGAGGAATTGGTAATTCCCAATTCCGAGCTGACCGCCGCCAGGATTCATAACTTCGGACAAATGGATGAGCGCAGAGTTTTGATAAGGATTGGAGTGCCTTATCAAACACCCATCGACAAGCTGGAAAGGGTTAAACAGATCATCGCTGAATCCATCGCTGACCAGCAATTTACGCGTCTGGATCGTGTTCACCTGACTTCTTTGGCTGCCGACCAGATCGTATTTGAGGTTGTTTTCGTCGTTGAATCGAAAGACTACCTCACCTTCGCGGACGTGAATGAAAGGGTTAACTTGGCTTTATTACAAAGATTTTCTGACGAAGGCATTCAATTTGCTACGCCAACCCAAAAAATCATCCTCTCCGGTCAGGATTCAACCAACTGAATTTGCGGTATTTTCGTCAATCGGCGCGGAAGGCTTACTTCTTCAAGACGAAAACCGCCGCGCTGCGGGCTGGAACAAAAAATTCACCCAGGCTTTTGTTGAAGGTTGCCTGATTTAAAATCTCATCTGGAAAATTGGATTGGAGGGGATGGAGAACAAAATCCTGCCCAAGATATTCATCTTCCCCGAAATAAACCCCTCTCGGGTTGGCATTAAAGAGCGTTACCACGTGCTTGAAAACCGGGTCAAGACCGAGATGATCTGTTAATCCGTACACGATAAGACCCGGGATTTGAGAAGGGCCATTATTATGAAAATACACCGTCTGAAGGATCTGGTTGGCGGACTTCAATCGAAAGAGTGGAGAGCTTTTGCGAATCCCCAGAATCATCCGGAAAGTCGCCGCCGCGAATTCGATCTCTTTCCTGGACACTCTTCTTCTTTGATCGCCCAGCAATTGGCTGAAATAATGCCAATCTTCCTTACCTTGAAGTGGCAAACCCACCCCCCAATTGTTACTTTCCATGGTCCAGTCGATCTTGTTATACCAATCGCCGGCTTGAAAAGAATTTCGATCAAGTGATTTGGAGCGTAGGAGGTCATCTCCCGCGTGAAAAAAGGGGATGCCCTGGCCAAGGGCGACAACCGCCAGCGCCAGATTGTTCATCCGCACTCGATCGTTACTGGAGAGGTAAGGCGCGGTTTTGATTTGGATGATATCCCAAAGGGTTTCGTTATCATGTGCTGAGACATACAGGATATTTTCTTGTGGGTTGTCCGCGAACCCCGCCAGTTGCCCGTTGTACCAAATTTGATCAGTGCGCAATACCTCACCACCTGCCCGTGGAAATGTAAAGGAGCGAATACTGCCCGCCAAGCCAACTTTGATCAGGTCGCAATGCTCCATCAAGCGCCATCGCAAGTTTTCATGATCCCGGCTTTCATTTTGATTGGGTTGTGAGAACAATCCGGTCCCGAAACCCTGGTCAAAAAGACTTCCAAAAGCCGATCCTCCGCGCAAGGCGTCTCGAAGGCGGTCGTTAAATGCGCCGATTCCACTACCGTTTATATTCCTGATCGAAGCATTAAACCCGCGGGTGTTATTGCTCACTTCTCCAAAATCCCAACCTTCCCCATAAAGGGCGATTTTGGAACCATCCACGCCATTCTGTTCAGGGGTCAAGTTTCTCAAGGCATCTCTTGCCTTGAGCATATCCTCGAGCATGATATGACCCATTAAATCAAATCGAAAACCATCAACCTTGTAATGAATTGCCCAAACCAAAAGCGAGTCGACCATTAATTTCGCCGCCATCCGATGTTCGCTGGCGATATTTGGACAACAGGTACTTCGTTCCGTCTTGCCTTGAAAATCCAGACGGAGGTAATAACCCGGAACCACTTTATCCAAAACCGATTTTGCATCCAACCCATCGGCAAAAACATGATTAAAGACTACATCCATCACCACCCGCAGCCCAATCGCATTCAGCGCCATTACCATTTGACGGAATTCCAGAATTCGGACGCTTCCATCCGCCTCGCTGGCGTAAGAACCTTCCGGTACGTTGTAATGGAGCGGGTCGTACCCCCAGTTATATCCATTGATTCCAATCGTCTTTGAAACAAGTTCTGCCTGCTGATTTGAATTTGGCTCCAGCTCTGCCAATTCCTGTGAGCTTGGGATCAGCCAGTTTGGCCGCTCCTCATCGACAGTCGCGAAGTCAAAAACCGGTAACAATTGAAGATGTGTGATACCCGCCTCAGAAATAGATTTCAGGTGGCGCATCCCGTTTGAATCTGAATGGGTGAACGCCAAAAATGTGCCTTGATGTTGAGGAGGAACAGAATCATCCGCCGCGCTAAAATCACGCACATGTAATTCATAGATTGCCATATCCGTAAAGGCATCCAGATCGGGTTTTTTTAATTCTCTCCAACCCGGCGGCATCAAGGATTGATCCTCAAGATTCACAATCAAACTGCGTAAGCTGTTTTTGGATAACCCTAATGAATATGGGTCGGTAACCCATTCCCGCGACACCCGCCCGCATGCCGGATAATAATTCTCAACTTCAAATAGATAGTAATACCCAACCCAATCGGATGATCCGGAGATTTCCCAGATACCTTGTTTTTGATCATTAACCGCTGAATAGATGCCGATCGGTTCCCGGGCATTTGGGCTCTCGAATAAAGCCACCCTTACTTGCCAGGCAAGCGGTGCCCATAAACGCAGCGTCACCGAATTTGCTGAGACCTGAGCGCCAAGTGCTCCCGGATACTCCATCAGGTCATCCACCACGCCAGGAATTTGGATGCCGCAGTAATCAACAATCTGATCATTTTGATTTCGGATAAGCAAAAAGTGGATGGATTGCAAGCCCAATCTCAATTCACTCTCTGGCACGTTATCGATCCGAAAGGCATTGTAATGGCTTAAATGTGGGTATTTTCGATGTAATTCGGGGGTGAATGCCTCAGGAGTATGGATTAGCTTAATTTCCCGCCGTTGAGTTGGTAATTCATGTTCGTTAAATAATTCGCTCTGAGATCGGGTAAATACAAGGCTGATCTGCACATCAATCCCTTTTTCAGGAGGGAGGAGCATTGTGCGGGCATTGACCCAATGAGCACAAAGTTCACCCAGTTTGACAAGATTTTCGATTTTTATCCGCGGAGAAGTTTCAATGTTCATCGTTCGATTCATAAAAAAGCGCTTTCAGGTGCTAAATTAACTTGAGTATAAAAACGGATTCGCAAGTGTATCTACCAGATTCCTGGTTATTGCCTGAGAAGGGGTTATCAAAGATCGCTTGAGTAAAAATTGTTTCGATCATTGCGGCACTTCACCCCAGTTTGCCGGTGATATAAGATTCGGTAAGTTCTACGGTGGGGTTGGTAAAAATCTTCCCGGTCAGATCGTACTCGATCAATTCTCCAAGCCAGAACAAGCCGGTACGATCGGAAACCCTCGCGGCTTGTTGCATATTGTGTGTTACGATCACAATCGTATAATCCTTCTTCAACTGGTCAATCAGATCCTCGATCTTCAAGGTCGCGATTGGATCCAGAGCCGAAGTGGATTCATCCATCAGAATTACCTCAGGTTTGGTAGCAAGCACTCGCGCGATGCAAACCCGCTGCTGCTGTCCAAGCGCCAAACCCAGAGCGTTCTTGCTTAAACTGTCTTTCACGTCATCCCATACCGCGGCTTTACGTAAACTGTCCTCAACGATATCTTCAAGGTCACTCTTTGATTCGGTCAATCCCAGGACCCTTGGACCAAATGCGACATTATCAAAAACCGACTGAGGAAACGGGTTCGGTTTCTGAAAAACCATGCCAACCCGGCGGCGCAGATCGACCACGCTCAATTCAGAGCCGTAAATATCCGTCCCATCCAGTAGAATTTTTCCCACCACCCGAGTCCCTTTGATGGTATCGTTCATTCGGTTCAGACAGCGAAGGAAGGTGGATTTTCCGCAACCAGATGGCCCAATCAGGGCGGTGACCTGATTCTTGTGGATCTCCATGTTGATGTTTATAAGCGCGGGTACGGATGAGTAATAAAAGTTAAGGTCTCGAACCTGATACTTTAATTTCGGGAGCATAAAATTATTTTACTCTAAGAATCCCAAGTCAAAGGTTATAATCAATATGATATGACAAGAACGATCGGCCGCTTTCTGATACTGATTTTACTCATAGGAATAACGACCTCCTGTTCCAATTCAACCGCTTCTCAAGGCTCACCTCAGGTTTATATCGAAAACAAAGGCTCCGATACGATCGTCAACCTCGCCTTGGCTTGGGCGGAGGCATACCAGACAGTTGAGCCAGACTTGCGAATATCCGTGACCGGAGGCGGATCAGGAACAGGCATCGCCTCCATGATCAATGGCACCGTTCATATCGCCAATGCCTCTCGCCAGATCAAGCAGGACGAGATCGATCAGGCAAAAGCGAATGGCTTTGACCCGATTGAGCACGTTATCGCCAAGGACGCCATTGCCGTGATCGTCAACCCGGATAATCCGGTGAACCAACTTACCCTGAAGCAGATCTCGGATATCTATTCTGGTAAGATCAACAATTGGAGCGAGGTCGGCGGGGAAGATCGGCCGATTGTACGCCTCTCCCGCGAGACCAACTCTGGAACCCATGTGTATTTTCTGGAAACAGTGCTCAGGCTCGGTGAGAAGGACAACAAAACCTTATTTGCCACCAATACCTTACTCTTACCATCTTCTGAGGGTATCATCAACGAGATCCGCACCAACCCAAATGCCATCGGCTACGATGGGCTCGGGTATGTTCCCCATGATCTCAAGATGATCGCGATCGCTTCGGTCGGAGGCACGAATTTCGTGCTTCCAGGCATTGATAGCGTCAATGACGCGAGCTATCCAATTTCCCGTGATCTGTATATGTACACTCTCGGCGAACCTACCGGTGAGATTAAAAAATATCTGGATTGGATCAAAACCGACCCGGCTCAAGCGATCGTTGAAGAGCTCGGTTTTGTGCCGATCGATAGGTAAGCCATGGACTCTAATGTGGATTGGAAAGAATTCCTTCTCACCTGGATTATAAAAATTTCCGGTTATTCCGCCATTGTATTCGTGGGATTGATCTTTTTCTTCTTGCTCAAGGAAGGCCTTCCAACCTTAACCGAAGTTTCCCTCTCAAATCTCTTTTCGGATCGCTGGTACCCGATCGAAGAATACTACGGCATTCTGCCGCTCATCAGCGGCTCGCTGGTGATCACGATCGGCGCGACCGCGATCGCGGTTCCCCTTGGCATCGGCACCGCGGTTTATATCTCTGAGATCGCCCCAAAATGGGCTCGCGAGATCCTTAAACCACTCATTGAGCTTTTAGGTGGTTTGCCCTCTGTAGTCCTCGGCTTTCTGGGTATTTTGATCTTTACCCCCAATTTACGCGTTTTACTCGACCTTCCCACCGGCTTGACTGCCTTGGCTGGTTCGATCATGCTCGGATTTGTGGCTCTCCCAACCGTTGTTTCGGTGGCTGAAGACGCGTTAGATACGGTCCCGCGGTCCTATCGGGAAGGGGCATGGGCCTTGGGTGCCACTAATTGGCAGACGATTTGGAAAGTTACTTTACCTGCCGCCCGTTCGGGTGTTCTCACTGCTGTGATGCTTGGTGTCGGCCGCGCGATTGGTGAAACGATTATTGTGATGATGGTGACTGGAAACGCGCCAGTGATGGCAACCTCCATCAGCGCCCTCTTTTCGCCGGTCCGAACCATGACCGCGTCCATCGCCGCCGAAATGGGTGAAGTTGCCAATGACAGCGTTCACTACCATACCTTGTTTTTCATCGGCATGATCTTGTTCATCATCACCCTGATCATCAATATCACCGCCTCGGCGGTAGTCTTCCGACAACAAAAACGCTCAGAAAAGGCTTTATCATGAACCAACCCTGGACTCGGCGGCTGCGGGCATTGGCCTCAGATCAGGATCTTATCCAAAAAGTTGGTTATACCGCCCTCACGCTTGTTGCCGTTTCAGTTTTTATCCCGATTGTTCTCGTTCTGGGTTATCTTGTCTTCAAAGGCGTCGGGGTAATCGATTGGGAATTCCTTACGGCAATGCCGTATGACGGAATGCGTAAAGGCGGAATCATGCCCGCCGTTGTGGGTACTTTTTACCTCACCGTGGGCACAGCGATTTTCTCGGTGCCGATCGGCATCGCCTCGGCGGTTTATTTATCAGAATACGCCAAGGACAACGCCCTCACCCGCCTCATCCGGATCGCGATCATTAACCTCTCCGGAATTCCCTCTGTTGTCTATGGATTGTTTGGACTTGGTTTATTTGTCCTCTTTCTGAATTTCGGCACCAGTATCCTTTCCGCTTCACTCACCTTGTCAATCATGACCCTTCCGGTCATCATCTCCACCTCCGAAGAAGCCATAAGGGCTGTTCCACAAAGCTTCCGGACAGTTTCCCAATCGCTTGGAGCCACAAAATGGCAAACTATCCGGCGCATTGTTCTTCCTGAGGCAACCCCTGGTATCATCACCGGGGTCATTCTCGGCTTGGAACGCGCGGCTGGAGAAACCGCCCCGATCTTATTTACAGGCGCGGCGTTTTTTCTCCCCCAATTACCGGGCAGCGTTTTCGACGCGACCATGGCTTTGCCTTATCATTTGTTCGTCATTTCAACCCAGATCCCTGAAATGCCGTTTCAGATTCAATATGGTACCGCCCTGGTTTTGGTTTTCTTCGTGCTCAGCATGAACCTGGTCGCTACCATCATCCGTTCCCGAGCCAGGGCAAAAAGGCAATGGTAAATTGATAAGGATCAAACCCAGAGAAAATGACCGATAAGATCAAGATAGAATCATTCAGCCTGCTTTACAACGACCGCACAGAATCTTTGCGTAATATCAACCTGGATATCGAAGCAAATCAAATTACGGTTTTGTTTGGTCCTGCCGGCGGTGGAAAATCCAGTCTCTTACGCAGCATCAATCGGCTCAATGACCCGGATGAGATCCTCTCCATGTCAGGTAGTATCCTTTTGGACGGGGAGAATATCCTCGATCCCAAAACCGACCTCATTTCGCTGCGGCGCAGGGTTGGAATGGTATTTGCCCGACCAGTTGTTCTGCCTATGTCCATTCGGAAGAATATCACCTTTGGGTTGGAAGTAATGGGCGAGAGAAATTACGCCAAACTGAGCGACGCGGTTGAGCGCTCTCTCATTCAAGCCGCTCTGTTCGATGAAATTAAGGATCGGCTTGATGATCAAGCGATTGCCCTCTCTGGCGGGCAGCAACAACGCCTGTGTATTGCCCGCACCCTTGCCCTCGAGCCAGAAGTACTATTGCTGGACGAGCCCACTTCAGGTCTGGACCCGATTTCGACTGGTAAAATTGAAACATCTCTGCAATTACTTAAAAAAGCCTACACCATCATCCTTGTCCCCCATTCTGTTCAACAGGCTGCCCGTACCGCTGATAACGCCGCTTTTTTTCTCCAGGGTGATTTGGTAGAATACGCAAAAGGTAAAATACTTTTCACAAGTCCGCATGAAAAACGTACTGATGACTACGTTACCGGAAGATTCGGCTAATGCCGTTGACAGAAAGTTTGAGGAAAAATGGTTCGAAAAATATTTGAAGAAGAAATTAAAAAGCTTAAGGTTGACATCCTCAGTTTTGGAAGCTTAATTGAACAAAACTTGCTTGATTCGGTTAACGCGCTTAAGTTCAAGAATCTCGAAAAATCGGAAAAAGTGATCGAGGTTGACAAAACCATCAATAAAACCCGCTTCGAGTTGGAACACTACATCATGGTCCTGATCGCTACCCAGCAGCCAATGGCCAAAGATCTGCGTATACTCTCCAGTTGTTTGGAAGTAATCAGTGAATTGGAGCGAATGGGCGATTACGCCAAAGGCATCGCGGTAATCAATCTGCGGATGGGGAATGAACCGCTCCTCAAACCCCTGGTTGATATTCCCCGCATGGCAGAAAAAGGGGTCAGCATGTCTCACCGGGCCTTGGAAGCTTTCGTCACCGAGGATGTTGAAACCGCCATGGCGATCCCGGCCGAGGATGATGAAGTGGACGATCTCTACCTGCAAATCTATCGGGAATTGATTACCTTTATCATCAGCGAGCCGAAGAACATCGAAAAAGCCAACTGGTTATTATGGGTTGCCCACAACTTGGAGCGTTACGCGGACAGGGTCACCAATATCTGTGAACGCACGGCTTTTATTGTCAACGGCAATTTATTTGAAATTCAACAGGATAAACTTTAAAACGAAATGAGTTACATGGCATGAGAGAACAACTCAGACTTTCCATCCCCTCCAAAGGCCGGCTTTCGGAAGATACGGTCGAATTCTTTCATGCCTGCGGCTTTCACATTCATAAAGCCAATCCGCGTCAATACGAAGCAACCATCGCGGAATTTCCTGACCTCAGCGTCCTCTTTCAACGCCCAAGTGATATCGTATTTTCCCTCCTGGATGGCAGCATCGATTTTGGCATTACCGGTTTGGATCTGTTCGCGGAGCATGACGCCATCGGAAACGGGCTCATTCTTCTTCATGATGCCTTGGGCTATGGCCATTGCTCGCTCTGCCTGGCGATACCCGAAACCCAGACCGAAGTCAGAACCGTTAGGGACTTGATCGGTTTTCAGCACTCCTTGCAAAGGCCGTTGAAAATCGCCACCAAATACCCGCGCCTGACGGCTCGTTTTTTTGATCAACTCAGGATCGATTACTCGATCGTAAGCGCCGAAGGTACCTTGGAATTAGCCCCAGCCATCGGTTATGCCGATATCATCTCTGATCTGGTTTCCAGTGGTCAGACCCTCAAAGACAATCGACTTAAGAAAATCGGGGATGGTTGTATCCTCTCTTCGCAGGCTGTGCTGGCTGGAAATAAGCATGTTCTCCGCACCAATCAGGCTGCCCTCTCTGTCGCCAAGCAGCTGCTCGAATTTTTTGAGGCATATCAGCGCGCCGAGAACAACATGGCTATTTTTGTTAACATCCGTGGAGAAAACCAAGCCGAAATCGCTGAAAAAATCTTCTCCAAAACCTCTATCGGCGGTTTAAATGGCCCTACCATCAGTAATATCGTAAGGCGAGACGGAGATGACAACTGGCATGCCCTGCATATCATTGTTCACAAGGACGAACTTTTCAAAGCCATCACCGAGCTGCGCGCCATCGGTGGCAGCGGGGTTATCGTTACGCCAGTTACCTACATATTTGAGGAAGAGCCTCCCCGCGTAAAAGCGTTGGTGAACAAATTGAGCATGGAGAAACCATGAAAACCTTAAAGATCGTAATCATTAGCTCGTTCGGAGCTGGGAAAACAACTTTCATTGAAACCGCGAAACAACTCGGAGCCAATTCAACTTTACAAAACGAGAGAACCGACCCAGACCTTCAACAACTGACTTCCATCGCGACCGATCAGTGTGAAATCCATTTTGATGAAGACATGCGCCTCTACCTCTTTGGAGTACCAAGCCAACAACGCTTCGACTTCATCTGGGATATCATCGAAAATAAATCCCACGGTTTTATCATCCTCTTTGACAGCTCAAAACCAGAGACTTTTTTCGAAACCCGAAAGATGATCGACCTTGTTTATGGCAAAACCCATGCCCCCTACATTGTTGCCGCCAACCCAACCAACCCTGAGTTTGCCTGGGAGGAAGTTGCCCTAAGGAACGCGCTTAAACTTTCAAGTCAAATCAAGTTCGTTACTTGTGACGCGACGGATCGCGACAGTGTAAAAAACACCATTCTGGATATGTTGTACGAGATCCTCTCCAAAATCGAAAACTGATCATGCCTTCCCTGGTCATCCCACAAGGTCCAGTCCATTATGAGGTTTACGGCAAGGGGAAACCTGTGATCTTATTGCATGGCTGGCTTGGCTCATGGCAGCTCTGGGAAAGCACAATGCAAGCCCTTGGGGTTAAATATCGAACTTACGCCATCGATTTCTGGGGTTTTGGAGAATCAGGCAAAAGACGCGACTCCTACCTGGTAACCGATTTTGTTGAGCTCATCGCCCAGTTCATGTCCGCGCTTGGGATTGCCAAGGCTCCGCTAATCGGTCACAGCATGGGCGGAACCGTCAGTCTGATGACCGCCTTGCGTTACCCTGAACTGGTCAGCAAAGTAGCGATCATCGGATCACCAGTTAATGGAAATTCTTTGGTATTACTGCTCAAATTGGCCAGTATTCCGTGGATAGCGGATTTGCTCTTTAAACAAATGGGGCTCTTTCGAAAATCGTTACATTTCGCCGCCCCGTTGTTAAGCCCCAACCCGGATTTTCCGAACCTCATCGACACCGATCTTTCGCGCACCACATTGGCGTCATTCCTCACCAGCATCGCCTCGTTGCGCCAGATCGATCTCTCGCAGGGCGACCCTGATTTAACAATTCCCATTTTGGGAATGTACGGTCTTAAGGATAATCTCGTGAAACCTTCCGAATGGCGAACTTTGGTCAAAGCCTTCCCCCAAGCGCAAACAAAGCTCTACCCGCGGGAAAAGCACTTTCCCATGCTCAGCCCCGGATCTGGTTTTCAGGAGGATTTACGCGCGTTTCTTGATTCGCCGCTTACGCCGGTTACAATGAAATAAGCCAATATGTTAAAGATCATTATTCACCAACCTCAAAAAATCGCCCCTTTTCAACAGCCCGCCCGGGATTTGAGAGTGCTTAATAAACCGCTCTGGCTGATCCAGCGAGATGCTCTGGCTGAAATCTGTGAAAGCGAACTCATCCTTTCTCTCGGCGAAGACCTGCCGGAGGATGAAAGAGAGTGCCTCGTTTTCCAGGATCATCTTTTCTTCGATTCTGAATTTATTAAGAATTTCGCGGCTTTGGCGCGTTCCATGGGTAAAGCGGTTCAATTAGCGTTCATGGACCATGATCCCATCGTTAAAGAACATATCTTACCCCTCACCCAGGGTTTTGAATTCCGCGATGGTTTGGTGTTGGCTCCGATCTGGTATTACCCTTCCGGTAAGAAGAATTCTCCCGATCCGCTAATGATCAAGTTCGATTGTATGGAAGCCGGCTATTACCATGTACCGGCATATATGGCGGGTAAATTGGGGGACCTCACCTATCACATTCCCGCACACCCTTTTATCGCGATTGAAAGCTGGGTTCATATTTTTTACGCGAATATCATCTTCGGTGTTTTCGCCAGAGGGTTGCGCCAGGAACACCTGATCAAACAAAGTCTGAGTGCCAAATTGCGGGCAATTTGGCGCGCCTTGATCGAAGGCAGGCAGCTTCTCGATAGCAGCTTCCTGGTAAAAGTAGGCGCCAATTGCAGTATCGATCCAAGCGCCATCATCCATGGACCTACTACCATCGGGGACAACGTGACCATCGGCGCCGGTGTTGTGATTGAAAATTCGATCATCGGCGACAATGTGAACATATCCCAAGGCGTACAAATCATGCTCAGCGTAGTCGGAGACAACGTTTTCCTTCCTTTCAGAGCTGCCTTGTTTATGACTACCTTGATGGAAAATTCAACCGTGGCTCAGAATGCCTGTCTGCAAATGTGTGTGATCGGGCGAAATACTTTCATCGGCGCCGGCACCACCTTTACGGACTTCAATTTGCTTCCCGTTCCAATCCGCGCCAGAAACGCGAAGGGTGAGCTGGTGCCTACCAATCGACCCGTGCTCGGCGGCGCTGTCGGTCACAACTGTCGGATCGGTTCCGGTTTTATCATCTATCCTGGGCGGATGATCGATTCCGACGTGGTTTTGATCAACTCCACTTCAAGCAATGTGATCGACAAGGACGTAAGCTTCGCTGAGAGTCATCACCACAAGCATCGACACTCCTCCACCCATCAGGCGGAGTATTCTGAAGGTGAAGAGCCGGCTTCACATCATTGGAAATAAGCAGCCACGTTCAGTTTTATTGTGGTTTATACTTTAATAAATCAAAGTTCGTGGAGTGAAGCATGGCAACTACTCGATTGCTTATTGTTGAAGATAATTTGGATATCTCCAATTTACATAAAATGATCTTTACTGATCAAGGCTACGAGGTGGATACTGCCTTTAATGGCGCCCAGGCGCTTGAGAAAACCCGTCACTCCATCCCGGATCTGATCGTACTGGACGTGATGCTTCCCGATATTGATGGGTATGAAATCTGCAGACGTCTTCGCGAAACAAGCAGAACCAGTCATATTCCAATTATTTTCGTCACTCAGAAGGATGAGAGGGGTGATCGATTGCAGGGTTTGGAGTTAGGCGCTGATGATTACATTGCCAAACCATTTGACAACGAAGAATTAAAGCTGCGCGTGCAAGGAGCCCTTCGGCGTGCTGAACGCGAAAGTCTGACCGATCCTCGTTCTGGTTTGCCTTCCGGTCAACTGATTGAAGAACAATTACGCCGCATCATCCACGCCGATAACTGGGCATATATCGAAATCAAAGTAGAGAACTTTATCCCGTTTCGGGAGGTTTACGGTTTTGTCGCCGCGGATGACGCTTTACGCTTTACTGCTCTCCAGATCAACGAGACCCTTGATGAAATCGGCGGCGAGGATGACTTTGTAGGAAACGCGGGAGGTGAGAGTTTTGTGGTTATAACCTCGCAAGACCGCGCCAGGAAGGTTATTGAACGGTTAAAAACAAAATTTGAGATCGAAATCCTGACTCAGTACTCTTTTATTGACCGGGGCAACGGGTTTATTCTTGCTCCAGACAGTACTGGCACGGTTCAAAAACAGGCTTTTATGCGCCTCTCGGTTGGGCTTGTAACCCCGGAAGATGGTGAGTTTGCCGATATTCGTGAGATTACTGAAGTAGCGTCCGCCAAGAGAAGGGAAAACCGCTAAGCTATGGATTTGCCGGTGGATTCGGGCACCGTTTACGAAGAATTCGATTGGAGCGTGATTCTGGATCGGATCGATAAACTCTTGCCTGGCTTCGATCTCCGTTCGATTTACATCCAGAACGAGGCAACTCATGAATTTCAAATGGTCGAGTCGCGTGGATTTCCAAACACTGGCTTCGCTTCCCGCCTCGGTTTCAAACATTCCGACCAAATAAAACCGCTCTTTGACTCAGGCGTAGCTCTCCTTTTACCGAACGTATCCTTTTTCAAGGACCATCCGTTTGACCGTCAGGCAATCCATCTCTTCCGCTTTGCGAGCGGTGGAAACCTGCCCGCGTCATCTGTATTTTTCCCAATTCAGATTCTTGAACGCCATTTTAAAGCGCTCGTCATCCTCGACCGTTTCCGCCCAGGGGCAATTAACCCAGAAAAAGCTCAGGCTTTGTATCATGAGCTGGTCAGTCACATTACCCAATTATTGGAAACGCGCACTACCGGTCAGGTAACTCCAGAGGAGCCGCTCAAAGCCCTTTACACCGTCGTTTCGTCTGAAAATCTCAACCCGGACCCTTCTGAGATCATCGAAAACGCGTTAAACCAACTCGCCTATCTTGTAGCGTTTGATCAAGTTCACATTTGGCAGGATACCCAATCACATCCGCTTGAAATACATCAAGCGGGCGTTTCCATTCATCAAATTCATTTCAGCCGTTCGATCCGTTCCTTTGTTGAACGCGGAGAACTGGTTGAGGACAATGACCCGCGATTACCCAAAGAGCTGATCTTAACCACCGAACCCTCCCCCGCTCGGTTATTTGTTCCATTGCGGCTCAAACCGGAAATGACCTTGATCATCGCCTTGATCCGTAACGATCCGCCGTCTTTTACCGGGCAAGATCTTTTACAAGCCAACCTCTTCCTGCGGTTTTTCCACGCCTCTTTACCGTCCAATCTTCACGAGATTTCCACTAATAACGTCCAGGAAGAGTACAGCGACCAATCCAAACAAAAAGCCCGTCAAACCGCGATCATCGAGGCAATGTTTGATGGAGTTCTGGTTACAGATTCAGTAAATAAGATCCAATATCTCAATACCGCCCTTTATCGGCTTACCAGCCTGGAGAACAAGCCTGAAAAACATACCATCGAGAGTTTCGGCTCCCAATTCGGAGATGATCTCGATCAATGGAAAGATCACATCCTCACCTGGTCGCTCACAGGCGAATTTGCGGATCCAAAACCGATCTTTAGCGATCACATTGAGTTGAAAAATGGCAGGGTGCTCTCCATTCATCTTTCGCCGATTATTTTGGGTAATGAATTTCTTGGCACAGTGTCAATTTTCAGAGATGTTACCTACGAATTTGCTTTTGACCGGCTCAAGACGGATTTCATCACTTCAATCAGCCACGAATTGAGAACCCCGCTGACTTCAATCTCAGGTTACATCGACTTGTTACTCATGGGCGTTGCCGGCTCATTGAATGAATCACAGGAATCTTACATGCGCACGATCAAGGAAAATTCCTTCCGACTCAATAATTTGATCAACGACCTGCTTGAGTTGACCACCATCGAATCTGGTAACTTCCAAATGCGGGTTCTGGCTTTTGATCTGATCGCTGTCGCCCGTGAGATCGCCCGAAAGATTGAGACAAAAAACGAAAACAAGTCAAAAAAGGTACGGGTTACTTTTGACCATCCCTCTGACTTGCCTCTCGTTCTGGCAAATCCTGATCGTTCCCGCCAGATCATCGAAAATCTGATCAACAATGCTTGCGCTTATAGCGCCGAAGACGGATTTGTCAATGTATCGATCGCCCAAACCGACGGGTTTCTTCAGGTAAGCGTCCACAATCAACACGTTTTCGTTCCTCCGGAACACAAAACTGTGATTTTTGATAAATTTTACAAAGGTGATGATCCTTCGATTCAGATTTTGCAAGGCTCCGGATTGGGTTTACCGATCATCAAGCAATTGGTGGAACTTCAACAGGGAAAGATCTGGGTTTCAAACGACCAGGATCTGCCAGGTTCAACCTTTATCTTTACTCTGCCAATTTGGGATGGGACTGAAAGCGATGGCTAAGATTCTGGTAGCCGAAGATGAGCCGGACATCCGCAATCTGATCGCTTTTACCTTGCAATTCGCTCATCACGAGCCGGTAATTGCCAGGGATGGCGCTGAAGCCTTGGAACTCGCAAGAAACGAATCCTTCGATTTGATTTTTCTGGACATCAGAATGCCAAAAATTACAGGTTACGATGTCTGCCGAGCCTTGAAAACGGAAACTTCCACCGCCGATACACCGGTAGTTTTTGTTTCCGCTAAAGGTCAGGAGCTTGAAATTGAGGAAGGCTTTGAGGCTGGGGCAGCCCACTACATTCTTAAACCCTTCGAGCCAATCCAAGTACTCCAATGCGTAATTGATTTACTTGGTGAGTCTCAACAGACTGCCAATTCCGCGGCAATTCTGGAATCCCGTTCCCAGTTGGACGAACAAAATCCCACACCTCAAATTAACGATCAGGAAAGACCTGCCGATGAGCGCGCTGACGATCAATGACCGTCTTCTCCACTATGAAGTGATCGGCAAGGGCAAACCTGTCCTTTTTTTGCATAACTTTATCGGTTCCTGGCGCTATTGGATGGGAACGATGCAATCACTCAGCTCAAAATTTAGATGTTACGCGTTCGATCTCTGGGGAATGGGAGACTCCGACAGAAGCCCGGAACTTTATTCCCTCGATCAGTTAACCAACACTATTGATATCTTTCTCGCCGAAATGGGGATTCCTCGGACCGCAATCATTGGACATGGATTTGGCGCTATTCTCGCCAGCGCTTATGCCCTTGACAATCCACAGCATGTGGAACGGATGGTTTTGATTGATCCACACAACCAGGCGATCCGACAAGATCTCGATCGGCTGAGTTTCGCCAAGGCGCTTGATTTAATTAAGAAAGAACCGGATGTAGATGTTCCGATCCTTACTGATAGCCTGAAAGCAGATCCATCCGCTTTTCAGAAATACAAATCATTTACAAGCGCGGAGAATTTTTCCGTACCAAGCCTTCTGATCGAGCCAAGACCCGCCAAAGATCTTCCTTTACCCAGCCAGAGACTCACCCTCGAGTTGGATAGTCCAAGTTTGTTTCCAGTCCTTGCCCACGCGCTTGAAGTGGAACGCTTAATCACCGAATATCTTTTATTACCCGCCGATCAAATCACCCGCCCGATTCAAATTAAAAAATACTGGAAACGCCTGGTTCGTTAATCATCTAACTCTTTGTAAAGCCGGAAGGTATTTTGAACGTCGATCAGAACTAACTCTGTTCTTTGAGTATCTTCTGCCGCTGATCTCCACCCCATTTTCTGAGCGGATCCCCGCGCCAATTGGGCAATTTCAATAGTCGGCACCCTGAACAACTCCCCTGCGGACGCGAAGGGGTAATCTGATTGGGTGTATGACATCGCTTACTCTTGTACGGTTTTTTTCTTGAAAAAGGAGGGCGCGCTGATTTTAACTGGTTTACATAAACGACTATCTATCAATCTGGTGCTAACCCGAGTGTCGATTTTTCCCAATTGCTCATCGGCAATTGTAATCACAGTCGGAGCTTCATTTATGTATCGGTGGTTTAATAGCTGAAACAGTTTTTCCTGTGCCCAAGGCGTCGAAGATTGCGAGCCGAGGTCATCCAAAACCAGGACTGGCGCGTGTCTTACCTCATCAAACAATCGGTCGTAGGAAGTCGCGGATGACGGACTGAAGGTTGCCCGCAAGTGATCCAAAAGATCGGGAACCATGATAAATAAAGGTGGATCCTTGGCCTCAGCGATAAAATTGGCGATTGCCGCCGCCAGATGAGTTTTGCCCGTACCGTAACCTCCGGAAATGATCAACCAGCCTTTTGGCTTTTTGGCAAAATCAACTGCCGCCTTAACGGCTTTATCCAACGATCGTCTCTCCTCGAGATTGAGTTTCTCGTCCTTGCGATCAGAAAAATTCGCGAAGGTCTTCGAGGAAAGAGAGGAGAGAGTCGAGATTGGATTATGAGTTGTATCGTTGCCAGGTTGGCGATAATCAGGAGCGGTAATTTCCACCTTGGTTACCAATTCCGGATCAGTAAGCCTCGATCGAATTCGCGGTTCGATATCATCAATATCCAAATTGGTGGTAATGACAGTCGGCAGCTTGTTGATATACCGGTAATTGACGATCTGAAACAGTTTCTCCTGTGCCCACGGAGTCGTATTTTGAGTACCGAAATCATCCAAAATCAGCAATTGAATATTGCGAATACGATCAAAACGTTCCTCAAAGGTTGTATCAGGACTGTCATACGCAAACCGAAGTGAGTCGAGCAGATCAGGAACTGTGAGAAATAAGGTTGGAACAGCTAATTGCACAGCCGAATTGCCAACCGCGGCCGCGAGATGAGTTTTTCCGGATCCGTATGTTCCGCGCAAGAGTAACCAGCCCTCCAGTTTTCCCGCAAACCGTTTAGCGGCGTTAAAGGCGACCTGCAAAGACTCGGCCTGGGTTCTCGGAAGGTTTAATTGTCCGCGCTGCTTGAAATTATCAAAAGTGAGATGATCTAACTCATCAAGATGGCTGTAAGAAAATAATCGGTCACGCACAGCCTGGGTAATCTGAGATGAACGACAAACGCAAGGCTCTACCTTGCCAAATTGAGGGTGCCCGACAGGTACGTTGTATTGGATATAACCCACACCATGACAAATTGGGCAATCCGGATCACCCAATAGATCGGGGTGATCAATCTCCCTTGAGGAATTCTTCGAGGTCATTGTGGATTTGTTTTGCTGCATCAGATTTTTCAGCGTTTCGTCGATCCGAGAAGGCGCCATATCCTTCCTCCTTCCAGCGTTTTAAGATCGCCTCAATATATTTCCAATTTCTCTTATTCATTTTAACCGCGATCTCAATCGCTTCCTTGATCCATTCAGCCGGATAAGTTTCCCGGGCATGGATCATTCCGTCCGCGAGGATCGGGGTAATCGATCCGATGTTGGTTTCATATACGGTAAATAACTCTCCAAGGACGGTATCCGTGTCTTGGTTTGGATCAGATTTGCCGGTTGGTTTGGTTTCTCGAGGCAGAATCAATGCCGGATAGTAGCGCTTCCGCTGTGTTTCCTCTTTAACCAGGAACAAACCTTGGTCCACTCCCGCGAAAAGCGCAGTTTCAAGCTCTTCACCGCTAAAATGGCGAGAAAACGAATAGTCCTTAACCAGCTCCTCCCACGAAAACCCTGTCTGATCCATTTGGCGGGCGTATGTATACAACACTAGTTTCAGGGTTGTCAGGTTTGTGATCTTTTCCAACCTGCCAATCAGTTCCAGCGGCACCTGAAAGACTTCGCCTTCCGGGGAAGGGGATGACTTAGTCTTACCCATCAGATCCTCGAGAGATCAACGTTGCGAGAAACGGCGTTTTCAAACTTCGTCAAATTGCTTCGAAAAATCAGATCCACCACTCCGGTTGGACCATTGCGATGCTTGGCGATTTTCAAATGGGTCACATTCGCCATGCCAGGATCATTTGAATCCCGATAAATGAACATGACGATATCCGCGTCCTGCTCCAGCGAACCAGATTCGCGCAAGTCGGAGAGCTGAGGTTCTTTGTCAGATCGTTGTTCAACAGCTCTCGAGAGCTGAGCCGCGGCAAGGAGAGGGACATTTAATTCACGGGCTAATTGCTTGAGAGAACGGGAAATGTGCGATACTTCCTGCACCCGGTTGTCGTTGCGAACCTCGGAAGACATTAGCTGAAGATAATCAACCACAATCAAGTCGAGCCCATCCTCAGACGCCAATCTCCGGCATTTGGTGCGCAACTGCATGGGGGTTAAACCAGGCGTATCGTCCAGAAAGATTTTAGTTTCACCAAGACGGCTGATCGCCTCATTAAAAAGCGGCCAATCATCATCACTTAACTTACCTGTGCGCAGTTTTTGAGAATCAATGCCGGTTTGTTGAGTTACCAGGCGTTGAGCTACCTGTTCATTTGCCATTTCAAGCGAGAAGACAGCCACCCGTTTTTTGTGAACGACCGCGGCGTTGTTCACAATACTCAACAAAAGCGCAGTTTTTCCCATACCAGGTCTACCAGCGGTAATCAGAAAATCAGAAGGTTGCAAACCACTAAGCAAGTGGTCCAATGAGATAAATCCGGTCGGAACACCAACAAAATCCTCCCCGCGCCGGGCAAGTTCGCCAACATGATCGTAATATTTGGAAAGGACTTCGCGAATTAGTTCAACGTCATGCCGAATTCGCCGTTCTCCAACCGCGAAGATCGCTTTTTCAGCTTCGTTCATCACAGTCTCGATGACTTCTTTTTCGTCATACGCCTTGACAGAAATTTTCTTGGCGGCTTCAAGAAGTTTTCGCCGAATGGAGGTGGCTTCGATAATCTTTCCGTACGCGAGGGCGTGCAAAGTCGTAGGAACACTGTTAAGGATTCGGACCAGGTAAGCTTGTCCGCCGATCTCCTCAAGTCTGCCCATGTTGGTCAGTTCCTCGGTAACCGTCAGTACGTCAATCGGATTGTGCCGATCATGCAAGCTTACAAATGTTTCCCAGATAAAGCGTAATCGGTGAATATAAAAATCATTTGGAAAAAGGAATTGTGCCAGATCGTAATAAACCTCATTGTTGATCAGCACGGCTCCAATAACAGCTTCCTCCGCCTCCTGGCTGTGAGGTTGTCCGGTTATTGAAGTTGGGTCTTCGGGGTAATAATTACTTTCCAGGGGGTAGTCCGCCATTCAATTACTCGTCGGTTTTCATGTCCGAATCATCTTCGGAATCTTCTTCATCAATATTTTTTAGAAAATCTTCAAAGATGGAGAGCCTGTCATTGTCCTCCAGATCTTCCTTCACCGGCGGCGCGGCAGGCTTTGGTTTTGTTGTTCGTCCACCGAAGACGTCATCCGCCACGGAAGGTTTTTTCTGATCGAGATCTTCCTCAGGGAGAACACCCGCCTCTTCCATCACTTCAGTTGATACTAAAATGGGTACCCTGGCTCGAACCGCCAAAGCGATCGCGTCCGAAGGACGCGAATCAAGCAAATATTGCTGCCCGCCCGCCTCAAAAACAATGTTCGCGTAAAAAATATCTTCTCGCAGGTCAATGATCTCAATCCGCTGGATGTGTGCGTCAAATAAAACGAACAAGTTGCGCAATAAGTCATGGGTCAGCGGACGGACGATTTCGATCTCATTCAAGGCGACTGTAATCGCTTCAGCTTCATACGGGCCAACCCAAATCGGAATATAACGCGCCCCTTCCCGCTCGCGTAAAATTACTAAACGCTGCGGTGACATCAAGCTGACCCGAATGTTATCGATTCGAACTTCGATCATATTGGACATAAAAAAACTCCTATCGGTGTGGTAATTTTACACTAATTCAATTCGGCTACATAAACTTTTAAAACGGACCCAAATCCTTTTATAATTGCAAAATGTTTTCAAAACGCCTTTTCTCATTTCTCTCCCTCGAAAAACTCGGTGCCGCCATCGCCCTCACGAGCGGTTGGTTGGGCGGACTCCTGACTGTCGCTCAAGCCTGGTTCCTGGCTACCATTATCGACGCGGTATTCCTTCAAAAACAGGATCTTCAACAAGTTTGGGCTCACATGCTTTGGCTTTTAGGTATCTATTTCGCGAAGGCTGGCCTGATTTTCATTTCCGATTATTCCAGCTCCCAACTCGCCATCCGGGTAAAAAATTCTCTGCGCCATAACACCCTGAACAAGATTGCCGAATTGGGGCCAATTTACGCGACAGGAGAAAAAACGGGTGAACTTTCACTCACTCTTCTGGATGGGATTGAATCAGTTGACGCTTACTATAGCCAATACCTGCCCCAATTGGTATTCGCATTGGCGATCCCGGTTACTATGCTAATTTTTGTTTTTCCCTTGGACATCTTGACCGGTGTAATCTTTATCATTACCGCGCCTTTGGTACCTTTTTTCATGATTTTAATCGGCCGCTACGCGGAAAGCCTGACCCAGAAACAATACGGCACGCTTTCCATCCTTGCAGCACACTTTTACGACGTACTCCAAGGTATTACAACCCTCAAGATATTTGGCAGGTCAAAGGATCAGGCTGGAATGATCCGTGAAATAAGCGACCATTATCGTGAGATCACGATGAGAGTTTTACGGATCACATTTCTCTCCTCACTGGCACTTGAATTGTTAACCACCCTCAGCACCGCCATCATCGCGGTTGAAATCGGTTTGCGTCTGATCTACGGAAAAATCCAATTTCAGCAGGCCTTTTTCCTGCTTATCCTTGCCCCCGAATTTTATTTTCCTCTTCGCCAGCTCGGACTCAAATTTCATGCTGGGATGTCAGGCGTTACCGCCTCAAAAAGGATCTGGCAGATTCTGGATACTGAACTTCCCAGGCTTGATGATTCCAAAATCAAACCTGAGCTTGAGACTCACCCTTTTGCCTTGAATTTTGAGGAAATTCGACTTGAAAATATTACTTTCAAATATCCGGGCAGGGATATCGACTCACTGATCGGGATCAATCTCACTCTCAAAAAGGGAAATACCGCTCTGATCGGCACAACGGGCTCCGGAAAATCGACTGTGAGTAGTTTGTTGATGCGCTTCATCGAGCCGGCACAGGGAAAAATTCAAGTAGATGGCAACCTCTTAACCTCGATTTCCGCGGATATCTGGCGCGGATCCATCTCCTGGGTCCCTCAAAATCCTTATCTCTTCTTCGATTCAGTTCGAGAAAACCTTCTGATTTCAAAGCCTCAAGCAACCCAGGAGGATTTGGAGCAGGCTTGTCAGAGAGCCGGAATTCTTGAAACAATTCTCGCCTTGCCGGAAAAATTTGAAACTCGCATCGGAGAACGCGGATCCTTTCTCAGCGGTGGTCAAGCTCAACGAATCGCGATTGCCAGGGCATTTCTTAAAAACGCCCCATTGATCATTCTTGATGAGCCAACTTCAAATTTGGATGTTGAAACCGAGCAAGATCTAAGTATGTCGATCCGCGAGTTGACCCGGAACAAGATCACCCTTACCATCGCTCACCGTCTGAACACCATCATCGGCGCCAATGTCATTTACCTTTTGGAAAAAGGCAGGATCGTCGATTTCGGTACTCATGCGGAGATGCTCCAGCGAGGCGGCGCTTACAAGAACTATCTCTCTCTCCACAGTCACTCATCCGTATCCGCGGGGTTAGGTTAATATGAGCACTTTAAGGCGCCTGATCAGTTTTCTTAAACCAAATAGCAAGGAAGTAGTTCTCTCGATCCTTTTCTCCACCCTGACCATTGGCTCGAGTGTGAGCTTGCTTATGACTTCCGCCTACCTCATATCGAAAGCCGCCCTCCAACCATCAATCGGCGAGATTAGTGTCGCCATTGTTGGCGTGCGTTTCTTTGGAATCTCCCGCGGCGTGTTTCGTTATATCGAGCGTCTCGTTTCACACAACACCTCGTTCAAAGTCCTGGCGGATATCCGCGTATGGTTGTACGAAGCCATCGAACCAATCGCTCCGGCGGGGATTTCAAAATTTAAATCTGGGGATCTACTCAATCGCCTGATCGCGGATGTCGATACCCTTGAGAATTTTTATGTGCGGGTGTTTTTACCTCCGGTAGTCGCTCTGGTGATCGTGCTCAGTGTATCCGCTTTCATGCTGGTCTTCTCACCACTCATTTCGGTAGTGTTGTTTCTCAGTTTGGCGTTGGTAGGGGTCGGACTCTCGACCTTGGCGCTCATCGCCGGAAAAAAAGCCGGCGGAGATAGTATCGCTTTTCGCAGCATTTTACGTGAGGAAATTGTAGATCTGGTCAACGGCTTGCCGGAATTGGTACTCTTCAATCGGGTCAGGGACGCCATTCAGGATATCCACCAGGCTGCCAAAAAGGTTTACCAGGCGCAAATCACCCTCAGCATGTTGGCTGCCATCCAGTCTGCCGCGACCAGCCTCATTGTCGGGCTTACGGTATGGGTCCTTCTCTTGATCACAATCCCAATGATCTCCTACGGCAAATTGGATGGAATCTACCTGGCGGTAATCGTTTTAGGCGCGATGGCGAGCTTCGAGGCCGTTCAAAATCTGCCGCCTGCCATGAATTTACTCGGGGCAAATATTCGGGCAGCCGAACGAGTATTCGAATTAGCCTCACCTGCGGAATCAACAGCCAAGGATTTTAATCGGACTTCAGCGCTAAGCGGTCGGAACATCCGATTTAACAAAGTTTCCTTTCAGTACAATCAAACTCCAGTTCTCCGCGATGTCGACTTTGAACTCACTCCTGGCAAAAAAATTGCCATCGTCGGGCCAAGCGGAGCGGGGAAATCAACCATTACCAATCTTCTTCTTCGTTTCTGGGAACCCGACTCAGGACAGATCTTGATCGATGGTGTGTCTCAATCTGAGATCAATCCCGAAGTAAGCCGTTCCTTGTACAGTGTGGTGAGTCAGAACACTTTTCTCTTCAACACCTCAATTCTGGAGAACTTAAGGGTCGCCAATCCCGAGGCGGACATGGGCATGATTCAAAAGGCTTGTCAATCTGCCGATTTGGAAGAATTTATTGCCACCCTGCCAAAGAAATATGACACAATCATCGGTGAACGCGGTTATCAATTTTCGGGCGGAGAGAGACAACGCCTGGCAATTGCCCGCGCGATTTTGAAGGATGCGCCGATTTTTGTACTGGATGAGCCGACCGCGAACCTCGATCCGGCGACCGAAGAAAGAATCCGCTCGATGCTTAAGCTCGATTATGGAGATAAATCCATGATCTGGATCACTCACCGACTTTCCGGTTTGGAGGATATGGATGAGATTCTTGTGCTTGCGAATGGCGAAGTGATCGAGCGCGGCAGACAAGCTGACTTATTGCGGGCTGGTGGGCGCTTCGCGAAAATGTGGGCGACCGAATTCTTTTAAAATCAGGGCTTGGACAATAAACTTACCATTTTAGGTTTCAAACTGATTTCTTCACCAATTTGCACCTGGGTCGGGAGTGTAAATTTGTAGGCATGGTTCAGCTCAATCAAAAAACCTTCCCGATCAAAGATCACATCGGTTACCTTTCCCTGGATTGGGCCGGCTTTATCCAACTCGACATTTGGACGAATCAGCAGAATAGCTTTTTCTTCCGCGCATTCAATCATCTCGGTTGGAAATGTACCTATGGATGTCTCCCATCCTGTTACACCTTTGGTAGCCTCAAGCACATTGCCGAGCCCCATGAATTCAGCTACCCAGCGATTCGCGGGATGGTCAAAAATCACCTTCGGCTCGTCCTCCTGGACAATCACACCTTGATTTAGGAGAATGATCCGGTCCGCTATGGCGAATGCCTCCTCCTGGTCATGGGTGACATAAATCGCGGGTAATTTACTTGCGCGCAGGATCAAGCGCAATTCTTCCAGCAAGTCCTGTTTCATTTTTCGATCCAATGCCCCAAGCGGTTCATCCAACATTAAAAGCACTGGTTCCACAGCCAGCGCCCGCGCCAGAGCAACCCTCTGTTGCTCCCCACCCGATAGATCAGATACACCTCGATTGAGCGAACCCCCCAATCCAACCATTTTGGCGAGTTCGTCAACCTTTTCCTTGATTCTCACCACGTCCCACTTCTGCCGGCGCATCCCGTATTCAATATTTCCTTTTACACTCAGGTGCGGAAATAACGCATAATCCTGAAACATTAAGCTGAAATTACGCTTGTGGGTTGGTATTTTAGAAAGATCCCGACCGAGCCACAAAATCTTACCTCGCTCAGGTTCTTCCAATCCAGCGATCATCCGCAACAAAGTGCTCTTGCCGGAGCCGGATGCCCCAAGCAGGCAAACCACCTTGCCATACTCGACTTTGAAGGAGACCCCTTTCAACAATGGGAGCCCATCAAACGATTTATGGACCTCGATGATCTCTAACATGCGCCATCAACCTTCCCATACTAACCGTTTATTGTTTATACTAACCATTATCATCGATTACCATTGTAATCTGATCTTAAGTCTGGAGGCAGAAATTGGCGTTGTTTGGTGGCATTGAAGGCGGTGGAACAAAATTTATCTGCGCACTCGCGGAGGATGAACATCATATCCTTGATGAGGCGCGTTTCCCAACCGGTACACCTTCCGAGACCGTACAGCGGGTGACAGATTTTTTCCAACAACACCTTAGGGCAGGTAAAACCATCCAACGCATCGGCTTGGCGAACTTCGGACCGATCGATCCCGTACTTGGTTCAAGCACGTATGGCAAAGTCCTCCCGACCCCAAAACCGGGATGGACAAATTTCGACATTGTAAGCGCGGTAGAAACAACCTTGAACGTGCCGGTAATCTTTGATACCGATGTCAACGGAGCCGCCCTCGCTGAAGCAAAATGGGGCGCCGGAAAAGGATTGGAAGGTGTTCTCTATCTCACGATCGGTACAGGTATCGGCGGTGGTTATTACATCAACGGGGATGTTATCCACGGAATGCTTCATCCGGAAATGGGACATATTTTGATCCCTCACGATTTCGTACGTGATCCTTTTCCGGGAAGCTGCCCTTTCCACGCGGATTGTTTTGAAGGTTTGGCAAACGGACCTGCCCTCGAAAAACGCTGGGGCCAAAAAGCCGAGACTCTTCCCATCGATCATCCAGCCTGGGAACTCGAGGCCGAATACATCGCCCTGGCGTTGTTTAATTACATTCTTACTCTCTCTCCGCGCAAGATTATTCTGGGTGGGGGTGTAGCCAAACAAATTCAGATGATGCCGATGATCCATGCTCGCGTTAAACAACTTTTGAATGGTTATGTACATTCAGATCTGGTCAATGAGGAAATCGAGAATTACATTGTTCAGCCCGGTTTGGGCGATAAAGCTGGCATTATGGGCGCACTTGCATTGGCCATGGTGGCGGAAAGAACCAAAAAGGTGAAACCGGAATGACCAGATACCCATCCACAGCAAACACTGATCTTGGCGCCGCGCTTGGAGAACTTTCTTTGGCTGAGCTTTACCGTTCAGAAGGAAAGGATGGTAAATCGCGCGTCTGCGCCCGTAGAGCGGTTGGATTCGCCCTTGCCGCGCGCCACCCAGGCGAGCCTCGTTATAAAATCATGAATGCCATGAATCTAATCCGCGAAGCGCGCGCCGAGCCCGGAGTGACTGTCGAGATCGCCAAATGTCTCGATGAGATGGTAGCACGGGTGGATGAGAATTTTGACCTTCCTCATGAGATCGACCTGATCGCCTCCGCCCGAAGAATCATTCATTTTTACTTTCCGATGGAGAACGATTAATGATTCTGGTTACAGGTGGAACTGGTTTTATTGGCAAACCGCTCTTACGTATGCTTAACGATATTGGTTTACCCGTCAGGGTTTTAGTGAAACCATCCACCAAAACGCCCGATCTTCCCAAGGGTGTTCCCCTGGATATCGCCGTTTCCAACCTCTCCGACCAACGTGCCCTTCGTCCGGCGTTCAAAGGTATCGAAACCATCATCCACCTTGCCAGCGCTGAATATTTAGGCGCAAAAGGCAATATGCTCGAAGTAGACGCGAATGGCACTCGAAATTTAGTGGAGGTTGCCGCTAACGCCAAAGTGAAACGGTTTATTTTTCTCAGCCAGCTTGGCGCCGACCGCGCTTCGTATTATCCGGCCTTGAAAGTAAAAGGAATTGCCGAAGACCACATTCGGAAAAGCGGTATTCCTTTCATCATCCTGCGTTCCGCCATGATCTACGGTCCTAACGACCACTTTACCGTTCCCCTTTCTCGGCTGATCAAAGCCTTGCCGTTTGTTTTCCTTCCAGGCGGTGGAAATAACCTTCTGCAACCGATTGGCCTTCAAGATGTGCTCACCTGTCTTTTATGGAGCCTTGAACCGGAAAATCTGCTTAACCAGACTCTGGATATCGCCGGCGCGGAATACCTCAGCTTTAACCAGATCGTTGATGATATTGAAACCACAATCGGCGTCAACAAACGCAGAATTTCGGTAAGCCTGCCGCGTTACCGCTCTCTGATTCTCTTCCTGGCGGGAATGATCCGCGGAGTCGATTTTTCTACCTACTGGGTCGATCAATTATCCTATGACCGTACCTGCCCGGTTGACAGCGTACTGCGCAATTTTGGTTTTCTCCCAGCCCGCTTCTCCTATTCATTGGATTACCTTAAACCAATCAAAAAATAGACCATGAAAAAATCGCTTGAATTCACATCTTCTCCCGATATTCTCGTTCACGCTCAAAACACCCTTGGCGAAGGGCCAATCTGGGATTCAGCCACAAATTCGCTTTTGTGGGTTGACATCATTCCCGGTAAGATCAATCGACTTGAATTCGGTACGTACACCCAATCCGAATTTTCCCTGAATGGAATGGTTGGTTGTGTTGGTCTTACCGATCAACATAGATGGATCACGGCTGTTGAGCGATCGATCGGTTTGTTTGATCCGCTCACAAATAGCTTTGAAACCCTATTATCCGTCGAAGAAAACCGTCCGCGTAATCGCTTCAACGATGGAAAATGCGCGCCAGACGGCAGTTTTATTGTGGGAAGTATGGATATGGATGAGCAAAGTCCATCGGGCGCGCTTTACAGGGTGTGTTCCAACTCCCCTGCCCGGGTGCTTTTGCCCAATCGGACGATTTCCAATGGGATCGCCTGGAGTCCAGACCACAAGACGATCTTTACCATCGATACCCCAACCATGCTGGTAATGGCACACGATTATGATCTTCAAACCGGTGAGTTGCTCAACCCACGCCTCGCGATATCGATCCCGGACGGAATTGGTTTCCCGGATGGAATGACCGCTGATATGGACGGCAATCTCTGGATCGCCATGTGGGGAGGCTCTCGCGTGACAATTTGGGATCCACGAACGGGGGAGATGATCGGTTCCCTCCCCGTTCCCTGCCTCAACCCAACTTCGTGTGCCTTCGGAGGAGAGAACTTCGATACACTCTTCATCACCTCTGCCCAGGTGGGGCTGGAGCCTCTTTACCTTACCCGCTACCCTCATTCGGGTGATCTTTTCGCGATCAATCTTGAGGGGATTAACGGTGAGTCGGGTTTTGTCTTTAAGGAATAAAAGAAGACCTCAATCGAGGTCTTCTTCAATCTCTTCATCAAACTTCATTTGCGCCTGTTTTGGCGCCAGCGCCCTCAGGCGGTCTTCTTCGAGTTGACGGATACCGTTCCGCACCTGAGTAAGCAATCGAGTAACTTCAGCCTCCATACCTTGAAGGGATTCGAGTATATAAGCGTCAGATTCCGATCTCACTTGATTGGCGTCCTCGCGGGCTTGACGGATGATCAGAGAAGATCGGTTTTGGGCAGTTTTCACGATCGATTCCCGCTCAACAATTTGTTCCGCTTTATCTTTCGCCAATTCAATGATCCGATTCGCCTCTTCCTGAGCCTGGGCAATGATCCGATCCTTCTGGGTTACGATCTGCTGAGCTTTTTTAATCTCTTCGGGTATGGTTACCCTCATTTGGTCAATGATATCCAAAAGCTTGTCTTCATCAATTACGATATTGCGCGTAAAAGGTAAAGGCTTGCTATCATTAAAGAGATCTTCGATCTTGTCGACTAAATGCAGTATATCCATCTTCCCTCCGTCCTATCAATAGAACCGGATTTATTTAACGTGAATTAATTATATGTTAATTCAATAATATTTCCCTTAATCACGCAAAGAATTGATCGTGTCTTGACGATCAACCATTGATTTAATTTTATCATTCAATGCCCGTTTAACATGATCAGGAACCATGCTTGATACATCACCTTCCAGCATGGCAATCTCCCGTACGGTAGTGGAAGAAATAAAGGTGTGTTCCTCATTCGTGATAAAAGCTATCGTCTCAACATCCGCTTCCAGGCGGTGGTTTGCCAGCGCCATGCGGAATTCGAATTCAAAATCCGAAAAGACCCGTAAGCCTCGGATAATGACCTTAACATCCAATTTTCTGGCAGCTTTCACGGTCAATCCGCTGTAACCTAATACTTTTACCTTCGGATCAGAATCAAAAGCTTTTTGGACCAAATCGATCCTCTCCTCAGGTGAAAACAATAAGGATTTGATCGGCTTGTCATATACCGCCACCAGAACCTCATCAAATACACGGGACGCCCGTTTGACAATGTCAATGTGCCCGTAATGGATCGGGTCAAAAGTGCCCGGAAACATCGCTCTTACCATAAGTACCTACCCTTGTTCAATTTTTAAATCAACTCACATCACCGCGCTCATTCCAGAAGTTGGTTACCGCCTCCGAAATCAGCTTATTTTCTGGGCTTGCCAACTCAGGATCCTGATCAACGATCCGCTTCGCGAAATGGGAAGCCTTTTCGATCAACTCAACATCCGAAAGGGAAGCCATTCTCAAAGTTGCCGCGAACCCCGATTGCCTGGTACCCAAAAATTCACCCGGGCCTCGCAGTTTCATATCCAGCTCTGCTAACTTAAACCCATCGAATGTATCCACCATGGCTTGCAGCCGTTCGTTCTCTGCCGCGTTTTCCTGATCCGGGATTAATAGACAGTAGGATTCTCCCCCGCCTCGTCCAACCCGGCCGCGCAACTGGTGAAGTTGAGCCAAGCCAAAGCGATTCGCGCCTTCAATCAAAATCACAGTCGCGTTGGGTACATCGACTCCGACCTCGATCACAGTAGTTGAGACCAGAATATCAAATTTCTTGTCTCTGAATTCGGCCATCACCTGATCCTTTTCAGCTGGTTTCATCTTTCCGTGCAGCAAACCAACCTTCAAGTCTTTGAACACATCCTCTGAAAGGGTTTTGTGCTCGTCAACCGCAGCTTTAACACTTTCGAGTTTTTCACTTTCCTCGATCAATGGATAAACCACAAATACCTGATAACCCACCTTTACCTGACTTCGGATCAATGTATAAGCGCGCTCCCTTTCCACCGGGCGCAAAACGAACGTCTTTACCGGCTCACGACCGGTGGGCATTTCATCCATGATCGAAAGATCAAGATCCCCATACATGGTAAGCGCCAGCGAACGAGGAATTGGTGTAGCGGTCATCACTAATAGGTGCGGGTTTGAACCCTTTTGCCGTAAGGTAGCCCGTTGTTGCACACCAAAGCGATGCTGTTCATCAATGATGATCAATTGCAGATCGTTAAAAATAACCGGATCTTCAATCAACGCGTGGGTACCAATCAAGATCTTAAGCGTGCCCGATTTAAGATCCTCCGATATAACCCCCCGTTCGAAAGAGTTCGTATCCCCAGTTAATAACTTAATTTGACTTTCCTCAAAGTTTCCTTCATCAATCAATAACGAGCGGAAAGTATTATAGTGTTGTTCGGCAAGAATGGAAGTCGGGGCCATGAACGCGATTTGTGAGCCGTCTTCGATCACCATCAGGGCAGCCAACAAGGCAACCGCGGTTTTTCCCGAGCCAACATCGCCCTGGATCAAACGGTTCATCGGTACCCCAGCCGCCAGATTGGTTCGTATTTCAGCCACAACCTTATTCTGAGCATTGGTGAGCTTGAAGGGCAGGCGCTCGGAAGCTTTAACAAGCCAATCATCACCAACCTCAAATTTACGGGCAGCTTGTTTTGTCCAATCTTTACGCCGTTTGCTTACCCCAAGTTGCAGATAGAATATTTCATCGAACGCCAGGCGGTCTCGAGCCGCTTTAAGGAATTCCTGATCATCAGGAAAATGGATTTGAAAGAGAGCCTCACCCAGGGATAATAAGCCTGCTTCAGAAATCAAAGGCTTTGGAAGAGGATCCACTACCCGGGGTGTCCAGAACTTCACCACCTGGTCCATCAATTCTCTCAACATTTTTTGGGAAATTGATTCCGTCAGAGGATAAATAGGTACGATCCGGTTCGTGTGCAGATTTTCGATCTCTACCGGTTCCCAATCCGGATTATTGATAACCAGGCGACCAAGATACTGTTCAATGGTGCCCGCGACGGCAATATTCATACCGTTGGCAAGCCGATTCATCAACCAGGGTTGGTTGAACCAGGTAATCCGGATCGCGCTGAAACCATCATCGCTGATCACAGCCTCAATAATAGTGAGTTTTCCGCTTCTCGCCTTGCGTTCGTACACACCCTGAATCTGACCGATCACCGTCCCGACATCACCAGCCTTTAAATTCCGAATTGGGCGCAAATTGCTGTAATCGTCATAGCGGCGTGGAAAGTTGTAGAGCATATCCCCAAGCGTAAATAAACCCAATTTTTCAAGTTTATTGGCATGTTTGGGTCCAACACCATGGAGTACATCCAATTTTGCGCCAAAGGCGGCCGGTGTTTGGGAATTGATGGCGCCAGGATAAGAAGACGATCGCGGCGCTTTTGTTTTTTTAATCGGCATCTCGCGATTTTCCACCGGGCGTTGGGGTTCCCGTTCAGGTTTTCGATCAGCCTCGACCATTACCTGGGTGGCAGGGCGAGACTCAGCTTTTTCTTCTGTCGCCTTTAGGGCAGATCCGCCTGAAATTTCACCTTCCTCAACCAGGGGTCCCTCGTTTCCTTGAACCCTTTTCCATAGTCCCTTTAATGTCTCGGCTCTGGATTGAGGGCTGAGGCGGTGATAATCGCGCAGCCGATTCGAAACCAGTGCGATCACATCTTCTGGTACACCTTCATTGCGAGCTTCTGATTCCCAAAAATCCAAAATCTTCGCTAACCCGCCAATAACAGCTTTGTTGGAATAGCCGTTTTCATGTTCATGTTTAAAGTATTTTTGTAACTTATTAATGGAATATTGCATAACTTTTATTTTACCTTATGTGAAAATCAGAAGGAATTATAAAAAAGCAGTTCGGGCGTGCCAAACTGCTTTTGATGATAATCGGCTGATTGAATATTATTCAATCGAAATAATGAACTGATAATGGGGCTGTCCGCCTTCTTGCAACTCCACTTCCAAATTGGTATATCTCTCTCGAATCAGATCAACAATTCGGTTTGCCTCAGCGTGTTTCATTTCCGATCCATAAAAGATTGTTATCAATTCATGATTCTGGGCATTCGCCTTATCGAGAAAGAGCATGCATGCATGTTCCAGAGAATCAGAAGAAACCGCCAGTTTCCCGTCCAATAAGGCAATAACCTGGCCTTCTTTAACATTAACTCCATCTATATCAACCGAACGATTAGCGATTGTAATCTCACCGGTAATCACATTTTTCAGCGCCCTCGTCATTCGCTCGGCAACTTTATCCAAATCATCATCAGGGTTGGCTTGTAAAATCGCCGCCAATCCCTGAGGAATGGTTTTGGCTTCTATGACGCGAACATTCTTTACCGTAACTTCCTTGGCTTGGTTCGCGGCCAGGATGATATTCTTATTGTTGGGAAGAATGATGATCTTGTCTGTAGGTAAATCTTCGAACGCTTCAAGAATATCTTTGGTGGAAGGATTCATGGTTTGTCCGCCACCAACAATAGCCGCCGCGCCGAGGCTGGCGAAAACCCGCGAAATGCCAGTCCCTGGTGAAACGGTGACAATGGCAATTTGGCCTGGCTGAACATTTTCCAGTTCAATGGTGCTGTGCCGGGCCTGGGTTTCGATGTCATCCATCTGGGCTAACAAGTTTTCCATGGCGACCTTGGTGATGGTACCCAAGCCCATGATGTAATCAATCGGTTGATAGCGTTTTTCCAAAAGAGTGTGGATATGCATCCGATACAAGCCTTCGCCCTCTCCTACCTGAATCGAGGTGCCAAGATCTTCAAGACCGCGATAGAATGTTCCAAGGTCAAAATCATCGCGTGGTTTGAAATCAACCACTACTTCCCAATCCTGTCCCTCCTCAATGTCTTCCAGCGCGTTTTCAAGGTCCATCGCGGAAAGGGGTTTTACTGAGAAGGTTGCCTCATCCAATGAAAGTCCATCAATGTGTCGCACCATGCCCTCGAGGATAAAAAATAGTCCCTTACCGCCTGCATCGACCACGCCAGCCTGTTTTAAGATTGGTAAATACTCCGGAGTACTAGCCACGGAACGATCAGCCGCCTCAACGCAGCGCCGCAATATTGTCGGCATGTCATCCGTTTCTTTGGCGGCTTCCACCGCTTCAGCGGCGATATCTTTGGTTACGGTCAAAATGGTTCCTTCAACCGGGCGTACAACGCCTTTGTAGGCAGTATCGCGCGCTTCGCAAAAGGCAGCCGCAAACTGTTGAGCATCGATCGTATCTCTACCTTGTATGGCTCGCGAAAATCCACGCCAGATTTGAGAGAGGATCACCCCGGAATTACCCCGAGCGCCCATCAAGGCTCCCTGCGCAAAAGCGGCAGCGGCAACCCCGGCATTGGAATTGCTATTCTGATTCACTTCAGCAATCGCGGCATTCATGGTGAGTAACATATTCGTACCCGTATCGCCATCCGGAACTGGAAAAACATTTAAGGCATTGACCATTTGGTGGTTGGTTTTAAGCCAAATTTGTCCCGCCTCCATTAACTGCCTTAACATCGTTCCGTCAATTGTTTTTTGTTGCATCAACTCTGATCTCCAGCTTCGTTTTAATTTTTCTACCTAAGGCTTAGTCCGGATTACTGACTCGTAAGCCTTTAATGTGAATATTTACCTCCGCTACCGGTAGGCCTACGTGTTTTTCAACTGAATAACGCACCGCGTTTTGCACGCTTTGCGCAACCGATGTGATTCGTGTTCCGTATTCAAGAATCACATAAAGATCGATCACCAGAGAGCCGTTTTCAAAGGTAACACCTACTCCACGATTGGGATCATGGGTAATGGACGAGGTAATACCTTCGGCCAGGTTTTTGGGCGCCAACCCTACCACTCCATAAGATTGGAAAGCAGCCTGATAAACGACCGAAGCGATTGCGGAGGGAGATATGTGGATGCTTCCTAAAACTGTTTTCTCTTGACCCATTTTGTTAATCCTTTGCCTTATGTTTAACACGCATTCCTTGTTTAAAGATTCGATTCATGGTAAAATTTTTCCTCTAACAGAAGTACATTGCTATTATAGCAAGAAAGGAAATCAATCGATGGCTAAATGCTCTCACTGTGGAAAAACCACTACCTTCGGTCACAATCGTTCCTTTTCTCTGCGCGCTACCAACCGCAAATTCTTACCCAATTTGCAGAAAGTAACCGTGTATGAAAATGGCGTAAAGGTTCAGAAAACCCTTTGTACCAAGTGCGTTCGCACCATGGCAAAAACATCCTAATACCACATAATCTTACTTTAAGAAAATCGCTTTGAGCGATTTTTTTAATTCAGCTTGATATTGCCAGTTTCAAATCTGCGATCGCTTTTTCCAAGCCGACTCCGGCGTTAAAAACGGAGCTTCCCGCCACAAACGCGTCAGCGCCAGCACTGATCAAAGCCGGCAGTGTTTCCAAACTTACACCACCATCCACCTCAAGCCAAGCATTCCCGCCTGATAAGTTGATCATCGATCGTACCTTGCTCACTTTATTCAAAACAGATGGAATAAATTTTTGTCCTCCAAAACCCGGGTTTACGGTCATTACCAATACCAGATCCACCAACCCAATCACCTCGCTCAGTGTCTCGGCAGGTGTCGCGGGGTTGATTGAAACACCGGATTTCACCCCCAATGCCTTGATTGAGTTCAATGTTCGATCAAGGTGAGGGGAAGTTTCCTGATGGACTGTGATCAGGTCCGCGCCAGATTTAGCGAACATTTCAATTTGACGATCGGGGTTTTCAACCATCAGGTGAACATCCAGAGGTAAATTGGATGCCCGCTTGCAAGCCTCTACGATTCGTGGCCCGAACGTGATCGGCGGCACAAAATGGCCGTCCATCACATCGATATGAATCCAGTCAGCTCCCGCTTGTTCACAACGTTTTACCTGGTCAGCAAGATAACCCAAATCAGCCGAAAGGATGGAAGGCGCCAAAATTCTATTTTTCATCGGAATCCGTTGATCCATTTTAACACGATCCCTAACCAGAAGGGGATAAGCCCACCAACCAGAACCACTGCCAATAAACCGAGCAGGAAATTCGTCCAATTGATCCCTTCTTCCAGAATAGACGACTTGGCAGCTTTGTCCGGTTTGGATGTCGTGTAACGAGCAGGTCGTTTGCCCGATGGGAGGGCAGTTTTCAGCGGGCGAGTCTGATCGTAGATCGAACGCAGCACCGTCGCGAATTGATCCCCGTTACGGTAGCGGTTGGACGGCTCTTTGGATAAGACTTTAAGAATTACCAGGCTCAGTTCTTCGGGAAGGTCAGGCGAATAAACACGCGGGTCAGCAGGAGCCTCTTCAATGTGTAAACGCGCCAATCGTTCAGCTGTTTTTGCCACAAAAGGCGGACGCCCTGTGAGCATTTCATAAAATGTCACCCCGGCAGAATATACATCCGAGGCAGGTGAAGGTTGTTTTCCCATAGCCTGTTCCGGGGCGAAATAAAGCGGCGAACCCCATACGACTTCTTCCAGTTGATCTTCATGCTCAGTGCTTTGAATGACCCTCGAGATCCCAAAATCGGTTACTTTTACCCTTCGGTCGTCGGTTACGATCACGTTATGCGGTTTAACATCACAATGAACCACATTGGTTCGGTGGGCAAAACCCAACCCCGCGCAGACCTGGATCATGAGCGGCAGCGCTTCATAAGCCGTAAAGGCGCCTTTTTGCTTAATCAATTGTTTCAGGTTAGAACCAGGCAGATATTCCATCACAAAGAACAGAACACCCTGGTCATAACCAAAATCATGCAGGGTTACGATGTTCGGATGGGTAAGGTTGGCAATCGCTTTTGCTTCCTGTCGGAACCGCTCCTGAGCCTGAGGGTCGCTGCTCACATCCGTTTTGAGGATTTTAACCGCCACAGGTCTCTCGAGCGTAATATCCAATGCCCGAAAAACCTGTGCCATTCCACCAGTCCCCAGGGTTGTCTGAAGCTGGTAACGTTCGTTAAGTAAGGTCCCGATCTTCATATCTGACTGTATTATAAATCAGTCAGCCTGGTTAATCGTTACGTAAAGCCTCGACTGGCTGTAAAATAGCGGCTCGATTAGCGGGATAAATGCCGAAAAAGATCCCGATCGCTCCGGAGAAGATTGTCGCTAATAAAATTGCACTTATCGAGATTGTGGGATAAAAGGGGTTTCCGGTTGCTTCTGCGATCTTGCCAACCGCGTACGAGATTACCCATCCAAGTCCAATCCCAAAGAATCCGCCCAGTAAACTTAGGAAGGAGGATTCCGTCAAAAATTGAATGAGAATATCCTTTTTTGTCGCGCCTAAAGCCTTTCTCAGACCTATCTCCCTGGTTCTTTCAGCTACACTGACCAGCATGATATTCATAATGCCAATTCCCCCAACCAGTAAGGAGATCGCCGCGATGCCACCAAGGAAAACAGTCAGAATACCGGTAATTTGAGCCGCGGTATTTAACATATCTTGCTGAGTGTAAACTGTGAAATCGTTATCTTCACCGACGGGAATTTTATGTTCCACCTGTAGAATTTGAGTCATCTCATCCGCAGCCAAATTTGCCGATTCAGAATCAATGGATTGTACATAGATCATATCAACGACATCGTCTCGACGTCTAAGAATTCGGTCTCGGGCTGTTGTCATGGGGATGATCGCCTGGTTATCCTCATTGGTAAATGATGATCCGCCTTTGCTTTCTGTTATTCCAATTATTCGGAAAGGTTGGTTGGAAATTCGGATCGTTTCGCCTACTACCCCCTCCCGCTGACCGAATAAGCTCTCAGCCAGATCAGGACCTATTACTACTACGGAAGCATGACCAAGGTACTGCTCCTCGCTGATGAAATCACCTTCCACAATATTTATGCTACGAACTTCGGCATAGGAAGTGGTTACTCCATAAGCATTGGTCGATGAAACAACCCCTTGATAACTCGCGTCTACCAAACCTTGGATTACCGGGGCGACATTTTCAATGGAAGGCGCCGCGACATCATCATTTAACGCCTCCGCGTCGCTTAGTGATAGTTGGGTAATATTGCGGGAAACATTTTCATTCCGCATCCGCGGTCCGGCTGACTCTCCCGAAAAAACGAACAACACATTGGTACCGATCCCGTTGATCGAACCGGTTATTGAATCGGATGCGCCCTGACCCACCGCCAACATGGCCACAACAGCCGCTACACCAATGATGATCCCAAGAATCGTTAACCCGGAACGCAATTTGTTGGAGGAGAGGCTCTCAAGCGCCTCAAGTAAGATCTGTGAGAAACTCATGATTGCTCCTCATCTACCACGCCGTCCATGATATGAATTGCCCGTTGGCACTGGGATGCAATTTTCGGGTCGTGGGTTACGATAATAAGGGTTGTGCCGCTTACTTTATTCAGGTTTAACAATAGTTCCATGATCTCTTGCCCAACTTTTGAATCCAGATTTCCGGTCGGCTCATCCGCCATGATGATGGCTGGATCATTCACCAGTGCTCTGGCAATCGCGACGCGTTGTTGCTGCCCACCGCTGAGTTCAAAGGGACGGTGGTCAAGCCGATCTCCCAAACCGACCGAGATCAGAGCGTCGATCGCTTTTTGTTTACGACCTTCACGCATACCAGAGTACCGTAAGGGAAGCTCTACATTCTTAATCGCGGTTGCTCGTGGCAAAAGGTTAAAACTCTGAAAAATAAACCCAACCTTTTTATTGCGAATTAATGCCAATTGGTCATCACTCAGGTCCGAAACTTCCTTGCCATCCAGAAAATATCGACCCGAGGTTGGTCTATCCAAACACCCCAAGGTATTCATTAAGGTTGATTTTCCGGAACCAGATGGACCCATGACGGCGACAACCTCACCGCGCTCGATCGTAAGACTCAATCCGCGCAAGGCATTCACCTCAATATCTCCCATCTGATAGGTTTTTACCAGATCTTCAACGACAATTACATTGTCTGCCATGATTTTATCCGCCGAACATTGGAGAGGTATTAGCGGAAGGTGGATTAAGAATGATCAAATCACCCTCCTTCAAATCTCCGGAAAGAATTTCAGTAAAACTATCGGCGGTGGAGCCTAATCGGATCTCTATTGGGGTTGGAACGCCATCCTTCAGTACATACACTACTTTGGCTCCTTCGAGGGTTCGCACCGCCCGATTTTGGACATAGAGCACATCCTTCAACTCCTTGACTGTGATTGAAATTGCGGCGGTCATTCCGGGTTTTACCAACTCATCCTTATCAACCAATTCGATCGTAACGGAGAAAGTAACCCCATTGGCGGTTACGGTGCCAAACTCGCTGATTTCAGAGACAACTCCCTGGTATTCCTTTTCGGAAATCGCGTCAAAGCTAACTGTAACGGGTTGGCCAACCTCAATGTCATTAACATCAACCTCGGAAATATCCAGATCCACCAGCATATTGCTCAGATCATCAATTCTGACCGCCATCATCCCCACAGTCACCTGATCACCGACCATAGCGTCATTCTGGGTTACGGTTCCAGAAAATGGCGCGATGATTTTGGCTGAATCCAAGGTGGATTTGGCGGCATCGATCCGGGCTTGAATGGCGAAGACATCTGATTCTGGAGCGCCACCGGACAAACGCTCAACCTCACGTTGAGCATCTTCAAGACGAGCTTTTGCCAGGGCGAGGTCGGAATTATATTGTTCAATATCAAGTTCGCTTGGGCGACCAGTGTACCAATTGTACTGATCGATCAATGAATCGAGGGTATCCCGAGCGGTTGTTAAGCGAAGCATGGCGGCGGCTTTATCATCATCCCCATCAGGACGTTTGGCAAAGCGTTTGTAGTTATCTTCTGCCAACGCGACTTCCTTCTTCTGGAGGTCAATCTTTGCGCCGGTTTGCTGAATCAGATTGTCTGTGGCGCGATTAAAGGAGATTCCATCAACGACATCCTGAGCGTCATCAACTTCCTGTTTCGCGGTGGCAAGTTCTACCATGGCCTGAGCAAGAGGCATATTGGACGCTAACAAGATATCCATATCATCCTGAGCTTTTAACAAATCTGCTTCAGCGAGGATTATATTTTCCTGCAAGGAGGCTTTCTTCAATGTGATCAGTTCCTGATCTTTTTCAACCAAATCGCCTACTGCAACATTGATTTTTTCGATCACCCCAACCGTTTGCCAAGCCAACGTTACACTCTGATTCGAGCGTACCGAGCCAGTAGCGCCAATGATCGCGGTCAGGTTTCCTCGCGCCAGGGGAGCGGTTTTATATAATTCTGCTTTGGCAGCTTGTTGATTGGTATACATGTTGTAACCAACCGCTCCACCTATCACCAGAACCGCTAATAATACCCACACATAACCTTTAATTTTCATCTTTTCTCCTGCTTCCTTCATCCAGAGCTTTTACTGGATCATGACCCCATCCAGGGTGGATACGGAGGGGGGATTTAAGATTATTTCATCTCCTACCTCAACGTTTCCACCTACGATCTGGGTGCTTTCTGAATTTCGTATACCGGTTCGTACCACTACTGGAGTTTCAACCCCGTCGCGTAATACGAACACAATTTTTTGACCTTCATGGATTCTTAATGCTCGCGTCGGCACCAATAAAGCTTGCTCAACCTTATCGACTTCGATCAATAAGCTAACCGTATTGCCCGGTTTGAGGGCGTGTGTATCGCCTTCGATCGAAACCATTACTTCATACGCCATGGCGTTGTTCATTCGCCGCCCAGCCAGTTCGATCGATTTGATCATACCAGTCAGGTTAATCGAAGGATCAGATTCCGAACTCACCAATACCGAATCGCCAACATGCACTCGGTTAACGTCGACCTCAGAAAGGAATAATTTAACAAAGAAGCCGCTCAAATCATCCACCCGCGCGCCTACCTGACCCGCCCGCACATAATCTCCGGGCTTTACTTCAAGCATGGTTAATTCACCAGCGATTGTGTTGATCAAAAGTGCCTGACCGGCGATGCTTTTATCCGCTTCAACCCTTGCCATCGCCTGGGTTTTTTCGGTCAAACTGTCGTTAGCTTCCATTCGCTCATAAACTCGAACCGCGTCTTCGTAGGCAGCTTTAGCCACTCGCAAACGCGCTTCGGCGAGATCAATTTCCGTTTGGGAAGGCTGTCCGTTAAACCAGTTCCAGCGGGCGATCTGATCGGTTTTGGCTTGTTCCAGTTGCAATACCTGGAGATTGAATTGAATTTTTTTCGGGTTATTGTCCGTCATGCCCGCGTAAAAGAATTCTTCGATAAATTCCATGTATTCCAGTTGGTCTTCAATATCGGAAATATCATCATCCAGATACTCATTGAGCTCCTCGGATGTTCGCGGCGCGACGACCCAATCGTAATAATTTTGAGCCGTAACCATATCATCGTAGGTCGTGCTCACCCGATTTCTGGCATTATTGAGGGAAGTGTTTGAATTTAAGACGACATCCAGTTCGGCTTCCGCCAAAAACAAGTCAGAATAAGCGTTATTGATCTTTGGGCCGACTGTATCAAGATCGAGCAAAGCCAGGGGAATTTCGGCGGCTACGTGGTCACCCGTCTTGGCGTACACTTCATCCACAATACCAGAGCTCATCCAGCGAATGAGAGAAGACTGACGAGCTTCAATTGTTCCAGTAGCTTCGATATTAGAGGCAATTGGCCCCATTGCCGCCTTCCGGGTCTCAAATTCATTTTTTGGTTTAAGCGCAAAAAATCCGGCTACCCCGGCAAATACCAAAATGAGTACCGAACCTGTAATAACTAACCAGAGGGGAGTTGTTTTTAATATATTTTTCATGCCTGTTTTCCAACAGTTATCATACCCAATATTTCCAGAAAAATTATGTGGATATTGTAAGATGATCATCAAAACTAAGCCTGCCTGGATCATTAATCTTTTTTATTTCTGGCAGGTCTGCCCGCTGCATCTGAGGACTGAAAAATTCATTGAATTTTCATCCTCAGATGCAGGTATAAGGAATGATGGGCTGTAGTTTTTTTAAATTTTCACTATCATTCCAAGCCGTATTGTTGCCACATCGAGCCCCAATTCTGTCATTTCGAGCGCCGATGTTGTCATTTCGAGCCGCTTTATGGGAAGAAATCTAACCCACACCCTTATCATTTCCCAGTCTTAATTATCCCTTCCTCAAAGATCTCCGGGCAAAGCGTCCCGTCGACAAGTTTGGGAAAGTCAACGAGTTTAGGGAAATTGTGTTTGAAGAAACTGCTGGATTGGCTCCCTTCACTTCGTTTTAAGCCTATGCCTTTTCTGCATGTTTCTCAGAGATGACAAGCGGTTTTGACCAATATTCCTATCTCAACATTAATCTTGTTGATTAAGCTCAACCCCTGAAAATTCAACCAACGGGAATACGTTATAATTTTTGCATGCGCAGAGAAAATTTACCCGCGGCGATCTTTACATTTTTAGCGCTCAGCGCGCTCACGGTAATTTTGCTGATCATTACCGCTCCTCCGAGAGCGGATCTCTCTAACTATATCGCCTATGCCACCATCCAACCGGCAAAGATCACCCTCGTTCCCCAAACAATTATGGGCGAAATCGATCCTTACCAGCCGACTCCAACCCCCACCCCACAACCTGGCGAAATTACGATCCGGAGTGTGGTTCAGGTTCATGGCACAGAAGGGACTGGACTCCGGTTTCGCCAATCTCCCAACCTTGAGGGGGAGGAGTTGTTCATGGGTTTTGATACGGAAGTATTCAATGTGCTGGATGGTCCACGCCAGGCGGATGGTTACACCTGGTACTTTTTGGCTGCGGTCAATGATGCCAACCGCAAAGGCTGGGCAGTATCTCAATTTTTAATAGTTATTCCCCAATAGAAGGTAATCAATGACTGACTACAAACCGCTCGATATCAAAGTTTACAAAGAAAAATTAGAAATGGTGGTGAAATGGGACGATGGGCATGAAAGCGTCTATCCATTCTCGCTCCTTCGAGCCGGGTGTCCTTGCGCGCTCTGCCGGGGCGGCCACGAAAATATGTCTTCCACACCCAACCCGGAGATCTTCAACTTCATCCTCTCCGATACCCCCGAAACTCGAATCGCCACCGTCGTTCCAACCGGTTCCTACGGCATCACCATCGTTTGGGAGGATGGCCATGATTATGGGATCTACAAGTGGAATTATCTTCGCGCGCTTTGCCCGTGTATTTACTGTCGGGCTTGATGGATAAACGAAAAAGACCCAGTCTTTCAACTGGTCCTTTGTTCAAATGGATGAGATTTTATTCAATCGGAAAACCACTCTGATACCAATCGTTAATTCCACCATCCATGCTGGTGACACTTTCAAAGCCTGCTTCAAGCAGGATATCTCTTCCCGTTTGTGAGCGGTTTCCTGACCGGCAGTATACAACGATCGGTTGATCTTTGGGCAACTCACTTAACCTCTGCTTTAATTCCCCCAGGGGAATTAAAGTCGCCCCTGGAATATGGGCTTGATTCCATTCATCAACCTCACGGACATCCAGAAAAAATGCGCCGTCGCTGGAATAAATTTCCTCTGCCTTCTCTACGCTGATATTGGTACTCGTCGACGTTGCCGGGCTGGCGCAAGATGTTACCCCAAAAATCAAGATTATTGAGATTACAATAAACAAAAAGTTCTTTTTCATTCATTCACCTTTGCGAATAAGCGGAAATATTACCATGAATCCTCGTGGCTCCTTCAAACACCGCCTGATTATCATTCTGATGCAATTTGCATTGATAAGTTGCGCTGGCGCACCAATTCCGACCCCAACCCCTCCTCCTACTGAGGCAAAACCGATTATTGAACCAACTCTCACCGCGACCCCGATCGTTTTCCATACAGAAACACCCTTTCCCACCCCTACCCTGAGAGCTTACACTATTCAAACCAATGACACGATCATCGGGATCGGAAAGAAATTTGACCTTACCCCCGAGGCGATCAGTCAGGTAAACCCGGGTATAAACCCTGGCGCCTTGGTGGTTGGCTCTCAAATTTTTCTTCCTTCGGAAGATGTGGATCCATCCGCCTATTTCATTACTCCTGTCCCGCTCACCATCGGTGTTCCATTTTGTTTTCAGCAATTTGAAGCCCTTCGATGCCTGGTTGAGGTAAGCAACAATTCAGAACAGGTTGCCGAAAACATCAGCATTGATTTATTCCTGATCGGAACGAATGGTGAATTGCTTGAAAAAATCAGTGTTCCGATCCTTGCCAACGCGCTTTACCCCAACGAGACAATTCCCGCGATCGGGACATTTCAAATTAAGGATGAATTTAACAGTGTACAAGCAGCACTCTCTGGAGCCACTTATAACCCAGCCACAAATTTCCGAAGGAATTCACCGCTTGTGAATCTTGCCAGCCTCACCCGATGGGATGGCAAATTAGCGGAGATTGAGGGAAAGATTGATCCATCCTTTAGCGGTTCCGCCTGGATAATTGCCCTGGGTTGGAACGAGCAAGGAACGCTTACCGCCGCCCAAAAATGGGAGTGGAACGCCGGCGCGCCGCTCACCAACCAGGAAATTAATTTTGGACTGGTTCCCTTCGCGGGTGAGATCAATAAAGTAACTTTGATCATTGAAACCTGGCAATAAAGCTACATTGATCCTTGAATCATGTACAATTAATCTGAGAATCCGATAGGAGGTGCCGTGTGATTGAAAACAAGTTAAGTGAACTATTGCGTTTGCTCCAAAAAGAATTGTCCGAAAGTGAGACCTTGGATAGCGATAGTGTAATTCTGCTCAAGGAGCTGGTGGAGGATATAAATGAAATCCTTGATAAGGATAAACCCAAAACCGAGGAGGATGAATCTTTTATCGAACGCCTCGAAGATGGAATGACTCGCTTTGAAGTGACTCATCCGGAATTGGTGAGTACAATTAACAAAGTACTCGAAAGCCTCAGCAACGCGGGAATCTAAGCCGACTTTATACAACTTTTAAAGGTTTCGGTTACCCGAAACCTTTTTTGTTGGAGACTCCATGACCGCATTATCTCAACGTTTCTTAAATGCCTCAAGAGATCTGAAGTTTTTTCTAATCGCTTCTTTTCTGATGGGAATCGGTTATAGCATTTTTGATTCAATCTTCAATAATTTTTTACACGATCAATACGCCATCAGCGGCTGGCAACGCTCATTTCTCGAATTTCCTCGTGAAATTCCAGGTTTTCTGGTCGTGTTCGTTTCGGCGGGATTATGGTTCATGTGCACCCGTCGAATCGGTGCTTTTGCGCTTGCTTTGAGTTCCATCGGTGCTTTACTGATCGGGTTCGCCGCCCCAAGCTACGCGATCATGGTTTCATTTTTGTTCATCTACAGCATGGGACAACATCTCTTCATGCCCAGCGCCGCGGTGATCGGTATGGATCTTGCCAGGGAAGGGCAAACAGGTCGGCGGCTTGGTCAGCTTAATTCCATTCGCAACCTTGCCATAATCCTGGGAAGTTTTTTTGTGTTTCTCACTTTTAAGTATTTTGGCTTCACCTACAAGCATGGCTTTTCAATGGTCGCCATTGCCTTACTTTTTGCCGCGGTTTTTATCTTTATGATGGACAAGGAAAAGGATCATCAGAAAAAATCATTCCTGACATTCAAGCACGAATACACCCTTTATTATGTTCTCAACATCCTTTACGGTTCTCGCAAGCAATTATTTATCACTTTTGCCCCTTGGGTAATTGTTAGTATTTTCAATAAGCCAACGCAAACCTTGGCAACCCTTTTGACCATTGGAGGGATCATCGGCGTTTTTTTCCAGCCAATCCTCGGCAAGCTGATTGACAAAAAAGGGGAACGTTTCGTGCTGCTTTCCGAGGCGGTAATTCTTGCCCTGATCTGTATTGGTTACGCCTTCGCCCGGGATATGCTATCGGAATTTTACGCTTTCATCGCCATCGCCATTTTCTACCTGATTGATCAAATTTTAATGTCAGTAAACATGGCTCGCTCCATGTATATCCGCAAAATCGCTATTGAGCCCGCCGATGTTCAACCTGCCTTGGCGGCTGGGGTTACCATCGATCACATCTTTTCCATTTCAGTTGCCCTGCTCGGAGGTTGGATTTGGAACGAATTCGGATACCAGTATGTGTTCCTGCTCGGCGCTGGGATTGCGGTCATCAATTATTTCGCAGTCATGCGAATGCATATTCCCAAGCAAGTGGTTTAAATAAAAGGAGCGCTTATTTCTCGATAATCTCCACATTGGTAATCACGTCTCCCACAAAGTTCGGATTTTGCTCCGGATTGCGGCGGGTAATTTTATTGACTACTTCCATGCCATCGATCACCTGTCCAAAGATAGTGTAATCACCGTTTAAATTTTCGGCCTCCTGAAAGGTGATAAAAAACTGACTCCCGTTGGTATCCCGTCCCGCGTTAGCCATCGCCATTACACCTGGTTTGTCGAAGGTCAGGTCACTATCTTCATTGATAAAAGTGTATCCAGGCCCTCCGGCGCCGGTTCCGCTTCTGTCGCCACCTTGCGCCATAAAGCCATCCAAGACCCGGTGAAAAGTGACTCCGTTGTAGTACCCCTCCCGGGCGAGAAATACAAAACTGTTAACCGCGAGCGGGGCTTTATCCGGAAAAAGCTGGACAGTAAATTTGCCGCCATTCTGCATGCTGAACACCGCCAAATAAGTTTTTTCAAGATCGATAGTCATCTCGGGCGGCGCGTTGTATGTCATTTCAGCCATCGGCGCAGTTTCCGCTGCCTGAGTTTCAGCCTTGCCATTCCCATTAATGGCTAGATATAAAAGCGCGACAACCACGATGATTGCCAGAATCCCAATCAGTGCCTGGACTTGAAACGAGAGCGATTTTGGTTTTCCATTTTTTCTTGTTTGTTTATTCGCCATGTTTACCTCTTGAAGGATGAATTATGGAATTGACTCAGTCGCGGTTGGCGCTCGAGTGTTCGTTGGTGTTGGAGTAAAGCTTGACTGTGTCCAAGTTGCCACGGGTGTCATCGTCGCGCTTGGGACTTGGGTAGGAATTCGGGTGTGAGTAGCAGTCGGGCTGAGGGTTGGTTTTGCCGTACTGGTTGGAATCACACTCGGTGACGGGCTACCCAGCAATCGAGTGATGGTAGGGGTTGGCGTAGCACTAAATTCTGGACGCGCGGTAGGAGTACCGGTTGCGGATTGCTCAATGGTAGGCTGCAAGGTGGGTTCGCTCGTTCCATTCGCCGGTGAGGTAGCGGTTGAGGTATTTTTTACGATTGACTGGCTTAGGCCTATCCCAAGCGGATTGAAGGGGACGAACCATTGATACACCCCAAAAAGCACACCAATCCCAAAAGCCGCAAACAGCCACTTCCAGCCTGTCTCTACGGAGCGTCGTTTCAGTCGGAAGTACTTGGCCTTGGAGCCTATATATATATAGTAGATACCCACCATTAAGAGAACAATGAACACTCCCGCAAAAGCCAGATTTACCACACCGATTTGGTTTTTTATCATTTCCATTTTTCTGTATCCGATCCACAACATTATAAAACAATTCAATCTCAGATATGATTTGGATCACTTGACATCGGGATTAAAGACAAGGTAAGCTGATTTATGCGAGTTTGGCCGGTGAAAAGTTCCAATCTGGGCTTCCAATTATTTATTCTGTACATGTTGTTGATCATCCCACTCTTGATCACACTTTTTATTTTTGACATTTATGTCGGAAATAAAATCCAAAAGGATGTGCAGACCAGCGACAATTCCCTGGCGCTCTCCATCGCTCAGGAAAGCGATGTTTTCATCACGGACGCACTACAAATGGTCAATGGTTTGGCAACCAATCAAGATGTCATTGACCTCAATTACGCCAAAATGCTCGAGATTTTTCAGGTTGTTTACTCCACTCAACCCAAGGTCAACCTCATTTACCGTTTAGACCAAAATGGGACGATGGTCTTCCATTATCCGACCGGTCCAGGTTCCACCATTGGGGATGATTTCTCTTTCCGCGATTATTACCAAAAAGCGCTCACTACCAACCAGCCTTTCGTCTCCAAAGGCCGAATTTCACCTACCACCAACCAGCCGGTCGCTACCGCGGTCATGCCTTTGTGGTCTTCTTCCGGAAAATTCCTGGGTTTGGTCGGTGCGAATGTAAAACTTGAAAGTATCTCTGATATTCTGGTCACGATCGCGGATCAACACCAGTCCCAGGAAGGTTTTGAAGTGATGATTGTCGATTCCGACGGTCAGATTATAGGTCACCCGTATAGTAAGCTCCTCCTTCATTCCGCCAATGAAATTTTGCCAATTGATTTTTTTGACAAGGTCAGTCCGCAAAATAATACCCAGATCTTGGCTGACCCCTGGAAAATCGAGCGTCTTTATACCTATATCGAAATCGAATCCGCTGGATGGAAGATCATCATCAGCCAACCGATCAGTGTTGCCTATGGTACCCAGATCACATTACGAAACATTGTTACCGCAGCGGTGATATTAATCCTCATTATTGGCCTGATTTTCTGGTTCACTCTCCACAGACGTGTGCTTACTCCATTGGAGCAGTTGATGAACGTTAGTCATTCCATTGGGGATAACCTGCCAATCAAACCGGAAGATCGGGAAAGCCTGGTTGTACGAAGCAAGAACCCTGATCAAATTGGGAATCTGATCAACAGTATCTTCCAAATGGAAACCTCCATCGGCAATCGTTTGAAAGAACAACAAACCCTGCTTGAAACCAGCACGGCGGTGATCTCGGACCTTAAATTAGAAACGGTTCTTGAAAAAATTCTCGAACAGATCGGATATCTCCTCGATATTCAAATGTGCGCGGTGATTGGTATGAACGAAGCCAGCGGGACATTCAGGATCTGGGCCAGCCGGGGACTTTCAAAGCAATTCTCAGAACGGCTTTCGATCATGCCCAATGAACCCGATTCGGTGACAACTCGCGCCATGAATGCCGGCATTCCAATTCAAGTCAGCGATACGGAAACAGATCCGACCTACAACATCCGTAAATATCGGGCTCGAGCGGAAGGATATCGAGCCTTACTCGCCGTCCCGCTCAAAACCAAACACGCTCCTCCAGCCGCGTTACTGGTTTTTCATAAGGAACCGTATTATTTCAGCAACACCGAAGTTCAGCTTCTGGTCAACTTCGCCAATCATGCGATGATGGCGATCGAAAACGCCGTTCTTTTTGAGCGCAGTGATACCCGTCTTCAGGAGCAGACCAATCGGCTTGAATCGTTGATTCAATCCTTGCAAGATGGGTTGATCCTTACCGATCCTGCGAATCGGGTAGTTTACGCGAATCGCACGATTCTTGAAATCAGCGGTTTCCAGGCTCACGAAATCACAGAGATGGACCTGCGTGAACTCCTGGGGGCAATATTTGCCCACGCGGAAGAACAACGTTACCTTGAGCAACAACTGAGCTATTGGATTTTACGAGATCCGGCGCCGGAGCTCGATCTATCAATTCTTTCTCCCAATGATAAAAATTATTACCGATTAGGAACCTTTAACGTCAGGGATACAAAGGGTGAGAAGATCGGAAAAGGAATCCTTTTTCACAATACAACTTCCGATAAGGAATTGGATCGCATTCGCGCCAGTTTACTTTCCGCTGTCTCACATGAGATCCGCACTCCGTTAGCCTCAATCAAGGGGTTCGCGACCACTCTTCTGGCGGATGATGTGGTTTGGGATCGAAATTCCCAAAAAGAATTTCTTACTGTTATTTCTCAACAGGCGGATCAATTAAGTTATCTGGTCAACAATATTCTCGACTTTTCCAAAATTGACGCCGGAAACCTGAATCTTGAGATTCAGAAATGCGACCTCAATGCCCTCATCTCATCCGCCTGGTCGTGGGTTGACCATCAGGAAAACGAATTGAAGATCCAAATTCCGCAGAACCTGAAGATGATTTATGCTGATCCGATCCATTTGCGAACCATTCTCCGCAATTTACTTGAAAACGCGGTAAAGTATGGAGAGCCTGGAACACCGATCGACATCATCATTATGGAAGATGAGCATTGTTACGATTTTACGATTCAAGACCAAGGTCCAGGAATCCCGCATGATCAGCATAGCAAGGTTTTTGAAAGTTTTTATCGGGTGGATGATAGCCTCACCCGCAAGCAAAGTGGAGTCGGGCTGGGTTTGGCGATTTGTCAGGGCTTGGTAAGGGCTCACGGTGGTAAGATCTGGATCGCCGACTCGAATCAAGGCACACGCCTAAAATTTACCATTCCAAAACAAATAATCTCGCCTGACTTCGGAGGGCAAGCGTGAAAACAAGGGTGCTTGTAGTTGACGATTCGATCTCAATTCGGGATTTTGTGAGTAAAAATCTCGCCGCGCGGGATTACGAAGTTTTTACCGCCGGAAATGGTTTGGAAGCGCTGGCGATCTTTGACACCCAGAACATTGATCTGATCATCCTCGATATCATGATGCCACAGTTGGATGGTTTTGAAACCGCCAGACGGATTCGCGCTTTTTCGCGAGTTCCGATCATCCTCCTTACCGCCATGGGCGCAGAATCAGACAAGGTGAATGCTTTTAATATCGGAGTGGATGATTACTTAACCAAACCTTTTGGGGTGGGCGAGCTTCTTGGGCGGGTTAATGCCGTACTTCGCCGCTCTAAGTGGAGCGATCATGAACCAAGTACTGAGAAATTAATCCGCGGAGATATAAGCGTAGATTTGATTCGTCACGAAGTAAGTGTAGCCGGACGCATGGTGGAATTAACCCCCATCGAATTCAGTCTTTTGGTCTACTTGATGAATAATGCCGGAAAAATGCTTACCCATATGGACATCCTCCATAACGTTTGGGGACCCGAATATGGTTACGAGGTTGAATATCTGAGGGTTTACATCGGTCATTTGCGCCAAGCCATTGAAAAAAATCCTCTAAAGCCAGAATACATCATTACAAAGCGTGGTATCGGCTATATTTTCGATAAATAAACCCTCCCATCTCCTCCTTTTCTGACAAACCAAACCAGATTAATTTTTATGTTTTTTTTATGGTAATGCCTGCACATTTAGGCATTTTTTTTGTTGTTTTCCTAAAATGAAATAGATCGCTTTTCGCGAATTTCATTTATTCCTGAAGGAGGAAGTTCATAATGAAACAAAAGTTGTTTACATTAGGTTTGATCGCGGTGGTTTTTACTTTGGTCATCAGCGCCTGCGCTCCAGCCGCCGAGGCACCAGCTGTTGAAGCCCCCGCCGCGGAAGCTCCAGCCGCCGTAGAACCTGCGGCCGCGGAATCCAACGAAGAACCAGTCGCCGAAGCGCCCGCCGCCGAAGCTGCGCCTGTTGAGCAGACAGCTGTGATTGGTTTTACCGCTTCACTGACCGGCAAGCTAAATGTGGAATCTACCCGTCAGAATAACGGCTTCGCTTTATGGATGGAAGACGTTAACGAAGCGGGCGGTATCAAACTCGCTGACGGTTCAGTTGTGAAATTTGAATCAAAATTCTATGACGACGAGAGCAACAAGGACCGCGTTCAAGAGCTGTATACCAAATTGGTTACTGAGGATAACGCTGACTTCCTCATCAGCCCGTACTCCTCTGGTCTCGCTGACGCTTCCGCGGTCATCGCGGAGCAATATGGCAAGATCATGGTAACCACCGGCGCGGCTTCTGACGGTACATATCAAAAAGGCTATACCCTCGTTTATCAAGCTTACACGCCCGCCAGCCACTACCTCACCGGCTCTCTCGATCTTCTCGCTAATTACGATCCTGCCGCCAAGAAGATCGCCATTATTCACGAGAATGACAAGTTCTCCTCTGATGTAGCCACCGCCCTTGAGGCTTACGCCCTCGAAAAAGGTTATGAAATTGTGATGTATGAAGGTTATGATTCCGGCACGACCGATTTCTCCCCAATCATCAACAAGATCCCCGCGGATGCCGAAGCCATTATGGGCGGCGGACATTTCGCCGATGGGCAGCAACTCGCCAAATCGATCTCTGAAAAGGGCGTAACCGCCAAATTCATCAGCCTTCTGGTGGCTCCTCCCGAACCTACCTTTGCTGAGATCGGTGCCGCCGCGCTTGGTATCGTTGGACCGAGCCAATGGGAACCTCTGGCCGCCTTCACTCCTGATTTTGGACCCGCTGGCGCTGATTTTGCGACGGAATACACCGCCAAATATGGTGAAGAGCCTTCCTACCATGCCGCTGGTGGTTACATCGCTGGCCTCATCCTTCAAAAAGGTATTGAGCAAGCTGGCTCTCTGGATCCCACGGCTGTTAAAGCCGCTTTGGACTCCCTTGATATGATGACCTTTTTCGGTAGGATCAAATTTGATGTTACCCCCGAAAATCATGGTTTGCAGATCGGACATGACATGGTTTATGTTCAATGGCAACAGGTCGATGGCGGATTGGTAAAACAAGTTGTCTGGCCTCTCGCTGGAAAAACCGCTGATCTGCTTTACCCACGATAAATAATTTCCACTCACCTTCCCCGCCTTCACAACCTGGCGGGGAAGGCATTTCATTTTTAAAAGGTGTGAATTATGAATTTAGTAACGATCATTACCGCGTTGATTGACGGACTGTTGATCGGAGTGGTTTACGGGATCGCAGCGATGGGCTTGAATCTGATTTGGGGCGTGATGAAAGTTATCAACCTCGCCCATGGCGCGCTGATCTCACTTGGCATGTTTGGTGTTTATCTTTTCTTTAATGGGATGGGAATTCATCCTTATCTTTCTCTGATTATAGTAGCGGCATTGGGGCTTCTGATGGGTATCTTCATTTACTATATCGCCATTGCCCGCGTGATTAACGCTCCTCACCTCTCCACCCTTCTTGCCACTTTTTCGATCAACATGATTATTATCGGACTCGGCACAGCTATTTTTACCACCACCCCCAGGGATACCGGTTTTAGCCTGGGAACGATTGAGATCGGTCCTTTCAATATCCTTGGAACCCGACTTGTGGCTGCGTTGATCACAATCCTGGTGACCGCCCTTCTGTACGCTTTTCTGTACCGTACCAATACGGGCAAACACATCCGTGCCGTATCCAATAACCGCGCCGCGGCGGAATTAATGGGGATTCCCTCAAACCGGATTCTGGCGCTCAGTTTCGGCATTGGAACCATGTTGGCAGCCATTGCCGGTGCCCTAATCGCCACTTTCTTCTCTTTCACAATTCTCTCCGGTGAAGTTTACGAGCTAAAAAGCTTCATCATCAGTGTTTTAGGCGGATTGGGGAACCCGCTTGGCGCATTGCTTGGCGGTTTGATCCTGGGAGTTTTGGAAGGCGCCCTTCCCCTGGCGATGCCTAACACTTGGGTGCCCGTTATTGAATTCGTGCTGTTTATTATTATTCTGCTGATCAAACCCAGCGGATTGTTAGGAGACCGAAAATGAAGCATTGGTATCATCCCGGTTTCTGGATCGTTTTATTGCTGGTTATGGGTATAGGTATTTTTCCCATCATCAGCCAGGACGCCGCCGCGCGGGAAAGCGGTTTCTCCGTTCTTCTGGCGATCAGTATGGCTGTCAGTTTGAATATCATCATGGGTTATACCGGTTATGTATCCTTCGGACATGTTGTTTTTTATGGGCTTGGAGGATATACCGGCATGTACCTGATCGATTCTTTAGGCATGTCCTTACCTGTCGCGGTTATCGGTGGTGGGGCAATGTCAGCCCTGCTCGCGTTTTTACTCGGCAAGGCAATCCTCCGCCTCCGCGGTGCCTACTTTGCTCTGGCTACCATTGGAATCAACGAGGCAGTCCGTACTTTCATTTCCAACTTTGACCCATTCGGCGGTCCGACCGGAATCGAGCTTCAATTTAGTGTTTACAAAGTGTATGGCGGTGCCGCCAACGCTCTCTGGATTACTTATTATGGCGTCGTAGCGATTGCCATCTTCACGGTCATTTTTAGTTACTGGATCAAAAGCAGTAAATTTGGTCTCGGACTGATGTCAATTCGCGAAGATGAAGACGCCGCGGAAGTGCTTGGAATTGTGACTCCTGACGCTAAAACCAGAGCCTTCATGTATTCGGCAATTCTGCCCGGAATGCTCGGCGTTTTATTCTTCTTCAAGAATGGTAACGTTGAGCCAGGCGACGCCTTTCGGCTTCATTTTTCGATTGAGTCTTTGGTGATGATCATGCTTGGAGGTCAGGGAACCTTATTAGGTCCGGTCATCGGCGCACTTAGTTACCAACGCCTTCGGGTAAGCCTTCTCACCAGTGATCTCTCAATTGGACCCTTGCCGCTCAAGGAATTCCAACTGGTGATAGCCGGCTTGTTAATGCTTCTGATCATCCTCTTTATTCCGGCAGGCTTGGTCGGCTGGTTGCGTCAGAAATTCAACGCTTTGCGGAAGGTGCTATTATGAGCGTTTTACTTCAAGTTCAAAACGTATCCAAAAAATTCGGCGGCCTTACTGCTCTCAAAGACGTGACTTTTGATCTTCCAAGCGGTCAGATACTCGGTCTGATTGGCCCGAATGGCGCTGGAAAAACCACCCTCTTCAATACGATCAATGGTGTATATAAGAACGACGGTGGGAAAGTAATCTTCCGCGGCGTGGATATCAGCGACAAAAAGCCATACGAAGTCTCCAAATTGGGTATGTCTCGCACGCACCAGATCGTCCGCCCATTAAATGACCTTACCGTCCTCGAAAATGTTCAGGTTGGGGCGTGTTTTGGCCATGAGAACCACTCGCTTGCCCAATCCCTTTCCATCGCCAAGGATACCCTTGAGTTTGTAAGATTGGATCAAAAAATCGACCAGCTTGCCAGTAGTTTGAATGTAGCCCAGAAAAAAAGGTTGGAAATGGCCCGCGCTTTGGCAGCCAAACCTTATCTTCTCTTGCTCGATGAAGTTTTGGCGGGATTAACCCCTTCTGAGATCGACGAAATGATTAAAACAATCCTCGCGATTCGCGATCAGGGCATCACAATCTTGATGATCGAACATGTCATGAAAGCGGTGATGAACGTTTCTGATCGAATCATCGTGCTGGACTACGGTCAGCAGCTCGCCGAGGGCACTCCAGAAGAGATCTCCGAAAACCCGGAGGTGATCCGGGCGTACCTCGGTGATCCAAAACTCGCTGAGAAGTTAATGGAGGACAGGTAAAATGACAATCTTAGAAATTACTGATGTCTATTCCGGTTATGGCGAGGTTCAGATCCTGTGGGGCGCGAACGTCAAGCTCGAGGAGAACAAGCTTACCTGCCTGGTCGGTGGCAATGGGGTAGGGAAAACCACCTTACTCAAAACAGTCATGGGGTTGATCAAACCCACCCAGGGCTCGATCAAGTTTGAAGGAAAGGAGATCGGCAAGTCACCAGCTTTCACAAAAGCCGAGTTAGGCTTGGTACTGGTACCGGAAGGACGTCAACTCTTCACAGACATGACCGTTCTCGAAAACCTCGAAATGGGCGCAACAAACAAACGCGCCGCCCCAAAACGCAAGGAAAACCTCGAAAAGGTCTTCGAACTTTTTCCCCGTCTTCTTGAACGCGAGGTACAAAAAGCCGGCACCCTGAGCGGCGGTGAACAACAGATGTTAGCGGTCGCCCGTGGGATTATGGCAGATCCCAAAGTTCTGATGGTTGATGAGCTTTCTCTTGGTTTGGCGCCTGTTTTAACGCTTCAGCTCTTTGAGAGCATGCGCCAACTGCGTGATGCCGGTATTACTGTCTTGCTGGTTGAGCAGAATGTGCAAATGGCGTTGGCGATCTCCGATTACGGATATGTGGTCGCTGAAGGAAAAGTTGTTCGTGAAGGAAATGCCAAGGAACTGATCAAGGATCCCGAAATCCGCTCCGCGTATCTTGGCTTATGAATCATTCAATTAAGCCGCGCGAGGATCAGTCGCGCGGCTTAATTCCCTGCCTGCCAGAAACCCCACACGCAGGAATCCCTATCGCAATAATGAAAGTCGTCCGGTCACAAGCAGAATTACTACCTGAATATGGGAAAAACCAATTTAAGTAAAGTGGATGGCGGTTAGGTCAACCAGGTTTTGGTCAGGGTTTAACCTGACCCTGCGACTAAACCTTGATTTCCACTTATCTCAAAAAAAATGGCTTTTTATTTTCCTTTCAGCGCGGTGGCACTCCAAGGCCTGACCTGATTGAATAATTCCGTCCAGATAACTCCCTTCAAAAGCCGATGGGGTGTCATCCCAAAGCTAAAATGTCACCTAGTTTGACAAAGTAAGAATGTCTCCTTTGGTCACCTTTGGGGTGTTGAGATGAAATATGCCGTGTTTATCAGTGTAGAAGACGCCTGGATTGCCATATCTCAAAATAGTGCCTGGAAACCTCACAATATCCGAAAAAGCACTCATGCGGCACAAACCACAACTCTACCAGTTTACCTGTGGCGTCATCCACAAACACCAACAGGGTGCACCGCGGGCTGTGCCCTTCAAACAAATCGTAATCTGACCCGTCAATTTGGACTAACTCGTCAAAACACGCACTCTTCTCTCGCATTTGAAATACCCGTAGTTTTCACTTACGCCGCTGTTTCCACAACCCCTCTACCAGCATTAGCTTCCGCACACTTTCGGCCGAAATCTTCAGCCCCACGGATTGCTGCGTCGCTTCACTTATACCCAGAACGGCACTGGGCACGGCGAAAATCAGGGCTTACCCATAACCGGAACCACAAACCCGAGATTGCTTCGTCACTACGCTCCTGCCCAGGAAACCCCTGGGCACTTCGTCGCAACGACCCTGGGCATTTCATCGCAACGACGGCGCAACGCCGAACCGATGATTGTAGCGTCAGGGCTTTCCCCTGACCGGAACCTCAGCCCAAGCTTTTGTGGATCAACCCTTCAGCCCTCTGTTCCTGATAAGCATGCCACGATCGCTTAATCTGCCGGGTATTTATGCACAGTTGCTCTGCCACCATCCTTTGCGTGACCTGTTTCTGCTCCAGCATCCCCATTCCTTTTAGTCTGCTCAATTCTTTCTCACTCATGTTGAATCGTTTCTCCGCCTTGATGTCCTTTTCTTAGGGGACATTTTAACTTCAGGAAATGTGGATATTTTAACCTTGTCTTAACACAGAAGCGTAAATAAAGATTGACTTGAGAGCTCAAAAGTCGTATAACAAAAATCAGTAGGCTTTGATTTTACAGGGTAATTTTGTATATAACAATTAAACAGTTATATGTAGAACATTCCATATATATATATTATTTTACAGCTTATTATATTGACGCTTAACAGGCAAATGAGGAATAGCCAAGTTCGCTAGGAGGATCTATGCAAGCTAAGATATTAGGTTTATCGATTTTTTCTGTGGGGGTATTTTTGGTGTTCGTCCATACTACATTGCCCTTCCTATGGGCTTTGGTGGGCATTCCTTTGTCGTATCCACTTACGTCGAACGAGGGGATACTGTTAATACTTTCCGGCTTCACCCCTCCGATCGGCGCCCTTTTGATGATCCTTGGTGGCTTGTTCTATGGTCGCGAAGGAAGGAGTTGATGCAATGAACTTCCCACTTACTCACCCTGTTTGGATGTGGCTTTACTTTGGCTCATTTGGGACAGCCGCTGCCATCTTGTTCACATTAACCGTATGGACTTGGCTGAAATATCACGCTCTAGCGAGAGGCTACCTTCGCTCGGCCACGAGGTGGAGCATCATCAGCTACATGTTCCTATTCTTCGGTGCATGGTTTGCGTGTGGTATTGGTGGACCTCCAGGCAATATGCTAAGTTCCGATCCCACAGCGCATAATCCTTTTGGTGCAACTGGTGCGGCAATACTTTCGATGTTTTTCTCGGTGACTGGCTGGGCATGTCTGCTGGTGAGCCAGCGCAAGATGTTGCATGGTGTCTTAGCTGATCAAGGAGATCGCGCTGAGGTAGTAGAGTAAGCATTAGTGCAGTGATGGATACACGGCAGCGGGCTGTTAACGGCACGGGTGAAGCGCGCCGTTAACAGCCTCTTCAATGAATTATCTATTATCGATAAAAAAGCGCTTAAGATACTTTATTGATACATACTGGGCTAGCACAGGTTGGAAAAGAGAAAATGCGGTTTCCCCTGAAAATTTTGCGTATGCTCAATATGCTGGTTTTATGTTTCAATCAGTCAGCCTTTCTCACAAAGATGTTGTTGGTTGGCTAAATTCCTCTTTGAAGGCTGTAACGCTTGAAAACATCACCAATGCGTTTATAGTGAGTCTCCGCACTAGGCAACTGGAATATCATTCGGCTTTAGGCAATTTCGCAATTGCTAATAATTTTCCAGACCATGTTTATCAAGGTAATAATAATTGTTGCTCGATTTGTGGAACAATAAAGAATTCTACACGGCCTTATGATTTGGGTGTATTTAATTTCGAGCGATATTAATGGGGCGGCGTGAGACATGAACACCCAGAATCTATCGCCTTTGACCTAGAGCAATTTGCAAAAGTTGAAAGGCTAGAACCGACCTAGCAACATTTCGATGTAATGCAAAAAAGATTCAAGTAATTCATCAATACCAGCCGACAGATGGACCGCGAAATTTGGAACAAAAGTTGGCTCCAGTTTTCAAATCCAATAAAGCAGAACGGGAAGTTCTGATACAGATATAAGCTTATTGTGGTATCTTACAACCAAGCAAATCTTTAAGTTATCTTCAATCCTTTGCAAATTATTTTGAACGTGAAATTCCACCAGCAAACAAAATAGATTGGACTTATCCAGTGTGCAGGTGGCGTGGAGCAGATGGAATAAATCAAAGTGCTTTGAAATACTATTTTCAACAATTAGCAAAAGTCGGCTAACAAAGCGTGCACCTTACGTGTGGGATTCTGTACGACTTACAAGCATCTTTCTGGCTTCGGTTTTTTTCTACATCTCAAATATTTTCCTGTCCCGCCCGCCAACCACTAACGCAAACCGTTGGGGAAACTTTGGTCATCATTACACTTCTCCCATCGGATACGATTTCTTGAGTTTAACCCTGGCATTCGGGATGGTGAAACGCCAATCAATCGTTGCCCGGATAGCATTCCGTTTAGATTCCCACGCACCAACTTCACTGGCGACAATTGCCTGGCCGGCCAACCAGCGATCCAAAAAATGTTCAGTCAGAACAAAGATTTCAACTTCAGCCAAAGTCAACCAACTGCTATGTTCCGGCGTATGGTGAAACTCCATTTTCCTGGTGAGGTAACGAGCTTGCTGAGGTGAAAAGGCCTCGTAAAAATCGGCGGGCGAATGGGTATTGAGTTTATCTAACACCACTCGGATCCTTTCAGCCCCTGGCACTTGGGCGAGCCTTTTGGCTTAGTGAAACTAATTCTGTCTTTTCGTCTTTGCTCAAGTCTACGATGTATTTCTTAGCCATAGCCAACTCCTTTCCGGCTTCTTGTGTATTTTAACCATCAAAACTTATTTGATGAAGTACTGGCCGCGCGTGTGAAATGCGCCCGGCTTTGTGCCCCGATGGGTTGACAGCCGTCTAAAAAAAGATACAATTTAGTCCCAAGCCGAAGTGGCGGAATTGGCAGACGCGCTAGGTTCAGGACTTAGTTCTCGCAAGGGAGTGAGGGTTCAAGTCCCTCCTTCGGCACAAAACCCGTGAAAACGGGTTTTTTTATTAGGGAATGGTACAATTAATTCATGCGAATTGGACCATTTTTTATCGAGAAGAATCGCGCCATCTTTATTCTTCTGCTGATTTTTTTCATTTACTTTGTTTTGCAGATCAATGCCCTGCAATCCAAACTCACCCCGCTTCAGGATCAGGCTGCCACCGCCCAGGTGCAGGTTAACAACCTTAATGCCACCCGGGTAAATCTCCAGACTCAGGTTGCCTTCGCGACCTCCGCTGACGCGGTAGAAGCCGCCGCTCGCGGGGAAGGTCACATGATCCAACCCGGGGAGAACCCCGTAATTGTGGTTCCAGTCGAAGGACCTTCACCAACCCCAACCCTCATGCTGGAACCAACCCAGGAACAGCTCTCGCCGCTTGACACCTGGATATATCTTATCTTCGGAAATTAATCGACTTTTATCGCGCTAATGATCAACAGGAGGCGTTAATGAACGCTTTGGAACGATTCCGTGAATCCAAGGATGATGAATTCAGAAATCCTGACAATAGTCCGCTCGAACCCACCCAAATCCGTAAATTCACTGGACTTGATTATTTTCCCGAGAATGAAACTCTCAGGATGGAAATTCCACTGACCAGGTACAAAACAGCCAATCAGATCATGTTGATTACTTCCACCGGTACGGAAAGAGAGTATTTTCGGGTTGGTGAAGCGCGTTTTTCTTATCAAGGTGAGGAGTGTGTTTTACATATCTACGAGGATGATTACGGCTTTTTCGTGCCTTTTACTGATCAAACCGCCCCCAAGGAGACTTATGGCGGGGGACGATATCTTGAGCCTTATGAAATCCGATCCAACGTACTGTATGTGGATTTCAACCTGGCTTACAACCCTTATTGCGCCTATAACGCCAAATGGTCCTGTCCCTTACCTCCGGATGAAAACCGTCTGCCAGTGAGGATCGACGCGGGCGAAAAACTATTTCCCGGCGCGCTCTAACTCTCCACCCCTAAGACGCAAACCATGATTGGCGAGCCATCCGGTCGATTCGCCAGAATACGGTAATAACTCAGTTCTTCATCCTGACCATTTTCAAACAAGGAAAGAATTAAACTCTCCTGCCAAATGGCAGGAGACAGATATTCAATATGGACGTATTGGCTGGCTGTTTCGATAGCGGTGGCGGACTGAGTAAATAAATATTCATTGACCAGATCTCGGGCGTAATTTACGTATACGACGTTATTAACATGCTTCTGGGCATCCAGATCGGTCCAATTTACAAATCGTTCCTTCTGGTACAAAATCTGGGTTGAGGGCGGAGTTCGGAGCATATCCCTGATGCTCACATGTTCTGGATCGTCCATTCGAAAGCGCCCAATGATATCATCCGCCAATTTGGTCGGGCGCTGTGAATTTACATCCATGACCACAATCTTTTGGGAGCCCTGAGCGTATAACATTCCGGCCTGGTTGGTAATCCGAAAGCTGCGTACGCCCCTTACTCGCTGCCACTGGTTCATCCAGATCGTGAGGCTGATCTCTTCATTATGACGGGGGAAGGTCTCAACCATTAATTCTGTTTCGCGAATCAGCCAATATATTCCCAGCCGCTCATAAGCCTGATAACCCAAATCAAGGGATTCCCCCCAATCGTATGCCGTTTCGATCAGGTAGCGCAAATAATGTTCAAGCCCAAATCGTCCGTTGGCGTCCAGCTCAGACCATCTTACGATGAAATTTCTTCGGTGAATGTTTGCCATGATTAATAAACCTTTTCCAGATTATTTTAACTCAGGAAAAGGTAGTTAACCGTAAGGTCTGTTTTATTAAGCGTCTATCTCAGTATTCGTGCCGGAGATAACAAACAGGGTTCGTTCGCAAATGTTTGTGACCCGATCAGCGAAGCGTTCCAGGTTGTGAGCCGCCCAGAGCAAATAATTGACCTTTTCGATGCACTGCGGGTTTTCAAGAACATAGGTCATTAACACCCTGTAAAATTGATCGTACATCGCGTCAACTTCGTCATCCTCTTTGGGAATCGAAAGCGCTGCTTCCTCGTCCTGGTTTACGAAGGCGATCAATCCCCGATTAAGCATATCTACGCATTTCTTTGCCATATACATCAGATCGCCCATCGGTTTCTCCAGCTTATCAATCCGAGTATTGATCACTCCGATCCCTTTGGCGTAATCGCCAATCCGTTCCAACTCGGACGCGACATCCAACACAGAAGCCAGGGTACGCAGATCGTTAGCCATTGGCTGCTGGGTAGCGATCAACACGATCACCGCGTTTTCGATCGCGAATCTTTTGGCGTTGATATTCTTATCGTTTTCAATCACTTCGAGTGAAGTTTTGATGTCCCGTTCGATCAGAGCTTTTACTGACCGCAAAGTAGCTTCCTCGATCATACTCCCCAGGACCAAAATTTCGTCTTTCAGATGGCTAATTTCAACATCAAAATTATGTCTCATATTATTCTCCACACATTCAGAATTGAATTAACCATAACGTCCGGTGACGTAATCCTGGGTGCGCTTGTCATTGGGGTTGGTAAAGATTTTGGTTGTCTCATCGAATTCGATGATCGTACCGGAACGCGAGCCATCCATGTCCAACATCATCATTGCCGTGAAATCCGAAGCGCGCGCGGCTTGCTGCATATTATGGGTAACAATAATAATAGTATAGTTCTTCTTTAATTCCTGCATCAATTCCTCAATCGCCAGGGTGGAGATCGGGTCAAGCGCCGACGCGGGTTCATCCATCAAAATAATCTCGGGCTGGATGGCGATTGCTCTGGCGATACACAAACGTTGTTGTTGTCCACCGGATAAGGCGTAAGCGCTCTGATGAAGTTTGTCTTTTACCTCGTCCCACAGGGCGGCGCTCATCAACGAGGAGACTACCAGCTCTTCCATATCTCCCTTGTAACCGTTGATCTTGGCTCCCCAGGCGATATTGTCGTAAATGGATTTGGGAAATGGATTCGGCTTTTGAAAAACCATTCCAATCTTGCGCCTTACTTCCACTGGGTCAACCTCCTTGGCATACAGGTTGATTCCATCCAGAAGCAGTTCACCGGTCACATGGCAGGAAGGCACAAAATCATTCATACGATTGATCGCACGCAGAAAAGTTGATTTTCCACAACCCGATGGACCGATAATCGCGGTAATCTTCTGCCTTTCGATATTTAAGGATACATCTTTTACCGCTGTAAAGTCGCCGTAATGAATTGACAAGTTATTGGTTACGATCGCGTATTTCAAATTGTCCATGATATCTTCCAAATCTTTTTATAACCACTTACGTTGAAGCTTATTTCTCAACAGGATTGCTGTCGCGTTTAAGGTCAGCAGCAAAACCAGTAAAGCAATAATTGCTGCCGCGGCGATGGCATGAAATTCTGATTGAGCCCTTGTTGTCCACTGATAAATTTGAATCGGGAGGGCGGTAAATTTTGAGAAGGGGCTGCTCGGATCAATGCTGATAAAAGTCGAGGCACCAACAACGATCAGCGGCGCGGTTTCCCCCAAGGCGCGAGAAAGCGCCAAAATACTCCCGGTCAGGATACCAGGCAGCGCGTTTGGCAATACATGGTACCAGATCACCTGCCAACGGGACGCTCCAACTCCATAGGCAGCTTGCCGTAAACTATCAGGTACCGCTTTAATTGCCTCTTGTGAATTGATGATGATCAACGGCAAGGAAAGGATTCCCATCGTTAACCCAGCCGAAAGTACGGTTCGACCATTTGAATCCATAACCCCAAACAGTGCCCCACTGGTAAACGGCTCCAACCAGCGTACAAACAAGGCCAAACCAAGCATGCCATAAACGATACTCGGAACACCAGCCAAGTTGTTGATATTAGTCCTGATCATAGAACTGATCCTATTTTTTGGCGCGTATTCTTCGAGGTAGATTGCCGCCCCAATGCCAACTGGCAGAGCAAACAAAATGGCAATGGCTACCAACCACAAAGATCCCAGGATCGCGGTTCGCACTCCGGCAAATTCCGCTCGCGATGACATTGGACTGATCAGGAATTGAGGGGTAAGCCAGGATTTAAACTCCAGTATTGCGTTCGGATATTTCTCTTTTACTTCTTTGGTAATTTCTGCCTTATTCAGCAGTGAATCAGTTAGTGAATAAACAGCCTTAGTATCAATCTTGATCAGCCGCTCCATAAACAGATTCATCAACTCAGAATACGAGCGTGATTCCATCGCTTTTTCGTTATTTAATTTGTTATACGCACCGGATGAGAGGTTCAACTTCAAAATCTCAAGTAATTCAGGCTTGGTCAGCTCATTGATTGGGGTCGTGGTAAATTCCGACGGCTGATTGTTATACTCATAGGCAACAAAACCGAAGGCTCCATCCGCAACATTGTACATCAGCGCCATCAGTGCGATGATGGCGATTATGAGCGCCGAAAGAAAGACTGATTGCCAAAGCGTCGCCGATCGATAACGTTGCTGCAACTCGCTATTGAACTGTTCACCCTGTGAATATCCTTTTGAATTTGCCGGAATCATTCGTACCTCTCTCGAAACTTGGAAACTACCTGCTGACTGAACAGGTTTAGTCCCAAGGTAATGAGAAACAACATCAACGCGATGGCAAATAGACTGTTGTAATCAATGGAATTGTAGGAAAGATCCCCACCGCTGATGCGCGCGATGTGACCAGTCATGGTCTCAGCGGCTTGCAATGGGTTAAAGGTGAAATTTGGGCCAGCCCCAGCGGCTACCGCAACGATCATAGTCTCTCCAACCGCCCTCGAAATTCCAATGATAAATGCCGCGCCGATCCCCGATAACGCCGCGGGAAGTACAACCTGAGTGGTTGCTTCAAGCCGGGTCGCCCCAAGTGCGTATGCCGCTTCGCGCAAGCTCCGCGGCACTGAACTCATCGCGTCTTCGCTCATTGAGGATATCAACGGCAGGATCATGATCCCCATGACCAGACCAGCGGAAAGCATGTTATAGACCGAGATACTTTCACCAAAGATATTTTTCAGGATTGGTGTGACAAAGAGCAGAGCAAAATATCCATAAACCACGGTCGGAATCCCAGCCAGGATTTCCAGAACAGGTTTGAAAAACGATCTGGTCTTTGACGACGCGTATTCACTCAGGTAAATGGCGGCCGCCAGCCCTAACGGGAGGGAAATCAACATAGCGATCAAACTGGTAGTCAAAGTTGCCGAAACCAATGCCCAGATTCCATATTGTCCAATTCCCGGCTGCCATTTGGTAGTACCAAAAAATTTTACAAAGGTTACATCCGGGTCTTGAAAAAATAAGAGCGCTTCCTTGCCTAACTCAAACACGATCAAAAAGGTGATGACGATTGATAAAAAGCCGGTTAACAATAAAGAAACTTGAATGATCGATTCACCAAGTCGAAATTTTTTTCTTAAATTGAATTTTCTGAATTGCGTTTTCCCAATTACCTTGGATTGGATCGGGTTTTCTAACATCACGACTCACTTTCGCACTCCCCGAGGTTCGTTTCACAGAGAAGCGCAGGCTGGCCTTACCTTTATACGCTTTGCAAGACCAGCCTGTTTGATTATGTAATTATCTGTTATTGACCAATTGCGGACATGAAGGCTGCCATAGAAGCTTCCAAATCAGCGGCAGGAGCCGGGAAGTAACCAACCTCAACGATATTGTCGTTTACATTGGTCAGGTAGAAGTTCAAGAAAGCGGCTACCTGGGGTTTCTCAGCCAAGATTTTGGCGTCAGTGTACATGAACAAGGGGCGGGCTAAGGGGTAGGTACCAGCATCCACGGAGGCTTGCTCAGGAGCGACACCTTCAATGGATACGGCTTTTAAGGTGTCTTTGTTTTCAATATAGTAAGCGAAACCGAAGTAACCAATGGCGTATGGGCTTCCAACAACACCCTGTACGAGAACATTGTCATCTTCTGAGAATTGAGCGCCTTCCAAACCGAGCAGAACTTCTTCGCCGCCTTTTTCTTCAAGGGTAGCTTCAACCATGTAGTCAAAAGTACCACTATCAGCGCCAGGAGAGTAAACAAGGATCTTTTCAGCGGGGAAAGCGGCATCAATCTGATCCCAGGTGGTGACTTCGCCGGAGAAAATCTGGCCAAGCTGTTCGAGGGTTAGCGTGGATACAAAGTCATTCTGAGCGCTGACAACAACAGCCAAGGCGTCTGTACCAACCCGAATTTCGATCGGTTCGCGGCCAATTGCCTTGCAGGATTCGACTTCACTATCTTTGATGCCACGGGAAGCGTTGGCGATATCGGTCTCGCCAGTCTCACAGAAACGCTCAAAGCCGCCACCAGAGCCGATGCTGTCAACGGTCACTGATCCGGTAAAACCCTCATCCTGGAATAATTCCGCCATTCTTTCGGAAAGCGGGAAAACGGTGGATGAACCTGCGGTTACAACATTTCCTTCGACCATATCAGGGGCATACATTGCCATTGGATCGACGGGGGCTGCGGTTGGCGCTTCCGCGGCAGGGGCCTCTTCAGCAGGAGCTTCAACAACAGGAGCTTCCGTGGCGGGGGCTTCAGCAACCGGTGCTTCAACGGCTGGGGCTTCAGCCGGGGCTGAACAGGCAGCCAGCACCATGCTGGCGACTACTAAAATTGCAAATATGGAAAAACTTTTGCTACGCATCTCGATATTACTCCTTTGAAATGAAAGTACTGATTTTTTGTACAACCGAATCATATCGAGACTTTGTTAAGGATAGTTCAACATCGGTTTAACGTTTGTTTAACAAAAATACCCGCTAAAGTGGCGGGCATTTGTAATTCACTGTTTATCAATCTTGTCTTGCAGATATGTAGAGAAAAATCCGCGATATTTGATCTGCAACTCAGGCAGCATCCAGTCCCTGCCGGTCACTTTCTGACGGCAATACTTTGAGCCACACGAACATACAAACTCGTCAAACGCGCTGCTATCCGACATGGCATAGTCGAAAGTAATTTCCTCACCTGGCAGAATATCACCCATCGCCACCAACCCGATCTGACCGTTGATGCCGCAGTTTGGGTCACAGGAATGATTAATAAAATCCGCGGGTTCATCCATGTTGATTGGCGCCATATAAAGCCCCTCATCAACCTGAAGGGTATGTCCTTTTTCCTCCGGGGTAAGATTTGCCAATTCAGCTTCCTCAATGATGATGCCGCCCCAGAGAGCGACCAATTCCAGCTTGTGGATGAGCGCCTTCGCGAAAACAGCCTTTCCCCCTTTACGGGGGTCATCCACCAAATGTGCCTTGCTCGTCAGATACCCGGTTCTCATCGAATTTTGATCCCTTCGAGGGTTAAAGTTTTTCCATTCTTCTTAAGCCAATCCCGGTAACCCTGGTAACCAGGTAAGTGCGACCTGACCCTATTCCAAAAAGCAGGGGAATGGTTCATGTGGTCCAAATGACTTAACTCATGGATAATCACATAATCAACCACCGACTTGGGCGCAAGGATTAGCCTCCAATTCAGGCTGATGGTTCCTTTCGCGCTGCACGATCCCCATCTGGTTCTCGCGGAGGAAAGCCGAAATTTTTCGACCCGATAACCTGTTTGGGATGCCAATTCATTCAACCGTCTGCTTAAATAACTTCTGGCTTGAGATTTGTAAAATTTTTCCAAGGTTAAGGTTATCTGAGGAATGGTGAGCCGGGGAATCTTCATGACCCGATTAATACTGTCATAACGGACAGATTTTCCATCAGCAATTACGACTCTAACCGGCTCGCCAAGGAGGGTAAGCCCGTCCTTTAGAATATCTTTCTCATCTACCGTGGGGGTGCCCGCCATCATCTTCGTTCTGGAGGTTTCAATCCATTCTTTTTTTAAAAGGACGAACAACTCGATTACCCCAAGCGACATTTTTCGAGGAGCGTGAACGATCACCTTTCCATCGGTTCCAACCACAATGGAAATACTCCGGCGATCCGACCGTTTGAGTTCATCAATTAATTCATACATACTAAAAATTATAACCACCACCGGCGTGTTTTGTAATTTGTAGAATGTTCGGAGTTGGATTATAATAAAATCAATAAATCAACGGGGAGCCTTAAGTGGCTGAGAGGAGATGAAAGTCTCGACCCGAATTACCTGATCCGGATAATGCCGGCGGAGGAATTGGCTCATATCAGCGACAACCTCCAGCCGACGGAGGTTTTTTTATGCGTACCGCCTTCATATTCGCCAATGGCGAGATGCCAAATCCTGAAAAGATCGGTCGCCTTGTTCAACCAGGGGATTTAACCATCGCCGCGGATGGCGGTTATCGCCACGCCCGCGCTGTTGGTGTTCAACCGCAGCATCTGGTAGGCGATCTCGACTCTATCGATCAACAGGATTTGGATGAGGCTCAAAACAGAGGTACAACTCTGCATAAATTCCCTTCCCAAAAAGACCAAACCGATCTCGAACTTTGCATCGATCTGGCAATTTCCTTGACGACAGAGCGAATCCTCTTGGTCGGCTCTTTAGGCGGAAGAACTGATCACCTCCTCGCCAATATTTTTCTTCTGTTTGCCAACAAATATCGCGAATTTGAATTGATTCTGAGCGATGGAATCACCACAATCGGCAGGGTTGGCAGCCAAAAAATGATCCTCGGCTCGGATGGCGATTTGATTTCTCTCTTACCCTGGGGAGGAGACGTGGAATGTATTACCACCCAGGGGCTGATGTACCCATTAAACCGCGAAACGCTTTCTCAAGGGAGTCCTCGCGGGATGAGCAACCTTATGATCTCCGAAACAGCGTCCGTAAAAGTTGAGTTCGGTGAACTATTGTATTTCCACACCACGAAATGAGAGGTTAAGGATGAAAAAAACAATTTTTGCATTAACGATGATCGCGAGCCTGTTACTGAGCGCTTGCGTAGCTCAGGCTGAACCACAGCCCGCTCCTGACCAACCAGCCGAACAAGCACCAGCGGCTGCCCCTAATCCGCCGGTTCAGGAACTTCCCGCTCCGGTAGAGGATGCGACAGACTCATCGGTCGAGCCTGCCGCTCCGAGCGGTGAACCTCGCGAGCTGGTTATCATGACCCATGATTCTTTCGCGATCAGCGATGGCGTGATCCAGGAATTTGAGATCGCTAATAACGCCAAGGTTACCTTTCTGCGATCCGGTGATGCTGGTTCTGCCTTAAACAAAGCCATTCTCACCAAGGATGCCCCGATCGCCGATGTACTCTACGGTGTCGATAATACCTTCCTTTCCCGCGCTTTGGATGCCGACCTCTTTGAGACTTACGCTTCCCCACTCCTCCAGAATATTCCGGATGAATATCGCTTGGACCAGAAGAACAGGGCTCTACCGGTTGATTATGGAGACGTGTGTATCAATTATTCGGTTTCTTTCTTTCAGAAGAATGAGCTTCCTGTTCCCGATGATTTCGAAGACCTCCTCGATCCGGCTTACTTTGGCCTTTTGGTCGTGGAAAATCCGGCGACCTCCTCACCTGGTCTCTCTTTCCTTTTGGCGACCATCGAGCGCTTTGGAGACCCCGGATATCTGGATTACTGGAAAGCTCTCAAAGAGAACGGGGTTGTTGTTGTGGATGGTTGGGAAACCGCCTATTACACCAATTTCAGCGGTTCGGCCGGCTTCGGTCCGCAACCAATGGTGGTATCTTATTCATCCAGTCCAGCCGCTGAAATCGTATTCGCTGAAACCGAATTAACCGAACCGCCAACCGCTTCCATCACGGCGCCAGGAATGTGTTTCCGCCAGATTGAATTCGTCGGCATCCTCAAAGGCACCCAAAATCTCGAGCTTGCCAAAGCCTTCGTTGACTTCATGCTCAATGTCCCATTCCAGGAAGGCATGCCGCTCACCATGTTCGTTTACCCGGTTAATAATATGGCTGCCGTTCCGGAGGTGTTTCACACCAACGGACAACCAGCGGCTGAGCCAGCTTACGCTCCACAGAGTTTGGAAGAGAGTCGCGATCGCTGGATCGAAGCCTGGACCGAAACTGTGCTGCCATAACACCCATCATTAATGAGCTGAGATATAAAAAATACTCATATCATTGATATGAACCAAGCATGGACAAACAATGATTACTCACCGGGAGCAAACCAAAGCTCCCGGTGACAAACTTTCCAGCCATTTTCCGCCTTGTCCAGGCAGGCAAGTATGAATATTAAACCGCTAAAACACCTTACCAATTTGATGATCCTCTTACCCCTGGGGTTTTTGGCGGCTTTCTACTTCCTGCCAATCGGAGAAATACTTGCGCGTAGCTTAATAAACCTCAACGCAGTCCTTGAAGTTTTTGCTTCTGAGAGGCTTGCGGGGGTGATCCGTTTTACTTTTTATCAAGCCTTCCTCTCAACCTTACTAACCGTTCTCATCGCCATCCCACTCGCGGTATTATTTCATTTCTATAAATTCAAGCTCCGCTCGTTTCTCTACTTGTTAGTTGGAATCCCATTCATGTTACCAACCGTAGTAGTAGCCGCGGCCTTCAATGCTTTCATCGGAGTCAATGGCTGGGTTAATCTCCTCTTGCGATCCACCCTCCCGGGATTTCAAGGGTTTACCTTTACGGGCACACTTTGGGCAATTCTTTTTGCCCATGTTTTTTACAACACCATCATCGTAGTTAGAATGACCCGGGCTGCTTGGGAAAACCTGAATCCGGATCTGGAATCCGCTGCACGAGCATTGGGATCCTCTCCCTTTACCGCCTGGCACACGGTAACCTTACCCAATCTTCTTCCAGCCATCCTCGCCGCTTCCTTGTTGGTATTCTTCTTTGACTTCACCAGCTTTGGGGTCATCCTTATGCTTGGTGGACCACAATTTTCCACCATCGAAACCGAAATCTATAAACAAACGATGAATTTCCTGGATCTTAATACCGCCGGGGTGCTGTCCCTGATTCAGATTCTTTTTTCAACGATCTTCTCGATCATCTACAGCCATTATCTTTCCCGAAATCAAAATCCGCCTTCCAAGATCAAACACAGAGCCGCGAAAAATCCCGATCATTGGCGCGAGAAAGTCTTTGTTTTATTCTCAGGCATGTTTACCATTATTTTTTTTCTCTTGCCGATCTTATCAGTTCCAATTCGTTCGGTTCTCAGTATTTCTCCTGTTCGGGGAAGTGGTGAAATCAAGGCGGAATTTACTACCCATTTCTTCAGCGCTCTTTTTCAAAACCCGCGAGATTCTTACTTCTTTGTTCCGCCTTATCAGGCGATTTGGAATTCCTTGTCTTATGCGGGCATCACAATTTTGCTCTGTTTACTGATCGCGATACCAACCGTAATCCTTTTTCGCCAAAAACCGGAATTAAAAAAATGGGTCGAGCCGGCACTTGTTCTACCATTAGGCACCAGTTCGGTGACTCTCGGACTTGGATACATTCTTTTTTTTAATTTTACACCCTTCTGGCTTGGGTCAAATTTACTCACCACCCCACTCCTGTTACCTTTCGCCCATACCACGATCGCGTTGCCCTTTGTACTTCGCAGTATATTGACCGCTTTGGAGCAGATTCCCGCATCTTATGCAAGCGCCGCGGCGGTTCTGGGAGCCGATGCCTGGCAACGAGCACGCACTTTGTATTTGCCGATGCTTAAAAAACCGCTCTTATCCGCCACCGCGTTTTCCTTCACCATCTCATTGGGGGAGTTTGGTGCGGCGAGTTTGCTCACCCGTCCTGATTATCCAACCCTGCCTACGGCGATCTATCGGTTTATTTCTCAACCCGGGGCCTCCAATTACGGTCAGGCTATGGCCATGACCACGATCCTCCTCGTGTTCTGCGGGATCGGTATTTTCATGATTGAGAGAGATTCCTTCAAGAGCGCCTGAAAATTACCAGGATGAAATTAAACCTCTCGGAAAATGGTTTTTGAGAACTCCATTGACTCCTTTTCCCCACCCAATCGGAAACCCATCCACCATCACCACTAACCAACCCAATTGATCCGTCTCCAACGGTTCTCCCCTCAGGTATTTTCTGATATCCATGCTGTTGGAATTCAAATCGATCTTTTTCAGTACTGCGGTAGGATTAAGCGCCATCGCCAACGGATGAGCAGGCTCCAAACGGTCTTTTTTGAGGGTGCCCAGCCAAAGACCTGGCATCGGTACTCGCAGATTCCCAAAATCGGGGACATCCTCCGCCAGATAATATAATCGTTCCTTCTCAATTAAAAGCCGCTCCTTTGAAAATTTTTGGGTTGTAATTTCAACAATAAACTTTTCCCAAAGCTCGAGCTGTTGGCGGAAAACATTTGGGCGAGAATATTTGAGAGTTCTATTTTCCGGCGCGCCGGCTGAACAGGTAAGTTTGCATACAAAGTGTCCTTCGCCTGGCACATGATGCGGAAATAAACGCAATGACCCGGAAAGTTCCTTTCCCCCGCCGATCCAATCCGGCCTGCCCTTATCAAATCCATGTTCATCCGGCAGTTCCTCGACTCTGAAGTCAGGATGCCGTAACAGAATCTCCGCGATCACTCCTTCGTCTTCTTCGGGGGAAAAAGTGCACGTTGAGTACACCAGTTTTCCGCCTGGTTTTACTAATTTCACCGCCACATCCATAATGTTTTTCTGTCGAATCGCGCAGCCTTCAACCAATCCCTGACTCCAATCTCTACGCGCGGCGGCATCCTTGCGGAACATGCCTTCCCCGGAACATGGTGCGTCCACCAGCACTTTGTCAAAGATCGGACCGAAGGAATCGGCGAGCCTCTCCGGAGTTTCATTGGTCACAACCACATTTTCCGCGCCCCATCTTTCCACATTCTGGATTAGATGCCCGAGACGTTTATTCTTGATCTCGTTGGCTATTAGTAATCCTGAATTCCACAATTTTGCGGCCATCTGGGTGGTTTTGCCGCCAGGAGAGGCGGACAAATCGAGCACCCAATCCCCAGGCTTTGGGTCCAACATCTCCGCCGGCGTCATCGCCGAGGGATCCTGCAGATAATACAAACCAGCCTGATGATATGGGTGGGTTCCTGCTTTTTGTCCATCAGGCAGTAAATAAGCATCAGCGCACCAGGGAATCACCTCCCCGAGCTTGAACGGTGCTATTTCACCAAACTTTTCAGCGGAAATCTTCAAACGATTAACCCGTATCCCTGAGATGGGGGGTCGATCAAGCGCGTCAAAAAAAAAGTTTGCCTCTCCCTCTGACATCAGATGCCTGAATTTTTCATAAAAATTCTGAGGGATCGGGAAAAGAAGGTTAGAATTCATAAAAGTATTATAAAAGAAGCAGAGGTGTTTGGATGCGCTTTGAGGAATTGAATTGGATGGATGTGGAAGAATACCTAACCCGCGATGATCGGGTCATGCTGGTAATCGGGGCGACGGAACAGCATGCTTATTTAAGCCTGCTTACCGATGTAAAAATTCCACAGGCTTTGGCTGATGCCGCCTCAAACCAGACCGGTGTATTAATCGCGCCAACCGTAAATTTCGGTTGTTCTCCATATTTTCGCGCCTATCCGGGCACAATCAGCTTGCGCTCAACTACCCTTTTAGCGCTCGTTGAGGACGTGATCTGTTCCCTTGCTCACACGGGATTTAAAAAGATCCTGATTTTAAACGGGCATGGCGGAAACAAAGGCACCGAAACTTTTTTGAGCGAATTGGCAGACCAGCTTCCCGGAGTAAATTTGCGATGGTATGAATGGTGGCAATCACATTCCACCGAAGAGGTAGGTGTAAAATACAACCTTAAACCCGCCCATGCGAATTGGCTCGAAGCTTTTCCTTTCACCAAGGTTGCCGAATTACCCTCTGATCGAAAAACTCCGCCGACCATTCCGGGCATTATGGATTCCGCGCTGGCGCGCCAAACTTACGGAGACGGCTCTTTCGGCGGTGATTATGAAGTCAGCGAACAAATTATGAACGAATTATTCAACGCTTCATTAAAGGATGTATTACAATTATTACACTTTGAATGATTCGATTGAGCTGTAATTTGAGCTGAAAATGCCTCTTGCAAGATCACAATTCGGCTGATATAATTTATCACTTGACGTTAAACCTCAATTGCGCGAGCGTATGGCTTTTACGCTTGTGTTTTTGTGTCTATGCACCAGTGGAGATACGTTATTCAACCCAGGAGAATTAAATGGAAACTAAAGGTCTGACCGCGTTACGTATCAGTTTGGCTTCTCCCGAGACCGTTAAATCATGGTCTTATGGTGAGGTTCTTAAACCAGAAACGATCAACTATCGTCGACTTCGACCGGAAAAAGACGGCTTGTTTTGTGAAGCCATTTTTGGACCTACAAAAGATTGGCAGTGTTACTGCGGTAAATACAAAAATCCGCGATACAAGGGTATTATCTGCGATAAATGCGGTGTTGAAGTAACCCGCAGCAGCGTTCGACGAGAACGCATGGGACATATCTCCCTCGCCACCCCGATTGCCCATATTTGGTACACCAGAAGAATCCCATCCTATCTCGGTCTTTTATTAGATATCACCCGTAAAAGCCTCGATCGGGTACTTTACTTCGCACAATACATCGTAACCTATGTTGATGAAGACGCCCGCCAAAAAGCGCTTAACAAGCTCCAATCTGAAAGCGACGGTCTCGAGGATGAGCGTAACAAATCCAACAACGAGAAGATTCTCAAGATTCTTACCAGCCGCAACCAGGAGATTGAGGAACTCAATAAACGCAAGAAAGATCTGCAGTCAAGCAATGATGAACAGGTTGCCGACGAACTTGATCCATTTATCAAGGAAGGTCAACTCCTCGAAACCCAGATCCATGAACAGATGGGTCTTGCCGCTGCCAAAGCCATTGTTTACACCACCGGCGAGGAAATCATCGCCAAGGGTGAGGTAGTTAATAACCAGCATATCGCCAAGGTTCAGCAGGTAGTTCAATTGCACCTCGAAGAGATTACCAATAACCTCAAAGATCAATTATCACGAGACGTTGAATTTATCGATCTTGAGATCAAAAAAATTAAAGACACCTCCGAATCTCAGATGGAAGAGCTTCGCCGCCACTTGGATGATCAATCCACAACCGCACGATCCGCCACCAGCCAGAGCCGGGATGAGCTGCTCGAACTGCGTCCTTTCACTTTCTTGAGTGAAACTCGTTACCGCGAACTCAAATCTCGCTGGGGGCAGGTTTTCAAGGCTGATATGGGCGCTGAGGCTTTCTATGACATCCTCAGCCGGCTGGATCTTGACAAACTTTCCGAAGAACTCTGGAAAGAGGTTAATACCTCAAAATCCAAACAAAAACGCAAGAAGGCAACCTCCCGGTTAAAGGTAGTTGAGGCGTTCCGCCTTTCCGGCAATCGCCCTGAATGGATGATCATGACCGTTCTTCCGGTCATTCCGCCCGATCTGCGCCCAATGGTGCAGTTAGACGGCGGCAGATTTGCCACCTCTGACCTCAATGACCTTTATCGACGGGTTATTAACCGCAACAACCGGCTCAAGAGGCTCTTGGAACTCGGCGCTCCGGATGTCATCGTCCGCAACGAAAAGAGAATGTTGCAGGAAGCCGTTGACAGCCTGATCGACAACTCCCAGCGCGGTAAAGCGCTCAGTCGCCGCGGCCGCCGCGAACTTAAATCCCTCAGCGATATGCTCAAGGGTAAAAAAGGCCGTTTCCGCCGCAACCTTTTGGGTAAACGGGTGGACTATTCAGGTCGCTCGGTGATTGTTGTTGGACCAAAACTTAAACTCTATCAATGCGGCTTGCCAAAAACCATGGCGCTTGAACTCTTCAAGCCCTTCATCATCGCCAGACTCTCCGCCAAGGACACCGTAACCGAGAAACAAAAGAACGTCCGTACAGCCAAACGAATGATCGATCAGCGCAAGGAAATTGTTTGGGATGTGTTGGAAGACGTGATCAAGGATCGCCCGATCCTGCTCAACCGCGCCCCAACTCTGCACCGCCTCGGTATTCAGGCTTTTGAACCGATCCTCATCGAAGGCTCTGCAATTCAATTGCATCCGCTGGTAACTACCGCCTTCAATGCGGACTTCGACGGCGACCAAATGGCGGTTCATGTTCCCCTTTCCGATAAAGCAGTAAAGGAAGCTCGCAAATTAATGCTTTCTTCCAAAAACCTTTTGAAACCCGCGGATGGTGAACCAATCATCTCGCCTTCCAAAGACATGGTGTTAGGCGTGTATTACCTGACGATGGATAAGAATTTTCCCCACAAGGGCGATGGTCGAATCTTTGGCAACATGGACGAAGTCGAAATGGCTTACCAGCTCGATCAGGTTGAGGTCCATGCCAAAATCAGATTCAACACCCTTACCTGGTACGATGAAAACAACCAGCGCCTCCCCGCGCCGGAAAAACGACTGATCGATACTACCGTTGGGCGGGTTCTCTTTAATCAGATCCTCCCCAAGGAAATTTTATTTGTCAACCGATCTCTGGAAAAGAATGGCGTCAAAGATCTCATTGCTCTGGTTTATGAGCTTTGTGGTCAGGATGTGACTACCGAGATCGCTGACGCGGTCAAGGAAATTGGTTTTTATTACGCGATGCGCTCAGGCGTAACCCTGGCTGTTTCCGACATCATGGTTCCGGAAAAGAAATCCGAAATTCTGGCCGAATCTCTTAAAGAAGTGGAAAAGATCACCCGCGATTTCCGCAAGGGTCTTTACACCGAACAAGAGCAGAACCAGCGAATCATCAAGATTTGGCAGGACACTACCGATCAGGTTGCCAAGGAAGTCAAAGCCAACCTCGATCCCAACGGTAACCTGTCCACCATGGCGGTTTCCGGAGCAACCAAAGGCGGTTTTGGTCCAATTTCACAGTTGGCAGGCATGCGCGGTTTGATGGCTGATCCATCTGGACGTATCATTCCAATGCCGATCAGCTCCAACTTCCGCGAGGGATTAACCTCACAGGAGTATTTTATTTCGACCCATGGTGCCCGTAAAGGTCTGGCGGATACCGCTCTGCGAACCGCTGACGCGGGTTATCTCACCCGCCGTCTGGTGGATATCGCTCAGGACATGATCGTGAATGAGAACGACTGTGGTACCGATGAGGGTATCTTCATCAAAGCCGAGGATGATGTCGCGAATCAGGATTTCAGCGACAGACTCTTCAGCCGCTTTGCTGCCGAACCGGTATACGATCCAGCCACCGGCGAGATGCTCGTCGATCGGAACCAGATCATGGATCACGCGATCGCCAAAAGAATCCAGAACGCTGGTGTCCCCGCGGTCAAGGTTCGCTCGCCAATGACTTGTGAACTCTCGCATGGCATCTGCGCCAAATGCTACGGTGTCGATTTGGGCCGCGGTCAGGTCGTCGAACTTGGCTCAGCCGTCGGTATCGTCGCTGCTCAGTCCATCGGTGAACCAGGTACCCAACTAACCTTGCGTACTTTCCACGCCGGCGGTGTCGCGGTCGGCGGCGGTGACATCACCACCGGTTTGCCGCGCGTTGAAGAACTTTTTGAAGCTCGCAAGACCCCCAAAGGCGAAGCCTTTGTCGCCGAAATTGACGGTAAAGTGCACATCGAGCAATCTGATAAATATACTGACATCCGCCTGGTCAAGATCGAACACTCCGAAATGATCTCAGATGGCTACACTTTGCCCGAAGGCTATGCCGCGTTGGTAAAGGATGAAGATGAGATCAAAGATGGCGCTGAATTAGCGGCCATGGGTGAAGAAAAGATTGTTGCCCAGCATGGCGGAAGAATCCGCGTTGAAGGCGACCAGATCTTCGTATCCTATGAATATCACGAAACAAATGAGCACGAGATTCCTACAACCATGTTGATGTTGGTTAGAGAAGGAGAAATGGTAACAGCGGGTCAACCGCTTACGGAAGGCTCACTGAACCCTCATCGGATTCTCAAACTTCAAGGCCGGGATGCCTGTCAGATGTACTTGATGACTGAAGTTCAAAAAGTATATCGCTCGCAAGGTCAGAACATTCACGATAAGCACTTTGAGGTGATCATTCGAAAGATGTTAAGCAAGGTTCAAATCACCCGCGGCGGCGACAGTCAATATCTGCCAGGTGATTCTGTGGATAGATTGGATATTAAGAAAGTTAACGAGCAATTGGTAGCCGAAGGCAAGCGTCCGGCAAGGTTCGCGGAATTGCTTCTGGGTGTAACCAAGGCGTCGCTGACGACTGATTCCTTCCTCTCTGCATCGTCCTTCCAACATACAATCAAAGTGCTTTCCAGTGCCGCGATCAGTTCCGCTAAAGATCCGCTTTACGGATTGAAGGAAAATGTGATCATCGGTAAGTTAATCCCCGCTGGATCCGGTTTTATTTATGGGCGTTTCCATCAAAACGCCTTGCCGGATAACACTGACCAGGACCTCCCCCTTCTTCCAGAAGACACCTCAGACTCTGGGACATTGCTCGGTGATTTGATCTAAATCCCGAAGCACTCAATAGGCAGTAAACGACCCGTTTTTAGCAACGGGTCGTTTTTTTGTCCATGGCTGACCAATGTCTGTTTCGTTTATAATCGAAATCAATAAAATCAGAAAAAGGATCTTATATGGAACTAGGATTAGTTAAAAAGATCAACATCGATAAGGAAATGCAGGACTCTTACCTCGATTACGCCATGTCCGTGATCGTCTCCCGCGCCCTGCCGGATGCCAGAGATGGTTTAAAACCGGTTCAACGCCGGATTCTTTACGCCATGTACGACATGGGTATCCGCGCGGACAGCCCATTCAAGAAATCTGCGCGGATTGTTGGTGAGGTGCTGGGAAAGTACCACCCGCATGGAGATCAGGCGGTTTATGACGCGATGGCGCGGATGGCACAGGATTTTTCCGTTCGCTGCATACTTGTCGATGGTCAGGGCAATTTTGGTTCCGTGGATGGAGATCCGCCGGCAGCGATGCGTTACACCGAGGCGCGCCTGTCCAAGCCCGCCCTTGAACTTCTGACCGACATTAACAAGAATACGATCGATTTCACCCCAAATTTTGATGATACCCTCACCGAGCCTACCGTTTTACCGGCTTCGTTGCCAAATCTCCTGGTAAACGGAGCGACGGGCATTGCCGTTGGTATGGCGACATCCATCCCGCCGCATAACCTTGGAGAGGTAACCGATGGCTTGATCTACATGCTCGAAAACTGGGAAAAGATGGATGACATCGATGTTCATCACCTGATGGAATTCATCAAAGGTCCCGATTTTCCAACCGGGGGGTTGATCATTCAAGAATCTGGTGAAGAGGGCATCGAAACCGCCTATGGAAGCGGCAGAGGTAAGATCACAATTCAAGCCAAAGCTCATTACGAGGAAATGGATCGGGGAAAAAGTCGGATTATTATCACCGAACTGCCTTACCAGGTCAATAAAGCCAACCTGATCGAAAAGATCGCGGAGCTTGCCCGCAATTCGGACATTGAGGGGATCAGTGACCTTCGAGACGAGTCCGATCGACACGGAATGCGCATCGTACTCGAGCTCGCCAAAAATATCGACCCTGAAAAAGTTTTGGCAAGCCTTTACAAGAAAACCCCCATGCAGTCCACGTTCAGTATGATCATTTTAGCCCTGGTGGATGGTGAACCGCGCCTGCTTACTCTCAAACAATCCCTTAAAGTTTTTCTCCATCACCGTCTCGAAGTGATCCGCCGGCGCTCAGAATTTGACCTGGAAAAAGCCAAAGCCAGGGCACATATTCTGGAGGGCTACCTTGTCGCGCTAAAAAATCTGGATCAGGTTATTGATATTATCCGAAAATCCCCTGATGCCGACGCCGCTCGGACCAAATTGTGTGCCAGATTCAAATTAACTGAGATTCAGGCCAACGCTATTTTGGATATGCAGCTCCGCAGATTGGCAGCCTTGGAACGTAAAAAGATCGAAACGGAATATAAAGAGGTCGCTGCCCTCATTAAACACCTTGAAGCCTTGCTCGCGTCAGATAAATTGATGCGAAAACTTGCCGCCGACGAATTGATAGAGATAAAGAACAATTTCAGCGATGCCCGCCGCACCCAGATCGTCAACCTCAGAGCCGGAAAACAAAAAAAATCCGTTCTCACCACTACTCAGGTTTTGCCAGATCAAGCGGTTTGGGTTGGAATGGATCCAAATGGATTAATCGGTCGCAGTAAGGATGATAAACATTTCCGCCAGAGCGGAAATGACGCGCCCGCCATCCTCCTCAAGGCCAACTCCACCGACTCACTCTATCTTGTGGAAACAGGTGGTCAGGCGGTTTCGATCGCCGTTCATACCCTTCCGGAAGTGGATAAGATCAGCGAAGGCGTACCCTTCCACAAGATCTCACCCTTTACCGCTGACGACCTTCCAGTCGCGGCATTCTCTTTACCTAAAAAAGCCCGAGAGCAGGGCGAACACTTTGTAATCAGCCTTACAAAAAACGGGATGATCAAAAAATCCGCCATCGCCGATCTTCCCGGACCTTCATCCCAAACCTTTACCTTGTGCAAGGTGAATTCGGATGATGAATTGCTCGATATTGCCCTGACCAATGGAAACCATGAGTTGTTGATGGCAACCAAGGACGGCATGGCGATCCGTTTTTCTGAAAAAGAGGTCAGACCAATGGGTTTGGTAGCGGCAGGGGTAAATGCGATTAAATTGGATGCCGACGATGAAGTCGTTGGAATGGGCTTGGTGGAACCATCCAATGATTTATTGGCGGTTCTTTCAAACGGTTTCGCCAAACGAGTCCAGTGGGAGGATTTCCCGACTCAGGGTCGCTACGGAAGAGGTGTAACCTTGTGGAATCTCCCTCAGGGCGTTACGGTTGCCGGCTTGGCAATTGGCAAGGGAACCCAAATTGTAACCCTGCACCTGCTTAAAGGCGCACCGCGCTCATGCCGGATAGATGATGCGGCGGTCAAAAAACGTTCCGCGGCAAAGGGCGATTCGGTTAGCGAACTGCGCTCCGATGACAAGATTTTATTCATCACAAGTCCGCGTTTTTCGATTTTCGATAAAAGCAAGCCCAAGCCGATTGATCAGAAATTAGAACAACCATCCTTGTTCAAGGATGTTCCAAAAACGGGAAAATCACCCGCCAAAAGAAAATAATCAAAAGCCGCGGATATTAATCCGCGGCTTTTTCTTTTTAATCATCCAAAACCAGTCTAAGACGGGGATAAGTTTCCTTCCAGGTCGAGCTCCGCGGCAATCCGGCGCATGGCTTCGATCACGTTGTCAACATGCTCCCACAGTTCGACCCCGAATTCCTCGGCGGCTTCAGCCATCATCCCGCGATCTGTGCCGGCGGCAAATGCCTTGTCTTTCCATTTCTTTTTGACCGAGGAGGCTTTAAGATCGTACAGGGATCTCGATGGGCGCACCAGCGCGACAGCCGTGATTAAACCAGTGATTTCGTCACAAGCATTGAGCGCCTTCTCCATCACCGAATCTCGAGTCACGCCGGTCTTGTCGCCATGACTTAAAATAGCCCTGCGAATAACCGGATCAACTGCAAGACTCGCCAAGATCGGCTCGCCATCCCGCGGATGTTGGTCGGAAGTAGGGTGAATTTCCCAATCAAAATCGTGCAATAAACCGGTAACACCCCATAACTCCACATCCTCTCCGAGTTTTTCGGCATAATACCTCATGGCGGCTTCAACACTCAACATGTGGCGCACCAGACCTTCGTTTTTCACATACTGCCTGACAATCGCAAGTGCTTGCTCTCTCTTCATAACTCCTCCAAAATTATTGGCTCAATTTCGCCCAAAACTGGGATTGGTCTTAAGATAATATCCTTTAAAGCGACATTCCGGGCTAAAAATTCTCTCATATTCCAAATAATATAGGAACTTTGTCTGTATTCTCGGTTATTTGCTGCCACACCAACCGCGTCAAGCCCCAAAGTGTCGCAAAGGTACAAAGCCCGGCTCATGTGAAATTGTTGGGTAACAAGGATGGCGGTTTTAACCTGAAAGATTTCCCTTGCCCGATAACAGGAATCGTAAGTGCGTCTTCCCGCGTAATCAAGCACAATATCCTCTTCCGGCACACCTAACCCCAAGGCGTAATCCTTCATCGCTTGCGGTTCATTGTAATTTTCGAAGCGGTTATCTCCGGTCATCAATATTTTTTGTACCTTACCCGTGAAATATAGTTGAACGCCTGTTTCCACTCTGTCCTTCAGAATCGCAGTCGCCGCGCCGGAACGGGTTAAACCTGCGCCGAATACGATGGCTACATCCCGCGGTTCAACTTCCTCGAGGCTTTTAACTTTCCCAAGGCTCGCGGAACCCACAAAAAGGTAAATTACAATTGGTACCGCGATAATTACGAGCAGGAGATACAGAAAAATTGACAATTTTTTCTTTCCGATTTTAGAACCTTCCAGTCCAGCGCCACGCGTCATATTTTGTGACTATTGATTCCATGATCTGATCAAGTTCTTCGTTGGTTAATCCGCTTTCAACAAACTCGATCTCAAGAACGTCTTCAAAAGCTTTAATGAAAGAATTCGCGGCAACTTGCCATTCAATCTTTTTACCAGTAACCATTTCCGCGGTGGTAGCCCGTTGAAGAACCTTTTCCCCCGCTTCAAGCAATTCCTTACCTTCAAGACCTTCAAGCACCGAAGTGATTCGACGCAAATCGCCAAACAAGGGAAACGCGCCGTGCTGTAAAAATCCACCTTTGCGGCGAGCCTGGGCTGAGCCGACTAATTTCTTTCCGTTAACGGTCAACTCATAAGCCGAAGGGGTTTCGAAACAGACCGGACCGTTTGTGAAATGTTGCCTATCGATTTCTTCAACCATTTCTACCGGTATTTCCAGATCGCGGATCGCTTTCATCAAGGCGCCAGCCAGGCGTTGATAACTCTCCAAAACTGTGCCTGCCACCCGGGGTTCGGTTAATGGCGCCAACACGGAATAAGTTAGTTCATCCACATGTAGAATCGCCCTTCCACCTGTTATCCGGCGAACCATTTCCCATCCATTCGACTTCAAGCGGTCCAGATCAATATCTCCCGCTTTTTGCGCGTACCCCAGAGAGATGCACGCCGGTGACCAATCATACAGTCTAAGTATGGGCAGGGAGGAACCAGCGACGGTTTCTGCCAATAACACCTCGTCTACTGCCATATTAAATGCCCCGCGTTCAGCAGGAGTTACGATCAATCGCCATTTGTCCATCATCTTATTTCGAAGCCCGAACCTGAAAAGATTTTACGGGAATGTTGATTGGAAGGTCTTCCACTTCCAACTGATCTACCCGGCTGTTGGTTGGACCAATTTTGATCATTTCCAGAAATTTCGTCATGGCGTCCAAATCACCTTCAGCCTCAATTTCAACCTGGTTATAACCCAAATTACGTACCCAGCCAGCGATCCCATTTTTTACTGCCTGATATTGAGTAAATGCTCGAAAACCTACCCTCTGGACCCTGCCCGTAACCAAAATATGTCGTTTAATCATGGATCAGATTTTAATGGTGATCATGATGATGGAAATCCACATCATCCACATCTTCCTCTTCGTCAAAGCCGAAATCATTCTCCAACGAATCCATGAATGATTCCGGATCTCTTAATTCCAGTTCCATCAACGCTTCTTCAACCGCGTCCTTTACATCCTCATCGTCGCTATTTTCCCCAATGGATTCAAGCACTTCCCGGATATTGTCCCCGCCCACCTTACCGAGGGAAATGATCACATCTTCGAAAAGGTCAGAACCGATTTCTTCGTCCAATAACTCGATCAACCGTTCACGAGCGTTTTCAAGCGACATATCTCCTGCGCTTAAAATTGCTGCCCGCCTGATTCCGCCGTGAATGGAATACAATCCATCCAATACCCGTGATTCCCAATCAGGATTGAGATTTCGCCCAACCGCGTACATGGCGGTTTCCTGCCAGGTATTCCCTTTTTTATTAAATGCTTCCTTAATCCAGTTCTCGACTTCGTCGCTGTAAACAAATGAAGCCGAGTAAAGGGCTGACTGCTGAATCTCCTCATCCGGATCTTTGCGTAAACTGAGTAATCCCCGCATTACTTCCGCCCCAAGTTCTAGATCGATCTCATCCAATTCGATATCATAAGCACATTTGCTCAGTAAATCAATTGCCTTAAGCCTGACATTTTTATCAGCCTCTTCCAGCGCGGTTTTGATCACAACCCGGGTTGAGTCTTGCGAGTCGGTCATATCCATCAGATCCATACACCGGATTTTTATTCCGGGGTCAGTTTCAACCTGAAATAAAGCCAGAGCGATCTCATCGGTCAGGTAGGAGGAAGAATGTTGTTCCAATAATCGGATAACTTCTTCCCTCTTCGTCAGCGGAATTTCCAACCAGTGTCCGCAAAGGTCGGCGACCTCTGCCCGGTTATAACTTGCCAAAAAGTAACCGAGCCTGACTGGCAAGATGCTTGAAGAATCCTTAAGCGTGTTGATCAATTCATTTACGTTCATGGAACTCCTATGATCAGGGGATCTGAATGTTTACAGGATTGATAAAATCCATGGCGTTGATGAAGATCATCAGCGCGATCAGAAGCATCATCGCCACACCATTCACATAATTCTCCAACTTATTAGGGATTCTCTTTTTAAAAAGGAGTTCAGGCAACAGAAAGAGAATCCGACCACCATCCAAAGCGGGTATCGGGAGAAGATTAAAAACACCCAGGCTGATGCTCAGGGTCGAAATCATCGAAAGGACATAAAACGACTGCGAAGAAGTCCCCTGGGTTCCGCTTACTCCTTGCTCGACGCGAGCTGCCGTGTCTTTCTCCACTGCCTGGTCAAAAATATCATAGATTCCTTTCATCCCGATCAATCTCGCCTGTTCCGGCGCAATCGCGCCCTCGATCAAGCCAAGCGGCAGGTAAAGAATGGTTAACGCCTGAGCGGACGTATAGGTAAAACCACCCTGGATGGATTCAACAACGGAAGCGTTACGAGTGGGGTAAGTAAGACCAACCCCAAGCGCACCTTGCTCAGGTGTCCGGCTGGATGATGGCACAGTGACAATGTCGAGAATCTGCCCATTCCGGTCAATCTTCAAGGTCATTTCTTGATCAACATTAGCAAGGATTAACTCTCTGGCTTCCTTGATTGTCGTAGTTTCAACGCCATTGATCGCAATAATTCGATCCTCAGCCACAAGCCCAGCCTCGGCGGCTGGTGAATTGTCCATCACGTCCCCTATTAAAACCGTACCGGGAACCGCGATTCCCGCCATCGAGATGATCAGGGAGGTTACAACGATGGCCGTAAGGATATTCATCAATGGGCCAGAGATCAAAACAAAAAGCCGTTTCCAGGGATTCGCGGCGGCCAAACCATCCATCACATTGGGATCATTCTCTCCCTTGGGTCGGACAAAACCGCCAATAGGAAGAGCATTAAGCGTAAAATCGGTGCCCTTCCAATGAAATAACCTAACCACCCGGGGCGGCAAACCAAATCCAAACTCTTCAACTTCGATCTTCATCAATTTCGCCGCGATAAAATGGCCAAATTCATGAACAAAGACCAATCCACTAAAAACAACGATTACCAATAACAATGTCATGCGCTTTCCTTCTTTCTACGATCATCCTCATACCAAACGTGCGCCCTTTCCGGCTCTGGTTCTGAGGATTTGTATGATTCCATCCAGATTCTTTACAGCTTTGATCACCTGCTCAACATTTTTTAATTCGGTGATTAAATGGACATTTGGGCCCGCGTCGATGGTATATGCCACCGGCAGTCCTCCCATTTGGAGATTACGAACCGATTCGATGATCCGCAAGGTTTCTGGCGTCCAATAAAACAATGCTGGTTGACTGGTCATCATTACAGCATGCATTAAATCAGAATCAAGCTGAATGATGGCCGTCAATTGCCCAAAATCCCGTTCCAGGATCGCACGGCGGCAAATTTCAATTCTCCGCGGAGCATCAGCCACTCTTGCCGTTTGAAGCGGGCTGGAAGCGGCAAGTTTGTGCCCTTCCGTTGAGCCGGTTTTCTTATGCCCGTCGCTTACAACCAGCACGCAATCCGCCAGGTTCCAGTGATCCGCCCCGGCAATGCTTGATGCGAAGGATGACTCATCCGAATCACCTGCGAACCACTCAACAAAGCCATCTGGTACGCTGCGTGAGGCAGAACCGGACCCCAAACGGGCAAAGCGAGAAATTCGCTCGGTGGAAACCCGCATACCCAAAGCATTTACCGCCGCAAAAGCCAATGCCGCAAAAGCGGAAGCTGAGCTGGCGATACCGGCTCCGGATGGAAAATTGTTTTCGCTGGATACCATGGCGAAGAGCGGTTTACCCGCGTCCGCTCGGATCGCGTTTAATACGGTTTTAACCCTGCCCAATCCAACACCCTGAATAGGATTACCATTGATTTCCAAACTATCCTCAGTAAACACCGGCGAAAATTTGATTCGGGTTGTCGTTGCCAATCCATCCAAATTCATGGACAAAGACCCGTTCACGGGCAGGCGCAACTCTTCGTTGATGTTTCCCCAGTATTTGATAAATGCGATGTTTGGACTCGCCATCGCTGTGGCGCTGTATTCCGATCTTTCTGTCATCCGTTTCCGGTAATCCTCATTTGGTAGTAATATGTGAACTTTCAACTCCACATGGGCTAATGACGAATTAGGCATTTTGATTGTAGCCCAAAAATCGTCTTTCAACGAATCATTCCTTCAGAGCGTCAAAAGAGTTGGCAACCAAATCATAATTATATGAAAGAATGGTGGAAATTATATTCAGATTTCATTAGAACCTTGTTTGAAAATTAACTTGCTAAAACAAAACTTCGTTGCAAGATTGAAAGTCCTCTTCACCCTAAAACTGGGAGCGTCCGATTTAAACTTAACCACGAAAAGGTGAAATTTACAATCAGGCCAGATCCTTCCAGGATTAATAGACGGACAGTGACCAATCCCATACCGACTTGTGATTGGTTGGCAGTGAAATACCACCTTTACGATCCATCAATTATTCAAACTATTAATACTAGGTTGAATTCAAAAAATTTATTGTATAATTTTTTTTAATATTTCGTCCTTTTGTTATTAAAAGAACGAATAATGTGAGTTCGTACTACTCACACTTAGTCCCTAAGGAGGAGAAATGCGCAAGTTATTAGTTACTGTTACATTGTTAGTTGTGGCGAGCATGCTTTTGGCCGCTTGTAGTACACAAGCCCCCGTAGATGCTTCCCCCGTAGAACCAGCCGCGGCAGAACCAGCTGCCCCCGCTGCTGAAGCTCCAGCCGCGGCCGAAGTCGCTGCCCCCGCACCGGCAGCGGAGCCTATGGCGATGCCCGCTCCCGCCGGTTTTGGGGTAACCCTTAAAACCGTTTTAGAGCGAGGCAAGTTAATCTGCGGCGTTAATGCGTCCGTACCTGGTTTTGGCTATGTTGATAGCGCTGGAAATTACGCCGGCTTTGATGTGGATTATTGCCGCGCGTTATCCGCCGCCATCTTTGGCGATCCTGATAAGATCGAATATCGAGCGGTTAATGCTTCTGAGCGCTTCACCGCTCTTCAATCCGGTGAGATCGACATCCTCAGCCGCAATACGACCTGGACGACTGTCCGCGATACTGAATTGGGTGGTAACTTTACCCACACCACATTCTACGATGGGCAAGGCATGATGGTCCGCGCGGATTCTGGGATCACCAGCCTGGCAGATATGGAAGGCGCGACCGTATGTGTTCAAACCGGTACAACCACAGAACTCAATCTTGCCGATGTCATGGCTGCCTTGGGAGTGACTTATACCCCCTTAGCGTTTGACAATGCCGACGCTGTTTCAGCGGCTTATGAAGAAGGCCGTTGTGATGGCTTCACGACCGACAAATCCGGTTTAGTATCCCGCCGAACAATTATGGCCGTTCCGGAAGATCATGTGATTCTGAACGAGACCATGTCAAAAGAACCGCTTGGTCCAATGGTCCGCCATGGAGATGATCAGTGGTTTGATATCGCTCAATGGACAGTTTTTGTTCTCTTCGCTGGTGAGGAATTTAACATTACTACCGCCAATGTGGACGAAGCGAAAGCCTCCGCCTCAAACCCGGAAGTCTTACGTCTTTTGGGTCTTGAGGGAGATCTTGGGCTTAAGCTCGGTCTTACCAATGACTGGGCTTACAACATCCTGAAAACTGTTGGCAACTATGAGGAAATTTATAACCGTAACCTGGGACCCGATACCCCGACCTACATCCCGCGCGGCTATAACAGCCTGTACACCGAAGGCGGTCTGCTCTTCTCTCCACCCTTCCGCTAAATCGACCCATTAAAAATATAGGGCGGTACTTGCCGCCCTATATTTTTTACTCAGGCTGCAGGGAGATCAAATGATCAAAAAAAGAACCATTCCGTTTTACCGTGATATTCGAATTCTTAAGTATTTATGGCAAGCCATTTTTGGACTTTTCGTTTTCGGCGGTTTTGTATATCTAATGAATAACATGGTCGCGGGACTCCAGAAACAGGGTGTCACCCTGGGTATCTCCTTCATGAATGGAATCGCCAGCTTTGATATCGGAGAACAGCTCATCCCGTACACCCGTACAGATTCTTATACCCGTGCCTTTCTGGTTGGAATTCTTAACACCTTATTCGTAAGCATCGTCAGCATTATCTTTGCTACCATTCTCGGCTTTATTTTAGGAATCGCGAGATTATCAAACAACTGGCTGGTAAAAAATCTTTCGCGTGCCTACCTTGAAATTTTTCGCAATTTTTCACTTCTGGTCTTTCTCATGTTCTGGTATTTGGGCGTATTTCTAAAATTACCCAAGATCCAGGAATCAATCATCTGGTTTGATCAAATTTACCTCACCAATCGCGGGGTCGCCATCCCATGGTTCATACCCGGCGATACATTCAGCGGTTTTCTGGTCTTGCTGGCAGCCGCCTTTGTTTTATCAGTTGGATTGTCGCTCCTTCTGAAACGAAAATTTCGGAAAATAAATGATCTGCAACTCCTTTTATTTACCTTTTTATTCCTTTTACTGGCAGCATTCCTTGGTTATTACACTCTGGCGACCAAACCTTTCATCATCGACCTCCCGTTTATTACGGATACCAAGATCAAGAATTTGAAAGGCGGGGTCATCCTTTCCCCAGAATTCATGGCTTTGGCGACAGGATTGGTGCTTTATACTGCCGCCTTCATCGGTGAAATCGTCAGAGCCGGGATCCTTTCCGTTTCAAAGGGACAATTTGAGGCTTCCAAAGCCCTGGGATTGAATAATTGGCTTACATTGCGCCTGATCGTTATCCCTCAGGCGCTTAAGGTGGTTATTCCGCCGCTTACCAGCCAATATTTAAATATCATCAAAAACTCCTCCCTCGGAATCGCGATCGGCTATTCGGATGTTTTTTACATCTCCAGCACAATTATTAATCAAAGTGGGCACGCCGTTGAAGCCATCGCTCTCGTGATGGCAACCTACCTGGTTTTTAGCCTCTCAACCTCGCTATTCATGAATTGGTATAACAAGAAAAACAAACTGGTGGAGCGTTAATATGTCTACATCTGTAATCCATCCACCTGAAACCAAATTGGCGCCTCTCGCCTGGCTTAAGCTCAATCTCTTCAATACCTGGTGGAACACCCTGCTGACCTTCGCCTCCATCTGGTTGGTCTATACTCTTTCAAAGGGAATTTTGGTTTGGGTATTTACTGAAGCGGAATGGCAGGTGGTCGATGCCAACCTGCGACTTTTCCTTGTTGGGCAGTTTCCAATCGATCAGATCTGGAGAATTTGGATCATCCTGATCTTTCTCGCCCTACTTTCCGGAAGCGCCCTCGCCATCTGGGCCAGGAATTCCAAAAAATTAGCGATCGGTATGGCATTGACGCCTTTATTGTTGGCGCTGCTTCCTTTTGAATGGAGCGAACGATTCTGGCTTGTGGGTGTATCACTCAGTGGCGTTCTTGGATGGTACCTCGCCTCGGGAATTGGCTCCAAAGTCAAGCCGCTCCTTTATACCGGGATCGGAATTTGGTTCCCGGTCTCCATCATCCTGCTTTCCGGGTTTTCCAACTCCAGCCTTACTTTGACCGAAGTTGGTACAAATCTATGGGGCGGTTTACTGCTAACGATGATTCTGACCATCGGCGGAATCATTTTTTCATTTCCCCTGGGAGTTTTACTCGCTTTAGGCCGCCGGTCAAATCTCCCCGCGGTTAAGTACTTTTCAATCGGATACATTGAATTGGTGCGTGGAGTGCCGCTGATCACAATCCTATTTATGGCTCAATTAATGCTTCCGCTCTTTCTTCCAGCCCACGTAACCATCGATCGCGTCCTCAGGGCTCAGGTGGGCATCATCCTTTTCAGTGCGGCGTATCTCGCCGAGAATGTCCGTGGTGGTCTTCAAGCCATTCCAAACGGTCAATTCGAGGCATCTCATGCTTTGGGATTGGATGCTTTTCAGACAACCTGGCTGATTATCCTCCCCCAAGCCTTGCGTATCGCGATCCCCATGTTGGTAAGTCAATTTATCGGTTTGATGAAAGATACTTCACTGGTCGCCATCGTGGGATTGTTTGATTTACTGGGCATCGCCAAAACTGTATTGGCGCAACCCGAATTTATTGGTTTACAGCGTGAGGTTTATGCCTTCATTTCAATTTTTTATTGGATCATCAGCTATGGCATGTCCTATCTGAGTCAGAAAATTGAGACGGCTGTGGGTTTAGGCGAGCGGTAACAGGCAGTTTATTGCTCACCATAGGAGAGAAAAATGAATCAACCAGGCGATGAAATCATTATCAATGTTCAGCAATTAAACAAATGGTATGGACAATTCCACGTCCTCAAAGATGTGAACATGCAAGTCAAAAAAGGCGAAGTGATCGTGATCTTCGGTCCTTCCGGTTCAGGAAAATCAAGTTTTATCCGCTGTATTAATCGATTAGAGGAGTATCAGAGCGGGTTAATTACCGTTGACGGAATTGAATTGACCAATGATGTGCGCAACATCGAACAAATTCGAATGGAAACCGGGATGGTATTTCAACAATTTAATCTCTTCCCGCATATCACCGTGATGGACAATATCACTCTCGCGCCCATTAATGTGCGCAAATGGGACAAGTCCAAGGCGGAAGAATTGGGGATGTCACTGCTCACCCGGGTCGGTATTCCTGAACAGGCCAGTAAATATCCGGGTCAATTATCAGGAGGGCAGCAACAACGGGTGGCTATCGCCAGAGCGTTGGCGATGCAACCAAAGATCATGTTATTTGACGAGCCAACCTCTGCCCTGGATCCGGAAATGATCAAAGAAGTATTGGATGTAATGATTGGCTTGGCCAGTTCAGGGATGACCATGCTCGTGGTAACTCACGAGATGGGTTTCGCGAAATCGGTAGCAGACCGAATGTTCTTCTTCGACAAGGGGCAAATCGTCGAGAGTGGAACACCCGCAGAGATTTTTTCCTCACCGAAGGAGGAGCGCACAAAGTTATTCCTTTCTCAAATTCTCTCGCATTAAACATCTTATTTCTCAAACAGCTCCGTAATGCGGAGCTGTTTTTTTAGAGGTTGCAGGCTATAATTACAGGCTCAAATGCCGAATCAATTCAGTTCCATCACAGGTTTTCTCAAACAACAATCAAGAGTGATTTTTATTTTTCTCTCAATCACCCTGGGCATCCTCTTCCCCCAGTTCAAAGTATTTTCCCCGTTAATTCAACCGTTTTTGATGATCATGTTGTTTTATTCGTTTTTAAATTTTGATCTCAAAAATCTGCGCTTTTCAATCCATCTTATCTGGTTGGTTATCGCGAACATTCTCATTGGAATTGGCTCCTACTTTTTTTTCTCTCTGTTTGGTAAAAACAATGCTTTGTCTGCCTTCATGGTTGGCATCGCCCCCACCGCGATTTCCTCGACCGTTATCACCGGTTTGATTGGCGGCAATGTTGGTTATGTATCAGCGGCAATTGTATTGACCAATTTCAGCATCGCCTTTGTCATCCCGTTTCTTTTGCCTCTTTTTCTTTCTAATTCGGGAGAAATTTCGACCCTCTCGATCCTGATGCCTGTATTTTCTACTCTCTTCTGGCCGTTCCTCTTTTCACGGATTGTTTACACCTTGCCCGGTTCGATCAAGCGGAAATTGGACAGAACATCAAACCTCACCTATCCGTTATGGTACGCCACCCTCGTCATCGTCATCGCCAAGGCCAGTGATTTTATCCTTCATGGACAAGCGGCGACTCTTGGAGAGATTCTCCAAATCGCTGGAATCAGTCTTTTGATATGTGTGATCAATTTTCTGGTTGGGGCACTAATCGGTGGAAAGAATTATGGGGTAGAAATCCGTCAGGCACTCGGACATAAGAATACGACTTTCGTGATCTGGATCGCCTTGGAGTACATCAATCCATTGGTCGCCTTAAGTCCTACATTTTACATACTATTTCACAATATTATCAATTCAATGTTTTTAGTGCGTCGAAATCGCTTACCCAAGGAGTGATCGGTTTAAGATGTTTTCAAGGTTGCGCTCAAGCAGGTAAAAATTTCGTCGTTCACCTTCCAGAGTCTGAGTCACGAAATCCGCAACTACGTACCCCTGAGCGACAGCCTCGATAAAGAAGGCTCGATTGTGCACCAACAATTCATGAGCGGTGTTAAGATCTACATTCTTAATTCTTTGGAAATCCATGGGTACTTCATAAACCAATCTGCCAGTTTGATTGGCAATCTGATTGAGAGGGATTAACTCAATTATCTTACCTTCAGTTGTGATTTGATTGATAAAGATGTCCTGAGCAGCAAGCTCGTGACGAATTCGGTTTCCACCTTCCGCGAGGCGCATGAACTCCTGAACTCTGGGGGAACGAATCCACCATTCCACTTCAAACCGGTGAGATGGAAGACCTTTATTGAGTGAATCTTCCATCTCACCATAAAAATTCGGCAAATAGTTCCGGCAAACCACACCAAGTTTTCCAAAATTGACTGCCGCGTTCGCGCCTTCCAGAGGGTTAACCGTCCAGGTGATTAAATCGATCCCTTGTTTCAACACAAATTCTCTCTGAGCAATTTTCAAACGCAAGCCGATGCCGCTCGCGCGATATTCCGGCAAAACCCCCATCATGTGTGAGCAATGTTTCACCTGACCATCGCCACGCAATCCAACGAATCCAAACAGAAATCCAAGGATCTGACCATTTTGATCGAAAGCCCCGAGAACCAATCCTCCATTAACCTGGACGATTTTGAGAATATCCTTAGGCACGATCTCGGAGCGGTCGTTAATACCCCAAACTTCCGCCTGCAATTGCTCCAAATAACGCAATTCCTCGATATTAGTAATATCGCGGATGGTGATCCGGTCGTCGCGATGATAGATCATGAACTTATTATAAAATCTTGCTTAAAAACATCTTGGTGCGATCTGATTTCGGGTTAGTGAAAAACTCATCTGGGGGAGCTTCCTCTATCACCAAGCCCTGATCCATGAAAACAACTCTATCCGCCGCAGCCCGCGCAAAACCCATCTCGTGCGAAACTACAACCATCGTCATTCCTTCTCTTGCCAGGGCTACCATCACGTCCAACACTTCCTTAATCATTTCCGGATCAAGGGCTGAAGTAGGCTCATCAAACAACATGATCTTTGGATTCATCGCCAAACTTCTCGCGATTGCCACCCTTTGCTGTTGTCCGCCAGATAATTCGGATGGGTAGGATTCAGCCTTTTCGGGAATTCCAACATGCTTGAGTTGTTTCAGAGCGATTTCAGTTGCTTCAGCCGCGCTTCGCTTGCGAACGATCTTCTGAGCGAGGTTGATATTCTCGAGCACCGATAAATGCGGGAAGAGGTTAAACTGTTGAAAAACCATGCCGACTTCCGCGCGAACGGCGTTAATATCCGTCTTTTTATCCATCACGTCCATGCCATCCACATAAATATGACCGGAAGTTGGCATTTCAAGCATATTGATGCAGCGCAGTAAAGTAGATTTTCCAGAACCGCTTGGTCCGATGATCATCAAAACTTCCCCGCGTTTAACCTTCAAACTTACCCCCTGAAGGGCGGCGATTTTACCGAAATGCTTTTCTACATTCTGGATTTCAATGATTACATCATTGTTATTTTCTGCCACGGCTGGTCTTCCTTTCAATAAACTTTACGATCATAGATAATGACAAGGTCATGGAGAGATACAGGAACGCCATCGTGTTATACGCTTCAAATGAGCTGAAAGTTCGCGCGCGATAAAGTTTTCCTAACTGGGTAATATCTCGAACCGCCAAGGCGGAAATCAAGGAGGAGTCTTTCAAAATCGCGATCAGATCATTGCCCAAGGGGGGTAAGATTCGGCGAACCGCTTGAGGGAGAATTACATAACGCATGGATTGGATGTAATTCATTCCCAACGAACGAGCGGCTTCCATCTGACCTTTTTCGATGGACTGAATCCCAGCTCTAAAAACCTCCGCCTCGAAAGCGGCATAACCCATTGAAAGACCAGCGATCGCTCTCCAGGTCATATCCACCTTCTGGATATCCAATGAAAGGAGTTTTGCTCCTATTGGAGCCAAAGCGGGAATCGATTTAAACCATTCACCAAGTCCGGCAAGCGCATCAAGCCCCATTGGAACAACTACGAACGCTCCATAAAGAATAATAACGAGCATCGGAATGCCGCGCATGATTTCAACGTAAAGTGTCGCTATATTGTAGTAAAAAACATTTTTGGATACTCTACCAAGACCGAGAAACAACCCTCCGACTAAAGCCATGCTATACGCTGTCAAGGTTACTTGGATCGTGGTGATTACGCCTTCTTTAATGAAATTAAAGGCTTCTTTATATCCCTCATTCGTAAAGAATCCAAAAATGATTAAAACCGCCATCAGGGCAAGAATTAGACCCCACCAAGGTAGCTTGGACAAATTATCAAACGCGGGGACTAATTTCCCATGTTTATTTTGGGTTGTCACGGTGCTTCCTCCAAAAGGAAAAGGCTTGTCATCTCACGATGACAAGCCTCAGAAAATTTACCGGGTTTTTACTGTCCAACAAACCATTTCTGGTAGAGGGCATCCATTGTACCGTCATCGATCATGGCTTGTAACGCCGCGTCAACTGGGACGATCAGGTCGCTGCCTTGCGGGAATACAAACCCAAGCGCTTCACTGGTCAGCAACTCATCCAGGTGGCTGAGTTTACCAGCATACGATCCTTCGTAACCCTGAGCCACCGGCAGATCCAGCACTACGCCGTCAACATCCTTGCTCAATAACGCCAATACCGCGCCGTCAAAGGTGTCAAAGCTCTTTACCCGGGCCTCGCCTACCAGCTCGATCGCTTTCGCTTCGTTGGTCGTTCCAATCTGGGACGCCAGTATAAGGCTCTCGTTAGCCGTCACTTCAGCCGAGGTGGTGAAACGGTCTTCTCCAGCGCGCACAAGCACTACTTGCCCATAGGTCATGTATGGCATCGAGAAGGCTACCGTCATCTTGCGCTCGTCGGTGATCGTTACACCATCCGCAACAACATCATACTGCCCCGCGGCCGTTGCCTCAAAAATACCTTCCCAGGCTGCCTCGGTAAACACTGGCACACAGTTGATGTATCCGCAGATCGCGTTGAACGCGTCATAGTCCCAACCAGCACCTTCACCGGTCGTCTCATCAACATAGTTGAATGGGGGATACGCGTTTTCCACGGCTACGATAATCTCACGGCCACCCAAGTCAGGTAGGGTGCCTTCGGCTGCTGGCGCTTCTACAGCGGGGGCTTCCACCGCCGGGGCTTCTTCTACCGGAGCAGCGGGCGTGCTGCAAGCGGCAAGAACGAAGCTAAATACCAGCACAACAGTAAGCAACTTCATCAATTTCATGATTCTTCTCCTTTGGAATTGTAAAGAACAGGTTAATTATACGATTATATCCAATTTTATAAAAGCGGAGCTTAGCTATTATTATTATTTATAATGAATTGATTTATTCCCATGGAATCAGGTTTTTTCACCATATCGGAACTCTCCCCATCCCGGTGAAAAAAGAAAAATCGGGCATGCCCGCCCGATTATTGTTGATCCAAGTGGGCCCGGCTGGATTCGAACCGGCGACCAAGAGATTATGAGTCCCCTGCGCTAACCACTGCGCCACGGGCCCTTGGGATCGTAAGCCCGCACGATACCGCGCGGGTTTAGAAAAAAAGAGCGGGAGACGGGATTCGAACCCGCGAATATCAGCTTGGAAGGCTGATGCCTTACCACTTGGCGACTCCCGCGTATAGGCTTTCTCGAATTCCAGTTCCTCTTGGAAATTGTTGCGAAAAAACCGAATCACATTTTACCACATTTCGACTTGGACTGCTGCGTGCCTTGACAGTGTGCCTTGACAGCGTGCCTTGACACTTGCCTTGACACTTGCCTTGAAACAACTAAACCCGGTGATTGCATGTTTAATAATTCGTCAGACAAGTGGTTTTGGTTTACAATAAGACCAGTTTATTTTAAGGAGTACTCGCATGGCTTCTACACCAACCAGAGACCGTGTATCACCAGATAAAATCAATACAAACCCGCTAAGAAGACCGGAATGGATTAAAGTCCAACCTCCGTCTGGCGAAACCTACAAAAATATTCATAACCTCATGCGCTCCAAGGAGCTTCATACAGTTTGTGAAGAGGCAATGTGTCCAAATTTGGGCGAATGTTGGGGTTCTGGTACCGCGACTTTTCTGATGCTCGGAGATGTTTGTACCCGCTCTTGCGTATTTTGTGACATCAAACATGGACAGCCTGAATTACTGGATTGGGATGAACCTGCTCGGGTTGCCGATTCTGTGCAGAAAATGAATCTCAAGCACGCTGTAATCACTTCTGTGAACCGGGATGAACGCCGAGACGGAGGCGCTCCGATCTTCGCCATGGTGATCCGTGAGATCCGCGCCATTCACCCCGGCTGCTCCATCGAAGTGTTAATTCCCGATTTCAAGGGATCGCTTGAGGCGCTCAAAATCGTAATGGACGCCCGACCCGAAATCCTTAATCACAATGTCGAAACGGTTCCGAGTTTATTCAAACAGATCCAACCACAGGATAACTATCACTGGACAAAAGCGACCCTATCCAACGCCAAAAAACTTGATCCTGATGTTCTCACGAAATCGGGCATCATGGTTGGGCTTGGTGAAACAATGCCCGAGGTCAAGTCGGTAATGCGGGATCTAAGATCCTGGGGAGTGGACATCCTTACCATCGGACAGTATTTACAACCAAGCAAAAAACACTACCCTATTTCCCGTTATTACACGTTGGAGGAATTCTCTGAATTACGCGAATTTGGTTACGAGATCGGCTTCAAGTGGGTTGAGTCAAATCCCCTGGTAAGGTCCTCCTACCACGCCCAGGAACAGGTCCGCGAGTTGAGTATCATTCACCGCCAACTTTATAAGAGCTGATCCAACATTTCCAGCGTTACCCATTCGAGAGATTCCACCCGCGGATGTTCCGGGGACACAGGCATGCTCTCGGTCATTTTATTGGGAATCCATAATGATGGGATGCCGGCGGCTTTCGCTGCCGCGATCCCATTTAATGAATCTTCTAATACAATGCAGGCATCCTTGGTTACTCCAAGCTTTTCTACCGCCAGATTGAAAATTTCCGGAGAAGGTTTTGTTTTTGTAACATCGTCTCTGGTGATGATGTGCGCAAAATGATCGGCAATCCCAATCCGCCGGGATAAAGTTCCGACCCAGCTCAAAGGGGAGCTCGAGCCGATTGCGATCATCACTCCCGCGTTTTTGGCTTCGCCGATTAATTTCAAGACCCCTGGCATTGGTAAAGCTCGCTCCAATATTCTCCCTTTTCTCCTGCTTGTTTCATCAATGAACCCCTCCCTGGTCAAACCAACCTCACGGGAGGCACATAAAGTTCCGTATGCATCAAACATCGGTTCGTGTGTTCCAATATTTTTTTGAAACAATTCAAAGGGCAGCTCGAGACAATATTCATCATAAATCGATGTGAGCGCTAAAAAATCAGGGTATTCGGTATCCAGTATGGTACCGTCAAAATCAAAAATGATCGCTTTTAGTTTTCGTAACAATGCCGCCTGCCTCCCAATGGGTAGACCTATTTTATAATTAAATCAAAAATTACAGGGCAAATTATGTTTGAAATTATCGACCATTTTTTATACGACAATAACCAGAAAGCCCGATTTGTAGCCTCGGTCAATCATGGCACGGAACTTAAATCCCAACGCTTCATCATTATTCATTCCTCAGGGGGGCCAGATCTGACGTCCGCCTTGGAATGGTCAATTGACCCCGACAGTAAAACCTCCGCGCACATTCTGATCGGAAGGGACGGTGAAGTAATCCAATTGGTGCCATTGAATAGCAGCGCCTGGCATGCGGGTGCCAGTGAATGGGACGGATCTTCCAACCTCAATGAACACTCCATAGGAATTGAGTTGGTCAATGCCGGCTTTTGCCAACCAGCTGGCTCGGAATGGGTTTCAGCTTTTGGCAAGGTTTACCCAAAATCTGAATTGTTTTTTCCACAAGGAAGCGGGGAAAACATCGGTTGGCAGACATACCCCCAAATTCAACTTGAAACTGCGGCAAAGGTATGCACGGCGCTGAAGAAATTTTACAAGATAGAACAAATCCTGGGGCATGAGCAGGTTTCTCCCGGTAGAAAGTGGGATCCCGGTCCCGCGTTCAGAATGATCGAATTTTCAGCGTTAGTTGAAAGCATTCTCACTGTTTCCGCGCCTGTGGCGCCATCCGATCAAGATCAGATTAATCAAAATGAGCCTAAAAAGGTAGACCAGAGTAAGGCGACCACCTATAAGGTTCAAAATTTGGAATCCGGAGAGGTAAAGGAGTTTACCCTCAATTCAGCTTTTCAACCTACATCCTTATTGAGTGTGCCTTACATTCCTCAAATTGGACCGAACGCGGACGCCCACAACAATGACTGCGGAGCCGCAAGCGTTCTCATGCTTTTAAAGGCTTATCACCAGATCGAAATGACCGTCGATGAGTTCTATACTACTTTTAACATCTCAAAAGACGTTTACCTGAGCGTTTCTCAATTGCGCAACGCGCTCTCAAGTCGAGGCATTTCCACTGACTACAAAGCCAACCTTACCATTCAGGATGTTTTTGCCAAACTTGCCCTCGGAATTCCCCTGATCGCTCTCTTTCGTTACAAAGTTTTAGCCGATGCCGGGCTCACCTTTAGCAAATTTCAGGGGCCACACTTCGCGGTTGTAGTCGGAATGGATATCAAGAATATTTACATCAATGACCCGCTTTACAAAGAGCCTGGCGCTGGAAACGCGAAAGCCTACCCATTGGATTTATTCTGGAAATCCTGGACTGAGGTTGGACAAGACAGCAAGAACCCGAATCCAACCCGTGCGGCGATCTTTCCAACAACCGGAATTGGGTTTCAGGTTGTCAGAAAAGTCAAAACAAATTCAAATCTCAATATCCGATCAGGCCCCGGCACAAAACACAATCTTGTTGGAGTAGCGAAAAAAGGTGAAATTTTTGAAATCCGCAGAGAACTCGCGGGCTGGGGTGAGATCGATGATAGTCAATGGTTTAACCTGACTTATACAGTTCCCCTATAAAAAAAAAGCCCCTCAAACGAGGGGCTTTGGCTTAAGCTATGTTAGTAAACAAGTATTGTGATGATCGCCTGGGTCGCCTGATCGAACAATGTCTGTGGAAAAAGACTGAAAAACACAACCGCTACCGCGCAGAGAATTACAGTCCATTGTAGCCAGGCGTCTTTGTTCAGCACGGGAGTTCCTTCTTTCATGTACATCACAATGATTACCCGTAAATAGTAGAAAGCGGAGATCAAAGACGTAAGCACGCCGAGGACAGCTAACCAGATCAGGTTACCTTCAACAACAGCCCGAAAGAGGTAGATTTTACCGATCAAACCGAGGGTGGGCGGTAAACCTGTCAGCGAGAGCATGAAGATCGTCATCGCGGCCGCCAAAATGGGATTTTTCTTTCCCAGACCGGCATAATCTTCAATTTCCAAGCCAGACCCATCCGCTTTCTCCAGAAGCATCACGACTCCCCAGGAACCAAAGCTCGTAAGGGTATACGCTACCAGGTAGAACAATCCGGCGGAAATCGCGACCTTCTGAATCTCGGGTTCAGCGAAAGGAACGAACGCCATCATGATGTAGCCGGCTTGGGCGATGCTGGAGTAAGCTAACATTCGCTTGATATTTGTTTGGGATACAGCGATTACGTTCCCGACGATCATGGTCAGAGCGGAGAGCCCGGCCAGGATTGGCATAAAATCGACGGCCATGCTTGGATAGAGGGTTGAGAAAATTCGGAAGAGGGCGGCAAAACCAGCCACCTTCGCCCCAGCCGCCATGAAGTTTGTAACCGAGGTCGGAGCGCCTTGATACACATCCGGGGTCCACATATGGAAAGGAACCGAAGCAACTTTGAATCCAAATCCAGCCAGGATCAAGCCGCCACCAGCCAACATCAGAAGGATTTCCGCCTCCCCAGCCAAAAGCGACGCGCCGATCGCGGCGAATCCGGTTGAGCCGGTCGCCCCGTAAACTAGCGCGATTCCAAAAACTACGAACCCAGAGGCGTATGCGCCGAGCAGGAAATATTTAAGTCCGGCTTCTTCAGACGCGAGGTCTTCGCGCTTGAACCCGGCAAGGACATAGAGCGGAATGGAGAGAAGTTCAAGAGCGAGGAAGGTGATGATCAGATCCGTCGCCTGGGTCATTAACATCATTCCCGCAACGCTGAACATCATCAGGATGTAATATTCACCCTTGTTCATACCCGCCCGTTTGTTGTACCCAAAAGCCACAATGCTGCCAAGAAAACCGGTTAAGAGAAGCAGGGAGTTCAGAAATTTTGAGAAAGGATCCTGAACGACCATGCCGCCAAATCCTGCCAGCCATGGGGATGGGAATAAACTATAGATAAACAAGCCTAAAAAGATTAATGCGGCTAAACCAGCGACGAGATCTTTCTTTGAAGACCAGAAGGCCTCGATCAGCAACAGGATGCCCGCGCCGATGACAAGTACACTGATCGGTATGATAGTAATAAAATCATTAATGGTCATATTTACTCCTCCGATCACACCATCCGACAGCAATGGCATGAGGAATCAAAAGATCAACCGCCAAGTACTGCCATAAATGGCTGCAATAATTTATCAACGGTAGGCGCTATCAAATTGAAGAAAGGCGCCGGATAAAGACCAATCCAGAAGATAAATACAAGCAAGGGCAAGAGGGTGATGATTTCACGCGCGTTCAAATCGCGAATTTCATGACCATGGTGTTTTACTTCTTCCACAATTTTTCCGGTCGGGCCGAGGAACATCTTCTGGAACATGTAAAGAATGTAGATAGCGGCCAGAATTACCCCGATCGCGGAGAGAATCGCGTACCAATAGGAGCCAAGCGCCTTTGACCCAAAAGCGCCCAATAAAATCGTAAATTCGCCTACGAATCCATTCAAGCCAGGCAAGCCCATGGAAGAGAGAGCCACGATGAGCATCAATGAGCCATAAATTGGAGTAATCTTCCACAACCCGCCATAGACAGCGATCTCACGGGTATGGGTTTGCTCATAGATCATACCAACCAGGAGGAATAACGCGCCAGTGCTCAAACCGTGGTTGATCATTTGCAGAATTGCCCCTTCAATACCCTGGGCATTGAGAGCAAACAAACCCAACATGACGAAACCGAGGTGGCTGACAGAAGAGTAAGCAACCAGTTTTTTGACGTCTTTTTGATAGTAACTTACCGCCGCGCCATAAAGAATACCAATCGTTGCCAACACGCCAATGGTTGGCGCAGCAGCAACCGCCGCTTCCGGAAACATCGGGATGTTGAATCGCAGGAAGCCATAGGTACCCATTTTCAGCAAGACGCCAGCCAAAATAACCGAACCAGCGGTTGGCGCTTCAACGTGGGCATCAGGCAGCCAGCTGTGTAATGGCCACATTGGAACCTTGATCGCGAATGCCGCCGCGAAGGCGATGAAGAGCCACATCTGAATATCCGCTGGAATTCCACCCTTGGCGATCAATTCAGGTACAGCGAAAGTACCTTGATTGATACCAAGCCAAAGGATCGCCAGCAGCATCAGGATTGACCCAGCCATGGTGTAAAGGAAGAATTTGACCGCGGCGTATAACCGATTCGGACCGCCCCAGATGCCGATCAGGAAGTACATCGGCACCAGAGTAAATTCCCAGAAGATGTAAAAAAGGAAAAGATCCTGAGCCAAAAATACTCCAAGCATACCAACTTCAAGCAGCAGGAAGAAGATCATGAAATCCTTCACCCGGTCCTCGATCGCGGTCCAGGTAGAGAGGATCGAAATCGGGGTAAGGAAGGTGGTGAGTAATACCAAAAGGATGCTCAACCCGTCAATCCCGAGGTAATATTGGATGTTCCAATTTGCCACCTGAATCCAGCTGTGCTGGACTACCAGTTGGAGATCGGGGTTCGCGGAATTGAACATCGTAAGGACCCAAAGGGAAATAACAAAGGTTACAAGTGCGGTACCCAATGCGACCCAACGGATGGTGTTCTTTTCGTCAGATTTTATAAATAACAATACCAAAACGCCGACCAGTGGGAAAAAGGTTACCAGGTTGAGGGGTTCCAACAAAAAATTCATAGTTCGTCCTCTCAGTTCTTATTTGAAAATGAGGTAGCCGAGAATAGCCACCACGCCGAGTACTACTGAAAAAGCATAACTGCGCACAAAACCGGTTTGGATCTTCCGTAATGATTCAGAAGATGATGCGACGGCTTTTGCCAATATACGGGAAACGTTATCGATGATCCCAAGATCGATCGGATTGGCGAGCAAATTTGCAAAACCTACAAAACCTCTGGCGATCACGGAATTGTGGAACCATTCATGCCAGAAGTCCCAATCAACCTTGATTGATAAAAACTTGGCAAGGTCCGTATATCGATCAATGAACAAGAACTTATATCCCTCATCGACATACCATTTGTTTTCCATGCCGACAAAGATTGGTCCGAGCCATTTTTTAAGTGGATCAGTTTGCCCGGTTTGGAGCGGTTTCTTCAAATAAACCCACCAGGAAAGACCAATCGCAATTAGTGCCAGGCTGGTTGAAATAAGGGCAACCTGAAGATTGAATTCGCCATGTTCCACAGAGATCGTATGATGCAGCCAATCCGTGAGGGTATGCACACCGGGTAGGTTTAGTGCACCGCCAAGCACAGAAAGCGCCGCCAACACCATTAATGGTCCGGTCATGATCAATGGAGATTCTTCCGCGTGGGAAGCGACCTCTTGTCTCGGTTTGCCGAAAAAGACCATCCAAATTTGACGCCCCATGTAAAAAGCGGTCAGAAAAGCGGCGGCGGTAAGAATCCAATAAACATGCGGCATGTGCTTGAAAGCGTCCGCGAGAATTTCATCCTTGGACCAAAAGCCAGCGAACGGGAACAGACCTGTCAACGCCAGAGTCCCAGCGATATACAACCAGAACGTTACCTTCATCTTATGGCGTAAGCCGCCCATGTTACGCATATCACCAGGATCGAATACCTCCTCGTGATGACCACTGCCATGTCCATGATGCGCCAAGTGATGATGACCGCGCTCCATACCGAGAATAACTGAGCCGGCGGAAAGGAAGAGGAGAGCTTTGAAGAAGGCATGCGTAATCAGATGGAACATTCCCGCTACAAACCCGCCCATACCAACCGCGGCAACCATAAATCCCAGCTGACTGATGGTGGAATACGCCAACACTTTTTTGATGTCGTACTGTCCAACCGCGATCGTAGCCGCTAAGAGCGCAGTAAGGGCGCCAATCGTTGCCGTGATATATTGCGCGTCTACACTCAATGTGTAAAGAGGTGCCGAGCGGGTAACCAGATAAACGCCCGCTGTAACCATTGTCGCGGCATGAATCAGGGCGGATACCGGAGTAGGGCCAGCCATCGCGTCTGGCAGCCAGACAAAGAGCGGTATTTGGGCAGATTTACCAGCCACACCGACCAACATGAAAACGGTGATCCACAAAATAGTCGATGGATCCGCGTGGAGCGCGCCGTGAAAAACACCCTCAAAATCGGTTGAGCCAAACGCCTTGAACATCATGAATGCAGCAAGCAAAAAACCGAAATCTCCAACCCGGTTGGTAATGAAGGCTTTCTTAGCCGCATCCGAATTGGCGAAGCTCGGTCGACCAAGAGTGTCAAAGTCATACCAAAAACCGATCAAGAGGAACGAGCTCAAGCCCACGCCTTCCCAACCGACAAACAGCATCATATAGGAGTTGCCCGATACCAGGACCATCATGGTCACGATGAAGAGATTCATGAACACAAAGAAACGCAGGAAGCGGCCTTCCTCATGTTTGAACCGGACGTCTTCATGCATGTAACCTATGGCGTAAATATGGATCAGAGTACCCACTCCTGAAACTACCAACATCATGGACACAGATAATGTGTCAACCCTGAATGTCCAATCGATCACAAGCTGACCGATGTGAATCCATTCGGCGACTCGAATCTGCGCTCCATGCGGATCGATCGAAAGAGAGTAGGCTAATAACACCGATACGACAAACGAACCGAAAGCGGCCAGTGAAGCGACAGCTCCAATCCCTTTTTCTCCCAGTTTTTTCCCAATGACCATATTTACAATCATGCCGATTACAGGGAAGTAGACAATCCATGGAACAAGGTTAAAGTACAAATTCGCTGAAGATTCCATAACTTATCCCTTCAACCTGTTCATTTGATCGATATCGATCGTGTTTTTGGATTTGAAGATCTCCACGATCAAAGCCAGACCAATGGCGACTTCCGCCGCGGCTACGGTCATGATGAAGAAAACGAAGATCTGACCATTATTGACCATCGCGAGATCCGCTTCATAATAGCGGGCAAAAGTAACAAAAACCAGATTGGCGGAATTCAGCATCAATTCGATGGACATGAAGATCACCAGAGCGTTTCGGCGAATGAGGACACCTAATGCGCCGATCGAAAATAAGATGGCTGCCAAGCCGAGATAAAGATCCATGGATACCATATTATTTAATGGCCCCTTTCTTCTCTTTTTTGGTCAACACAATCGCGCCGACCATGGCTACCAGCAACAGAATTGAGGTGATCTCAAACGGAAGCAGGTAAGTTGTAAAAAGACTCTCCGCCAGCGGATTTGGCGATGCCGCCTCAACACTGGTATTTGCCGCCAATTGAGCCCCGCCGGTCTTATTTACAACCACCAGAAATGCCTGGATCAGCAGGACAACTGCCAAAAGGATGGGCACGGAAATTTTTGACCAGGTTAGTTCAGCTTTGATTGTTTCAGCGCCCAACAACATGATTACAAATAAAAATAAGATCATGATCGCGCCACCGTAAACGGTTATCTGGGCCAGCGCGATAAATGGTGAGCCAAGTATCAGATAAAAGACCGCGACCGTGGCGAAATTCAACACCAGATAAAGCGCGGCGTAAACCGCGTTCTTACTGGTCAGCATCCCCAAGGCACTGGCAATGGCTACCAAACCAAGAACAATGAATAATAAAAGTTCTCCAGTCATCTCTCCACCTTAATCCTGAGAATCCTGCATCTCAGGTACCGAACGGTCGAATTGGCCTTTAGGGGTCACCTGCGGAGTTGGAGCTCCACCAGCGGGAACTGGGTCGATCAACATTTCCTTGGTAAAGATCGCGTCTTTGCGATCGTAATAAGATAACTCATACGATTCACCAAGTTGAATTGCCTCCGTTGGGCAGGCGTCCTCGCAAAAACCACAATAAATGCAGCGCAGCATGTTGATTTGATAAGTGCTCGCGTAACGTTCCCCAGGGGAATAGCGCTCCTCATCCGTATTCTCCGCCGCCTCAACAAAAATCGCGTCAGCCGGGCAAGCCGCGGCACATAGGGCGCAGCCGATACATTTCTCCAGTCCGTTATCATATCGTTTTAATTCATGCCGACCTCGAAACCTTTTGGCAACTGGGCGTAATTCCTCAGGATATTGAACAGTAACCGGTTTTTCAAAAATGCTTAGGAAGGTAGTTTTCAAACCAGCTGAAAACTCTAACAAGGGTTTAATGAACCGCATTGATTTTTCTCCTCAATGACTTATCAAGCAAGCCAACCGCTATCAAACCCAACCCTACCGAGACCACTGGAATAATCCAGTAATAAAGCGGATTTGATTGCGCGAAAGCGATGCCAATGGCGGATACAAACACAATCGCCAGCGCCAACGGCAACATTACTTTCCAACCAAACGCCATCAAACGGTCATACCGGAACCGGGGCAAAGTAGCCCGAGCCCAGATCATTCCGAATAAAATCAGAAGAATCTTACCAAGCAGGTAAACCGGACCGAGAAACCAGAATTTATCCACACTCAAAAATGTTCCATAAAGAAACCCGGGTTCGCGATACCCACCGAAGAAGAGGGTGGCGATGATGGAAGCGATGGCGATCATTTTGGAGTATTCCGCCATGAAGAATAGAGCAAATTTCATTCCGGAATATTCCACATGGTAACCAGCGGTCAGTTCCTGTTCCGCCTCCGGCATATCGAAAGGCGCCCGATTCAACTCCGCCAAAGTAGCGATCATGAAAATCACCGCCCCGGTAGGTTGAACAAGAGCAAACCAATGATGCGCCTGAGCCTCTACGATCTCTTTCACATTCATGGAACCTGCCAGTAAGATAACCACTACCATGCTTAAACCCAATGCCAGCTCGTAGCTGACCATCTGAGCGGTGGAGCGTAATCCGCCCAAAGTGGCATATTTGTTATTGGATGACCAACCCGCGATCACAATACCATAAACGGCAATGGAAGCGATGGCCGTGATGTATAAAATTCCAACATCAATATCAGCGATGTAAGGCTTGACCTCATAACCGAAGATCGTGAAATTTGGAGCCCAGGGTACCGTAGCGGTGATTACGATCGCCGGAACCACGGTCAGAATCGGCGCCAGAATGAAAAGCACCTTTTCTGCCTGAGTGGGGATGAGTTCTTCTTTAAAGATCAGCTTTACCGCGTCCGCGATCGGCTGCAACAAACCAAATTTTCCTGTCCGGTTAGGGCCATAGCGAACCTGCATTCTGGCAAGCAGTTTGCGTTCATACCATGTCAGGTACGCGAAACCGCCCAATAACCCGAGGACCAGAATAAGGGACTTAATGATCCATTCAAGCACATTTAACCAGGTCATTCAGTGCCTCCTCAATTCATGCTTTCCGCTGAAGCTTTTTGAAGCCTGGCAAGCAATTCAACGGCAGTTGGTTTTGAGACCGACCCCGCATAGTTGCGTGGGTAGGTTACTACATTTCCAGTAATCGATTCATCGATTTTTACAGTAGCTTCGACGGATTTCCCAGCCAGCTGGAGTTGAACTGTGTCAGCATCCGCAACTTGGTACTTCTCAGCCGTTGGACGGTTCATTCCAATTTTCAAGATGCCAACCCTATCATTCAGGTTAGGGTTGACTGCCACTTCGGGGGAGTGATCGTAAAGTTGAGTTACTGGAACCGCTTTCAGGATCTCATCCCTTTCGCCGCTCTTGGCAGGTGTCAGCCCTGCGCTAATAAACCCGCTCACATGGGCAAGCTTGGCGCCAAGACCATTCTTGTTTTCCTGAACAGTTCCGCTATAATATTCTTCGCCTTTCCCTACCGGAGGCCATTGTTCTTCAACTTTATCCACCGCGGCAAGCGAAATATTTACAAACGCCTTCTCCGTCTCTGCCAATCGCTTAAGCACGTTAGCGACCGAAGGAACATCCATTTTGATGCCGCAGGCTTTGCCGATTTCAACCGCGATATCGCAATCGGGTTTTGTGCCTGACAGCGCGGGTACCGCGGCGAAGGCATGCTGCAATCTTCGCTCAGCGTTTACCATAGTGCCTTCTCTTTCAGTGTGCGCCTGGCTCGCGAAAACAACATCGGCGATTTGGGTGGTCTCATTTTCGAGAACGCTCTGGGCAATCACAAATTTGGCGCCTTTAAGCACCGCCATATTCACCAAATCGGTCGCGGGGTTGGCACCAACGATATACACAACCTTGTCCTTGACAGTTTTTTCCAAATTGACCAATGGCTTGATACCCTGCTCCCAAACGCCCTGAGCATTGCCGTTTTGCCAAATTCCGACCAAACCATTGTTCGCTTTTCCAGCTTTTGAGCGAACATAACCGGCGCAAGCCGCCGCGAGTTCGGTGGTTCCTTCAAAGCCCAAGCCATCTGAACCAAAAAATACAACCGTATTTTTTGCCTCGGAGATTAATTTTCCAATCTTGTCCTTCTTTTCAAGACCCTTGATTGTTTCAACTTCATCACCATAGGCATAACGAACCACAAAACTGGCGAATTGATCCAATTTGGTAGCTCGAGCGGCCGCTACCACCAGGGTCGCTCCCCGGCTTGCCGCGGCTTTTAAGCGTAGATAATAAATCGGCGCTTCGTTATAAACATCCGAAGCCGCTACAATGATTACGTCACCAGCCCCAAGATCACCCAAATTTGATCCGGGAGGCAAACCAAGCGCGCGAGTGTACTCTCCGCCACCCATTTGGCTCCAACTGAAAATCTCCGCTCCCAAACCTCTTGTAAGAGTATGGAGAGTGAACAGATCTTCGTTGGTCAATTTTTCACCAACAATAATCACCGACTCCTGTTTTGCTTCCTTAAGAGCCGTGGCAGCCTTGGTAACATTAAAGCTGAATTGTTCATCCGTAAGGCTCAGGCGGTCTTTGGATTCGGCGGTTTGGTAACCCGCAAATCTACCCTTATCGCACATCCAAATTTCATTGACCTGCTCATTTTGGCGAGGAATCGCCCGTTTAACTACGATCTTGCCACCTGACCGTACCTCGCGGCGGACACTGTAGGAAATATTGCAGCCAACAGAGCAAAGATCACAGACCGAGGGCATGTTATTCATTTCCCAGGGACGTGCGCCAAAACGAAAATCGACCGTGGTTAATGCCCCTACTGGGCAAATATCAGTTGTGTTGCCGGAAAAGACGGAATCAAAACCGGGATCGGAGAAAGTAACCACATCGGTCGCTCTTCCGCGTTGGTAGAAACCAAGAACCGGTTCCCCGGCGATCTTATCCTGGAATCGGATACAGCGGCCGCATTGGATACAACGTTCGCGATCGATGAAAATTAATTCACCAAGTGCCACGTTCTTTTCCTGACGTTGTTTATCGTCAAAGTGGAAACGACTCAGCGCTGGGCCATCTTCGAGGGTCAGATCCTGCAAGGAACATTCCCCGCCCTTGTCACAGATTGGGCAATCCAGCGGGTGATTGGTCAACAAAAATTCAAGGATTTCCCTTTGACCATCTTTCACTCGCTTGTTTTCCGTTTTTACAACCATGCCTTCGGAAACCAGATTGGTACAGGCGGTTTCCAATTTAGGCATGAATTGAACTTTGGGGGTGCCGTCTCCTTCCAACACAGGTTTGCCGGTTGCCCGATCGATCATTGGTCGACCGATCTCCACCAAACATTGGCGGCACATTCCAGCCGGTTCCATCTTGGGATGATAGCAAAATACCGGAATTTCGACGCCGACCGTTTTCGCGGCATCCACGATCAAAGTGCCTTCCGGTACGCTTAATGTTTTGTCATCAATGGTGAGGTTGATCATCTTAGCCATATTACGCCGTCACCTTTTTCTCAAAGTCTTCTGGAAATCTCTCCAGGGCGGATGTTACTGCCATGGTGGAAAAATCACCCAAAGCGCATAAACATTTGCCGTACATCTGGTCGGCGACGCTCTTCAACAAGGTTAAATCTTCAGCAACCGCCTCTCCATCCTGGATTCGGTCAACGATCTTCATCATCCAATAATTCCCATCCCGGCAAGGAGTACATTTACCGCAGGATTCGTGCTTGAAGAAATGAATTGTTTTATGGATGACCCAATCCATATCGTGGCTGTCATCAATCACGATCACGGAAGCGGACCCGAGCAAGGAACCAACATTTTGCACGTTTTCGTAATCCATGGGGGTATCCATTACCTTGTCAAAAGTTTCATCATCCACTCGGATGATTGAGCTGGAAGCGCCAGCCGGCATGATACCTTTAACTTTTCGACCTTCCGGTAAGCCTCCGCCCTGGGTAAAAATGAGCTCACGGAACGTAGTCCCCAGGGGAAGCTCGTAATTCCCAGGCTTGTTAATGTTTCCGGAAAGTGAAAAGACTTTCATCCCCGGGCTCTTTTCAGTGCCCATGCTGCGGTACCACTCCGCTCCTCTTTCGATGATGAGAGGTACGTTGGTCAAAGTTTCCACATTGTTGATGACGGTTGGTTTGCCATACAAACCCACAACCGCCGGGAAGGGAGGTCTTACTCTTGGTTGACCCCGCTTGCCTTCGATAGATTCCAGCAGGGCGGTTTCTTCGCCGCAGATGTAAGCACCAGCACCTAAATGGGTTTTGATCTTCAAGGAATAATCCGTACCAAACAGATTCTTGCCGAGAAAACCCGCGGTTTCCAGTTCCTTGATGCATTGATCCAGGAAATTTCGGATCTGATAAAACTCACCGCGCAGATAGATATAGCCTTCATTCGCGCTATTCGCGTAACAAGTTAAAGCAACCCCTTCCAAAAGCTGGAATGGGTTTTTCTCCATAATTTCCCGGTCTTTAAAGGTTCCCGGTTCAGATTCATCCGCATTACAAACCACGTAGTGAGGCCAGATATTATTGGGAATAAATGACCATTTCATGCCGGCAGGAAAACCAGCCCCGCCACGCCCGCGCAACCCGGAGTTTTTAACCTCATCGATCAGTTGCTGAGGTTTCATGCTGGTCAAGGCTTTTTTGAAGGTTTCAAATCCGCCATGTTTCAGGTAGGTCTCCAGCTTGCCAATATCGGGAATATCCCGATGGCGCAATAGGAAGTGTTCCATTTATTTATCCTCCTTTTGCGCGGCTTTTAATGCCTCAATCAGCTCAAGGGTTTTGTCCACGGTCATATCCTCATGGTAGGTGATTTTGTCACCTTCCTGAAGCTGGAACATTGGAGCATGGTCACAGCCAGCCAAACACTTTACCTCCTCGATGGTGATCAAACCATCCGGGGTGGTTTCGCCAACTTTTACACCGATGTTATCGCAAAGTTCATGCAGAAACTTATCCGCCCCGCGCAGAGCACAGGAAATATCCGTGCAAACCTGCATCCGATACTTACCCGCCTTTTCATCGTGGTAAAGTGTGTAGAAGCCAACGATCGAAGCGACCTCGGTAGTATCCAATTCCAGCATATCAGCGATCTCCGCCATGCTCGTCTTACTGATGTAACCTAATTCGCGTTGGGCAAGGTACAGCAGAGGCATCACCGCCGAACGCTTGATAGGGTATTTCTCAAAGATCGCGTTTACTTCTTCTGTGTATTTTTCCTTGAGGCTCATCGGTCAATATCTCCAAGAACAATATCCACTGACCCAATGATCACGACCAAATCGGCAACCATGTGCCCCTTGGCTAATTTGGGCAGTACTTGTAAATTGTCAAACGAGGGCGTTCTGAAATGAACCCGGTATGGCTTTGGGCCACCATCCGACTCGAGGAACGTGCCTAACTCGCCGCGCGGCGATTCAACCGCGACATACACCGAACCTTTTGGCGCGCTAAACCCTTCCGTCCACAACTTGAAGTGGTGGATCAGCGCTTCCATGCTCACCCCGATTTCAGATCGGGGAGGTGGTACAAATTTATAATTGCTTGAACGTACCGGTCCGCCAGGCAACCGATCCATCGCCTGTTGAATGATCTTGATCGACTGACGCATTTCAGCTATCCGAACAAGGTAGCGGGCTCTCACATCCCCATCGGTATGTAAAGGCACCTCAAAATCAAAGTGATCGTAGCTGCTATAGGGCGCGAATTTTCGCACGTCGTAATTCACACCGCTCCCTCGCAGACTCGCGCCGCTCAGTCCCCAATTGAGCGCGTCCTCACCGCTGATTACCCCAACTTTCGCGCAACGATCAATGAAGATCGGATTCTTGGTCAACAAGGATTCGTACTGATCGATTCTTTTGGGCAGGATCTTCAAGAAATCACGCACCGCTTTATCGAACTCGGCAGGAACGTCCCGCCAGACCCCACCGGGGCGAATATAGGTTGTCATCATCCTCTGACCGGAAACAAGTTCCAGAATGCCAAGGATGATCTCCCGCTCGCGGAAGGCATACATATAGTCGGACATGGCGGCGATATCCAGCGCGGAAGTGCCCAGCCAAACCATATGAGATGCCAAACGCTGCAATTCGGCAAGAATTACCCGTAAGTATTGGGCGCGTTCCGGGACATCCAGCCCTACCAATTTTTCAACCGCCAGACAATAACCCAGGTTATTGCCAACAGTATTAAGGTAATCCATGCGATCGGTCATTACCTCGGCTTTTTGGTAAGTTTTGGCTTCCATGTTCTTTTCGATGCCGGTATGCAAATACCCTACGTCAGGAATGGCATTGATGACGGTTTCTCCATCCAACTCCAGCAGAACCCTTAAAACGCCGTGGGTGGAGGGGTGTTGCGGACCCATGTTCAATAACATGGTATCGCCTTCCAAGGCGCGTCCGCTTACGAGGTGTTTAATATCTTCTAAAGTTACACTTTGTAAATCTGGCATGTTTACTCCTCGCGCCTTACAGCGTAAGGTTTATGACCTTCGATTTCATCAAAATTGAAGGTAAATTGGGGTTCTTCATAGCCTAACGGGTAATCTTTTCGGAGAGGGTGACCTTTCCAGTCAAAAGGCATCATGATCCTTCGCAGATCACTGCTTTCCTCAAAATGTACGCCAAACAAATCATATACCTCGCGTTCGTGCCAATTCGCGTTTCTGTAAATCTTATCGATTGAATGGATTTTTGGGTTGTGGCCGCTCACCGGCACCCTTAGATTAAATGTGTCATGCCCCGCGATCGAATTAAAACGAAGAAACAGATGATAACGAGGTTCCGCCTGAACCCCGTAATCAATCGCGGTCAGGGTTGCAAGCATTTCAAAACCTAACTCGGAATGAATAAATTCAACTGACGCGAGATAATCATCCGGAGAAACAACAAAGGTCTGCTCTCCAGCAAAATCGATCACGGTACCTTTAAATTTTTCTACCAGGGTTTGATAATTGGATGCGCTCATACTATGCCCAATCCTTGAGTTTTTCTGTTCGAACCTTTTTGTGCAAGGTTACAACACCATCGATCAAAGCCTCCGGGCGGGGAGGACAACCAGCAACGTATACATCTACTGGAACAACCTCATCTACGCCTTGCACCACGGCATAATTATTAAATACGCCGCCGCAAGAAGCGCAATCTCCCATGGCGATTACCCATTTTGGTTCAGGCATTTGATCGTACAATCTGCGTACAACCGGCGCCATTTTGCGCGAGACCCTTCCAGCAACAATCATCAAATCACTTTGGCGTGGACTCGCACGCATCAATTCCATCCCAAAACGGCTCATATCATAATTCGCTGCCTGGGCTGACATCATCTCGATAGCGCAGCATGCCAAACCAAAAAGCATTGGCCACATAGCGCCTGTTCGGCTCCAGTTAATTACATCTTCCAAGCGGGTGGTTACTACACCCATATCTCCGAGCTTTTGTTCTACTCCCATTCAAGCGCTCCTTTCTTCCAGGCATAAGCATAACCAACCAGAAGAATAAGAATGAAAACCAACATCTCGACCATTAAAAATAAGCCCTGGCCGCGCTCTACAAAATCAGAAAAAATCAGCGCCCAGGGGACAAGAAACACTACTTCTATATCAAATAAGATAAATAAGACGGAGATCAAATAGAACCGAACCGGCATTCTTCTCTGCCCAGGTCCAATTGGGTCCATACCAGATTCATAAGGCATGTTTTTCTTCGGGCCTGGGCGTTGAGGACCGAAAAGCGTCCCCAACACGATCGCGATTACGGCAATGAGTGCCGTTACACCGATAAATATTGCGATGGAAATATATTCGTTAGCAATCATAAAAATAGCTCCCGTATTCCAGGTAGTTGTTAGTTTTGAAAGTATAACATAACGAATATAGTAAGTGGGTTTTTTCACAAATAACATGCAATTTGTATGACATTTTAAGATTAATATCCTAAATCCAGCGCTCCTGATCCTTTCCGTGACCGATCTTTATGGTATATTTTTAGCGTTCACAAAGGTGTAATTATGGATGATAAAATCACGATCATTGAAGGCCCCACGCCGGTTTTTGAGCCAGTTCAGGACGGGTGGGCCCTGGGTTTAAATGAAACCAACAGTTTTTCTGTCACCGCTTTAACCCGCCTGCGAACCTTCAATGGACCGGCGTTAGTGGAGCGGTGTTATCGCCGATGGAATCAGAAACAATCGATTTGCCTGCATTATCGCGACGAGTTGGGATTTGAAGCCAAGGCGCCCATCCTTGCCGCCCGTTCCGTAAACACAGATGACGGCCATGTCCTTTTACTTTGGCTGCATATTGAAAGAGATGAAAACGACCTGCGTGAAGATTTAAACGAAGATGATCCGGATGGATCCGATCTTAACTTTCTATGACCTCGCCCCTTGAAAAAATGAAATATGAGCCTGTTATTGGCCTTGAAACTCATATCGAATTGCAGACAAGATCAAAAATGTTTTGTTCTTGTCCGGTTGTTGATCTAACCTCCACACCGCCTAATACCGCTATCTGTCCTGTCTGTACAGGACAACCTGGAACTTTACCCGTAGTTAACGCGAAAGCCATTGAGTTTGGTTACCGAGTAGCCGCGGCACTGAATTGCGATTTAGCCGAACGGAGTGTTTTTTCCCGCAAGAATTATTTTTATCCGGATATCCCAAAAGGCTACCAGATTACCCAATTTGATGAACCCATTGGTCTAAACGGAAGTATCGTTCTCCATACAAGCCAAGGGCAAAAACTGATTCGGGTCAGGCGCGTCCATCTTGAAGAAGATACCGGCAAATTAACTCATATTGGCAAGGGTTCAAGTTCGTACTCGTTGGTAGATCTGAATCGCGCCGGAGTTCCTTTATTGGAAATCGTAACCGAACCTGATTTTCGTTCAGCCGAGGAAGTCCGCCTCTACGCGGAATATCTGCGGGCTTTGGTTCGCTATCTTGGTGTAAACAGCGGCGATTTGGAAAAAGGCGTTATGCGCATCGAGCCAAACATCTCTGTCCGACTCGCCAACGATCCCCAATTAGGCACCAAGGTTGAAATCAAAAATCTTAATTCATTTCGAGCCTTGGAACGCGGTGTGGCATACGAAATTGATCGCCACATACAGCTCTTGGAAGTTGGAAAGAAGATAAAACAAGAGACAGTCGGTTGGAATGAGGAAACTCAAAAAACTGTAAGCCAACGCTCCAAGGAAGACGCTCACGATTACCGATATTTCCCGGAACCAGACCTTCCGCCAATTTCGGTAACCCGCACCTGGCTTGATGAATTGGTAAAAAATTTACCTGAATCTCCCTGGGTTAAAACGGAACGTTTCCATAAACAGTACAAATTAAAGCTTAGCGAGGCTTGGCAGCTCGCCTCTGACAGGAGCATGGCAGACGCTTTCGAGGCGGTTCTTCAATCTTCACCGACCTTATCAAGCAGGGTTGTTTTTGCCTGGATCACTGGCGACATTTCCGCAATCCTTACCACTCGGGGACTTACTTTCAAAGATTCACCCGTTTCCCCGATTCAAATTGGTGAATTGTTGGATTTGTTAGCAGACGGAGGCATTAATCAGCCAACCGCGAAGAATGTTTTGCTGGAAATGTTTTCTTCAGGAAATAGCCCAAGAGCGATCGTTATTGAAAAAAATTTAGGGCAGGTGTCTGATCAAAGCATACTGGCGAACCTGATCGCTGAGGTGATCAGCGAAAATCCTGACGAAGTTGAATTATATCGAGCGGGAAAAATCAATGTCTTCCATTATCTCTTTGGACAGGTAATGAACAAAGTCCAAGGTAAAGCAAATCCGCAAATCGTTCGAGAAGAGTTGGAAAGGAAATTACATCAATGAAAACCGCGGCTACTGAAAGAATCCTCGATCTATTTGATCAATTGAACCAGATACCACGTTGCAGCAACAATGAGGCGGGGGTATGCGCCTGGTTGATCGGGATCGCAGAAAAGAATGGGTTTTCTTACACCAAGGACGGTGCTGGAAATCTTGTCATCCGTATTCCCGCTTCCCAGGGATATGAGAACTCGCCGATCGTGATCCTCCAGGGGCACATGGATATGGTTTGTGAAAAAACCGATCAGAGCCAGCATGATTTCACCAAAGACCCGATCAAATCGGTCGAAAAAGGGGAATGGTTGTATGCGAACGATACGACCCTTGGCGCTGACAATGGCGCCGCGATTGCCATGGCGTTAGCTGTGGCTTTGGAGCCTTCAATTCCTCATCCGCCTTTGGAATTACTTTTCACTGTCAGAGAAGAGGTCGGACTTTGGGGTGTCAAGGATCTTAAATCCAAATTTCTTAAAGGCAGAATCTTACTCAACTTGGATTCCGAGCAGGAAGGTACCTTTGTGGTTGGTAGTGCTGGCGGTGTTACAACTGAAATCAGCATCCCGCTCGATAAAAGCCGACGTGTTTTCGATCATGCGGTCTCGATCCAGATCAGCGGATGTAGGGGAGGGCATAGCGGGGTGGACGTCCACAAACACTTTGCCAACGCCATAAAATTGCTTACCCGGGTGTTAATCAAGATCTCAAAAATCAGCAATCTCCAAATCCTCGATATCAAAGGCGGTACTGCCCATAACGCCATCCCGCGTTCCGCCGAAGCGATGATCGCTTTTCCTTCAGAAAACGCACAAGAGGTCAATGAGATTGTTGCCGCTTGCCAAAAAGATTTTGTCAATGAACATTTGAAAAGCGATCCTGATATCAAAATCCGAATTTCGCCGGCGGATTTGAATTCCGGCCTGAGCGAACAGGCATCTCTCGACTTAATCCAAGCGCTGATCGCCTTCCCCTCTGGTGTTGATGAAATGTCCGCGAAGGTTTCCGGATTTGTGGAAACCTCCAGCAATCTGGCAAGCGTTAACCTGAAGACCGAACAAATTGTAATCATCACCAGCCAACGAAGTGTGGTGATGTCAAAGTTGGAAGAAATCACAGACCGCATATTCTCAATTTCAGCCTTGGCGGGCGGAAAAGCGACCATTGAGTCTGAGTATGTGAGTTGGGAACCCAATCTGAGCTCACATTTATTGGCGGTCAGCAAGCAAGCTTACGAGCGTCTTTTCGGCCGTGAACCGATCGTTGAAATGATTCACGCAGGCTTGGAGTGCAGTGTGATCGGGGATATCTATCCTGGGATGGATGTAATTTCGATGGGCGTCACTATCGAGAATCCACATTCTCCAACTGAACGAATGTACATACCTTCCATCGACAAAGTCTGGCGTTTACTACTCGAGATTCTCGCTGATTATAAATCTTGATATTTTAGGGGAATCCTTATGGGCTTTTTTGACCGATTAAAGGCATTCGTCTCAGGCGCTTCAGCGAACAATGATCAAATGATTGTGACCATTCGCTGTAAACGCTGTGGAGAGTTAATCCAAACCAGGGTCAATCTCAACAACGATCTCTCTTCTGAGGAAGGCGAGGATTCAAATGGATTCGTTTGCCGTAAGGGGATGATGGGAACCGGTGCCAACCACTGCTACGAAAAGTTTGAATTAACCCTGCGTTTTGATGAGCGAAAAAAGTATCTTTCCGCCGAAATTCTCGGTAAGGGCGAGCTAATCTCGGTTAACTAACTTCCGCGATCAACAAATCGGTGGCGGTGGGGAGCTCGATTAAAGAAGTTTTCACCGCCTGATCGATTGCCAATAATCGCTTGTAGATTTGCCTGAGATCTTCCAGTTCAAATTTTTTAGCCTGTTCCTGGACTTTGGAGCGAACCCATTCGTACCGTAGATCCTGAAAAACCGCCAACTCGGAAAGCGGCACACCATTCACGTTGGCGTCTTTTACAGCCAGAATCATCCTGAACTGACGAATGATCATCTGGAAGACCTCCTCAGGTTCTCGCTCCAATAAAAGTTTCTGGTAAGTTCTTGAAGCCTGTCTTTTTTCTTTCAAGCCAATCGCCCTGGTTAATTCAAATATGTCCGCAGAAAAGACTCTGATTCCCGCGCTATCCAGGTCAGCTTCCGTGATATTCCCTTCAAAATTGATGTATGCTGCCAGCTTGGATAATTCGCCCGAAATGACCCGCGGATCAAAAACCTCAATCCGATCGAGCAAGGCGAAAGCGGTTTTGGTGTTGATCTCAACTCCCAATTTTTTAGCTTCTTTTTCAACCCACCGCGCCTGATCTGCCGGCTTTTTTGGCAGCATGATTTCTTTGAAAGTTAAATTCTCTTTTAACCCAGGTGAATTTGAAATTGATTTAACAAAATTGCTTTTAAATCCTGGCGACCTTTTATCCTTCAGGTCGGTTTCAGAGTCGCTTAATACCACGATGGTCGCGGGTGAAGTCTTTTCCAGAAGATGGATGAATTCATTCTGTCCTGTTTCATTCGACAGATTGTATCCACCATTCCCGGATGTAAAGATCTGCTCAAGGGCAACATAACGGAATTGAGATAAAAATGGGATTGCCTGCAGATTTGATTGCGCTTCGACCTTGGTTGTCGCGGCTATTTTTCCCCTAAAAATATTCATATTCAGGATCGACGGTTCGGTATCTTTTTCAGTCAAGGCATTTTTTACCCAACGCGAAATTTGGAGTTCATCATCGCCAACAAGGAGGTAAATGTGTTTCGGTGCCATTTAAAAAGATGTTTTGATCCTGCAAATATTTTCTGTAATCTGATCGACCTCTGTAATTCGCAAGCCGGATAAGTCAGGATCAGTTGTAATATTTTTTTGGGCAATCGGTCCTAATTTTCCGCCAATGAAGAAACCCGCCAGAATGGAGACGAACAGGACTGAAAATCTCCCCCGGCGTTGCTTGTCAGAGGTTGTTCCGCTCATTGAAATGAGGGCAAAGATGCTGGGAACCAAGCCGGCTATGGCGAGATTGGTTCCACAACCAGGATGAATCGCCAATGCGCTTTCACCTTTCTGCAGTCTGCTCAGGGCTTCGAGCGCGCTTTCAAGCACTTGTTCAGTATTAATCTTACCGATCAAAATGAAGCCCGTGGGATTGGAATGCCCGGCTAATTTAATGCCTGGATTTTTTTTGCTGAGAACGTGGATTGTGGCGTGTTCCAAGGCGTGGTTCTTTCGAGTCAGGATGAGAGGAGCGGCTATTTTTGTTTTTAACATAATATTATTGTAACATCTGCTTAGTTTTTTCAACATTATGCGATAATTTGCCCAATGAAAAATGGAGTGAGGATGCGAAAAATTGTTATTCTGCTTGTTTTTGGATTCATGTTTTGGTTAACTTCCTGCGGTGCGTCCCAACAGGCTTTTTTTGGGGTGGATGTAGACATGGGCGGTTTGCCAGAGGATATCTGTTATATCAATGGTGTCCCTCAGGTTTTGGGCGCCTCCACCGAATCAGATGGAGACATTAAACTCTTTTATTTACGCAATGATGGAGGTTATGTCCTCCAGCAATATTCATTCCCTGGAATTCGCAAGGCGGGAAGTATTTATTGGTCAGGAGGTGTTTGCTACTAATCTTTCTTTAACTCTTCTAATCTCAGCTTTTCATAATGCTCAACCAGAGCAAGCAAGATCTGATCCATGAATTGATTGACCAGATCGATCATCTTGATCATTCCGTCATCCATCATCATATTCGCGCTATGGCTGGCGGAAAGGATTGAATCGAGAATACTATTGCTGAAGAAAAGGAAAGCTCGCACCGCTTCCTGCCCGCTTAAACCATATCGAACCGCCCTGGTAGCGTAATCGTAGCCGATCGCTTTTACATCCTCCTCAAAATTTACTCCCCCGTTTGAGAGAACGTTCATCAAAGAATACGCTAAAATCCGGCCGCTTTCCCGATAATGCTGGCGGCCGCTCTGATCGATTTTTTTACTCCATGGTTCCTGTTCCAACTTCCCATCAGCGATGTTGGTTCTGATCTTTCGAATCGCGAGCTGAAAAATCTCACTTGGTTTGAGATTTTCATTGATCGAAGAAGTAATTCGCCAATTTTCGATTTCCGATTTAAGATAACGGCGATGTCCTCCCGATGTCTTATGGACCGGAATTTTGCCATGGTCTGACCAGACTCGAATCGTGGAGGGGTGAACACCGATCATCTCAGCCACTCCCGAAAGGTTCAGCCATTCATCTTTTGGTTCTTTCTTCTTCGAATTTTGCATCGTTTCGTCTGACTTGAACTCAATCTTTCCAACTTAAGATAAACTGATATTGATGAAAAATCAACCCTTACATCCCGCTTTCATCGTAGCAATTATCACCTTTGAAACTCTCCTCCTCGCGGGAATCCTGATCGCCTTCGTCAATCAATACTATCCTGCAATTGGCATGGATTACAAGTATTTTGTACCACGCCTGATTGATTCATTCCTTCACTATCAAGTAAACGGATTTTCGATCCAATGGTATACACCTAGTTTTGGAGGAGGCTTACCTTCATTTCCAAACCCGCAGCAGATCCAATTCTCGCTCCCTCAGTTTTTTACCCAGTTTTTTGATCCTTACCTTGCCATTCTTCTCTCCATTTTTACCTTTGTGTTGATTGGAATTGCTTCCTCCTATTATCTCTTCTCAAATTTGCTCGGCTTTAACCCTTACGCCGGCTTGCTTAGCGGAATCCTATTTCTGGCGAACGGTTTTTACTTCCAACACCTCGGAGTTGGACATCTTACATTTATCACCTTACCGCTGCTCCCACTTTTATTGATTGGCGTTCTTAGAAATCGTCAACCGCTCCTCAACGGCGCCTTGATCGGGCTCATTTTTACCTCAATGCTCCATCATGGAAGTTTTTATCTCATCGTGTACTTTTTTCTTTCCGCGGCGATTTCAATTCCACTGCTTTACCTGTTGAGATCAAAAGTATTTAATGGTTTTTCCATTGTAAAAAATTTACTCATTGGCGCGTTGTTCACCATCGCTCTAAGCGCCTCCAAATTAACTGCGGTCATTCACTATCTGCGATTTTTTCCACGTCATATCGCAGACCAATACCAAACAACCATCTCTCAAGCTCTGATCAGTATTCCATACCAATTATTTGGTTCAATGATCCTTCGCCCTCTCGGCCTGGTAAAAAGCACACCGCCCAAGAATATCTGGGATACTTTAATGACACTTACCGGCAGCGAACTCGCTTTTTGGGAATTGGATATTTCGATGACCCCCTTGATTTGGATCATCATCCTGATCGGCGCTGGATTGTTCACGGCTCGCTTCCTTCGCGGACAGTTCCATCTCTCACGAAACCGTTTGGTCGCTTTGGCTTTTTTCCTGATCATGTTTGAAATTACCATCGAGTTCATCATTTCAAAAGGTATTTTCTATCCCTGGCTTTCCCAATTGCCGATCCTTAACTCCCTGCATGTTAATCCCCGATACACGGTTTCTTTGGTGTTTCCGTTGGTGATTTTAGCGGTCGTAACCATCCACCATCTCTTATCGGATTACCTCAAAAAAACCTATCTTGCGGGTGCTTTCTTCGTTGCCGCTCTCGGTTTTGCGCTCCTTCCGTTGTACTTTTATTTCGATATGCCCATGGATAAACTCGGCCGGCGCCAATTCAATGTTGAGGGGTCTCAGGAGGTTTATCGACTCGCTCAGGCAGGTGAGACCTTTCCTGTTCAAAATGTCGTCGCGGATCTTAATGACGCCAGAGTCTTCGATCAATTCGCCAGTAACCTTAACCCCTATGAAGTCTTATTTGGGTATGGACTTGGGCAGCTCAAGCATCAGCTCGTCGAAGGTTCTCCTTATTTGGAAAGCTCCGGTAGGTTTAATTTTACCGATCCAACCACGCTTGTTTTTCCCCAGACCTCCACTTCCCAACCCTTCGATCGGATCCCGGTCACAGAAATATCCAAGTTGGATAATTTCCTTTCCCGATACCAACCGAATTGGAAGATACCGGCGATTCAACAGACGACAAATTGGGTTTCCAGCATTGCGCTCATCTTAACAGCCATTGTTTTGGTATTCTATCTGATCAAAAACACCTTTAAGGAGAAGTTCGTATGACTTTACAAATTATTGTTGGCGCACAATGGGGAGACGAAGGCAAAGGAAGGATCGTGGATTGGTTTGCGGCCAGCTCGGATTACGTAGCCAGGTATAACGGGGGGGATAACGCCGGTCATTCAGTGACTGTTGGAAAAAATTTATTCAAACTCCACCTTATTCCTTCCGGAATCATCCAAAAGAACGCGATTGCCATTCTTGGTAATGGCATGGTTATCAACCCCGCTTCCTTATTAGAGGAGATGGAGATGCTTCGCGCGCATGGGATTATCGTCAACCCAAGTCGATTGCGCATATCCTATGGAGCGCATGTGATCCTTCCATCTCACCAGGCTCTCGATAAAGCCTTGGACACCGCTCGCGGCAAGGACAACATCGGAACCACTGGCAAGGGGATCGGTCCGGCATACACGGACAAAGCGGTCAGGCGTGGGATTCGCATGATTGATTTGCTATCCCCAGATCTGCCCACCAAATTGGGCAGCCTTACGAATCAGATCAACGATCAACTCATTCAGCTTCATGCCGAACCGCTTGATCCTGAGAAGGTCATTTCAAAATTTTTGGAATATCAAGCCATCTTAAGCCCATACATCGCGGATACATCGCTTGAGCTCTCAAAAGCGTTTAATGATGGAAAATCCATCCTGGCGGAAGGCGCCCAGGGCACCCTGCTTGATATCGATCACGGAACTTACCCCTTTGTCACTTCCTCGAATGTTACCGCGACTGGTGTTTTTCCAGGTTTGGGACTTGGCCTTAATGCCGCTCAGAACGCGATCGTCACCGGCGTTTGCAAATCCTTCCAAACCCGCGTTGGTTCAGGACCATTTCCCACCGAAGTTTTTGGGGCGGAAGCTGAACGTTTGCGTGGCACCGGCGCCAACCCGTGGGACGAATTTGGAACAACAACCGGACGAGCCAGGAGAGTTGGCTGGCTGGACGGTGTATTGTTAAATTACTCAGCCAGAATCAACGGACTTACCGAGCTCATCATCACCAAGATGGACATCCTTACCGGTTTGGAAAAGATCAATTATTGCTTGGCTTACAAAAAAGGAGCCACTCAATTCACAGACTTGGTTAATGGCCCATCGGATTTGAATGGTTACGAACCGATCTATGATCAATTGGTTGGCTGGGATCAGGATCTCGGCTCAATCCGAAAATGGGCTGAGTTACCTAAAGCCGCTCAGGATTATGTCCGAGCGATCTCAGACCATACCCGCCTTCCGGTCAAAATGGTCTGTGTAGGACCTGAGCGGGATCAGGTCGTCTTGGTAAATTAATGTAAAAGGTGGGGGATTTCCCCCGCCTTAGCTTATTCGTTTGTCCGTGTACTTTCCCGGCTCTGGTAGCGATTCCTGATCTCCGGCAAAAAATACTCCTCAAAAAATCTCATCTCATCATATTCGGCTTTCCAACCCCAATCTTCGCTCGCCTGAACATCATTCACATCTTCGGGCCAGGAGTCTACAATCCCCTGCCTCCCTGCCACCGGATCGAAGGTGACCTGAGCGTTCGGAAAAGAAGAAATCGCCCAACGTTTGAAATCTCCCGCCGACAGGCTAAAACCGCGCACATTGTACACTGTTTGGGTTAATTTTTCCTGCGGAGCGTCTGTCAGTTCCAAAATCGATCGAATTGCGTCCGGCATCGCCATGAATGGAATGATCGTATCTTCTCTTACAAAACAGGAATAGGGTTTTCCCTGAGCAGCGTTATGCAACATTTCTGGTCCATAGTCGCTGGTTCCACCACTGGGTACCGTAAAAGCGCTTACCAAACCGGGAAACCGTATCGATCGAAAATCAACCATCTTGGGTGGTTCAGGATCGAGGTGATGTTGCCCATAAAAGTGACTGTAATATAATCCCAGCTTCTCACAGTACAATTTGTTACACCCATACATGGTGTGCGGGAAGTTAAATTCATCCTCCTTCACTGCTCCAGCTTTTGTTTTTTCCGTGGGGTCGGAAAAACCGTACACAGCGATTGAACTGGGAAAAATGAACTTGATTGGTTTGTTATACTTCTTGGAGCGGTAACCAGCCATCATCAATAACTGCATCGTGCCTTCTACATTGATCCGATGCGCCATCTCTGTTGCGACTTCTGCTTTGGAGGATAGGGAGGCGGCTAAATGAAAGATGATATCGAGGTCGTAATCGTAAAATTGCTTGATTAAATAAACGAGGTCCCCTTGAATATGTTCAACGGTCATCCCCGCGATGTAAGCGGGCATGGGGAGCAGGTCGGTGGTGTAGATCTTGTAGCCGCCTTTTTCCCATAAGCTTTTTACAAGAGCCTGACCAATTTCACCGCATGCCCCGGTGACCAATACAGACTTTTCGTCCATTATTTCTCCTTCACTATTGATAGAATAATTAAAAGGATTTTTGTGCAAGATTATTGTATAGCAATGTTACGGTTTATAAAATCACAAAAATTAGGTGACCTTTTTACCATTCCCATTTTAAAGGTTATGGCTGTTTTTGGTTTTGCGCTTATCTCATCCGCTTGTCTTCCATCTCCAACCGCTGAACTTCCGCCCATTTTACCAACAATAACCCAATCCTCAACCGATCTTCCGACCCAGCCTGTTGACTGGTTTCCCGCGACCAGCACACCAACCTCCTTTCCCCATGCCACACCTACCGCCGCCCCGATAGCTCAGAGTAACCTGGGCGCGCTTATAAGCGATCAGGAGCTCAACGAAGCCAAAAATTGGAGTGGTATCGACCTCGGATCTGATTCTCCAAATAAAGTGATCTGGGATGAAAATGCTCTTTATTTCGCGGTAAACAAACCTCCGATTAGTTTGTATTCGTTAAACCAAAATCTGTTTGTAAGCGAATTTTACGCCGAAGTTATTTTCTCGGTCAACCGATGTTCCCCCAACGACACCTATGGTTTGAGCTTTTTGGCCGCCAATGAAAAATTTGCCAATCGGCTCGTCCTACGCTGCGATGGTTATGTACGCGTCACTCAAGTCCGGGATCAACTTACCATCCCGCTCCAGGATTGGGAACTATCCGGAATGGCGCCACCCGGAGCTCCGGGGTTAGTCAAAGCGGCTGTCTGGTCTTATAAGGGAGAAATGCGTTTCTTTTTGAACGATCAGATTCAATTCAGTGTTTCAGACAGGTATTACCAATCCGGGGGTATTGGTTTTTTTGTTGAAGCCAAGGACCCCGCTGGAATGAACATTAAGATTCAGGACCTTAAAGTCTATGAATTGATGACGCCGCTTCCTACCATTCAAGCCACTCCCTGAGCGTGCATGAAAGACCCTCAACCAATCACAATTGCCATCGAACCTGAAGCGATTCAAAAAATCCATCGGGCATATCGATATTCGCTCTGTTCTGAAAAGTGGGATTTGAATCAGCGTGACCAGGAACAACACAATGCCCGACTGGCTCAAATGTTTTCCCGATTATTACTCCAAAAGTATTTAATCAGAGAGAAAATTCCTTTCACAATCCGACAAACGAATGATCCAAAACTTTCTATCCAAAATACATTACTGATTGGAGGAAGACCGGTAGATTTTTTCCTTGATTTCGCACGTGGAGAGCCAAAAGCAGGTCAACTTCCGAAGCCTTTCTTAACCAAGAACCAGGTGGAATGCCTTAAGGAGCGGGACGACATCAACATTTTCGGGACATTTTTTCGAAAAATCGAGGTTAATCCAAACGAAACCCTCGGATTTTATTATTTTTTTCCTCCCATCCTGGCTCAAAGTGCCAAGTCAAATTCTCCGGTTTGCCTAATTTCATCATCTCAAAAACTTTCAGCGTGGTCGTTTACATCTGATGGGGCTGGTCGGGTAAGCTCAATCGAGTTACTACTTATCCCTGGCAGATTAACACCAGTCTCATTGAATGGCGGGGAAATTCGATTTCTCTACCTTCATGAAAAACCTGCGTCAGAAATATCAGTTTCTTACCCCGGCCGCGCCTATCTCAACATCCAACCCGCAGATTGGACCCCGATTGGGTTCGATCCGAGCTATTTAATTCTCACGGGGTATCGTTCTTCCCTTGATCTTCGAATTAGCGCTCATCACAAATTATCCATTGACACCCAATCCAGAATACGGTATTTTAAGACCCAAAAACTCGACATTAGTCCTTCTTCCCTTCGATCATTAACAGGGCTGTTTGACTACGCAAAATTACTCGATAAAGGAGAGTAAAATGTTCATTTTACTTACCATCCACTCAATTCTGCGCTGGGTGATCGTGATCTTCAGCGTTCTGGCGATCTATTTTCTTGCAAGGGAACTTTCAAGCAGCGAGCCGGTTACAAAGAAAACTCGAATCACGTACATTTCGTTTGCTCATCTGATGACGATGCAGGTCTTTCTTGGACTTGCTTTTCTTTACCAATGGTACGAAATGTTTGGAAGTTTCACCCGCCAACAATGGGAACATACCGGGATCATGTTGTTGGCGGCACTTGTGGCTAACATCCCTCAGCTGAAAAAGAACCTTTCGCCAGCAGCGTATAAAAAGACCGCTTTGTATTCAAGCATCACGGCCCTGGTATTGGTTGTTGCCGGTGTAGCGTCGCTCGGCTTTATCCGTTGGCTCCACGTCCACGGAATATTTTAGTCTCGTAGGAATGGAATCAGATCCGCGGTGGAAGGCAGAATAAGATCAGCCCCGGCGCGGATCAATTCATCTTCCGTCCCAAAACCACACAGTACTCCCACAGTTTTTGCCCCGGCAGATTTACCCGCGATAATATCCACCACAGTATCGCCCACCATTACGCATTCATCCGGCAAGACTCCAATTTTCTGAGCGGCAAATAAAATTGGGTCTGGCGCTGGTTTGGTTCGGGGTGTTGAGAGGGCATGAACTATCAAACTGAAATATTCCCGTAATCTGGTCTGCTCAACAAAAGCTTCAAGAACCTCTTCACCGCGAACGCTCACCAACCCGATTTTCCGTTTTTGGGAGGCAACGCTTAACATTTCTTCTACCCCGCGAATCAATCTGAAATGACGCGTTGTTGAGACCTGGCGAATACCCAGCTTCTTTTTCCATAGGTCCCATAGCCCATCCAAACCGATCTGATCGGGAATCCTCATGATCGCGTTTCCGGGAGTTTCCAGAGTCATGATCAGTTCACGGGCAAAATGCTTCCGATCCCAATCCTTAAATAACTTATTGACAAAGCTTAAGGATTGAGACACTTTTTCAATGTATTGGTCATCGGTATCGTTCAGTGTACCGTCCAGATCAAAAATTACAAGTTTAATTTTTTCCCATTCAATGGTCATGTACACATTATATGTTGTGCTACACGAAAGACCCGAATTTGGGGTTGTTTTCCAAAAACTATTTATACTCTTACCCATCCATGAATTGAGGTAAAAATGAAAAAGATCTCTCAAAGCGTATTAATTGAAGATGATTATCCGGGTTGCACCATTGGGGCAATTGTTTTACCTTATGGCACAATCCAAATTGACGCGCCTCCCTCCCCAGAGGATGTGCGCATGTATCGGGCGTCTTTGATGGGTCTGAAAACTGGGGCTGAACGGATTTTGATCAACCTGGACAGTCATCTCGATCGGGTCCTTGGAGCCAAGTTAATGGACTGCCCTATCATCATGCACGAGAAAACCGCGGAGCTGATCAAAGCCCGACCAGGGAATGTAAAATTACAAGGCGAAGATACCGGCTCTGACTGGGAATCGGTGAACGGAATCGGTAATGTACGCTGGGCGCCCCCTGAGATCACCTTCACCCATGATATGACCATCCATTGGAGTGATACACCTGTTCGGGTTACTCATCACCCTGGTTGCAACCCAGGCGCCACCTGGGTAGAAGTGCCTTCGGAAAAAGTTCTCTTTATTGGCGATACGGTCGTAAAAAACCAGCCAGCCTTCTACGGAAACGCCAACCTGCATGAATGGATTGAATCAGTAGAATATCTGGCTGACCATTTCCCTGGATATCACATCCTCAGCGGCCGGGGTGGTGAGATCAAACCGGATGACATTCGCAAACAAGCTGAAACACTGCGCATGGCCCTTAAGCTCCTCGAGCCGGTTATTGGGGAAGATCTTACATTAGAAAAGATCGATGTCCTCGCGGACAGGATTTTTGCCCTTGAGAATTACCCAAACAAATATCATGCCAAATACCTGCAACGCGTCCGTTACGGGGTTAAGCAATATATGAATGCCGCTGGATAAGGGAGGCGGCTGAGATGAACTTTGAACCAGTTTATGAATTAACCCGCGGAAATATCGTTGAATCCGTCCATTACGGGGCGGCGGCGGTGGTCGATAGTTTTGGTAACCTGCTTTATTCTAAAGGTGATCCCGGGTTGGTAACATTTCTCCGTTCGAGTGCCAAACCTTTTCAGGCGCTGCCTTTTATCCGGCAGAAGGGACATTTGAAATTCCAGCTTACCCCTGCGGAAATCGCGCTCATGTGTTCCAGCCATTCTGGCACGCCTGAGCACACTACCTTGCTTGGCAAGTTTCAGGACAAAGTTGGTGTAACCGTTGCGGATCTTAAATGCGGGGTGCATTATCCACTGCATGGTCCAAGCGCTGATCAGCTTAAGATCGCCGGTATTCAACCGAATCCTTATCATCACAATTGTTCCGGGAAACACACTGGGATGCTGGCGTACGCTCGCCTGGAAGGCTACCCGCTTGACAGTTACCTCGAGTTAAACCACCCTGTCCAACAGAGTATCCTTAAAACCTTTGCTGAGATGTGTAATTTTGATAGAAACGAGATTGAACTCGGCGTGGATGGTTGTTCAGCGCCAAATTTCGCGGTGCCGCTGTATAATGCCGCTCTCGCCTTTGCCCGTTTGTGCGATCCCAAAGATCTCGATCCTGAAACAGCGGAAGCTTGTGAGACCATAACCACCTCCATGATTGATAATCCGTTCATGGTTGCCGGTCCTGATCGTTTTGATACAGTGCTCATGCAATTTGGTGCAGGAAAAATCGTCGCCAAGGGAGGCGCGGAAGGTTTTATGAGCGTAGGAATCAAACCCAATGCGCTTTTTGAAAAATCACCAGGTATCGGAATCGCGATCAAGATCAGCGATGGTGACGCAGGTGGCAGGGCTCGTTCCGCGTTTACTTTACAGATCCTTGAATCTATCGGGGCGTTAACCTCAGAAATGTCCAATCAGTTGGCAAGTTTTGGCCCGAACTTAAAAATTTCCAACTACCAAAATATTGAAGTGGGGGAAGGTCGCCCAGCTTCCACGGTACAAGTCAAATGGAACTAACTCTCAAGGAACGCGCCGGACAGATATTTACTGCCCTGATTAAAGCTTACGGAGAGCCGATCTGGAGAAACCCTCTTCCGGCTATTGACGAGCTTGTCTCAACGATCCTATCCCAGAATACCAATGATATAAACCGGGATAAAGCCTTCAACGCTTTGCGCCAAAAATATCCCGATTGGATGGATGTTATCAGCGCCCCGACTCTGGAGGTGATGGAGTTGATCAGGGTCGCCGGGCTCGCCAATCAAAAAGCGCCCCGCATTCAGCAAGTGTTAAGTCAGATTGTCGAGGAGCGCGGCAATTTGGATCTGAATTTTTTGGCGGATATGAAGCCAGCCGATGCCAAAGCCTGGTTGACCCGTTTTCATGGTGTTGGGCCAAAAACTGCCGCCATCGTGCTCTGCTTCGCCCTCGGTCTTCCCGCCTTCCCGGTAGATACGCATATTTACAGAGTCAGCGGACGGCTTGGTTTAAGACCCGCCTACATGTCAGTTGAAGACGCTCATGATCATCTCGAATCAATATTTGAGCCCGAAATGTATTATGCCGGACACTTGAATCTCATCCGGCTGGGCAGGGAAATTTGCCAAGCCCGCAAGCCATTCTGCCAGAAATGCCCATTGAATAACTTATGTGACATGGGAAAACAGAATTTGCAAATCAACCTCTGAGAAATAAAAAAACAACCGAATTCTCGGTTGTTTTTATGAGCTCGGAGGGGATCGAACCCTCAACAAATGGCTTAAAAGGCCACTGCTCTGCCATTGAGCTACGAGCCCGCCTTGCGAAGCACAATTTTACCACTATCAAGCTTATGAGTCAATTAATTGGCTCAGCGCCTTGGCTCATTTACCCTTTTCTATTTGGTATAATTTCAGTCCGAATTAGGAGATAGATCATCATGAATTATCATATCTGGACCGAAGGCTGCCAAATGAATGTCGCTGATTCCCAAAGAGTGGGCTCAGCCCTGGAACATTTGGGATACGAACAAACCAACATCGCCGAAGACGCCGATGTGATCGTGATGAATACATGCGTGGTTCGTCAATCAGCGGAGGACAAAGCTATCGGCAGGTTATCCTCCTTTAAACCTCTTAAATTGAAAAATCCGAATCTGGTGATCAACCTGATGGGTTGTCTGGTTGGAGTAAAAGGCTACGAAAAACTCAAAAAAGCCTTTCCTTACGTGGATGTTTTCTCTCCCCCTTCCGACCCTGGTCCACTCATTTCGTTTCTTACCCAGGGACAAATCCGCTCTTTTGAAGACGCTGAGACCACCCGACGTTTTCTCACCATGGATGAGGAACTGATCTTGCCGGTCGAAGAACGCGGCAATCTGGTATCGGCGTTTATCCCGATCGTTTATGGTTGTTCACATGCCTGCACCTATTGCATCATTCCCTACAAGAGAGGGATCGAACGCTCGAGACCGGTAGGCGACATCATTGCGGAAGCTCGATCATTGGCGGCCCAAGGGGTGGTCGAAATCACCCTGCTTGGCCAGATCGTAGATCGTTACGGGAAAGATGTTCCGGATGGACCGAATCTCGCCCAGCTCTTGAAACACTTGAACGAGGTAGAAGGGATCGAACGGATTCGCTTCCTTACCAGCCATCCAAATTATTTCGATGGTGGATTAATTGAGGCTATCGCCAGTTTGCCAAAGGTAATGCCCCATATTGAATTACCGATTCAAGCCGGTGATGATACTGTCTTAGCCAATATGCGGCGCGGTTATACTCAAAAAGATTATCGGGAAATTGTCGCAAAAATTCGCGCGAGAATTCCGGAGTGTTCCATCGCTACCGATATCATTGTTGGTTTTCCCGGCGAAACAGACGAACAGTTCATGGAAACCTACAAGGTTTTAGCTGACCTTAAGTTGGATGTGGCTCACCTCGCCCGTTATTCCCCCAGGGAAGGAACCGTTTCGTCCCGCAGAATGGTGGATGATGTAAGTGATGAAGAGAAAAGAACCCGTTTCCGAAAATTGGAAGAACTGCAAGAATCTATCGTCGCCGAAATCAACAGCCGATTACTGGGCGAAAAAGTAGATGTTCTCTTCGAGGAGGTAGTAAAAGGTCGTTGGCGTGGACGCACTCCAACCAATAAATTAGTCTTTGTCGAATCTGAAGAGGACTTGCGCGGGAAAATCCTGCCTGTCACCATCACCTGGACGGGACCATGGAGCATGCAGGGCAAACTTCCCCTTACCCAACCCGTAGTGACCTTGGCTTAATCGCTCAGAAAATCTCGCAGCAGTTTGCTCTTGTTTGGATTGCGCAGTTTTCGCAAAGCCTTTGCCTCAATTTGGCGAATTCTTTCCCGGGTAACACTAAAATAACGGCTCACTTCCTCCAAGGTATGGTCTTTCCCATCGATCAACCCAAAGCGAAGTTCGAGTACTTGCCGTTCACGTTCACTGAGTGCCGTTAATACATGCTGAACTTGTTCCCTCAGCATTTCCCTTGCCGCCGCGTCCATAGGTTCGGAAGCTTCCTCATCCTGAATAAAATCCCCAAGTTGAGAAGAATCTTCATCTCCAACCGGACCTTCCAGAGAGACTGGCTCTTCCGCCGCCCGCAAAATTTTATAAATCTTTTCTGTCGCCTGGTCCCAGCGCTTTTTCAAGTCCGGGTCCAAGTCTTCGCCATTTTTCACTGTGTGTTTGATTTCTTCAACATCCGCTTCAGTGAGAAATCCAACTTCCAAAGCGAGCTCCTGATTGTTCGGTTCACGGCCATATTGTTGCATTAATTGACGTTGGATCTTTAAAATTCTGGTGATCGATTCAAATAAATGGACTGGAATTCGGATCGTGCGCGCCTGTTCAGCAATTGATCGATTGATTGATTGACGGATCCACCAGGTAGCGTAAGTACTGAACTTAAAACCGCGGCGCGGATCGAACTTATGTACCGCTCGCAATAATCCAAGATTGCCCTCCTGGATCAGGTCCAGAAAATTGATACCTCTGCCCAAATATCGTTTGGCGACACTCACAACCAAACGAAGGTTAGCCCTGATGATCGACTCTTTGGCGTTTTCAGCCAGTGATTCAATCCGCTCCACATGCTCTTTAAATTCGCCCTCATCGGTCTCGATGGAAAAAAGTTTGGAAAAGTCAGGTTTGGCGAAGGGGTCTTTCTCAACCATTAAGCGTAATTCAGCGGCGTGCTGAGGAGGTAGCAGGAAAAGGCAAACAAAATAATTGTACAAGTTGGCTGCTACTGTATTCCACAAATCGTTCTTGCCCCAGAGTCCGTTATCTAAAAATGCCCGAAGGTAGGAAGGCGATTCCACTTTCCAGCCATCCCGCAACAAACGAGATGAGGCGAGGAGTAGCGAATAGTCTGGATATTTTGGCGGATAGATATGATCAAATCCGGCGTATTTTTTAGCGTTGTTCTCTACTTCCTTCCTCCAGACTTCGATCAAACCGTTGGAAAGATTCCAATTATTCTCTAATTCAAGCACCAGTAACGTAACAATATCCTGATTTCTGCCTTCAAGTTCCTTATTGGCTCGTAAACTTATGGCATGAAAAAGTCGATGACCTTCAATCAAGGTAGAAATTCGAAATTCACCGTCCCCATCCAGGAGCTTTACTTGCCCAATTTCCTTCAAATACAACTTCACAGGATCTTCGGTCAGTTCATCCGTCAATGAGACCTTCACCCTGGGAGGTAATATTACATTGGCAATTTCCGCCATATCATCCGGGGCAAGGTCAAGTTCATCCAATTCTCCTGGAGTGTCTTCAACCTCGCTTTCGACTGAGGGCGGTTCAGCAAAGGGCATTTCTGGTTGTCTCTGTTTCTTCATCTTCACGATCTTCTGATTTCGATTAGGCTCTTTCTTGCCCTGTCCAAACTGAGCAACTCGGCGCTGATCTCCTTCAAACGTTCTCCGAGTAAAGACAGGTCATTCTCCGATTCCGGGTCATCCATTTGCGAAGAGATCATGTTCATATTTTCCCGCAGGCGTAATTGCCGGATTTGGATGATCACGCGCACGATCTCACTTATTAATCGGTCAGCCGTTCCTTCAACCGGCTTGAACATCATCACCTCTTCAAACGCATCTCGCGTCGTTTCATCCAACTTAGATAACACATAATGTGCCTGATCAGATTCATCTTGTTCAAAGGAACTTTTCAGCAGCCGAAGCAATATCTGGACCTGGGTGTCCATAAAGTCATCCGGGCTTATCCCGTTCAAATTTGCCTGCTGGAGCGTCCGGTCTACTTTCGGCAACAGTTCTGGATTTCGGAGCAGGATATTAAGGCACAAAAACTCGAATTGCTTGTTAGTAGTATTAACTATAAGCGCATTTTCCTGATCCTGCCGATTTTTCCGCGGATTTGTTTCCCGCCAGGAACGCCGTCTTGCGGTTGTTGTGCTTCGGACACCCATCATGGTATGTTCTTCAATGCGCAATCTTCGGGCTACCATCTGGCGGTAACCATCCCTTTCAATGGCATCTTGAACGTCCTCAATCAGCGGAAGAATCTCAGCGACGATCGCGCTCTTTTCTTTTGGGTCATTCAAATTCTTACCCTGGATCAGGCTTTCAAATACATACTCAACGATCGGTTTGGCGTTTGCAACCAGAGTTTTCCACAATTCAGGATCCTGTTCCACGACCTCATCAGGATCCAATCCGTCCGGCATACTGGCAACTCGGATATCAGCATTTAACCGCGATTCATGCTTCAGCAAACCACGCGGATCAAAAACATTGGTTTCTTCTTCACTCATCGCTTCTCTGGCAGATTCCAGTCCTCTAAAAACTGCCTTCTGACCAGCGGTATCAGGGTCGAGCGCGAGTACCACCCGCTTGGTGTACTTTTTTACCTGACGCATCTGGCTTTCGGTGATCGCCGTGCCCATCGGTGAGACAACATTGGTAAAACCAGCTTGATGGAGGGCAATTACATCCAGATAACCCTCTACAATGACCGCCTGATCCTGTCCGCGGATGGAACGTTTTGCCTGATCCATTCCGAAAAGAAGGCTGCTCTTGTCAAATACGGGTGTTTGAGGTGAATTCATAAACTTGGGAAGGTCGTTTGGGTCTAAAACTCTGGCTCCAAACCCCGTCATCTTGCCATTCTCATCCAGGATTGGGATCATCACCCGATTACGAAATTTATCGTAATATCCTCCGCTCTCCCGCTCATTCACCAAACCAACCGTGAATAGATCTTCTGCAGAGACATTCTTTTCCTCAAAAAATCGCAATAAAGTTGACCAGTCGTTGGGTGCGTAACCCATTCCAAATCGTTCTATCGTCTCTCGGGATAGATTTCTCTTCTCCATCAAATACATCAGCGCCGGCTTGCCGGAATCGGTTTGGGTTAATTGGTGTCGAAAGAACAAAGACGCCTCATCAAGAATTCCGCGCAGATGGCTGAATTCCTCCTTTGAATGTACGTCCCTTTCGGAAAACTGGCTTAACTTTACACCGGTTCGGTCTGCAAGTTGTTTTACCGCTTCCTTGAAATCAACGTTTTCCTTCTTCATAAAGAATTTGAAAATATCCCCGCCCTCATTACATTCCCCAAAACAACGCCAGGTGCCGGTTTCTGGCCATACGACAAACGCGGGGGTGCGGGTATTGGAATGAAACGGGCAGAATCCAGTCAGGGTCCTCCCGCTCCGGCGTAACTTTACCCCAGAGGATTCCACGAGCTCAACAATGCTCAAACGCGCCTTAATTTCATCGACAGCAGTCATAGAATCATTATAAAATCAAAGCTTTCCGTGGATCAAACAACGCCCTCATGAAAAGGGCGTTGTTCGTTATTGAGTTCAAGTGGTTAAAAACCTTCCATCTTGGAAAGATCGCAAAATGGTAACGCCAGATCAGCAATCTTTTTCAATAAGTTCAAACGGTTGGACCTAATCGCTCCATCATCGACCATTACCAGAACATGATCAAAAAAGTCTGTAATTCCAGGAGTTAAGGATCTCAGGTTCAAGAACAACCCGGTTACATCATTCATAGTTTTTGGGTTAATCAATTCTAACGCCTCGAATAATTTCTTTTCAGTCGGTTCTAAAAGTAATTCTTGCTTTATCTCATTTTTATCAAAATTTGCTGATCGAATGATCCTGACACAGCGGGCGTATGCGTCCAAAGTTGATTCCCAATCCATCTTTTCGGTTTCAGACGCCAATTGGCGAACATAAGCCAAGGATAGGGCAGGATCGGTGTATGCCTGCTCCAGAACCGCTTCCACCACGTCATATCGGTAGCCCATCTCAAGCAGAGCGGCTTTTAAACGTCCAGTAATGAATTCCAAGGTTGCCCGCTCATGTTCCAAATTAACTTCGAGCGGTTGATCCTGGGCGGATAAGTGAATCAAAGCCGCAAGGTCGAGGCGGTAACCCTTCTCCAATAAAGGCTGGACAATGCCGATCGCCGCCCGCCGTAAACCAAATGGATCTCTGGCACCGCTCGGAACCACACCTGCCCCAAACAGACCGACCAAAGAATCGATCCGATCCGCCAGCGCAAGAATGACCCCAATCTCGGAAGCGGGAACGGTTTGATATTGTTCCCCGATCGCGCCGCAAACATCCGCAACCTCTCCGGAGCGGGAGGCATATTCACGACCGATCAAACCCTGCAAGGAAGTCATCTCCGTTACCATCTGGGTGGTTAAATCCGCCTTGCTCAGGAAGGCAGCTCGCTCCACTAATTTAATTTTTCCAGCATTCAGGCCAAGGGTTTCGGCGATCTTTGGCGCCAGACGAACGATTCGGTCAGATTTTGCCAACATTGACCCAAGTCTGGTATGAAAAGTCAATTTCTCCAAACCATCCCGATAATATTCCAAGGGATGTTTCAGGTCTTCCCGAACAAAATAGTTTGCGTCCGCAAATCTGGCGCCTAGTACATGTTCATTCCCACGGGTAACGATATCAAGATGCTCCTCATCGCCATTGCGAATCGCGATAAAGTATGGCAAGAGCGCGCCGGCGTCGGTATCCGATTTCTCCACTGGAAAATAACGTTGATGCTTTTTCATGGTCGAAACCAGAACATCTCGGGGAAGGTTTAAAAATTCAGGATCAAATTGCCCCAAAATCGCGGCAGGTTTTTCCACCAGGTTGGTAACCTCATCCAGTAATGACTCATCGATGGTCACCCTGCCCTTAACCTCTCTTGCCGCGTTTTCCACTAATTGGCGGATTACATCCTTGCGCTGATCTTTTTCGAGCATAATGCCGTGATCCCTCAGCTGCTTTTCATAATCATCCGCCTCATTAACCCGAAGGATCGGCGATCCATACGGTCGTAAGCCGCGAGTAAAACCACCTGAAGCTACATTCGCGTAGTTAAATTCAATACCATTCGCGCCAAATAACGCCAAAATCCAGCGGATCGGTCGAGAAAACGCGATCCCGGAAGCATTCCATTTCATTGATCGTTCAAATTTAATCTCCGCGATCACTTTCGGAAGAGCCTCCGCTAATACCACCTCTGTACGTGATCCAGCCTTAAAGACACTGGCGACAACGTAATTTCCATTATCGATATTTTCGATGGAAAGTTCGCGCGCATCCACCCCATTCTTTTTCGCGAATCCAATCGCTGCGGGAGTTGGGTTGCCATCCTGATCAAACGCCTTATCTGCGGGTGGACCTTTTACAACCTCACGTTTATCAGCCTGGCGGGGTTGCACACCGGCCGCCAATACGCTGATCCGGCGAGGAGTGGCAAAAATTCGAAGATCTTGATATTGAAGCAGAGAAGACTCCAACAGCCTGGCAATTTTTTCTTTCATCTGAGCCGCGGCGATATCCACATCTTCCGCTGGCAATTCTTCCACCCCTAATTCGAACACAAAGGTCTGAGGGGTTGTATAGGCAATCGAATCTCGTCGCTCGATACCATTTTCCTTCTCACTTGAAACTGTCAACAGGACGCCTGAATCGCCTCGCACCTGGTCCATTTGTTGGGCCAGGTAAGCCTCAGCTACTTTTTTCGCCATCTCTCGCATTCGACGGAAATAAGCCTGCCGTTCTGTTACTCCTATCGCGCCGCGGGCATCCAAGATGTTAAAGGTGTGTGAACACTTGAGAACATAATCATGGGCTGGTAAAACCAACCCCGCATCCAGGCAGGCGAGACATTCCTGGGCGAACAATTCGTACATCTGCCGGGCGCGTTCAACCCCCGCGATTTCAAAATAATATTTGCTATGTTCAAATTCCTCCCGCCGACGGATGTCGCCGTACTTGAGTGAATTCGACCATGGTTCGTCCCAAATGGAAGGCGCGGCGTTCAAAGCGATCAGAATCCTGTCCAAGCCGTACGTAATCTCCACCGCTACCGGATCAAGCGGAATACCGCCCACTTGTTGAAAATAGGTAAATTGGGTGATTTCCTGACCATCCAGCCATACTTCCCATCCCAAACCCCAGGCTGAAATTGCTGGCTGTTCCCAGTTGTCTTCCACAAAGCGAATGTCATGCTCGCGTGGATTAATGCCAATGGCTTTAAGAGAATCAAGGTAAAGTTCTTGTGGATTGCCCGGATCAGGTTTTAAAATCACCTGAAATTGGTAATGCATTTGCAACCGATTTGGGTTTTCACCATAGCGCCCGTCATCAGGTCTTACCGATGGTTCTACATAGGCAACGTTCCAGGCATCTGGACCCAGCACCCGCAGAAAAGTAGCCGGGTTCATGGTTCCCGCGCCCACCTGGGTGTAATAAGGCTGCCAAATTACGCAACCTTTCTCAGCCCAGTATTCCTGCAGTTTTAAAATAATCGATTGAAAGGTATATTTTTCTACCATAAGGTTTCCATCTTTGTTGGTTTCAAAAATCGCAAGTTGGATTATACCTTTATTAAAGATCCAGAGTCGCTCCGGGAGCCAAGACGACCACTTTCGTTTCTGTTTTCTTTTCCACCTCATCAGCCCATTTAAATGGATCTTGGGCGATTACTGGCCAGGTATTGTAATGAATCGGAATCACAATTTTTGGTTTAAGCATTTTAACCGCGCGCAAGGCATCCTCTGGTCCCATTGTGTAATTATCACCGATCGGTAAGAGGGCGACATCAATACCTTCTTCACCGATCAGCCCCATATCACCAAAAAGACCAGTATCTCCCGCGGCGTAGATTTTTTTACCTGACCGGGCTGTAATCAAAAAACCAGCCGGATTTCCACCGTTTGAACCATCCGGCAGCATCGAGCCGTGCAAGGCGTTGGTTAATTTAACCTTGGCAAACGCATGATTGTACGCTCCGCCGATATGTTGAGCATGAACATTTTTAACACCTTTTGAGATCAGGTATTCAATGATCTCAAAATTCGCGATCACCATCGGCTTGCACTGTTTATAAATATCCAGCGTATCGCCAAGGTGATCTCCATGACCATGGGTGATCAAAAGAAATTCCGGTTTAACCTCCCGCCAACCAATCGGCGCCTTTGGGTTTCCATTAAAAAATGGGTCTATAATACACAGGTGTCCATCAAGCTCCAAACCGATGGTAGCGTGTCCATAATAAATAATTTTATCCATTCATTCTCCTTTGTCTGAACAACTTGATTGTAAGAAAATTTAATCCAATGGTCAAATTATCGTTTCCTGTTTCACCATTAAGTGATCTCAAGACACTTTATGCAAAATTTAATTTACCTATCAGCTCGGTAGATTGCGGCGAAAAATGCCGCCTCAATAATCCGAATGGTGTGCCGTTTTGTTGCGACATTCATTACGCCATTCCCGCGGTTTATCCTCAAGAGAAAGCCTATTTCAAAACTAATACGGAACTGTGGTTTGATTATCAGGGAGCAGCTATCCCTGATGAGCTTGATCTACCGGAAAATCTCCTTTTTATGCAATGCCTTGGGGCGTCCCGCTGCCAGCGTGAATTTCGCTCTCTGAGCTGCAGACAATTTCCTTTTTACCCGTATGTTACGTCTGATTACCGTTTTTTGGGGTTGGGTCTTGAGTGGGAATTTAAAGATAAATGTTGGATCTTCGAGAACGTTCGTCTCGTCTCACCGGATTACCGGTATCAATTTATTCAAGTGTATGATGAAATTTTTGCCTTTCATCAGGAAATTTTTGATAACTATGCCGAACATTCCGCAATAGCCCGTAAAATACACGCGGGAATTGGAGAAAATCTCCTCCTCTTGCACAGAAATGGTAGAAATTACAGGCTCAAGACCGGTAATAACTTAAGAATGCCCTAATTGAATTGCGTGAACGGAGAAAATCAAACCAGCTACGATCGGTAACGCCGACATACATTTTCACATTAATGATTATAGCTAACCCGTAAAATTTACCAAGCGGCTATAGGCTGCGGCGATCCAAAATTGAGACGCTTTCCACGTGATAAGTGTTAGGGAACATATCCAGAGGTTGGGCAAAACGCAGGTCGTAGCCGTTGGCGGAAAATCGGGAGAGATCCCGAGCCAAGGTGCTTGGATCGCAGGATACGTAAATGATGCTTCTTGGTTTCATCGCCACAAGCCGATCAAGGACCGCTTTCTCTATTCCGGCTCTGGGTGGATCAATGATGACCACATCCGCTTTTTGGTTGATAAAAGGCAACGCCTCGGCGACACCTGCCTCATAGAGAGAAACATTGTCAAACCGATCAAGATTCTCGGCAAAATCAGCGGTAGAGGAAGGGCTTTCCTCGATTGCGACTACTTCCTTGACCAATGGAGCGATAAACACGCTGAACAACCCTACCCCGCAATATAAGTCAAAAACGATGTCCTCAGGCAGAAAATCAGCTTCTCTCAGGATCAGCTGAACCATTTCCGCCGCCATTAAGCTATTAACCTGGAAAAACGAGCCGGCGGAAACCTTGAAAAACTGGCCAGACACCTCCATTACTACATGGTCATTCCCGGCGATGACAACGTTGTGACCTTTACTGGTATGGGTTACCGAAAATTCACCTTCCACATTGATTTCAGGAACATCCGGAGAGTCTGATTCCAGAATCACGAGCAAGTCATCCTTCCCTTCCCGAATCGATACCCGGGTGATTTTCAGTCCCGGGTCAAATTCAAGAAATTGGAGTGCTTCGTTGATTCGCTGGCTGGCAATTTCACAGCGCTCAACCGGGACAAGACCCATTTGCGGCTTTTGATGCACAAACGATAATTTGCCTGCCAGGTTGGGAGTTAGTTGGAGGTGATTTCGATATCCCGTTGTAATTCCATTGGTGAGAATTGGACGGACGTTCGGGGTTATCAGCTTGCCGAGCTTGATCAATTGTTCGCTTAAGATCTGTTCCTTGATTCGGGCTTGAGTAAGGATATTTATGTGCTGGTAATGACATCCACCGCAGCGTTGGAAATATGGACATCCAGGTTGAACCCGGTCATCCGAAGGTTTGGATATTTCAACCGGTTCCGCGAATAAATAATTTTTTTGTTCTTGTACCGGAAGAACTTTTACGAGTTCTCCGGGCAGCACAAAAGGAACAAAGGTGGTCTTACCATCCAATTTAGCCAGGAAATTCCCGCCATAAACAGGGTGACCGATCAGAACCTGGGAAATACCTTTTTGCACCATTCGCTTGGGTTAATTAAATAAAAATTCGACCGCGCTCATGCCGATCGAATTTCAAATTAAATCAATTGATCACAAAGGAGAGGGCGATCAAGATCGCGAAAAAACTTCCAGCGAGGATGCCGATCTTCTTGAGGTCCGATTTGACGATTGTGTAATCAAAATTTACCTCAGTGTTATTACTTGCCCTTTGCAAACCCGCGAAGGTCGGCGTGGCTTTTTTTGGGGTTGTTCGAGTTTTCTTTGCCATCAATGGTCTCCTTTACTGCACTTTGATCGGCTTATATTGTACCCCAAACCCCATTCAATGCTGGAAATGAATTGAACAGAGTCAATTCGTTGCCTTGACCGACTTTTGGTTTGGGAGTAGAATAACCAATCTAACGCCTTCGTAGCTCAGTGGATTAGAGCGCTTGCTTGCGGAGCAATAGGTCGGGGGTTCGAGTCCCTCCGGAGGCACCATTTACTAAAAGCAGGGGAATCCCCTGCTTTTTCGATTAGAATAACCTTATATGAATAAACCAAATATTTTATTAACCAATGACGACGGGATCAAGTCCCCCGGTTTGTGGGCTGCTGCGGAAGAGCTTTCCAAGATCGGATTCGTTACAGTTGTCGCGCCGCGTGATCAATCTTCCGGAACAGGTCGCAGCCTCCCCCAAACCTCCGATGGGATCATCAAGGAGGAAGAAGTAATTGTTCGCGGGCAGGTCTGGAAAGTCTATTCGGTAGGTGCCACCCCTGCTCAGGCAGTTCAGCATGGCGTTTTGGAAATTATGAACGTAATGCCTGATTTGGTGGTTTCCGGAATCAACTACGGTGAGAATGTTGCCAGCGGAATTACAATTTCCGGCACTGTCGGCGCCGCGATGGAAGCTGCGTCAATGGGCATTCCCGCTCTGGCAACATCTCAGGCGACAGATCCAAAGCATCATCTTTCCTATTCCCTCGATATTGATTTTTCAGTAGCAGCCCGGTACACCGCCTATTTCGCTGAGATCTTACTTAAGAATAATCTTCCTGACGATATTGATCTGATTAAACTGGACATTCCGATCGGCGCCACCTCAGAAACGAAATGGGAATGGACCCGGGTCTCTTCACAGCGCTATTATGAACCGACAAAACCGGACCGCACCGATTTCTCAAAACCTGGCAAAGTAGGTTATCGCCTGAGTGTTGATCTTCGGGATGAACCACACGATTCAGATGTTTACGCCATCATGGTTAATAAAACCATTTCAGTAACCCCGATCACCCTGGATATGACCTCTCGTTTAGCCAAGAATGAGCTGAACGCGTTCCTTAAGCAAACCGCTTAACGAATTCTCGAAAAATAACCAAGCTCAATCTCCTGCCAGGATTCATCCTCGACGGTCAAATATTTTCCAATGCTGGGGTAAACCCGTTTAATTTCTACCACCATCATCTGGGCAATCCTTCTGATCGAGAAGTGAGCGTTCCTCGCGGATCGCAGCTGGCAGAAAGTAAATGCTTCCCGCAAATTCATACTGGCCAACACACCCCGGTTGTAACCGTTGGGTACCAGATACTGAGCCACATCAAGATTCCAGGCGCTCAATTCATTCCAAAATAACCCGGCGCTGTTCATCGCCCGTTCGTAGTCATCCAGAATGCCCGCTTTTTCAAATAACATCGGGGTGGCGTACCCAAGCGCGCAAGTCAACCCTTGCGGCGACTGACTCATCACCCTGTGCCTTTTGAACTCGGCGTAGGCTCCTTGGTCCATCACCAGATCGAAGGTAATTCTCGAATGTTCTAATTCTCGCGCCGGCACATCGAACTTTCCAATCCCTTGAAAAGCCTTTTGGAGGACTTCCTCAGCGATCGCTTTGGTTTTTACGACTCTCAATGCCTGTTCATAACTCATTGTCCCATGACGATATAAGATGGCGGCAATGATCTGATCTTCAGAATCGCTTTCCGCTGAAACCAGCGCGCAGGGTGAGCGGTTCTCTTTTGACCAATCCAAGTTCTTTGTCAGTACCCTCAGATTCCTCTGACCCTGGATCATAAACTCCTGCGGTTCGGCATACTTAATCAAGGTCGGAGTTTCATTCAATGCCACGGATTTGATCTCAGCCCCAATCTCCCGAATTTCCGCCAGGGGCGATGAAAGCCATTTTATTAATGCGTATTCCAATGCCCGGGCATTGATTGTTACCCCAACGTTTGCCAGGGAAGACGCGGGAAGCAGAAATCTGGCATGATCAACATATTTGGACCGAATTCGATTGTCATAAGCCTGTACCGTCTCGTCTTCTTTTCGCGGGAAAGACCGTTCGATCTCCGCTTTTAGCAATGGTAACGCTCTCAGATATTCTCGAAAGAGGTTCTGGGTGATCAGGTGAAAATTCTCTTCGAATTGTGTTCCAATAATTTCCCTGGGCGTGTGATAGGCATTGGTATCCCACTTTTGATAGCGGGTTGATTTTTCAGTATAAGAGGCAAAACGGTTACCTTCGATGTATTCCATCGAAAGCCGGGAAGCGTTTTCGATCGCCAAGTGTAATACGGCATGCTCGGCGACCGAGGAATGACCATATCCGACCACCCATTTTTCATGAAAGCGAGACGCGCTTTCCTCAGAGAGTTCATCCGCGTTTACACGAAAACTTTCTGGGGAACGCGAGGTTTTCGCGAAGGCAACCGCGATCGTTTCCTCGGTATATTCCTTTGAGGACAATACATAAACGCGCCGTTCTTCTGCTGTCATGGGCACTCCTATTGGGGGTGTCTGGTAATTGCGTCCACCATTCTGGCCACCCTTGCCATGACCTTGACGTCATGAACTCGAATGATATCCGCTCCGCGATCGATGCCGATCGTGATGGTCGCGGCTGTTCCTTCAACTCTCTCTTGTGGCGGCAGCCCCAAGGTGTAACCAATAAATGATTTTCTTGAAGGTCCAAGCAAGATTGGTTTACCTAATTTCTTGAAATAATCCAGCTCATTAATCAAACGGATATTTTGTTCCACAGTCTTTCCGAACCCGATCCCGGGATCGATGATTATCTTGTCGCTCGAAACACCTGCCTGGAGCGCCGCGCGTATGGATATTTCCAACTCATTGGTGACATCCTTCATCAAATCATCATAATCCATACCGATATAGTGTCCACCGAGGTTTCCGAGAAGCTGGGCATTTTCGGGCTTGCTCCGGTTGTGCATCAGCACCGCGGGAGCCTTGGATTCAGAGACCACAATCGCCATTTCCGGGTCAGCCAGAAAACCCCAAACGTCATTGATCATGTCCGCCCCAGCCCGCAGAGCCTCATCCGCAACTTTTGCCTTGTAAGTATCCACAGAAATAATCACTTCCGGATAAGTCTGCCGGATCGCTTTGATGACCGGGATCACCCGCGCGATTTCATCTTCTTTTGAAACTACAATACCACCCGGTCGGGTCGATTCCCCGCCTACATCAATAATATGAGCGCCATCCTGAAGGAACTGACCTACTTGTTCAACCGCCTCACGCACTGGATCAAAACCGCTTGTACCAATTCCTTTCGCCAAACCATCCCCTGAGAAGCTGTCAGGGGTAACGTTGACGATAGCCATCACATAGGTTTGTTTTCCCCACTCAAAAACGGTATCCCGAATTCGTAAAGCAGGTAACATTTACAGAATCTGCTCCACAGCATTTTCCAGCCATGCTTCCGCTGAAGCAAGGTCGGTAAACACGCGGATCGCGGCTCCGCCGCCTATGGCGCCTGCCGCGACATTCAAAATTGCATCTCTTACCTGATCGTTTTTTACAAGGACAGCCACCCGCAAGTTTCGGGTGGACGGATCATTATTGACCGCGACCGCCCATTTAAGTGCCTTCTCTGGGATCCGGTTAACTTCTCTCAGATCATATAAGTTTCTGGTAAGCCGGTCAGACCCAAACAAATGCTCAAATGCGAATTCCTTCCAATCCTCAATGGTCGCGTCATTCAGGTCGATAAAATGGACATTCATACCACCATCCGCGCGCCGAGCAACGGTGTAACCGATATTTTCCTTTTTTTCCCAATTAAGGGGTTTTAAATCAGTCATCGCTTCCTCCAATCCTCATTTGTATTATATGTTAAATCTGGGCAGCTTCCTGACCCCCGAGGAATCAACTTCACTTAATAATTTTTCAATTGTTTTTTTCAAGATCGGATGGACTACCTCAGGGGCGATCTCCGCGAATGGCGCGAGCACAAAGGCTCGTTCTGTCATCCGCGGATGGGGAATTTCAAGCCTTTCTGAAATGTAGATCAAATCGCCGTACATGAGGATGTCCATGTCAATGATTCTCGGACCGTAGCGAAACGATTCTTTCCGCCCCAAATCCGATTCAAGTGTTTTTAAGCGATCGAGGAGCTCCAGAGGCGCTAAAATGGTATTTACCTCGATCACAATATTAAAAAAATCATCCTGATCAAGGTAGCCCCATGGGGTGGTTTGAAAAATGGACGAGATTTTCGTGACTGTCACAAATTCCCGAAGCGCGTCCAGAGCAGCTTGAAGATTTGCCAATTTATCGCCGAGGTTGGTGCCAAGCCCAATAAAAATTCGATCGTTCATCACTTTGGATCTATTTTTGGGGCAGGTTCGCGGGTGTAAAAGCGCCAGGTAACAAATCTCGAACGGTTGTGATCTCGTGAATTTTGCCTTCTGAATCGCCGATGATTACTGCCATATCCAGACCAAATTCCGCCATTACCTGGCGGCAACTGCCGCACGGATAGCCACCATTTTCAGTTACCACCGCGATCGCCTCAAATTCACGCTCACCCTGAGTGATCGCGGAAAAAATGGCGTTTCGTTCAGCGCAAATAGTGACCGGATAAGCGGCGTTTTCCACGTTAACCCCTACAAACCACTTTCCACTTTTGGTTTTTAAAGCTGCCCCTACTTGATAATGTGAATAGGGTGCATAGGCGCGTCTGCGTGCTTCGCCAGCCAATTCCACCATGAATTGGGCATTCTCCAAGGTTTCTTTTTTCATGATTTTTTATCCAGCTTTCGGATTGCCCTCGCGGGAACCCCTACTACAAGTGTGTTTTCTGGCACATTTTTGGTTACTACCGATCCCGCGCCGGTTCGGCTCTGATCTCCCAACTCAACAGGCGCCACCAACATCGTGTCCGATCCAATAAAAACATTTTCTCCGATCTTGGTCTTGTGCTTATTCACCCCATCGTAATTGCAGGTGATCGTCCCGGCGCCAATATTGGTATGTTCCCCAATTTCCGCATTGCCGATATACGAGAAATGTCCCATTTTTACCCCGGGTGACAAGATCGAATCCTTGATCTCACCAAAGTTACCCATGTGAACGCCCTCTTTCAAAACAGCTCCCTTGCGCAGCCTGGCAAATGGACCAATTTCCACCCGATCGCCAACGACTGCCCGATCGGTATCCGCGTAGATGATGGTGCAGCCATTGCCCACCACAGTATCGCGCATTACACAACCCGGCCCAATCTGACAATCTTCGCCGATCCTTGTATCACCGTGCAAATAGGTATTTGGATGGATAACGGTATCCTTTCCGATCGTCACCTCATGATCAATATATGTCGAGGTTGGGTCAATCAGGGTAACCCCGGCCAGCATCCATGCCCGGTTGATTCGTTCCCGCATCTGCTTTTCGGCTTCGGCAAGATGCACTCGGTTGTTTACACCGATCGCCTCGTTCAACTCTTCGATCACGACCGCTTTTACACTCTTGCCAGCAACAACCGCCAATTCAACAATATCTGTAAGGTAGTACTCGCCTTTCGGTGAAATTTTGATCATGGAAAGGTTCTTCCATAACCATTCATTTTCCACACAGTAGCAGCCGACATTTAATTCTTTGATCTTCTTTTCAGTTGAGGACGCTTCACTTTCCTCAACGATCCGCTCCACGGTTCCATCCGATTTCCGAATAATTCGTCCAAAGCCTCGCGGATCATCCGCGATTACAGTTAATATGCTCAGAGGTCCGGCGTTCATTTGCTGGATTTCAACGAGTGATTGTAAGGAATGCGCTGAAAGCAATGGCATATCACCGTAAGTGATGAGGGTGAGCCCTTTTTTTCCTATCAGGAGTTTTTCTGCCTGAGCAACCGCGTGGGCTGTTCCCAATTGTTCACTTTGAAGGACACACGACGCTCGATTACCAATATGGGCTTCCACAGCCTCAGCTTGATGTCCAATTACCACAACAGGTTTTTGAGTTGTTATGGCCTCAATCGCGTTTAAAGCATGGTCGATCAGGCTCGTCCCGCACACTTTATGTAATACCTTGGGCTTCTTTGAGAGCATCCGCTTGCCCAAACCCGCCGCCAAAACGATCGAATAGATCATATAACACTCTCCAGATTAATGAGGTAGGTTGATTATAAACAAAAACCTTGCGGTTTAAAGTAAAAAACCCGTTACCGGGTTTTTTGAAGCTGGGGCACCAGGATTCGAACCTAGACTAGCAGCTCCAAAGGCTGTTGTGCTGCCATTACACCATGCCCCATGGCGCGTTGAATTTTATCATACTTTCAAACTCAGATCGCCCGTTACGGCAAGCAGTCCGCCGAACGCCGAATCAATTCCAAATCACTCATCCCAACCGGATTCTCCGGGTTCCAATCTGGCAGACACAGATCCGGATCGGAGACAAGCAATGAAAAGTGGTGGAAAAGTGGAATAGCGGCTGAATCGAAGGTAAGAATTTCGTGAGCGGAGTGGAGCGCTTTCTCCATCTCCAACTGGAAAGGAAACTTAAAATAGGCATTGGCGCATGCGGTTGAAAAGTCTGGATTCCTGTATCCCCCAAAATTAACGCCAAGCCAACCGTTACCATCTGAGGGAATCTGATGACTCGAAAAAACGTTACAGGGGAGAATCGAATCATAAGACCCGGCAGCGAATCCAGCCAGATCGAAGTTTCCTCCGCTCAAAATACCTTGCGGGGATTGGCTGAAAAATTGATCTCCTGGATAGATTTTTAGCTCTACTCCAATGCCGCAATCAGTTAGCATCGACGAAATTTCCCGTGCCAAACCTTCTCTTAATTGAGAATCGGAAGTGGCGTAAACGAGGTTCAATAAAGTTCCATCAGAAATTCCCTTGATCCCTCTCGACACCCGAGGTGTTTGCGGATTCTGATCAAGGTCTCTCCAACCTGCACGTTCCAGATATTCTTTCGCTTCCGAAGAGGAATGTTCCAATCGGCTCCAATCAGAATAATCGGCCAGGCTCTCTGGATAGAAAAAACTATCCGCAATGACAGGGTAACCTTTCAGTTGTTGATTTACTATCCCATACCGATCCACACAGCTTGCAATCCCGGCCCGAACCAATGGATCAGACAATGGATTGATTCCTTTCGTTCCACCAAGGTGATCGGGGTGGAGGTTGAACACCAGTCGTTCAATAACTGGAGTGGTGATTACTTGCAGATGAATCTGTTTTTGGGTGTTTTGATCAACCAGTGCCGGTAGAAATTTTTCAAAGCCGGCAGAGGGGTCAACAACATCACAATCACCAGATAGATATTCTTCATAGACCTCATCGGTATTCGCCAGGTAGCGCAAGGTTAATTGATCAAATTGAGCTTGATTGCCTTGAGGCTCGAAAAAATATGGGTTTGGGGAGAGAACCATATCCCCGTCCTCCCAATGGTCAAATGTATAAGCGCCCCAACCAACCAGCAAATCCGAATCCATGGCATTCTTCTCCAATTCGCTGACCGGCACATCCATCAACAAATGGCTTGGCAATGGCGGGAAAAACACCGAAGAAGGTTCAACCGCAAGGTAACCGGGAATACCCCACCATTGGGTTTCGTTTTCACTTGTCTGTTCAAAAGATTGGGTTCGGCGAATCAATTCCTGAATATGAGGGGATAAGGACTTCTGTGCTAGCTCAAAGGAGAATAAAGAATCCTCCACGGTTAGGTCATCGCCATCTGACCAACTGAGCCCAGGCAAATATGAAAAATTAACCATCACCTGTTCCATCTTTAATGGTTGACCAACATAGGTGACCGCGCAATTCGCATCATGGCATTTGGCCGGAATTACAATGTCGCCTGGCTGAAGTGGTTTTACCGTTTGTAAAGCAGTGACAACCAAGTCTCCTTGGTTAACAACAACTTCCACAAGCTGTGCGTCCCCATTCTCAAAACTTGGCAGTCGTTTAAGAATAGAAGATTTCAATAGTTTATTTGATCCCGGGAGCATACCATCATACAACCCCGATAATGTTTTCTCAGCGGCTAAATTTAGAGGATCGTACATATAAATACTGTTCGGCTCGCCAACCAAACATACCGCCAGAGTGTCCTTCCGCGGTTTTTCCTCACTTGTTATATTAGAGGTAGGGGATTGCGTTGCCTGACTAGGTAGATTGTCTTGATCAATTTTTACGCCGCACGCGCCTGCAAATAAAGCGAGAAGAACAAGCTGGCAAGAAAGAAATTTTCTCATGGGTTCTATTTTTTGAGATACATACGGGAAAGAAATACACCGCCGATTAACAGAGGCACGAAAGCGGCGAATCCAAGTAATCGAACGAAATTCGTTTCAACCGTGTTGGCAATTTCAAATGGCGTTCGGGTAGGCGTGAATGTGGGCGGCAAGGTTGAAGCCGGAGTCGGAATGGAGGTTGAGGTCGAGATCAACATGGGATTAATGATCACCATCGCAGCGGTCTGATCGTTTAACTCACCTTTTCCATCCCATAAACCGTTTTGCTTTAACAAGAATCCCGTCAATCTCCAATAGATTTCATCCTCAAGGTTACCAGGGTTTTGGAAGGGCATTTTAAGTTGAATATAAAGTTTCAGATTCATCGCGGTCGGAAATTGTTGTAAAGTACCAGAACCTACCAAAGCGGGAACATATTGAGGGATCGTCCAACCATTGATATAAGGTAACTTGCCATGACAGCCCGATTCCCAGCAATTTTGATGCTCAGGAGGATATTGCCGGCGAAAATCTTCAGTCAACCCCTGGGCTATGTCGCCATGACACGGTGAACAATTCAGCCAATAATCCTGCGCGCCAATATCTGCCATGTCGGGTTCTGCCGGTAGGGTAGGCTTGGCGAGGCGATCGATGGTTGGGGTCGGGGGTATTTGAGTTTGAGCAGATACAAAACTCCCTTGGGCGCTCATTTGCAGGAGGAGCAACCCAAGGGGAAAAAACGTGATGCGAAGTTTTTTCGAAACTACCAAATTTTATTAACTTCTTCCGCGCATTCTCGGATCTAACACATCCCGAAGAGCGTCGCCAACCAGGTTCCAACCCATGACGAAGAAAACCAAGGTCAGGCCAGGCCAAACTACAATGTACCAATACTGATCCAAGGCGGTAATCCAGTTACGCGCAAAGGAGAGGATCTGCCCCCAATCCGCGTATCCTATTTCGGTACCAATACCGAGGAAGGACAGAGCGGCGAAACTCAAGACAACATCGCCGATCGCCAGTGAGGCGAGGACGAGGGTTGGGAAGATCGCGTTAGGGATGATGTGCTTGAACAAGATACGGCTATTTTTTACACCAACCACCCGGGCAGCCAGGATGTAATCACGTTCCTTAACCGATAGAATGTCGCCTCGAATAATCCTGGCATATCCCATCCACCCGAAAGCGATGAGCGCAGACATGACTGGAATGAGGCTTTTTCCAATGCGTGGAGTAAGCACAGCTGCCAAAATTAAAGCCGCCAGAATACTTGGCAAAACCATCAAGATATCGACAAAACGCATCATGATGTTGTCCACCCAACCCCCATAATAGGCTGAGATGGAGCCATAAATAATGCCGATTGTGAAAGTGGCGATAACAACCATCAAACCAGTCTTGAAGGCGGTACGGGTACCCCAGATGACGTAGTAAAAGATATCGTATTGTCCTTCTGAGGTGCCGAACAAGTGAACCCATTTTTCGTTACCGGTAAGTGGGGTGTACCAAAATGGAATTGGGGGCACATTGCGTTTCCACTCCGTACCCATCGGCTTTGGATCATTGCTAAAACCATCCCGCGGGATCATGTATGGATCCGCGCCTTCTTTTACAGGCGGCGCGATGACCGGAGCCAGCAAGGCGATGATGATGTAAATAACTATTAATGCGAGACCAATGATAGAGGCTGGAGTTTTCAGGAGACCGGTCAAAATTCGATAGTTTTCCGGCCCAATAAACCTTTCCACAGGTCCGATCTTCCGGGTGGAGATGGTGGCTTCTAAGAGGCTATTATCGCCGGTTGGGGTAATTTCAGTCATGCTTGCTACTCCTAAGATAATCTCACACGGGGATCAACAACCGCGTATAAAATGTCAACCACCAAATTGGCTATAATCAAAATAAAGCCGATGAAAATCGCAAAGCCCAAAACGGTAACCACATCCAGGTTAACCGCCGCTTTTGCCGCCGCGGAGCCAATCCCGGGATAATTAAAGACGGTTTCGGTAATCGTAACACCCCCCAACAAGCCTACTATCGAGAAACCAGCCAGGGTCACTACTGGGATCATGGCGTTCGGTCTGGCATGCTTATAGATCACGTCATTTTCGGACAATCCTTTGGCGCGGGCGGTGGTTACATACTCCATTCGTAACGTTTCCAACATTGACGAACGGGTAACCCGCAGGAAAGTTGCCCAGCTGATGTAAGAAAGGGTCAGAATTGGTAATACCATGTGGCGAAGCAGGTCAATAAAGATATCAAAGCGGCCATTCAACAGGGCATCAATAGTCTTGAGCGAGGTGATTTGAAATTCGGGCGAATCGACGATACTTGAATACTCAAGCGAAACCCGACCAGGGGGAAACCATTCCAGTTTGGCGTAAAAAAACATCAGCACGATCAAACCGAACACAAAGGTTGGAAAGGATGTTCCAACAATGCTGAAAATTCGCGCTGTCTGATCGATCCAGCCATTATGGTGGATAGCAGATTGAACGCCCAACCAAATTCCGACGAGGATCATAGGAGCGATTGTCCAAAGAGTCAGATCCAGGGTGTTTGGAAAGCGATTCGAGATCAACTCGGAAACAGGTTGTGAGGAGGAACGAGAATAACCCATATCTCCAAATAACATCCCGCCAACCCGTTCGCCAGTGACCGGGTCTTTTACACCGAGCAACCAGCGAAAATATTGCTCATGGAAAGGGCGGTCCAAGCCATAACGCTTGATGATACCGTCCACCGCTTTTTCGTTCTTCGGAAAATCACGAACGTAAAGGGCGGTTCTCTCTATGGGCGAAAGTAACTGCAACATCCCAAAAATGATCAATGTTACGCCAAACAACAAAACAGGAACTAACAAAAGCCGTCTGATGATAAAGTTTGTCATTCGTCATCCTCGAAAATTATTTCGAACTGCGTTGCCCGCTCAACGAGATTTAAGCGCGCAAGGCAATTAAAAATGAGATTCAGCAGGGGTCTTTTCAGACCCCTGCTGTAGGTAGACTAAAGTTTAGTCTTTGTACATCGTGTAGTAATACAAACCTGGGAAAATCGGGTTGGTCAATAAGCCCTGGACATAGCGTTGAGTAAAGCCATGGCTGGTTGCAAGTACGACCGGGGTACCGACATTCAGGTCGTAGTACAACTGGTTGAAACCTTTGTAGATCTCAGCGCGTTTGGCGGGATCGAGTTCAGCAACACCAGCGTCCAAAATAGTCTTGAACTGGGCCTTAACATCATCCGGTAAGCCTTGGCGACCACCGTAAGTACCGGTGGTGTAGGGTTGATACCAGTTGTGGGGATCGTGGATGTCTTCCAGCCAACCACCGGTCATGATCGGGAGCAAGTGAGCTCTCTGAGCACGGAGGTAGGAAGCCCAAGGCAGACCCAAGATTTCGATTGAGAACTTGTCGTTCACGGAACTTATGTTCGAAGCAAGGATTTCAGCATAGGTCTGGCGGGAATTGTTACCCTGGTTATACGCCATCTGTACCCGGAAGCCGGTGTCCCAAAGGGAAGTCCCATCTTCAGCAGTGAGTGTGGAAGCTTGGAATTCTTCAGCACACTTATCGAGATCGGTGTAATAGTGAGGAGTGTCATTGAAGAAGCCGGGCATACCGGGCAGAGTCAACTGGTAAGACTGAGTAGCTTCACCATTGTAAATGTCATTGATAACGACATCCCAATCAAAGCAGTAGGAGAAAGCTCGACGAACATGGACATCGGCGAAGAAGTCAGTCGGAACACCATTGCCATCCAACTTGCCGGAACCAATGTACGGGTTCGGATTGTCTTCACTGGAAGCGATAGCCCAGTTGTAAAGGATCACGTCCTGGCTAATGCCTGGACGTCCAATGCGAAGGCGGAACGGCAGAGCGGGATCAACAACTTCACAAGCCTTGTAGGCGTTGGTCTCGGGATCGTATTCACAAACCTCACCGACCAACTCATCCATCTGAGAGCGATTGGCAACCTGGACGGTCGCGATATCGGCATCACCAGCCTGCATCATCGCGAAACGGGTACCCCATTCAGGAACGGCTTTAGCAACAACTTTGCTTAGTTTGGCGGGTTCGCCCCAATATCCATCGAAACGATCGAGGATATATTCCTCACCTTGTTTGAGGGAGGTCAGAACGAAGGGACCAGAACCATTCTCGATCGTGGAGAAAGGATCCTCAGCGGATTGCATGGCATAGTAGTTCTGCCAGGTATCGCAGGAACCATCCCAACCGCCATTCTCGATGACCCATTCTTTATCCATTACGGAACCCCAAGTTTGGGCGATGGTGGCGAGGAATGGACCCCAGGACTGGGCGAGGGTCATGGTTACGGTGCCGGCGGCATCGTCTACGACGATCGCGGATTGGACTTTTTCACAAGCGGCAACTAAAGCGGCTGGATCCATGGCAAGCATGGCTTCGCGGTCATCAGCGGCAGCGCCTTCGCCATCCACTACAATGGAGATGTCATCAACACCAACCCCAAAGAAGGGTTCAGCCAAAAGCCATTGTGGGGAGGAATAACCACCCTGCAGCAAACCGCGCTGGAAGGAGTAAGCCACATCGGAGGCGGTTAAATCGCCGCCAGCATGAAATTTCACGCCCTGGCGAATCTGGAAGGTCCAGACGGTGCCATCTTCGGAGGTGGTCCAGGATTCAGCCAAGCGGGGAACAAATTTGTCAGTGGCTTCGCCATCATAGAACACCAAAGTTTCGTAAGTGTTCTGGAGGATCTCGCCGCTGGCGGTATCGTAAGCCAGCGCCGGATCGAGGGTGTCGATGCTGACATCAGACTCAGCGTAGACAAAGGTCGTAGGATCTTTTGATTTTAGACCTTCAGCAGCGGGCATCTCAGCGGCAGGCGCTTCAGCGGCGGGCGCTTCAGCAGCAGGCGCTTCAGCGGCGGGCGCTTCAGCGGCCGGTGCGGCAGGAGCGGCAGGGGCGGCACAAGCTGCGAGCAGCATACTCGTTACGATGAGCATGCTAAAAACGGTAAATAACTTACGCATGATTCTTCTCCTTTTGAATATGGAACTTTGAGAATTTTGTATAGAAAGCAAGGTCTTATCCTTTACTTCTCTGATACCAAGTTTAATCTACGAGATGGCACGCCACAAAATGACCAGGGCGCACCTCCCGGAACTCGGGTTGGCTAACATCACACAACCCGGGTTTTGCGATAGGACAACGCGTTCGGAACCGACATCCAGATGGTGGATTGACCGGTGATGGCACGTCGCCTTCCAAAATAATCCGCTGGCGTTTTTCTTCAAAAACAGGATCGGCGATCGGAACCGCGGATAACAATGCCTTTGAATATGGGTGGAGGGGTTCGGCATAGAGCTCATCCCGATTCGCCAATTCCACAATAATGCCCAAATACATCACAGCCACACGGGTACTGATATGTCTGACCATCGAAAGATCGTGGGCAATAAATAAATAGGTTAATCCAAATTTTTCCTGCAGGTCTTCCAACAGATTTACCACTTGCGCCTGAATGGAAACGTCCAAGGCGGAAATCGGTTCGTCGCAAACAATGAATTCAGGCTGCAAAGCTAAAGCCCGGGCGACACCAATCCGCTGACGTTGTCCGCCAGAGAATTCATGCGGGTATCGCGAAGCGAATGCTGGATTCAGATTAACTTGAAGTAGAAGCTCGGCTACCTTTTCCTTAATCTCTTTTCCGGAGGCGTTGCCGTGTACTAAAAGAGGCTCTCCAATGATCTCTTCTACCGTCATCCGCGGGTTCAAGCTCGCGTATGGGTCCTGGAAGATCATCTGGATTTTTCGTCTGGTTTTTCTGAGTTCCTCCGCTTTTAAGGAGCCCAAATCAATATCGTTGAAGTAGACGTGCCCAGCGGTAGGTTTGTATAATTGCAAAATAGTTCTGCCTGCGGTAGATTTTCCGCAGCCAGATTCGCCCACCAAGCCGAGGGTTTCCCCCTTAAACACGTTAAATGTAATCCCATCTACCGCGTGAACCGCGCCAACCTGACGCTGAAAAACGCCGCGATAAATGGGGAAATGTTTAACCAAGCCATCAACCTTAAGTAAAACTTCATTACTTGCTTCCATTATCTTGCCCTCCCGGTTTTCACGTCTACGAAGCACGCAAGTTTATGGTTATCCTGAATTTCCACCAGGGCTGGGTTTTCTTTCCAACAATGGTCAATGGCGTATTTACAACGGGGAGCAAACGGGCAAGCGTTAGGTTTGCTGTAAAGAACCGGGGGCATGCCCTCAATTGAGAATAATCTATCCTTCTGGTTGCCGTCCACCCGTGGAAGACTGCCAATTAAACCCAAGGTATATGGGTGGGATGGATGAGCGAATAATTCCTTTACATCAGCTTCCTCAATAATATACCCGCCATACATCACCAGCACCCGGTGAGCGATTCCAGCAACGATCCCAAGATCGTGGGTGATCCAAACAATGCTCATGCCCAATTCCTGGCGCAGGCGTTTTACCAACTCCACAATTTGGGCTTGAATGGTCACATCCAACGCCGTTGTAGGTTCGTCAGCGATCAGAATCTGCGGATTGCAACTTAATGCCATGGCGATCATTACCCGCTGGCGCATACCACCGGAGAATTGATGAGGGTAATCTTTCAAATGAGATCGCGCCTCTGAAATTCCAACCATTTCCAATAACTCCACGGAGCGATCTGCTGCTTGTTGTTTATTCATCCCCAAATGCAGCATGAGGGGCTCAGCCAGTTGCTTGCCAATGGTCATAACGGGGTTTAATGAGGTCATCGGATCCTGAAACACCATCGCGATCTGTCCGCCGCGGACCTTTCGAATCTCATCGTCTGAAATAGTTAACAAATCCTTGCCCTGATACCGGGCTTCCCCCGCCACAATCTTTCCCGGGGGTTGTGGTATTAACCTCAGGACGGATAACATCGTGACGCTTTTTCCGCATCCCGATTCCCCCACAACGGCGAGGGTTTCTCCCTCCGCGAGATTGAAAGACACGCCATTTACAGCGTGTACAATTCCATCGGGCGTTTTAAATTGGGTTTCTAAATCTTGAATCTCTAATAGCGCATCGGGCATCTTATGATTAGGATCCTTTATTGATAGATTTTGGTTTAGAACCTCTCAGATTCGCGCGAGTATAACGTAATCATAAAAAAAATTATACCTTAAAGCGCAAATTCGATAAATTCCGGGTCAAGCGTGCAATTAATCATAAATGAATTATTTGCAATTTTCAACCCTGAGCATGGTTTGTAAGGTATAGTTGTATTGCGTTTACGCAGAGACTTTTTCTAACCTGATCATCACTTCAATTAAAACAAATCGGCATCGAGCCGCTCAAGTTAACCATGGAAAGCGACTAAATGGAACTTCTTTCAAATTTAAATGCTGCCCAAAAAGAGGCGGTATCTGCTCCTGACGGACCCACCCTTGTGTTAGCGGGTCCGGGTTCCGGAAAAACCAATGTTCTCACCCGACGGATCGCCTATCTGATTAACGATCGATCTGTCCGCCCTTATCAGATCCTGGCTGTGACTTTTACCAACAAGGCCGCCAAGGAAATGGTTTCGCGAATCGATCGTCTGCTCGGCTCCGCCATGTCCGCGGGTTTGGTGGTTGGTACCTTTCACTCCTTTTGCGTGCGGGTTTTACGGATGGAAACGGAATATCTGCCAATCGATCGTAACTTTGTGATCTTTGATGCCGATGACCAGATGGTTTTGGTTCGCCAAGTCATCAAAAACATGAACCTCGATGAAAAGCTGTATCGCCCATATACCATTCACGCTCTTATTTCCAAAGCAAAAAATGATCTGATCCTCCCGGAAACCTTCGAAGCAAATGATGATAAATCAAGAACGGTCAAGAAGATTTTTGAGCGCTATCAAAAGGCGCTTATTTCATCGAACGCGGTGGATTTTGATGATCTTCTCCTGCTTACGACTCAACTCTTCCAGCGCCAACTTCAGGTTTTGGAAAAATATGCCTCAAAATTTCACCATGTTCTGGTTGATGAATTTCAAGACACCAATCAGGTTCAATACATTCTGATTAAATTGTTGGCCGGAGTTCATCGGAATTTATTCTGTGTTGGCGATCCGGATCAATCCATCTATCGCTGGCGCGGCGCGGATTACCATAATGTCACCCGCCTCCAGAAGGATTTCAACGATTTAAAAACAATAGTGCTTGAACAGAATTATCGATCCAAACAGAACATTTTGGATGTCGCCACCGCTATCATCAACCGAAATTTTAACCGGGTCCGCAAACAGCTTTTTTCCGATCTCGGAACCGGTGAGAAAATTCATCTCGTTCACTACTCTGATGAGAAAGAAGAAGCGGCGACCATAGTAAGCAAGATCAGCGAAATGGTTTTACGCCGGCAATCAGAGCCGGGGGATTTCGCGATCATGTACCGTACGAACGCCATGTCGCGTAATTTGGAAGACGCTTTTATTCACGCCGGATTACCTTACAAATTGGTCGGAGCGCAAAGGTTTTATGGCCGCAAGGAGATTAAGGATTTACTCGCGTACCTGCGTTTGATCCAGAATAGACATGATCAGATTGCACTCCAGAGGGCAATTAATGTCCCCGCCAGAGGGATTGGCGCGAAAACACTCGAAAATTTGGTTCAAACCGCTGATGATCACTTTCTAAGCTCTGGAGATGTACTTTTAGATCTTGGACAACATCCAGACTCCCGATTTAAATCAGCTTTCTCTGGTAAGGCTTACACCAACCTGGCGGAATTCGGAAGGTCACTTAACCATTGGAGCGATCTGGCTGAAAATTCCACCCTTACCGAGTTATTTGACCAATTGATCAAAGACATTGATTATGAGGCTTATCTAAGCGATGACGAAGAGGGTGGTGAGGAGCGCTGGGAGAATGTACTTGAATTCCGCAATCTGGTTTTGGAAAACGAAACATCAGGTCTTGGCGAATTTCTCGAAAATGTCGCACTGGTCTCTGATCAAGATACGATCAAGGAGGGGAATGTCCCCACTTTGCTTACCCTCCACGCCGCCAAGGGTCTGGAATTCAAAAACGTCTTTATCATCGGCTTGGATGATGGCGTTTTACCGCACAGCCGTGCATTCGACGAACCGGAGGAGATGGAAGAAGAGCGTCGTTTATTTTATGTTGGAATCACCCGCGCCAAGGAACGTCTTTTCCTCTCCAGGGCATTTAGAAGAGGGACTCGCGGATTTTTTGAAGATACCATTGAATCACGTTTTCTGCGGGACATTCCGGTAAACCTGACCGAGGGAAGTTTTACGAGTGAACAAAAACAAAACCGGTTTTTTAATTCAGGCTTTCAGCAAACTACTCAAAAAGTTTGGGAAGTGGAGCGGAGAACTCCGCCAAGTAAGGTATTAAGGGCTGAAACCAAATTCAAAGCCGGCATGCGTGTAAAACACGCTGTTTTTGGTGAAGGTATGGTTATTGATAGTGCCATAATGAACAAGGATGAAATCGTCAGCGTTGCCTTTCCCAATAATGGAATCAAAAAACTGGATGCTGGAATTGCTAAATTGACCATCATCAAATGAAAGAGGACATGATGAACAATATACATACAAACGGAACAAAAGATTTTCTGGCATGGACTTGGAACGACATTGCCCCAATCGGTGAACACCTGCTTGATTTTGAAATTAACTCAAATAATATCGATCGTTGGTTAAAGGAATACTCCGACCTTTTAAGTGTGATTGACGAGATGTATACCAGGCTGTATATCAAAACAACCCAATCCACCAACGACCCTGAAGTCGAAACGAGATTTAACGAATTCATTGAAAAAATTCAACCTAAGTTCAGGACAATGGATGAAAAACTCCAGAAAAAATTACTCGCTTCGGGTATACAACCTAAAAACTTTGCCATCCCAATGAAAAAGATACAGGCTGAGAATGAGTTGTTTTGTGAAGAAAATCTGCCTTTGTTAGTTGAAGAACAAAAGTTAAGTCATGAATATAACAAGATTATCGGCGGGTTGACCCACCAATGGGAGGGTAAAGAACTCACCACTTCTGAAATGAGTGTGTTCCAATTTGATCCTGATCGTAAAGTTCGAGAAAAAGCATGGCGAATAGTAACTGGTGATAGGCTTAAAAAACGGGAGGAGATCAACGCACTCTGGTCAAAAATGGTTAAGCTCAGGGTCGAGATCGCCAAAAACAAGGGGTTTGACAACTATCGCGATTATGTATGGCAAAAAAAATATCGCTTTGATTACACACCCGAAGATTGTAAAACCTTCCATGATTCCATTGAAAAGGTCATTGTGCCGGCGGCTAACCGATTATTCGCCAGGCGCGCCCAACGGATGGGCATCCCATCCATCCGGCCGTGGGATCTTTTTGCCGACCCGTATGGCGACACAGCTTTAAAGCCATTTTCCGATACCGCTGAGCTGATCGCCAAGGGACGCGAAGTTCTAAGACATGTTGACCCGGTCTTCGCGGAATATTTCGATCAAATGCGCGCCGATGGCCGCCTGGATCTCGAATCACGCAAGAATAAGGCTCCTGGCGCGTATTCGCTTGGTTTCGCGGTTGAAAGAACTCCATTCATCTTCATGAGCGCTTCCGGTACCGATGATGATGTTTCAACGCTGTTACATGAAGCTGGACACGCGATCCATGAAATTTTGCGCGGTAAATTGGAATATTTTCAGGATCGTTCTGAAAACTTTTTACCCGCCGAATTCGCGGAAGTGGCATCCATGTCCATGGAATTTATTACCACTCCTTTTATCAGCGAAAAAACAGGCGGATTCTACAATGACAGAGATGCCGCGCGGGCGTTCATCAATCAGTTGGAGGGAAGCTTGCGCTTCTGGCCGTATATGTCAGTGGTCGATAGCTTTCAGCATTGGGTTTACGAAAATCCTGAAATCAGTGCCGACGGCGAACAATGCGAGCAGAAATGGACAGAATTATGGGGTCGGTTTATGGGGGGTATCGATTACAGCGGCGAGGAGATGGGAAAACAAACTTACTGGCACCGTCAATTGCACATCTTTGACAGCCCCTTCTATTATATTGAGTACGGGATGGCACAGATGGGCGCGGTTCAAGTTTGGGCAAACTCGCTTACCAATTATGCCCAGGCTATTGAAAAATACACCAATGCCTTAAAACTCGGTGCGACAGTTGGGCTGCCAAAATTATTTGAGGCGGCTGGAGCAAAGTTTGATTTTGGTCCTGACACCATTCAACAGAACATATCATTGATGGAAACTAAGCTTGAAGAGCTGGTTAAGACCCTGGATCAGTAACCAGTTACTCAACATCTTCTGTAATCAAGGAGAGGAAAATGGATTATCAACTTCTCTGGCAGATCTTCCTGTTATTCTCGAAGGTCGCCATTTTTTCCTGGGGCGGCGGGCCAGCTTCGCTGGCTTTGATGCAGCGGGAAACTACCTCAGCGGAATGGATCCCTCCCGGAACATCCATTCCTCAACCCTGGGTAACCACAGAGGAGTTTGCCAACGCGGTCGCTCTGGGAAATTCCCTTCCTGGCCCAATCTCACCTCAAGTTTCTGCTTTTGTTGGCTATAAACTTGCCGGAACCCCTGGCGCAATCAGCGCTGCCGTTGGTACGGTTATACCGACCACAATCCTGATGCTTATACTGGTGGCTTACTTCTTCAACCATCGGGAACTGCCTTTGGTCAAATCAATGCTGACCGCGGTCAAACCGGTTGTGGTTGGCATGTTGCTCTGGACGACCTACGATATGGCGAAGACCGTTTTCAATATTCAAAATCTCGGTTGGGGATCCGCGTTCACGAACAATCTCGATAAGATCGCAATCGCTCTGGTAACCTTCGGTGTACTGGTTGTATCTGAAATCAGCCCAGTCTTCATAGTGATTGCCGCGGCGATCCTTGGAATCATTTTTTACCGCTAAACCATCAATCAGGGTTACAATAGTTTTGTAACCTACAACCTCTGAGGAGAGAACCTTGAAACAAACCTTAAAGATTGTGATCCCAATGGCCGGCTGGGGTACTCGGATGCGCCCGCAAACCTGGAGCAAACCGAAACCATTGGTGGGAGTCGCTGGGAAGCCCTCTTTTGATCATTTAATGGATATGTTTCAAACAATCCCCGCTGATTTTGAGATCGAATTTGTTTTCATCGTCAGCCCGTATTTAGGAGAACAGATCCCGGTTTACGTAAAAAAACATTATCCCGGCATCAGAGCCAATTACATTGTCCAGGACGAGATGAAAGGCCAAAGTCACGCCATCTGGCTCAGCCGGAAGCTGATCGACGGCCCGACGATTGTGATTTTTTCTGATACCCTCCTGGATACCGATTTCAACTTCCTCACATCCTTCCAATATGACGGAGTCGCCTGGGTCAAACCTGTTCCTGACCCGCGCAGATTTGGTGTTGCGGTTGTCGGCTCCGACCAATATATCCGGAAATTGATTGAAAAACCCACTGAATTGGAGAACAATTTGGTTGTTGTGGGTTGTTACTACTTCAAAGATGGCGCTGAATTGGTTAAGGCAGTAGACCAACAGATTGAACAAGACATTCAACTTAAAGGTGAGTTTTTCCTGGCGGACGCGATCAACCTGATGCTTGAGGGCGGCAGCAAAATGACCATTCAGCCCGTAGAAGTTTGGTTGGATACCGGTACGATTGAAGCGACTTTGGAAACCAACCGCTTCCTGCTCGAACATGGTAAAGATAATTCTACCGAAGCCGCAAAAATTCCGGGCCTCCAGTTAATTTTTCCAGTGTTTATTCACCCGAGCGCGAAAATTAATAATTCCATCATCGGACCTCATGTTTCGGTCAGCGCTGATTGTGTCATCCAGAACACAATTATATCCAATAGCATCGTGGATGAGGGATCAGAAATCAGGAATACCTCCCTGCAAGACTCATTTATTGGAAGGAACACAAAAGTCGACGGGACACCAAAAACGATCAATATTGGCGATAACTCGATCTTACATATTTAACACCCGTGGAGGAAGGCATGACCGAATCGAAATCAGTTTTATCAAACCGTGTGGCAAACCTTAAACCATCCGGTATCCGAAAATTTTTTGATATTGTGGCGACGATGAAGGATGTAATCTCGCTCGGTATTGGCGAACCGGATTTCACTACCCCGCAGCCGATCTTGCAGGCGGGTATCAATTCGCTGAAAGCAGGAGAGACCCATTACACCTCCAATGCCGGAAAACTGGAATTGAGGCAGGGAATCTCAAAAAATTTAAAACGCCTTTATAACGTGGATTATGATCCGGTTTCTGAGATCATCGTTACGGTTGGAGTCTCCGAAGCCTTGTATTGTACCTTTACAGCTTTGTTAGATCCCGGCGATGAGGTTATCATCCCGACGCCTTGTTTCGTAGCTTACCAGGCTGAAGTTCTTCTGGCCGGGGGAGTTCCGGTTGAGATCCCGAGCAAAATGGAAAATAATTTTGTGGTAGATCCAGACGCGATTCGAGCCGCCATTACTCCGCGAACAAAGGCGATTTTCATTGGTTATCCGAGTAACCCAACCGGTGCCGTCGCCGAGCGTGAAACCTTGGTTGAGATTGCCAAGATCGCGCTCGAGCATGACCTTTTGGTCGTATCTGATGAGATCTACGACCGCCTGGTCTATGGCTTCAAGCATGTCTGCTTTCCTTCCCTGGGTGACGAAATTAAAAAGCGAACTGTTCTTCTCGGTGGATTTTCCAAAAGTTATGCCATGACCGGCTGGCGGGTAGGTTACGCCGCCGCTCCCGCCGAAATCATCACCGGTATCAATCGGGTTCACCAATACACCATCATGTCTGCCCCAACCACCGCCCAGGATGCCGCCCTCGCAGCCTTAAGCTCAGATACTTATGTGGACGAAATGGTGGCGGAATATGACCGCCGGCGTAAACTGCTTGTAAGCGGATTAAATAGATTAAGCTTGACTACTTTTGAACCTCGCGGCGCATTTTATGCCTTTCCAAACATCAGCGCCAGTGGAATGGACAGCGAAACTTTTGCCGAAAGGCTGCTCCGGGAAGAAAAAGTGGCGGTAGTGCCCGGCGATGCCTTCGGGGAAGGCGGCAGTGGTTTTGTACGGGCTTGTTACGCGACAGCGTATGACCAGATCGAAGAAGCCCTCCACCGAATGGAAAAATTTATGACCCGTTACGGTTAAAGAAATAAAAAATTCCGGCTTACGCCGGAATTTTATTCTCTATCGGATCGTTTCCACCGAAAATTTCTGTTTTCGAATGATGTAATTTGATTTTTTGTTCAGTACTTTACCAATGAATTCTTCCGGTACATCAACCAAGGTGTTTGAGTCTTCTATGTAGATTTTTCCAATGCTCTTTCCGGGAATCTCAGCGAAATAAGCAAGCGCACCCACAATATCATTCGGTCTTACCCCATGTTCCCGTCCGATGGTGAGTTTTACTCGAACCATGCCCAATTCATGGGACTTGGGACCAAATTTTGCGCCGGGGAAGTGTTCGTGCTTTGGATTTTGGTAATGATCGCGGGATTTGTCGTCCCGGTTGGAGGAACGCTGTGCTCTATCTCGCCCGCTCCTCTCTGAGCGATCGTTACGGAAACTACCTTGTCCGCGATCGCGCCGATCAGTCATTTCGGGTAATGGTGAAATCTCCGCGATGGGACGCTGTTTGTCTCCACTGCGCAGGATTTTAAGCGCGACCGCCGCGATCTCAATCGGATCGGCGCCGTTTTCTTCCACCATTTTCTCGACAATCAAACGTTCACTTTTACTACGCCCGCGGGTCAGCCAAACTTCAAGCATCTGTACCAGTTCGTTCTCTCGTTTTTCAATGATCTGTTCCTTGGTGGGGATTTGGGAAACGATCAGTTTTGTATTGGCGAATCTTTCGATGTCACGTAATTTTCTGCGCTCATAGATCGACGCAAGTGAAATAGCGATCCCGCTTTTTCCAGCCCTGCCGGTTCTGCCGATCCTGTGAACGTATACCTCATGATCATCGGGCAGGTCATAATTAAATACGTGGGAAATATCTTCAATATCCAATCCACGAGCGGCAACATCGGTAGCCACCAGAACTTTGAGTTGTCCGGATCGGAAACGATTCAAGGTTCTTTCACGGGCATCCTGGCTTAGATCTCCATTGAGCGCCTCAGAGGAAAATCCACGGTTACTCAGCTCGTTTGCCAGTTCACCGGTCCCAATTCTCGTACGCACGAATATCAAGGCGGACTTGATATCTTCCATTTCGAAGAGACGGGTAAGGGCGGCGGTCTTGTCAAATTCATTGACCATGTAAACCCTTTGCTCTACAGTTTCGGTGGTTACCTGAGATTTTTTAATGGTCACCGATTGGGGTGATACCATATATTTATCAGCCAATTTTCGAATTGGGGTCGGCATGGTTGCCGAAAAAAGAGCGGTCTGATGCTCCGTTGGGGTTTCGGCCAGGATCGTTTCGATGTCCTCGACAAAACCCATTGAAAGCATCTCATCGGCTTCATCCAAAACCACCGTCTTGATTTCCGAGAGCTGAAGTACATTCTTATCAATCAGGTCAATCAACCGGCCTGGTGTGCCTACGACAATATCCACTCCGCGTCGTAATTCATTGATTTGACGTTGGTAAGGCGCGCCGCCATAAACTGTAATCACGCGCACATTCATCGCTTTGCCATAAACGCTGATCGCGTCAGCCACCTGCAAGGCAAGCTCGCGCGTTGGCGCCATAACCAATACTTTTGGTGCCTTTCCGCCAATCTGTAAATTATTCAAAATGGGTAACGCGAAAGCGGCGGTTTTCCCCGTGCCAGTTTGTGCCTGACCGATTACATCTACTCCGGTCATCATCAATGGGATCATTTCAACTTGAATCGGGGTGGGTTCCTCGTATCCAAGCTCAACAATCACCTGCGCCAACTCAGGACGCAAGTTAAAAGAAACAAAATCGGTTGTCATCAAAACTCCTTGTTATCTATCCGACCAATCCATGTCGCATGGATCCGTTTTGATGACTCTATTGAAAATTTACCTGCCTACCCGTTCTTCCCTTGCGGCAAGAACAGCCCAATATCAACTTCATCACATAAAAAAAGCCCGATCACTTCAGGCGTTTAATAGGTTCTCAAAACAATTCCAAGCGTTTTATTAAACTACGTTGTTAGTATAACACAATTGGAGCAAAATACTTATCCAATTCTAATATTTTAATCAGATAAATATGATAATCTTTGACTTGAAAGGAAAGATCATGAAAACGTCCTTTAAAAATCACATTCCTTCTTCAGAGATCACCCCCAAAAATGTGTACACCGCCAGACGCGCTTTTATGCGTTCGGCCGGAATCCTCGCGGGGACTTTAGCCCTTGCCTCCTGCGGCGTATCTGAGCCTCTTGTTACGGCGGAAGAGAAAGTACTGGGCGACCCGGGTTATTCAGCTTTGACCGACGAGCGTGGAGATCAGGTCAATCAGCTTTCCCAAATAACTGGCTACAACAATTTCTACGAATTTTCAACCGATAAGGAAGAAGTTGCCAATCTGGCAAAAATTTTTCCTACCACTCCTTGGGAGATCACTGTCAACGGGTTAGTAAACAAACCGATCAAACTTTCAGTTGATGAACTTATCAAAAAATATCCAGTCGAAGATCACGTTTATCGCCTGCGCTGCGTTGAGGGCTGGAGCATGGTCATTCCCTGGCAGGGATTTTCTCTCGCGAACCTTCTGCGCGATGTGGAACCGACCAGCGCCGCGAAATTTGTGCGTTTTGAATCCGTAATGGATTTAGGGAAAATGCCTGGCTTAGCCAACCCCCTCTACCCCTGGCCATACCAGGAAGGATTGCGCATGGATGAAGCGCTTCATCCGCTCACCCTGCTGGCGACTGGGTTATATGGGGGTGAATTACCCGCTCAAAATGGCGGCGGTATCCGCCTGGTTGTTCCCTGGAAGTATGGATTTAAATCCATTAAATCTATTGTTCGGATTGAGTTAATTTCCGAGCAACCCGCCACCCTTTGGAACTTGATCGCCCCCAATGAATATGGATTCTACGCCAATGTGAATCCCAGTGTGGATCATCCCCGCTGGTCTCAATCAACAGAAAGGAAGATCGGAGAGCTTTCGCGAAAACCGACCCTCATGTTCAATGGCTATGAATCAGATGTAGCCTCCTTATACCAAGGCATGGATCTGAAGAAATATTATTAACCAAAAAACTTTTTCCACAATCCTGCGCTATCTGGTTCACCTCGGAGGAATTCTACCAATCTTTGTGATGGGGTTGGGTTTGCTCAACGGGTCCTTTGGCGTAAACCCAATTCAGTCGGTTGAGAAATTTGCCGGTTTTACGGCTTTGAATTTTCTAACCCTCACCCTGGCTTGCACTCCTCTCGCCAATCTCAGCGGTTACAAATTTCTTGTCTCAAGGCGCAAAGCTTTGGGGAATTACGCTTTCCTTTACGCGTCCATTCATGTTTTTGTTTTTGTGTTTATTGATTATGGCATTGATCTTGGCTTTTTATTGGCAGATAGTTTAAACAAGAAATTTATCTGGCTCGGCTTCGCCGCTTACATCATGCTTGCGCCTTTAGCCTTCACCTCGTTCCGTTATTGGCAAGTAAAACTTGGAAAAAACTGGAAAAAAATCCATCGATTGGTGTATGTGATCGGGATTACGGTTCCATTCCATTTTCTTTTAGCTTCCAAGGGCAGCCTTACAACATTTTCCGGAAATATCCTCCTTCCAGTAATTTATGGCGGAATAATCACCCTCCTTCTCATCTTAAGGTGGAAACCGGTTAAAAATTTTATTCAGAATTTCAAGCCGATTACCGGGTTATAATCATTGAACCCGGAGGAGGAACCCGCATGGAAAACCAGAGAAAAACACAACCCCGCGCTCGCAATAAACCAAAACCTATTGTGCTGGGCGCGTCCTTCTTCTTCTTACCCGTCTTCTTTTTACTGGGCTTTGGCTCAGCATGGCTGATATGGGGAAGAGAGCCTTCTCAAGCCGCGGCAGTTCAACCGCGCCAGGCTGAAGCCGAAACGTTCCAGCGAGTAAATGTCTCCACGGATGATGATCCCGCGATCGGACCGGCAGATGCTCCGATCACGATCATCGAGTTCAGCGATTACCAATGCCCTTTTTGCCAGCGCTGGCATGCAGATACTTTTGATGCCCTTCTAAATGCCTATCCCGACCAAATTCATTTTGTTTATCGAGACTATCCACTCTACAGCTTACATCCTCAGGCAGAGCCAGCCGCGGAAGCCGCCAATTGCGCCAACGCGCAGGGAAAGTTCTGGGAATATCATGATCTCCTCTTCAGCGACAAGATGGACTTGTCACCAGAAGCCTATTCTGCTTATGCCAGTGAACTTGGCTTGGATTTGGATGCTTTTAAGCAATGTCTTGCAAGCGACAAATTTATTCCCGAAATCACTGCCGACTATGAATACGCGTCCGGTTTGGGAGTAAGTTCAACGCCTACCTTCTTTATCAACGGAGTCATGATCGTTGGCGCCCAGCCCCTGAGTGTTTTCCAATCCGTTATCGATAGGGAGCTGGCAGGCGAGATACCCTAAAGCGCATGGAGACCAAGAAATTTTTTATTGCTGTCGCCGGTAATATTGGGGTTGGCAAATCATCCCTGGTCAAGTTATTGTGTAAAGGATTGGGATGGGATCCGTTTTACGAACCAGTCAAGACCAATCCTTATCTGGCGGATTTTTATGCCTCCATGGATGATTGGGCTTTTCATTCACAGATTTTTTTTCTGATCCATCGTCTCAAAGATCAACAGGCAATTCGCGCACACCCAACCTCGGTCATCCAGGACCGATCGATATTTGAAGACGCGGAGATTTTCGCGAAAAATTTATATCTCCAAAATCATATCAGCAAACGCGATTATGGCACCTACCGGGCTTTGTATGAGACCGCCTTGGATCTGATCCCCAAACCCGATCTGGTGGTTTATCTGCAGGCATCGGTGGATACATTGTTAAAACGAATCCGCAAACGCGGCAGAGCTTATGAAAAATCAATTGAGCCGGAATATCTCGAAAGGCTGAATGACCTCTACGAGCAATGGATTCAAGAATTCTGCCTCTGCCCAATCTTAACCATTCCAACGGATGAAATTAATTTTGTAAAAAACCCGGAACATTTTCAAATTGTCCTTAAAAAAATCCAGAGCCGGCTATCGGGTGTTGAAATTATTGAGCTTAAATAAAACAAGAGCCTTACGGCTCTTGTTTTTGATTGTAGTCTAATCGGTAAAGAGGGGTATATGACCCAGGGAAATGATGTGTCTCCACTTCGATTTTTCGCCCTCGGTCAGGATGGCTACTTCTTTGACCACTTCAGCGTCAGCCTTTTCAAGAATCATTCGCATTCCCTGTAAAGTTGAACCAGTACTGATCACATCATCCAAAATGATGACTCGCTTTCCACTCAGCAAGTTTCGATCTTTTTCGTCCAGGATTAAAATCTGTGGCTGTCCAGTAGTAATGGATAAAGTTTCGGCGGTGATTACATCTCCCATGTAAGGTTTATAAGATTTTCGCAAAACAACATAAGGTTTATTGGATTCAACAGAGAGCGAGTGCGCGATCGGGATTGATTTTGCTTCGGCGGTAACAATCACATCGTAGTCAATTTCCGCCAATTTTTCATTCAAGGCCTCGCCGCAAGCCTGAACCAACTCTGTATCACCAAGAATATTCAAGACCGCGATCTTGAGTCCAGGCGCTATTTGAAATAAGGGGAGATTTCTTTCGATACCCGCGATATTGATTGGATAATATTTTTCTGCCATGTTTCGATCCTCCGGATTAATTGCTCAATAATATTTTATCACCTTAGCCATTTCGCTATTGCCCAACCCTTGGGGGTATAATTTTTTAGATGTTAAGTGAATTAAAACCCGGCTCGGTGGTGCGCTTGAAAAAGAACCATCCTTGTGGCGGAACCGATTGGACGGTTTATCGGATCGGGGCTGATATCGGTTTGGAATGTAATACCTGTAAGCACCGGGTTCTTCTTACCCGCAGAGAATTATTTAAAAGGATCAAAGTGATCATCAGTATTCCAACAATTTCTGAGTTTGGAGATAGTAATGAGTGAAAAGGGCAAAAAGCCCCGGATTTTATTCCTTTTTTCCGATACCGGCGGCGGACATCGCTCCGCGTCTGAGGCGATCATTGAGGCGCTCGAATCGGAATATCCTGACCATTTTGAGTGGGAAATGGTCGACATTTTCAAGGATTACGCTCCTCTTCCACTTAACCGAATGCCTGATTGGTACCCCTACATGGTCATGGCGCCGAATCTTTGGGGCGCGAGTTTTAAAATGACGGATGGCAGAGTTCGAGCCAGGGCAATTACTACCACCATGTGGCCCGTAGCAGCTCGGACCGCGAGAGCTATCATCAATAATCATCCAAGTGACCTGGTAGTCTCAGTTCACCCTCTGGCAGTCACCTGGATTCTGCGCGCTTTGGGACATTCCCGCCCTCCGTTTGTTACGGTGGTGACAGATATGGTAACGACTCATTCTTTTTGGTACGACAACCGCAGTGATGTGATCCTCGTCCCTACCCAGAAAGCCAAGAATAAAGCGATCCATAATGGTATCGATCCCGAACGGGTTAAGGTGGTTGGACAACCAATCGCCCGAAAATATTGCGCTCCGCTGGGCGATAAAGCCGCGTTGCGCGAAAAATTGGGCTGGCCAAAAGACAAACTAATGGTTCTTGCCATCGGCGGCGGAGATGGGATGGGACCTTTAGGACAAACGGCACGAGCGATCTCGGATTCCGGTTTGGATCTCGGTCTTTCGATCGTTGCCGGGAGGAACGAGCGTTTGAAAAAAAGTCTCGAATCCGCCCGTTGGAAAATTCCTACTTTCATCTACGGTTTTACAAAAGAATTACCTGACTTTATGCGAGCCGCGGATGTTTTGGTAACCAAAGCTGGCCCTGGCACCATCGCCGAGGCCATGAATGCCCAACTACCGATCATCATGTACGCCCGGTTACCCGGTCAGGAAGATGGAAATGTCACCTACACAGTTGAAGAAGGCGCCGGAGTATGGGCACCCACCCCAAAATTAGTTGTTTCAACCCTTGAGAAATGGGTACGGGATCCGTCCTCGCGCCAGCCGTATGTTGAGGCGTGCAAGCGCGTGGCAATGCCAAACTCATCGATCGAAATCGCTCATGAGATTGGAAAAAGATTAGGACTGGAGTAGTCAAATGCCGGTCATCTCCTCCAACAGTCTTGAATTTATCAGCCTGAGCGCTGAACAAACCACCCGACTGGGAATACGTTTAGGTAAAATCATCGAAGTTGGATCGTTGATCTGCCTGGCCGGTGAGCTTGGATCAGGCAAGACGACTTTTGTAAAAGGTCTCGCCGCCGGTTGGGGCTCATTCGATACAGTTGTCAGCCCTACCTTCCAAATGGTTAATGAATACACAAGCCCTGACCATAAAAAACTATTTCATATTGATACCTATCGCTTGGAATCCATACTCGAGGCAGAAGAATTGGATATCGACAATATGTTGAATTATGGCGCGATGGTGGTCGAATGGGCGGATAAGATCGAGGAAATTCTTCCAAAAGAGCGCTTATGGGTTCAACTTGACCATCTCGATGATACCCGGCGCGGGATGATTTTTTCCGCGGTTGGTTATGAATATCAAAGCTTGCTCGAAAACTTTCGTAAAATGTCCTTCGCGAGATGAAAAATGTTATTAGCCATTGACACCTCCACCCCCCAAATTGGCCTTTCACTTTATGATGGGCATAAGGTCATCGCTGAGCAAAATTGGTTTAGCCGCCAGATGCACACCGTAGAGCTTGCCCCTGCGGTGGTTCAATTGCTCAAGAGTTGCGGGAATACAATCGAAGATATCGATGCGATTGGGGTTGCCATCGGACCAGGCTCCTTTACCAGTCTGCGAGTTGGGATCAGTTTTGTAAAAGGTTTGGCTTTCTCCAGAAACATCCCGGTAGTCGGAATAAATTCCCTGGATATTTTGGCAAACGGGATCCTAATTGATACCTTGAACCCGCTGATCTGTACTTTGCCAGCCGGCAGAGGAAGGCATGCTTGTAATCAATATGTTCAAAATAAGAAGGGGAAGAGCTTGTGGCGTCCTGTATCGGAACAAAAGATCATAACTATCGATGAATTTGTCCCCTCTCTTGAACAGCAGTGTTATCTTTGCGGCGATTTTTCCGACGTCGAACGAAATAAAATCAACGCCAACCCTTTGATTGAATTGCTCAGCCCGGTTTTCTCGATCCGCCGAGCGGCGGTATTGGCTTACCTTTCTTTCTATAAATTACGCTCAGGCGGGGGGGATAATGCTTTTGATCTTTCCCCAAATTATCTGCATATCGCCAATCCCTTACCGGATTTAAAATGAGTCCAATTCGCCTAATGACGTTTGAAGATCTTCCCCGGGTGCATCAAATTGATCAGGATAGTTTTTCTGCGCCCTGGCCGGGCGAGGCCTTCGCGATCGAATTAAAAAACCCAAAGGCTCGTTGTTGGGTAATCCAGGAGGCAGACCAGATCATCGGATTTATTGTCTTTTGGATGATCATTGACGAATGCCACATTGCCACCATTGCCATCGATCACGCATTTCGTGGAAAGGGATACGCCAGAGAATTGATCCAAAAGACGTTACAATCAAGCCGTTCTGAAGGAGCAACCCACGCTTATCTGGAAGTTCGTTCAAGTAATGAGGAAGCAAAATCCTTGTACCGCTCCTTTGGATTTGATATCGTAGGTATTCGCAAAAAATATTATAAAGACAACAATGAAGATGCTCTCTTGTTAACCTTGGAGTACAAAGTGTGAGCCAGAATCTGGAAGAGATTGCGCAAAGCGTTTCCAACTGCACAGCCTGTGAGCTTCACTACACCAGAACCTTGGCAGTGCCAGGGGAAGGTCCGGCTGATGCGGATATAATGCTCATTGGAGAAGGACCCGGAAAGAACGAAGACCTGCAAGGCAAACCATTTGTTGGCCAGGCCGGAAAATTTCTAACTGAACTGTTAGCCCAGGCTGGTCTCACCCGCGAAGATGTTTTTATTTGTAATGTGGTTAAATGTCGACCGCCGATGAATCGTGATCCACTACCGGAGGAGATAAGCGCCTGCGGAAAATTCCTTGACGCCCAGATCGATACCATTAAACCAAAGATCATCATAACCCTCGGCCGTTTTTCGATGGCGAAGTTTTTACCGGGAGTCAAGATCTCCCAGGTACACGGAAAGATGAAACAGGTTGGAGATTATTTTGTGATACCAATGTTTCACCCTGCGGCTGCGCTTCATCAACCAAATCTCAAGGAAACCATTTTAGCGGATTTTGCGAACTTGCCAAAATTGTTACATATCGCTGAAGCTCGTTTAACCCGCGAGGAAAACGAAAATTTATCTACCAAGAGTCAGGAAAACCCTGCCCCAAAACAGCTTAGGATGCTATAATCATCATTATTAATGATACTAATTAAAAAGGAAAACAGTATGTCTATCAAAGACAATATGATCGAAAAGCTTAACCGCAAAACCGCCAAGATCGGAATCCTCGGCATGGGTTATGTGGGCATGCCTCTGGCAGTTGTATTCGCTGAAAAAGGTTTTAATGTATTAGGTATTGACCCTGACCGACGAAAGGTGGATACATTCAGTAAAGGGGTGTCCTACATCCAGGATGTTTCCTCTGAAACTGTTGATCGCCTCCATCAGGCAGGAAATTTAAATATGACCGCCGATTTTTCCGCCCTGGCTGAGATGGACGCGGTGAGTATCTGTGTTCCAACCCCATTGCGCCAGACCGGCGATCCTGACATGTCGTTTATTCTTTCGGCAACCGAGGAGTTGGCAAAATATGTTCACCCTGGCATGGTAATTGTTCTCGAATCCACAACATACCCGGGTACGACTCGCGAGCTTTTGGTACCCATGTTGTTAAAGGATCACCCTGATCTCGTGATCGGTGAGAATCTTTTCATCTGTTTCAGTCCTGAGCGTGTCGATCCGGGGCGGGAGGATTGGACCACTTACAATACACCCAAGGTGTTGGGCGGTATGACCAAAAATTGCGTTGAAGTAGCTCAGACCTGGTATGCTGGCGCCATTGAAACAATTGTGCCGGTCTCTTCGCCTGAGGCAGCCGAGATGGCAAAGCTGCTCGAAAACACTTTCCGCATGATCAATATTGGAATGGTGAATGAATTGGCGATCATGTGTGAGCGTTTAGGGGTAGATGTTTGGGAAGTGATCAACGCGGCTGCCTCAAAGCCGTTCGGTTTTATGAAATTCACCCCTGGGCCGGGTTTAGGCGGGCATTGTATTCCGATTGATCCCCTCTATTTATCCTGGAAGATGAAATCGTTTAACTACAATGCCAAGTTCATTGAGCTTGCGTCTGAAATCAACACCAACATGCCCCGTTATGTTGTCGATCGTTTACTGAACGCGATGAACGATCAGGGGAAGACCCTCAAAAATAACAAGGTACTGGTATTGGGTGTGGCGTACAAACCCAATATCGATGATGTTCGTGAATCCCCCGCTCTTGACGTGATTGCTTTGTTAAGACAGAAAGGCGCCCTGGTGGAATATCACGATCCGTTCATCCCGCAGATTCATCATGAAAGTGAAGGCTGGCGGATGGAGAGTATCCGTCAGGTGGATTTTAACACCAAGCTGAGGGACGCCGATGCGGTATTGATTGTTACGGATCATACCGCTTACAACTACTCTGATATCATAAAAAATGCCCAGTTCGTTTTTGATACTCGTAACGCCACTGGAAAATTTCTCACGGATGAGATTAAGAATGTAATCCGTCTCTAAGGACTTTCCCTGAAAGGAATTCAATTATGCCAAACTACCTTGTTACTGGAGCCGCCGGATTCATTGGCGCTAAGACCAGCGAAGTTCTGATGTCGCTCGGTCATTCCGTTACCGGAATTGACAATATGAATGACGCCTACGATCCTCGGATCAAGGAATATCGGCTCCGAAAATTACTGCCAAACAGCCAGTTCAGCTTTGTTCAGAAAGATATCTCCGATAGATCAATTATTTCCCATTTCGAGGGCCAATCTTTCGATGGTGTAATCAACCTTGCCGCCCGGGCTGGAGTTCGACTCTCGGTTGAAAATCCATGGCTCTTTCTGGATTCAAATGTGACTGGTACCCTGAATATGCTTGAGATCACCAGACAAACTGGCAACGGCACTTTTGTCCTCGCGTCCACCTCCAGCATTTATGGGGCAAACCCCCCATACCCAACCCCCGAAACCGCTTCCAGCAGCGAACCGCTGCAGCCATACGCTGCCAGTAAAAAGGGCGCTGAAGCCTTTGCCCATTCCTACCATCACCTCTATGGGATGGATGTCAATGTGCTGCGTTTCTTTACAGTTTATGGGCCAGCCGGTAGACCTGATCTGGCTCTCTTCCGCTTCGTACAATGGATCATTGAGAGTCGGCCTGTTCATATTTTTGGTGATGGTAATCAATCTCGTGGATTTACATACATCGACGATATTGTCAATGGCATCATCGCGGCTCTTAAGCCATCTGGCTACAACATTTTTAATCTTGGCGGGCACGAGGTTATCACCATCAATGGATTGGTAACCCTCATCGAAGAAATTACTGGTAAAAAGGCTGTTGTACTTCATGAGGCGCCAAACCCAGCCGATATGTATACCAATTGGGCTGACGTGAGCAAAGCCAGAGATGTGCTCGGTTGGAAGCCAGAGTACGATATGCACAGAGGTACTCAAGCGCTGATTGACTGGTATATGAACGAAAGACATTGGGCAAATCAGGTCATCACATTGTGAGATTCCTCCGCTTTCTTGAAAGTAAATGGAAATACGATCCGCTCTTTCAGCGGATCGTTGGAAACAGCGCATATCTTTTTTCCGGCAACACGATGGGTATCCTTTTGGGGATCCTTTCCAGCATCCTCAGCGCCCGGGTATTAGGCGTTGAGGGGCTTGGCATACTCGCCGCTATCACTACCTTTGCCTCCCTCGCCGACAAGTTGTTATCATTTCGAATCGGCGAATTGGTGGTTAAATATGGAAGCCAGTTTCTGACCCAACAAAATAAAAACGGAGCCGCGGCGGTTTTCAAGACCGCTGCTCTGACTGAATTCACCGTTTCTATGCTCTCATACGCCTTGGTAGCCGCCAGCTCTACCTTTGCCGCGACATATTTTGCCAAAGATCCAACAATGGCAAAATGGTTTCTTCTTTACGGATTAATCATTCCAGCCGGCTTTATCTTTGAGTCAGCATCTGGCTTGCTTCAGCTTGCCGGAAAATTCAAATTTATGGCGGCGGTAAATCTGACTCAGAATATCATCACCACAACTTTCATCGGGTTGGCTTTTTTCACATCCGACCCCTTAATGATGATCGTCACTGGGTACATACTTGGGAAAATGATCCTCGGAATGAGTTACGCACTTGCGGCACTTCGGCAAGCTGGCATTTTATTTGGTGCTGGATGGTGGAAAACCGGATTTGAGCATTTACCTCCCGGAAAGGAATTCTGGGGGTTTGCCTTCTCCAGTAATTTTTCTGCCACGGTTAATTTGCTAGTTCGGGATAGCGATATCCTCTGGGTAAACTTTTTCCTCTCTCCGCTTTATGGCGGTTATTATAAATTGGCAGTCTCTCTGGTTGGATTCATGCTCATGCCGGTCGATCCGCTGATCAAAACCAGCTATCCTGAAATAGCCAGGCATGCCGCTGATCAGGCGTGGGGTAAATTAATTTCATTGCTTAAACGGCTTACAGCTCTTTCTGGGGCAGTAACCATTCTCTTTGGTTTGGGATTGTGGTTGTTCGGTAAGCCGCTCATCGGATGGATCTATGGTTCGGAATTCCTGCCGGCATGGGAGCCCGCGTTGATCTTATTCATTGGTTATGGATTCGCGAATACTTTTTTCTGGAATCGCCCGCTTCTTTTAGCCCTGGGTGAACCGGTTTATCCCCTTCTGATTACCGCGTTGATTGGTGCCATTAAATTGATTTTAAGTTACCTTCTTCTCCAGAGTTTTGGTATCATCTTACAGGCAAGCCTGATGTCGCTTTATTTTATGATAAGCATCAGTCTGATCATACTTAAAGGTTATTTCAAAATCTCTCAAAACAGAAGTTCTTCACCCGCGCAAGGATAAACCATGAAGATCATCGCGATCTCAGGATCAACAATCCCATCGACCACCGCCAACAGTGTTCAAACCATGAAAGCTGTCCAGGCGCTCGCCTCGCTTGGCCACAATGTAAGCCTGATCGTTCCTTTGGAAAATTCCCGGGCAAAGGAACGTGAATGGTCATTTCTTTCTGAGCATTACGGCCTTGAAAAAGAGTTTTTGATCACATTTTTACCAAGTTCTTCTCGAAAACTTTTCTTTTACACCGCGGTAAGACACGCCAAAAAACAAAATCCGGATCTACTTTACGTCTGGCCGATTCAAACCGCGGTATTGGGTTTATTGTTCGACATTCCAGTCATGCTCGAAATGCACGACTTGCCCTCCGGAAGAGGAGGACCCTTCTGGTTCCGTTATTTTAGGGACCTCAAAGGAAAAAAGACTGTAAGCGTGATTACAAGAGCACTCCATGAATTGTTGATTGACCATTACGGCAAGGGGATGAGTGATCTGAATACGGTGATTGCCCCCAACGGGGTAGAACTCGAGCGATTTACCAACTTGCCCGCTCCGCCCGAAGCCCGCAAACAACTCGGGCTCAATCAGGTAAAAACTGTTTTATGTGCCGGGCATCTTTACAAAGGGCGCGGGGTTGAGCTTTTCCTTGAACTGGCGAGAATTTTTCAAGGTCAGGGTGTTCAATTTTTATGGGTTGGTGGAAATAAAAAAGACATCGAGCATTGGAAGACGGAAGCGGCAAATCTTGAAAATGTGGTATTTGCGGGATTTGTGCCGAATGCCCAGCTACCTTTATATCAGGCCGCCGCTGATATTTTAATCATGCCTTATGGAACTACCATCAGTATTTCCAGCGGTCTGGGAAATTCCGAAAAGATTTCCAGCCCGATGAAAATGTTCGAGTATTTAGCGACCGGCAGACCCATTATCAGTTCCGACCTGCCTGTTTTTCGAGAAGTGCTGAACAAGGAAAATGCCGTGCTTTGTCCTCCCGGGGATCCTGAAAGTTGGACACGTGAAATTAATCGACTCCTGGCAGATCCTGAGGCGAGCGAGCGCTATTCAACTGAAGCGTTAACTTCCGCTCAAAAATACAGTTGGGACGAAAGAGCGCGCAAGATTTTAAAAGCGGCGGAATAAATGCGCGCCCTCTTGCTCAATGGAAAAAATCGTTTATTTCTGATCCTTGCCATTATCATCGCGGTAATCCCCAGAGTCTGGTTGTGGTTCAATTATCCGCTCGTATATGGAAATGATACCCAGACTTATATCCACCTCGCCAATAACCTGCGTAACAACCTCGGATTTTCCAAATACAATGGCACCCGAGCTCCTGGATATCCATTCTTTATCATTCTGACAGAAACCGAACAAAATCTGTATCTGACTCAATTAGGGATGGGAATAATTGTTTCGGTCTTAATCTTTTTCTTAACCTTGCGCCTCACAAATTCTGGAGTCGTCTCGCTCATCGGGTCCGCTGCCCACTCATTCAATTTAGGTCAGATCTTTTTCGAAGCCTCGATGTTGACCGAAGCGGTTAGTACTTTTCTTTTTTTTCTTTGCCTCACTTTACTCTATCAATTGTTGGAACAGAGAGGTAGCCGAGGGTTAAAAAATACCTTGTTGATACTTTTCCTTGGACTGTTGTCCTTGGTGATGGCATCGGTGCGACCTCAATTCCTGATTTTTCCTTTTATTGCCGGGCTCTTTTTGTTCGAATGGAGTAACAGACAAGCCATTATTCACTCGGTTGGATCAGTTCTCTTGCTTGTCACCCCCATGATATTCGCACTCGCTGCCTGGGTTTGGTTCATCTATACCCGATTCAATGTTGTAGGCTTGGACGCGATCGGTGGTTATCATATCGTTAACCATACCAGCTCATTTTTTGAATTAGCTCCTCAAAATTATTCTCAAATTACCGAGATCTTTCTCAAATACCGTGAGATTAGGATCGCCGAAACTGGGACATCAGTCAATACCATTTGGGACGCGATCCCTGAATTGATGGAAACTACCAAACTCAACTACTACGCTTTGGGCAGGGAAATGGGAACCATTTCAAACGAGTTGATTCGTTTGTATCCCGATAAGTATTTGGTAAATCTCGTAAAGGGCTGGTTTTGGTTTTGGAAAGTTGGAGTTTTCTGGGATCCCGCCCAACTGTCTCAGACGGTTTCGCGATCTGCGCTTGAGGTCGTGATGTACTCCCAAAGGATGTTTCTAATTCTTCTGAACGGAATTTTTCTGGCGGGCTCATTGATTCATTTGCTTCCAAGAGCAAGGCAGTTTTTAAAACCTTCTCGTTTTACAATTTTCGTGATCGTGTTCATTTGGATCACCTCAATCCTGCAAACTTTCGCGGAGCATGGGGATAACCCACGTTTTCTCGCTCCCGCTCAAAGTTTGATCGTGATCGTCGTTCTGGTTTGGATTACCCGAACTCTGAATTGGAGAAAAAATGCGCGTTCATAGATGGGTTGTCTGGGGATTATTCATCCTGGCTTTAACGCTCCGATTCGGATTTGGTAGTCTGGCGGCTTCAATTCTGCCAACCATTGAAGGCGGCAGCCAACCTCAGCAAGCTGGGTACTTGTTTTATGATGCCTATCACCGCGACCTGCAGGCTTATGAATTGGCGGCTTCAGATCAATCCTTGATTAACGCCTTCAACCAAAAAAGCTCCTCAGATCAGTACGGTGGAATGTTATGGTTTATGGCTTTTATTTACCGGGTTTTTGGCGGTCCACATCAACCCCTTGTACCTCAATTCTTTATTTCCCTTATCGGCGCCAGCGGAATTTTCTTCATCTTTTCAGCTGCCTCGCGATTGTTCTCAGAAAAAACCGCTATGGTGGCCGCGCTTGCTTTCGCGCTTTATCCGGAATCCATATTATTGGGCTCATCCCAAATGCGCGAACCCCTCTTGATCACTTTTAGCGCGATGACCGCATACGCAATCACCCGAAAAGTTTCTGAGAAGTATTCCGCAATCATCTGGTCCGCGATCGCCCTCATTGGATCACTCTTCGTTTCCCCCGGGATCGCCATATTGCTTCTCATACTCCTTGCGGGGTGGTTGATCATTGATAGATTCGGGACCAAGCTTGAATTACGCACGGTTTTAATTGTGGTTGGTCTATTTTCACTTTTCCTGCTTGTCGGCCTCGCTTTTTTGGTATTTAGTTGGCAAAAACTTGGCGAAAGTTCCGGATTAGGGATTGTGGGTGAATGGGCGCGCAGAACCACCTTGTATAACGCCTATTTATTAAAACAAAGCTCCGGCATTGTTCAGGTTGTGGTGGGGTCATTGCCATCGGGATTCGTGCTTCCGTTCGTCGTAATTTATGGAACAATTCAACCTGTTTTGCCGGCAATTTTATTTGAGCCGGGGGAAACCTTTTGGAAGTTCGTCGGTTTTTTCCGATCAGCGGGATGGTATCTTTTACTTCCTATCATCCTCTCGGTGCCTTTTGACCGTGTTCTTCCAGAATCTCGAAAAGAACGGCTTAAATGGCTTTGGATCTTCAGCATTTCAGTGTTCTGGATTTTACTGGCCGCTACTCGGGGTGGAGGAGATCAATGGGACAATCCAAGATACCGGACAATCTTATTGCCTTTCTTTATATTGCTGGCCTGCCTGGTTATTCAAAGTGGATTGTTCTTAAAAGGGCAGTGGTCCCGTAAAATTGTTTTGATTGAATTAAGTTCTCTCGCGGTTTTTACACACTGGTATTCCTGGCGCTATACGGGTTTTGGATACGATCTTGGAATTCGGAATACTATCCTCCTCGCCCTTGTTTTGGCTCTTGGGATCGCTTTTGGAGATATTATGATCAGAAAGTTTAGAATATTATTGAGGTTATAATATTCTCTTACTTAGAATATTAAGGAGTTCGCATGCCTGTTGCCATTATTACTGGTATCAACGGTCAGGATGGTTCCTATCTGGCTGAGTTATTACTCAAAAAGGGTTATAGAGTGGTTGGAATGGTCCGGCGCTCCAGCACTGTTACCCTTGAGCGCTTGGAAGGTATTCAAGACAGTATCGAGATTGCCCAGGGAGATTTATTGGACCAATCCTCAATGGTGTCAATGCTTGAAGAATACCAACCCGATGAAGTTTACAACCTCGCCGCTCAATCGTTCGTACCCACTTCGTGGAATCAACCTTTGCTCACATCCGAAGTTACCGGTTTGGGTGTTACCCGACTATTGGAAGCAATTCGGTTGGTCAATCCCAAAATCCGTTATTACCAGGCTTCCTCAAGTGAGATGTTTGGCAAGGTTCTTGAGGTTCCTCAAAAAGAAACGACACCATTTTATCCACGCTCTCCTTACGGGGTTGCCAAGGTGTATGGTCACTGGATCACGATCAATTATCGCGAATCCTACGATTTATTTGCCACTTCCGGAATCCTGTTCAACCATGAAAGTCCGCGGCGCGGATTTGAGTTCGTGACCCGCAAGATTTCCTATTCAGTAGCCAAAATCAAAAATGGATTACAGAATGAACTTCGCCTTGGAAATTTAGATTCCCGCCGCGACTGGGGATACGCGGGGGATTATGTTGAAGCGATGTGGTTAATGCTTCAGCAAGAAAAACCGGATAATTTTGTGATTGGGATGGGCGAAACCCATTCCGTTCGTGAATTTTGCGAGCTGGCTTTTGGCCACGTCGGTTTAAAATACCAGGATTATGTAGTCCGCGATGAACGTTTTTACCGTCCGGCGGAAGTCGACCTTTTGATTTCTGACCCTTCCAAAGCCAAACACCAACTTGGCTGGGAACCCGGAACCAGTTTTAAAGAACTGGTGGAGATGATGGTAGAAGCAGACCTGCGGCTAATTTCAAAATAGGCTTATCAACCGGCGGTCGTTCCCCCGCCTGCCATCTAATGCGGACAACCAACCAATTTAACCATCCAAACATCATCAAGCGCGCGGCATACATTATTGCCGCGCTTGCTTTCCTCTTTTACACATATCGACTCACCCTTTATGCTCAAACCCAGGTATCGGTATTGGATGAAGGCTTGTATCTCTTTAAAGGCTGGCTGTTTAGTACGGGGGTTTATCAACCTTTTCAGGAATACGGTCCTTGGACAAACCAAATGCCTTTCGCGTTTTATCTCCCGGGCTGGTTTCAACAGATTTTTTCACCCAGTTTATTAACTGGCAGAGCCATGGCTGTTGGGCTTGGACTACTCACTTTCATCGGTTTAGGATTAACACTCCGAAAATTCGCCGGGGAGATCGTTACTGCCTGCTTACTGGTTTTTTTTGCGCTTAACTCAGCCCAAATTAAAATGGTGTCTGTAGCAACCTCTCAGGGTTTGATTGCCTTCCTCTTGGTTTGGATGCTCTTTTTTCTCTTAGACGGGCAGAAACAGACTTGGAGCTTGTTCACCGCGGGTGTCCTGGCGGGGTTGGCGGTCATGGTCCGCATCAATCTGCTTCCAATCCTTCCAATTGTTCTTGCTTTCGTGCTCTGGGAAAAGGGGTTGAAATCCGCCCTTTGGGTTGGGTTGGGAATTTCAGTGTTTTTTATTGGCGGTCACGCCATTTTCTGGCCTCAGATTCTGCAAATCTGGGCAAAGTGGCTTCCATTTTCATTTCTTTCAAATTGGGCTGCTCCTAAGACTCTCCCTACCTGGCAGCCTGATCCACCTTTCGCCTTTCGGATCGCGAGTTTTTTCCTGGCATTCAGGTTTCACTTTGTCGCTTTGGTTGGCACACTGGTTTCGTTCACGCTGGTTAATTTTCAGAAATTAAAAGAAGAAAAATTGTGGAAAACCTACTGGTTTTTGTTGATCAGCATGGTCAGCCTTTTTTTGATTCATATGTGGGCTGCCTTATTCAACGATTATTGTGTTTTCTGTTTTCCGACGTATGTCTCTTTTTTTGAAGGAGTCGGATATATCCTCATCGCTTTGGCCATACCCCGCCTCGACTTTAAAACCGGTTGGCGGGCAGGCGCGGGTCTGCTTGCTTTGATGATCATTTTTTCAGGTATCAGCTACAGCGCCGAGGAACTCTTTTCCAACATCTTTAAAGAAAATCTTTATCAAACGGTACTTGAATTGCCAATCCCCACTACCGGCGCTGTGTTGTGGCAGGTGATCGCCAACAAATTTGGGATTGAATTTGAAGCCCTAATTAAAATGACAAACAGTGCTTTACCTGTGATCATTACTCTGGTGATCATGGGAGCCACAGTTGGGCTTGTGGCTCTCGCATTCGGGTTCAGGAAACGAAAAAACCTCAGTATTTTTGGGGCAGCGTCTTTGATTCTGATTGGCGTTGCGGCTTTACTGACCCCTACGAACCTGTTGGCTGGCGGATATAATACCTATGATTGTGAATATCCAGTAGTTGATCGGTACGACTCGATAGGAAGAGAATTATCCCCCCAGATTCCAAAGGGCGCTTCGATCTATTGGGCGGGTTATTCACCGGTTACCCTGCTTCACTTAACCGGAGCTGAAATTTACCCGGCACAACTTCATTCAGGATATTCATACCGAATTAGTGAAGAGAGCGATGCTTTACTAAAATATGGTTGGTGGAACGAAAGCCTTGCCAAAAAATGGTTAAGCGAATCGGATTACCTATTATTAGAAGCCAGGAATTTTAAGGATTTGGCGGCATTGTCAGAAAATTTTAGCGGATTTGAGCTTATTTACCGCTCAGAACCGCAAAACTGCAGGCCAAATTCTGAAATGGTGTTATACCGGAGGAAACAATGAAGTTATCGATCGTAATCCCAGTTTATAACGAAGAGGAAAGCTTGGACTTGTTACATGAAGCGGTTAATAACGCGATGAGCGGGTTAAAAATGGATTGGGAGGTGCTTTACGTTGATGACGGTTCAAGGGATAGAAGCGTAAACAAACTCAAGGAAATCCAGGAAGCTGACCAGGATCACGTAGTGGTAATCGAGTTCCGGCGCAACTTCGGTCAAACCACCGCCATTTCAGCCGGGATCGATCATGCCAGCGGAGACATTATTACCTTCCTCGACGCTGACCTTCAAAACGACCCAAGTGATATTCCGATGATGCTGGAAAAGTTGGATGAGGGCTATGACGTGGTATCCGGTTGGCGAAAATTCCGGGAAGACAACGCGCTTACCCGCAATTTTCCTTCTCACATTGCCAATTGGTTAATCTCAAATGTGACTGGTGTTCATCTTCATGATTATGGATGCACCCTAAAAGTTTACCGGCGCGAGGTAATTACTGGTTTTAAACTTTATGGTGAGATGCACCGATTTATTCCGGTATACGCCAATTCAGTTGGCGCCAAAATCATCGAAGTCCCGGTAAAACACCACGCTCGAAAATATGGAAAAAGTAAGTACGGACTCGAACGAACAGTCAAGGTGATGCTGGATCTGATCGCGGTCAAATTTCTCACCGAAGCATCCAAAAAGCCAATCTATCTCTTTGGCGGGCTGGGCGCTATCCTCTTCGGTTTATCGATTATTGGTTTCCTCTTCCTTGTCGTTCGTAAAATGCTTGTCCAGGTTGAAATTCTCACATCACCCATTTTCATCATCGCTACTCTGGCGGCCATGATCGGTTCGCAAGCGATTCTCATGGGTTTAATCGCGGAACTCCTTGTTCGCACTTACCATGAATCTCAGCAAAAACCGACCTACACGATCCGGCGAATTTTCAAGAAATCGTAAATGGATATGGCCGCGATTAAAAAACATCGTAAAACCATCCTGAAAGCCATTGGCACACTCGTCGCGATTGGTTTACTCTTCTTTTTATTGATCAATAACACCAGCCCTGAGGATTGGGAAGCGGTTAAGAATATCTCCAAATGGAGCCTTGCCGGTGCAGCGTTATTGGTAGTTGGTTCTCGGATATTTATTACCTTGCGTTGGTACGTTTATCTTCGAACCGGCGGGGTCGAAATCAGCTTCAAGGAAACCCTCAGCCTGGTATTCATGGGCTTGTTCTCCAATAATTTTTTACCAACCACGATTGGCGGAGACGTTGTAAAGCTGGCAGGCGCGACCCAGTATGGCTATGACAATGCCCTCATCCTCGCCTCAATCGCGGCAGACAGGGTCACCAACATGCTCGGAATGTCACTCGCGGCGCCATTGGGTTTAATCCAGTTGGTTCCAGCTGGCGCGCCGCTTGGTTCCTTTGTTTTACCGGCTTTTGCCAAAAAAGTACTGGTTTTTCTAAAAAAGACTTTTTATTCCTTTTCACTTTGGTTTAAAAAACCATATGCGATCGCCCTCGCCCTGGCTTTTGCCTCTCTACACATGCTTTGTTCTTATGGCGCTTATTACACTCTGATCATCGGCGCCGGGGAATATCTTGAGTTATGGAAAGTGATCGGGCTGGCAAGCCTGGCTTATTTTGTTACCTTGGTACCTATCTCAATCAACGGTTATGGGGTGGCAGAATTAACCACAACCTACCTGCTCTCTGAAATCGGCGGCGTCAGCTATCCGGTAAGCTTATCGGTTGCCATTATTCATCGCTTATTCATGATTCTTGTCAGTACGCCTGGGGCATTGTATCTTCCAGGCATTATCGGTAAGTTATCAGATTCGGCAGGTAAGGAAAATTGACTCACCCGAACGGCAAGCAATTCTGGATCACCAACTTTGGATTGACGATCATCGTCAATCTGGTGGTCTTGTTTGCCTCGATCCAGAGATGGACCGAGCTCAAGATTATCTTATGGCGCTCAGTCTGGATAATTCCTCTGCTTGTGTATCTCACGGTCATCTCGCTTTGCCTAATTGGTATCTATCTGATCGTCAAGCCCCCGAAAGTATTAATCCAGGCTGTCGATCGCCTTTCGAGCCAGATTTCTAAATTCACAAACCGGAAAATTGTCCGCTTTGTAGCTGGTTTGATCGCCATGGTACTTCTCTTCCTCATCCCCGCTGTCAAAATTCAACTTCGGGTAGGTGAGACAATTAAAAATTCAACCATTGATCCGGAATTGGTAACAATTCTTTTTTATTGGTTTCTCTGGTGGGTTTTATGGGCAGGTGTTTGGCTGACAAAAATCGCCACAGGCCAAAATTGGGGATTCAGTTTCGCTATTTTTTGCCTTTCCGCGGGGATCGGATATGAACTCTTCAATCGCTTTAGGGATGTGAATTCCTATCCGTTTTCATTGGGGTGGTCGGAAGCCAGTCGCTATTATTATGGATCTTTGGTCTTTGCGGAAAAACTCTATGGATTAAAACTTCCTCTCTCCATCCTTCATCCCAGCCGATATTTACTGCAGAGTATCCCGTTCTTGTGGGATGACACCAACATCTTAACCCACCGGGCATGGCAATTCTTCCTCTGGGCAGGATTGTTATTTTTCACTTCCCTGATTCTCGTCCAAAAACTTTTACGAGAGAAGTTCTCCGTTTTATTTAGAGGAATACTTACTTACTTCATTTTTCTTTTTTTTCTCAAAATCGGGGTCTATTACCATCTCGCGCCAATCATCTTTCTTCCGCTGCTCTTTTATTCACCCGATCGTCCCATCAATACGTTGATCGGTATTCTACTTGGGTCGATATGGGCAGGAATCAGTAGAATAAATTGGATTCCTGTGCCTGCGGTGATGGTTTCTCTGCTCTACATCCTCGACCGATCTCGATCAGGCAAGTCATTTGTTGAGTTGCTCCGGCTGCCACTTTTTTGGGGAGCCATTGGCTTGGTTTCTGCCTTCGCCAGCCAATATATTTATCTTTTTATCTCCGGAAATCAGCAAAGTTTGGAGGCTGCCGGTTCGAGCTTTACTTCAGCGCTCTTATGGAATCGACTCTTTCCGAGCGATTCGAATCCACTCGGAGTACTTGTGTGGATCGGCATTTACGCCTTGCCTTTACTTTACGCGCTCAGAGTCCTTATCTTAAATTCAAAATTAAGCAGGACTCAGAATTTGTTTTCCATTTTGACCTCGCTCGTCTTCTTTCTCGGCGGTTTGCTCGTCAGCGTCAAGATTGGAGGAGGAGCGGATTTGCATAATATGGACGGTTTCGCCTTATTCCTTGTTTTTATTCCGCTTGTTTACCTTTCTTCAAGCGCGGATGATCTGCCCGCTTTAAAAGCGCCTTTATCCTGGGCGATGGTGGTCATGGCGCTTGTATCACCCCTGATTTTTACCATACCAAGCCTTCGCGCCTATCCGGAATTCCATGTTGATTACAACCAAAATGGAGTAAAAATCATCAAGAAACTGGCTGAACGAAAAGCCCGGGAGGGTGAAGTCCTTTTTATCAATGAACGCCACCTGGTAACTTTCGGGATGATCGATGTTCCCCTGGTTCATGACTATGAAGCGGTTACCTTGATGGAGATGGTCATGTCTGGCAATTCCGCTTATCTGGAACGGTTTAACCAGGATATCAGCTCACAGAGATTCTCGGCGATTGTAAGCGCCAAGCTTAACACTGTCCAAAAAACAGAAGGGCAGTTCTTTGAGGAAAACAATCTCTGGAATTCTCTCGTCGCCTCAAAAATTTTGTGCTATTATGAACCCTTGGTCGTTCGAGATGAACCGGAAACCACCTCAATTTTGGAAGTGGACGAAACCAAATTGGAATTCTTAATTCCCAGAACTGATCCTGGAGATTGTAATTGACCTTTCTGAGCGAAAGCATTTTTAATTTTCATGATATTGTCGCGGTCAAAACCCGCTGCGCTTCAGCTTTTCAGAAAAGCTTTTTTGAAGATGAATACCAATATCATCAAGTTGATGTAAAACCATCCGATCTGCCAACAGTCGAATTTTCCTACACCAACCTCCGGGCTCGAACCCCTGAGATGGTAACGTATCAACATAAAGTTTTAGCGAAATTTGGTTACACAATTGCCCTTGGGGAAAACCTGATCAAAATAAATGTCGCTGGAAATAACATCGGCATCCCGATCGCCCACCACATGCTCCTGCACACCTCCCTGCGCTACTTAACCGCGCAAAAAGGGTTTGTATTACTCCATTCAGGCGCGGTAGCTAAAAACGGAAAAAGCCTTTTATTTTCCGGTAAAGGCGGGTCAGGTAAAACCACCATGACCTCCTTGATCCTTTCCTCTGATCAAGGTTGGAATATTCACGCCGACGATTATGTTTTTCTCTCGGAAGGAAAAACCAGAACCTACGTCACCCGCGCCCATCTCTATCGTGATCTTCTGCGATGGGTTCCACAAATCAAAAACAAATTAACCTTGAAAGAAAGAATCGCGCTCTCCATTTTTGGTTTTGTTCGCGAGACCTCAAATGAAGGCATTAAATGGCCGGTTCGAATGGAATTCAGTCGACTTTGGCCAAATATTTCCATTGCAAATACCGCAATCCCTGGGGGATTAATCTTGCTTAGCAGAGAAGATGTCAATACCCCCAGCTTGGTGGAAAACAACAATTTGGATTTGGCAGTGGACGAACTCGTGGAAATGAATTTCTTCGAGGCCAGACATTTTATTCATCTGGTCAAAAAAGCCGGAGTTTATTCCGATAGCTGGTATCAGCAATGGTACAACCGCGAAAAAACCAATCTGCGCGATTTTTTAAGCAAAGTACCCCTGTACACCCTCAGACTACCCAAACGATCCACAACCAACAGTAACCAGAAGGTGCTCTCAATCTTCGAGGAGATCGTTTCCTAAACGCCATGAAAAATAAGATCGGTTTTTATATCAGGCTGTTTGGTACGATCATCAGCACGATTCTTTTCATCTGGGTGATCAAAAATCAAGATTGGCAATTAGTCCTTGAGAAACTTACCCATATCCATTGGTGGGCGATACTCTTGGCGATCCTTTTAATTTTTGGCTCCTATGGATTTAACGTCTTACGATGGTGCTTTCTATTGTGGTCAAAAGGAGCAAAGGTACCATATCTTAAAGCACTCACGATCTCATTAGGCGGCTCTTTCGCCTCTAACTTTTTGCCCTCCACCATCGGCGGAGATGGCTTCAGGATGATCGCCATTCAACCATACACCAAGAGCAAGAATCTTTCTGTTGGTTCGGTGTTGCTCGATCGGATCGTGAACATGTCAGCCATGACTTGTTTAATCCCATTTCCGATCTTTATTTTCGGCGAGACACTCCTCAATCTCTTGCGATCTGTTGGGGATTCACTCTTTTCGTTGAGTTTTTTTCCGGGATTAAAGAATCTATTCAATAAGTACTTTCCAAAAGCAATTAATGCCTTTCAGCTCTGGGCAAGTAAGCCAAAGGATTTTGTATTGCCTTTTCTTGCCGCCTGGCCATCTAATCTTTTACCGATGACAGGAACATTTCTTTTGGCAACCCAGTTGGGCATGGATGTTACTTTCTGGCAGGTGATCGGCGTCCAAACCATTTCTTATTTCCTTTCTGTACTGCCGATCTCTATCAATGGGTATGGTTTACGGGAAGTAACCTACACGACATTGTTTTCATCCATTGGCTTCAACATTGAGCAGGCGTCCACACTTGCGTTGATCACAAGGTTTATTACAATATTAACAACCCTGCCTGGTGCCCTTTGGCTCTCATCACTTGTTCAAGGTCAAGCGGACGTGGAAATCGATAAAAGTTTATGAAGATTTTGACTCTCATCCATGAATATCCCCCCATCGGTGGGGGCGGAGGCAGGGTCGCTCAGGATCTGGTATTGGGTTTTCTGGAAGCCGGACATTCAGTAAAAATTATTACTTCCCGTTTAAATGGGTATACTGATCAGAGCATTTCTGAACATTTTTCCATTCTCAGGGCAGGTAAGCCCAGAAAAGCGGCATTTCACGTCAGCATCTGGGAAATGCTTGATTACGACCTTAAGGCTTTTTTTTTGGGCATAAAAACAATCCAATCCTGGAAACCAGACGTGATCCACGCCCATTTTGCGGTTCCGGCCGGTGCGGTTGCCTACTTTCTTTCTCTTTTTAGCGGCGTTCCATATGTTTTAACCGCCCACCTCGGGGATGTACCCGGCGCGGTTCCGGATAAAACTTCGCGCTGGTTTTATTGGGTTTATCCATTTACGCCCCCCATTTGGAAAAAAGCGACCCGGGTCATCGCGGTAAGCGAATTTACCAAAAAACTGGCTCTCGAACATTACCAGGTACCCATCGATGTGATCCATAATGGTGTTGATCTTAATGCGCTTCCTCGCCTGAATCGAAATTCAAATCCATCTTCTCCGCTAAAACTGATTTTTGCTGGCCGTCTGACCGAGCAAAAAAATCCTTTTGATCTGATCAACGCCCTTGGTAAATTGGCCGGAAAAAACTGGACACTTTCTGTAATGGGAGATGGGCCTTTGTTGCTGCCTACCCGTCACCTGGCAGAAAAACTCGGGATTTCCTCTCAAATTACTTTTTATGGCTGGGTTACCCCTGAGCAGGTTCTGGACGCTTTCGCTGAGCACGATGTTCTGCTTCTGCCATCCAGCTCGGAGGGATTATCGGTTGTAGGAGTACAAGCACTGGCAATGGGATTGGCCATGATTCTCAGTCAGGCCGGTGGAAACCCGGAGCTTGTAGATGGAAAGAATGGAATTCTGATACCAGTTGGCGATGTAAACGCCCTGGCGGAAAATATCGACAAATTTATTGAAGATCGCGAATATTTGACTTCCGCTCAAGGGGCAAGCTTGAGATACGCGCAAAGGTTTTCACTCGACCAGATCATCAATCAATATCTGAGCGCGCTTGATTCCGCTTGCGGACAGTAGGTTTGACATGTACTTGTTGGATGAATTAAATCTCTTCTCTGTGATCATCTTATTGATTTTATGGTGGTTAAGCGGCGACCTCATTCTCCAGAAATTCTTTATTTCCAATAATTCTGAACGCGCAGTACTCGCGATCGGATTTGGGTTGGTTTTAAATATTTTCAGCGCCAACCTGCTCGGAAGGTTTGTTTTTACCGAAATTCTTTTCTGGGTTATCGGCGTAGCCTGGGTTGTCATCGCGCTTTTATTCCATTCTAATAATTTCAAAGCTCTAAAATACCCGGATCGCTCCACTTGGGTTTCCCTCCTTCTCTTTGGCTCGTTGGCGATTTTATTTACCCTTATTGGCCGCGGATTTGGTTTTTTTGATGACCACCAAAACCTGCCCCCACTCTCCATGATGGCTGCCGGTGATATACCCCCTCATTTCGCTTTTGATCCAACCCTCATGTTCGGATATCACTATTTTTTGCTTCTCGTCGGCGCCGCCTTTACAAAAACCGCGGGAGCGGCTCCTTGGACCGCGCTTGACCTGGCTCGCGGGATGACCTTATCCCTCACTCTGATCTATGGTGGAATTCTGGCTTACCGATTAACCAACAGCCGAATCGCTCAATTTTTTTCTGCAATAGTGATTGCTTTCGCGGGCGGGGCACGTTGGATTTTATTGCTTTTGCCGGCAAGTTGGCTCAATCAAATTTCTTCAAGCGTTATCCTTATCGGTTCTGGCGCGGATTCTGGACCGAATTTAAAAACCGCTTTATTCAAACCATGGAAGATCGAAGGTACTGGCGATATTGACCTGCCGTTTGTTTATGGGTCTGGTTTGGATCCTTCTTTCAGTATGTTTCACAACGGATGGGGTACCAGCGCCATTCTGCTTGTCTTGCTTCTTTTACTATTGACTGGTAATAAAAAGCCAACATGGTCTTCCATGCCGTTTCTGGCAATTCCGCTTGCCTCCCTGGCTTTGGCTAATGAAGTTACTTATGTTTTTCTTTATGTCGGTTTCATTGGCGCCTTGCTACTCAATATGATTCGCGAAAAATCCATCAAGAAGACTTTTTTTGATCAGGAAATGATGGTGTATTTCGCGGCATTTTTTATCGCCGGAATATTTGCTCTGATACAGGGCGGGATGCTTACCGAGATTTTCCGGGGATTGTTTATCCCCCCGGATCCAGCAATCAAGGAAACTTATTTTCGGGTTGGGTTTTCATTTGTACCCCCAGCCTTCCTGTCAGCTCACCTTGGCAGTTTGAATTTGTTAAACCCAAAACACTGGTTCCCAATTCTTGGAGAAGTCGGTTTCATCATTCTGGCATTCCCTTTTGTCGTGAAGCATCTTCTCCCCTCTCTTGAGTCTGGCGACTGGTTCAAATCCGCCTGGATCATCAGCCTATTCGCGAGTCTCGCGATGATATTTTTTGAGTATACAGGCAACGCGGGACCGACCGCGATTTCTCGTATGCAAGCTCATTTTTTGAGCGTGATTAAATTGTTGGCGGTTCCCCTTATTTGGAATTGGGCGAAATCAAAGTCTGAAAACCTTCAAGTTGCCGTTTTGGGTATTGGAATGGCGGCTATCTTCAGCGGGGTCGCTATTTTTGGGGCGCAGATCACCGCCATGCCGAGACCCATGAGCGCCATCTTTTTGGAAGATGTGGATACCACCATGTTTTATCGTCATTGGAATACTCTGAACCATAATTCAATGGTTTTTGACCCGGTGTATCCCCGCGGAGTAACGATCCTGGGCATTCCAACCCGATCTTCCATTACGATGGGAGAGAACCTGCCGGAATGGAGAACCCTCAAAGCCTCTCCAGACCCTTACGATTTGTTAAGCGCTGGTTTTACCTATGTATATTCAGATCTTGACTACTATCAGGATAAGAAAGATTTCTTAACTTCAGATTGTGTTCTGATCCTTGATAAAGTTACCAAAGATGAATCAAATAGCGGCCGAATTTTGCTTAGTTTGGAAAATTGCACAAAATAGTGTGTAATAATCCCATTTTTAAACTCAATATTGCACATTAACTGTTATTTAGATAGTTTTGTCATATTTATAATAGGATATTTTTCACTTGTTTTATCCTAAACATGATTTAAAATTCCTAAAAAGGGTATATTTATCTAAAATCACACAAAAGATTTGAGGAAGCATGCAAATTACAAAACAGGCCGATTATGCCGTCCGTGCGGTTCTTCATTTAGCGAAAATGGAACCTGATGACCGCGCTTCCACCGCCGGAATAGCCAAGCAAGAGAGGATTCCATCCTCATTTCTTGCCAAAATCATCTCTCAACTTTCCATCGCGGGAATTATTCAAACTACCCGCGGCGCCAAAGGAGGGGTTGTTTTGGCAAAGAAACCGGAAGATATCACTCTTCTGGATGTTGTTGAATCGATCGACGGTCCGATCGCCTTGAATGAATGCGTACTTCATGAGAATGTTTGCGCGTTTGATCAGGAATGTCCGATCAAACAGGTCTGGTGTGATGCCCAGGCAGAATTAGTCGCCAAGTTAAGAGCTACCAACTTCGCGAGCTTTTTGTAGAATTCTTCTCCTCCTCCTTATACGGCCACAGGTATTGTGGCTGTATTGGTTTTAAAGTCTTATAATTTTCTTAACTCGTTACCGAAGGAGTATCTATATGACTATAAACAAGGTTATCAAAGCGCCTACGGGCACCGCGCTTTCATGTAAAAATTGGCTGATCGAAGCAGCCTACCGGATGATCCAGAACAACCTTGACCCTGAAGTCGCGGAAAAACCCGAAGATTTGGTGGTCTACGGAGGACGCGGCAAAGCAGCTCGGGATTGGGAATCTTTTGAAACAATATTAAAATCGCTGCGGAACCTTGATGAAGACGAGACCCTCCTGATCCAATCGGGGAAGCCAGTCGCGATCTTTAAATCACATAAAGACGCCCCGCGGGTGTTGATCGCCAACTCCAACCTTGTTCCTCATTGGGCAACCTGGGAGCATTTTGATAAACTCGCCAAGCAGGGTTTGATCATGTATGGTCAGATGACTGCCGGTTCGTGGATTTATATCGGCACGCAAGGTATTTTACAAGGGACCTACGAAACATTTGGCGCTTTAGCAAGGAAAAAAGGGTGGGGAACCCTGAAAGGCAAATTTGTGCTCACCGCTGGCTTGGGCGGAATGGGGGGCGCCCAACCACTTGCGATTACGATGAATGAAGGTGTTGGCTTGATCGTTGAAGTTGATCCAAACCGCGCTGAAAGAAGACGGGCAATTGGCTACGTTGATATGGTTGTCAACGATCTCGAAGAGGCAATGACCTTGGTGGAAGATTATAAGAAGGCTGGAAAACCCATCTCAATCGGCTTGGTAGCCAATGCGGCCGATGTGTACCACGAATTGGCAGAAAAAGGCGTGATCCCGGATGTTGTAACAGACCAAACTTCCGCTCACGAAGCACTCTATTATATTCCGAGCGGACTAAGCCTTACAGCCGCTTATGAATTACGTGAAAAGGACCCGGAAAAATTCAAAGAAATGGCGATGCAATCGATGGTGCAACACGTGAAAGCCATGTTGAAATTCCAGCAAATGGGATCTGAAGTGTTTGACTATGGCAACAATATCCGTCAACAGGCATACTCCATGGGTGTTTCCAATGCCTTCGAATTTCCTGGATTTGTACCGGCCTATATCCGTCCCTTGTTCTGTGAAGGAAGCGGACCATTCCGGTGGGTAGCTTTATCCGGAGACAAGGAAGACATTTATAAAACCGACCAGGCTTTGATAAAATTGTTTCCTGATAACACGCATCTGCATCGTTGGCTTGGAATGGCTCGCGAGAAAGTACCATTTCAGGGCTTACCAGCCCGAATCTGCTGGCTGGGTTATGGTGACCGAGCCAAAGCAGGATTGATGTTTAATGAGATGGTTGCCAGCGGCGAATTAAAAGCTCCGATCGTAATTGGGCGGGATCACTTGGATAGCGGATCCGTAGCCAGCCCCAACCGGGAAACGGAAGCGATGCTGGATGGTTCAGACGCGGTTTCTGATTGGCCAATTCTTAACGCGATGATCAACATCGCCGGAGGGGCAACCTGGGTTTCCTTCCATCATGGTGGCGGCGTTGGGATTGGATTCAGCCAACATGCCGGCCAGGTAATTGTCGCCGATGGAACGCCAGAGGCTGCCGAAAGATTAAGACGAGTTTTGACCACGGATCCCGGTTTAGGGGTTGTCCGTCACGCTGACGCTGGTTATGATCTCGCCATCGAAACCGCGAAGCGGACAGGTATCAAAATGCCTATGTTGAAATAGGCAGGAAAGTAAGGATTGATGGAAAACAAAAAACGCATAGCGGTCTTGACCAGCGGTGGTGACGCGCAGGGAATGAATGCCGCGGTTCGTTCTGTGGTTAGAACAGGGATCGATTCCGGGGTTGAGGTTTTCGCTGTTTATGAGGGTTATCAGGGCTTGATCGCGAGCGGCGACAACATTAAGAGATTGCGCTGGAATGATGTCGCCGGCATCCTTCACAGGGGTGGAACAATCATCGGAACAGCCAGGAGTGAAGAATTTAAAACTCGCGCTGGCAGGCTTTCAGCCGCCAAAAATTTGATCGACCACGGAATTGATGGCTTGATCGTGATCGGCGGCGATGGTTCGCTTACTGGCGCCAATGTTTTCCATGAAGAGTGGCCGTCTTTGCTGGATGAGTTGGTTCATACAGGCGAGATCAAGCCAGCTCAGGCGGAAAAACATCCCGCCCTCAACGCGGTAGGGTTGGTTGGCTCAATTGACAATGATTTTTATGGTAGTGATATGACCATTGGTACCGATAGCGCTCTTCACCGAATTACCGAGGCGATCGACGCGATTTCCAGCACCGCCGCCAGTCATCAACGCACCTTTGTCGTAAAAGTAATGGGGCGAAATTGCGGCTATCTGGCGCTTTATGGCGCGTTGGCTACCGGAGCCGACTGGGTATTGATCCCCGAAAATCCGCCCGATGTTGATAATTGGGAAGAGGTACTGATCGAAAGATTAAATGCGGGTACCAAGGCTGGAAGAAGAGATCATATTGTTGTGTTGGCCGAAGGTGCCAGAGATCGGCGGGGCAATTCCATCAGTTTGAATCAAGTCCAGGAATTGCTTGAAAAGCGGCTTGGCGAAGAAGTGAGAGTGACTGAGTTAGGCCATGTCCAACGCGGCGGCAAACCTTCAGCTTTCGACCGTAACCTCGCGACCATGTTAGGTTATGACGCGGTAAAAACTCTGCTGAGCTTGAAATCGAATGATCAACCTCAATTGATCGGAATTAAATCGAACACTATTGTTCATTTACCCTTGATGGAATGTGTCGAAAAAACGCGGGCTGTTGCCGAGGCAGTTGAGAACAAGGAATATGACAAAGCGATAAGTTTGCGGAGTACCAGCTTCATGGAGGCGTTCAGCACTCTTAAAACCATGGTGAGGGCACTTCCCCATACCCCTGATCCATCTATGCGCCGCTTGCGCATAGGTGTTTTAAATGCTGGCGCCCCAGCGGCGGGTATGAATACCGCTGGAAGAACCGCCGTTCGTCTGGGTCTGGACCAAGGTCACAGAATCTTTGGGATCTCAAATGGCTTTGATGGTTTCGCCAAAAATCAAGTTCGAGAAATGCAATGGATGAGCGTTACTGGTTGGGCATCCCAGGGAGGCTCCGTTTTGGGAACCAGCCGAAAAGTGCCCGCTCACAGTGATTTCTACGGAATTGCTCGATCAATCGAGGAAAATCAGTTCGACGCTCTGATCATCATCGGCGGTTGGGCTGCCTATCGCGGCGCGCAGACATTAATGGAAGAAAGGAAAAATTTTCCTGCCTTTAATCTGCCCATGGTTTGCGTTCCAGCCTCAATTTCCAATAACCTTCCTGGAACTGAATTTTCGCTTGGCGCTGATACCGCGCTCAACAACATTGTGGACGCGGTTGACAAAATCAAACAATCCGCCGTTGCCAGCCGCCGGGTATTTGTGGTTGAAGTAATGGGCCATTCTTGCGGTTATTTGGGATTAATGAGCGGATTGGCTACCGGGGCAGAGCGGGTCTACATCAATGAGGAGGGTATCACCCTGAAGCAATTATCCGATGACATTGCCACCTTAAATCGCGGCTTTGATGCCGGAAAAGGTTTGGGGTTGTTCATCCGCGCAGAGTACGCCAATCCGATTTACACTACCGATTTTATTTGTTCGCTCTTTGAGGAGGAGGGCAAATCCGCTTTTGATGTACGTCCCGCAGTTCTTGGACACCTCCAACAGGGCGGCGATCCATCGCCTTTTGATCGCATTCAGGCGTCCCGGCTGGTTCGGTTAGCCCTTGATCATCTGATCAAAAATGTCGAGGAAAAATCTACTGAATGTACCTTTATTGGTCTTCAGGCGGGCAAGATACATTTCCATGACATGCGAGATTTTGACCGAATGGTTGATTTTGAATATCAGCGGCCTTCCAACCAGTGGTGGCTGCGACTTAAACCGATTGCCGAGGTCATGTCGAAGCTCGCGATTGACGCGGAAAGCAATTAATATTAATTTTATGGATACCGCTCTCTGGAGTGGTATCTTTTTGAAAAAACATGCAACCAAAAACCTTAAGAGTACTGGAATTTTCAAAAATTCTTGACGGGCTATCAACGCATTGTCAGTTTTCCTCCTCAAAAGATCTTGCGGTCGCCATCCATCCTTCAACCAATATAGATGAGATCATCCGTTGGCAAAAGGAAACCAGCGAAGCCAAAAAGCTTCTCTCGATCCATGATCTCAGTGTTGGCGGCGCGCGAGATATCCGAAAACAGGTCCAACTCGCTCAACGCGGCGGTGTGTTAAATGAGCAAGAGTTACTTGATATTAAGTACACCTTGATATCATTCCGCGAGATCCGTTCATTTTTTGTAACCAAAAACAGGGCTGAGGAGGAAGAACGTCTGAACACCTCTTCTCCTTTACTTGCTGAGCATGCTCTCGCGATCTTCATCCCGGCCGGCTTGATTGACACAATCACAAGAATGGTTTCAGACAAGGGAGAAGTTCTCGATAACGCCTCGGTAAAATTACGAACGATCCGATCTGAATTGCAAATCGGGCGAAACCGATTACTCACCCGGCTTCAACAATTTCTTGGGGACTCGAAGACTGTTCAGATGTTACAGGAAAATATCATCACCCAGCGGGATGGGCGATATGTGATTCCGCTCAAATCTGAATTCAAAGGACAGATCAAATCAATCGTTCACGATACTTCCGCCAGCGGCGCAACCTTGTTTATTGAACCTTTGGCAGTAGTAGAGATGAACAATACTCTGAGAGAATTGGAATTGGCTGAACGTGATGAAATTCGAAAAATCCTTTCCGAAATTTCCGCCCAAATCGGATCGTATGGCTCCGAAATCCTGCTTTCACTGAACGCGCTCGCTTATATCGACCTGACCCTCGCCAAAGCCAAATTTTCCTATCAACTTGATGCCTCTGAACCGATCATGATCGATTCAGCCCATAACAATACCAGCGTCTCGATCAAACTGGATAAAGCCTGGCACCCATTGCTTGATCAAAAAACCGCCATTACCAATAACATCCATTTTGGGGATGGTATTAGCGCCATGATCATCACTGGACCAAATACTGGTGGCAAAACTGTAACCCTCAAAACGGTAGGTTTATTGGTGGTGATGGCTCAGAGTGGTTTGCACATTCCTGCCGCCAGCGGTTCACAATTACCAATTTTTAATGAGGTTTTCGCTGATATTGGTGATGAACAATCCATCGAACAATCGCTTAGCACTTTCAGCGGACACATGACCAATATCATCAGCATTTTAGAAAAGGCGGATATTGGCTCATTGGTAATTCTCGATGAACTCGGTGCTGGTACTGATCCTCAGGAGGGTTCAGCCCTGGCGATGTCGATTGTAAAATTCCTTCTCGAAAAGAAGATCACAACCCTTGTCGCGACCCACTATCCCGAGCTAAAAACCTTTGCTCATAATACGCCAGCGGTGGTAAACGCGTCATTGGAATTTGATGTGACCACCCTCAAGCCCACTTTTAAACTGACAATCGGACTTCCGGGGCGTTCCAACGCTTTCGCGATCGCCAGTAAATTAGGACTTTCTCCAAAAATTATTGAAGATGCCCGGCAGGGAGTTGACCCAAGCAATTTACGCGCTGACAAACTTTTGGATGACATTCGCAAAGAACGTAACCGGATCAGCAAGGAACGAGAAAAGGTTTTCAAAAATCGTCAACGGACTGACGAGTTAAACCGGGAACTCACCAAAAGGTTGGAACAAATCGAGGACGAGCGCCTCACCGCGATCTCAGCCGCCAAAGCTGAACTTGAGTTGGAACTTGAGATCTTAAAGAAAAACATCGCCCAATTGCGGGGGGATTATCGCAAATTGTTAAAACCAGTAGAAGAGATTGGCAAGCTTGAATCAAAAGTGGAACATGCCATCCAGACTCTCCAGAAGCCAGTTGAGCGAAAACGGGAATCAGAGCTGGAAGAATCAACTGAATCCAGAGAGGTTAAGCTGGGTGACAAGATCATGATTCGTAATCTGGGACAAACCGGAATCATTACAGCCCTTACCTTGGATGACGCGGAGGTTCAGATTGGAAATATGCGAATTCGCGTCAAATTAAAAGAACTCGCCCTCTTCAATGAAATTCAATCCGCCGAGGAAACAAGCGGTAAAGGACGGGAGCGACGAATCAAGAAGATGGCAGAGAATTTATCTCAAGAAAGTTCATCTGCCGCGTCAGGCAGCAGGTCGATCAATACGGGTATTGAATTGGACCTTCGCGGTCAGTCGTCTGAGGACGCGATCAATTTACTTTCAGATTACATTGACAAGGCCTACATGGCAGGAGTGCCCTTCTCGCGGATCATTCATGGCAAAGGTACCGGGAAATTGCGCCAGGAGGTTAGAAAATTCCTCCAAAATCACGAATATGTGGCATCCTTTGAGGAGGGTCATCCAAATGAGGGCGGGGAAGGTGTTACTGTTGTAAAGTACGTGGTTTAAACTTTACCCATGGACCAAAGTTCGTTAAAGCGGACAATTCGTTCCTTGATATAAAAAATTTCCGGGTCAACAATTGGGCGTCCATTTTTGATCAGGGCAATTGATTCGTCAATGCTGTATCCCTGGGAAATCAGGATTGCTGCGCCCATCGCCACGCTGCGATGCCTGCCCCGAGCACAGTGCGAGAGGATTTTTCCACCATTCCGAATGATTTTTTGTGATTCGTGGACTCCGCGAATCAAATTGTTCATCGGGATCTTTAATATGGGATTGTCAAAAGAGCGAAGCCATAAAAAATTCAGCCCATCCAGGGGTTCCTTGGGATGGGGATTCATCCAGAATCGCATATTAATCACAAGATCAATACCTTCTTCTTTCAATCGAATATAATCCTCCGCCTCGGGAGTGGTTCCGATGTAAAGGTACTCATTGATCTTTGAAAATTCGAACATAATCTCTCCAAAATGGTTGATGCTCGATTGTACAACAATAATATGTTAAACTTGGCTAAATCACCTTCAGGAACATTCAATGACTTATACTGGATTATTAGATAAATATCGTTCCATCCTTTCGTTGCCAAAACACACCGCGAATATCACTCTTTACGAGGGCAATACGCCTTTAATCCCCGCCAAAAACCTTTCCAGTTTTTTGGGCAGAGATTTCAACTTGTTTATCAAATATGAAGGACTCAACCCAACCGGGTCATTCAAAGATCGCGGCATGACTGCCGCGGTTTCAGAAGCGGTTGGCAGGGATTCAAAGACAGTTATTTGCGCCAGTACAGGCAATACTGCTGCCTCAGCCGCGGCTTATGCCGCCCGGGCAAACATCCGCTCGATTGTCCTCATTCCACAAGGGAAAGTTGCCGCTGGAAAATTAGCTGGGGCGATCGCTTATGGTGCTCAGGTCATTCAAATTGAGGGTTCCTTCGATGACGCATTGAGCATGGTTGTACAACTTACTGAAAAACAACCAATCTGCCTGGTCAATTCAATCAATCCTTATCGAATTGAAGGTCAAAAAACCAGCGCTTTTGAAATCTGTGACACACTGGGCTTTGCCCCGGATTTATTGTGCATCCCCGTTGGCAACGCCGGGAATATTACAGCTTATTGGGCTGGTTTTAAGCAGTATAACGAGCTTAATAATACCGGCTTACCACAAATTTTAGGTGTTCAGGCGGAAGGTGCCGCACCTTTGGTACTGGGACATCTGGTGGAAAAACCTGAAACCATCGCCACCGCCATTCGAATCGGCAAGCCCGCCCGCGGCGAACAAGCGCTTGAGGCAGCCGAACAATCCGGTGGCAAAATTATCGCGGTCAGTGATCAGGAAATCCTCAACATGCACAAGAAACTTGCCTCACTGGAGGGAATCTGGGTTGAACCAGCTTCTGTCGCGGGTTTGGCCGGTCTTTATAAACAGATTCAACATGGTTTGATTGATCCGACCGGTAAAACTGTCGTAGCGGTCTGTACCGGTCATGGGATGAAAGATCCGGACATCGTCACTTCCGGATTTACCGCGCCCAAGCTGATTAATGCGGACCTTGCCGAGCTTGAAGAGATCATAAATAGTTAATTACCCATGAAAGTAACCGTAAAAGTCCCTGCAACAACCGCCAATCTGGGGCCAGGCTTTGACGCGATCGGCTTGGCCCTGAATTTGTGGAATGAGACTGAGTATACGATCAGCCAAAAGGCCGGGATCCAATGTTCCATTTCAGGGGAGGGTAGAGGAAGACTGCCTGAAGATGAAACCAATGCCATTGTAGCCGCGTTGAAACAGGTCTTTTCAAGAGCCAGAAAACAGGTTCCAGGTTTACAAATCCACTGCCTGAATCGGATTCCCATGGGTTCGGGTTTGGGATCTTCCTCTGCCGCTCTTTTAACGGGTTATTTGGGCGGAAATGCCCTTCTTGGCTCACCGTTTTCAACCGAAGTACTGTTGCGCATGGCGATCGAAAGCGAAGGACATCCGGACAATGTGGCTCCTGCCATGTTGGGCGGTTTGGTCGCCTCATTGATAGATGAGGAATTAGTAATCCCAGTCCGATTGAACTCCTTTAATCCGATAATCCCGATTCATATCACAGTTGTCTTACCGAATTTTGAATTTCCAACCTTGGAGGCTCGCAAAATCCTTCCAGAGTTTGTTTCTCGCAAGGACGCAGTCTTTAATATCAGCCGGGCGATTTTAGTCACCGAGGCATTAAGAACCGGTGATTTAAATCTCTTGGGCGCGGCTATGGAAGATCGAATTCACCAACCGTATCGGCTTGATCTCATTCCAGGAGCTCGGGAAGTGATGGATGCCGCCAGGCAAAACGGCGCGCAAGCTGTTGCCCTTTCCGGAGCGGGACCGAGCCTGATCGCGTTCACATCAAGAAAATTACCTGTTGTGGGTCGTGCGATGCAAAAAGCCTTCCTCTCAGCCGGCTTGTCCTCAAGAATTTTTGAATTGGAAATCAGTCAACAAGGCGCGAAAGTATCAATTGAAGAAAATGAATGAAGAAGCCACTCAAAAGGTCGTTCTCATTACCGGTGCGGGCAAGGGAGCCGGGGCATTCCTCGCCAGGGAATTTGCCCGGAAAGGGTATCACGTTGCCGCGAATGATATTACACCAATCAACCTCGAGGTTGTCGCCGGAGAGATAAAAAAGTCAGGGGGAGAGATTTCGTTACACATTCACGATGTGGCAAAAAAACTAGACGCGCAAGCCCTCATCAATGATGTGATTGACTTGTACGGTCAGATCGATTGTCTGATCAATACCGCCAATGTCAATTTATCTTCAAACTTACTCAGTGTCGATGAATGGGATCTTCATCGTGTTTTTGATGTAAATTTGATCGGCACGATCCTCCTCATTCAATCTGTAGGCAGAGTCATGCGCGCACAAGGATTTGGCAGGATTGTCAATATCCTTCCGGAGAGAGGTGGAGCGAGCATCACCCAACTCGCCAGTATTGCGGCCTTGGAAGAATTAAGTATCGCGGCCAGAAATGAGTTTTCGACATACAAGATTGACCTTTCTTATCTTAAGCACGATCAGCTTGCAGATTGGGTAAGCGGATTTCAAAACCAACATTAAGCTATAATGTGACTATTCAAACAAATAACGGAGGAATATGATCACACAGAAAATGGTGAATGCGATAAACGAACAGATTGTAAAAGAATTCGCCTCGTCTTATCTTTATTTATCCATGGCTGCCTATTTTGATCGAACCGGTCTTCCTGGCGCGGCAAATTGGATGCGTCTTCAATCCACAGAAGAAAACGAACATGCGATGAAATTGTTCGCGCACCTGGCGGACAGAGGCGGTTTTATCGTTTTAGGCGCCGTTGAAGCGCCCCAGAATGATTGGAAAACTCCGATGGCTGCTTTCCAAGCTGTTCTAGCCCACGAACAATTTATCACAAAATCAATTCACGATCTTTACAACCTCGCCGTACAGGAAAACGACCTTCCCGCTCAGGTGATGCTACATTGGTTCATCGATGAGCAGGTTGAGGAAGAAAAGAATGCACAGGTGGTAATTGATAGCATGAACCGTATCGAAGCCCATGAAACCGCTATTTTGCAATTAGACCATCAACTAAGCAAACGAGCGTAAGATGAAGAGCCTGGAATAATCCAGGCTCTTTTTCAAAGGATATTATTGAAATTTTCGATTGTTCGCGCCACTGTTGAGTATCTGGAGAAATGGGTAAAAATGCGCTCAGATCTTTGGCCAAATCACTCAACTGAAGATCTTGAAGCTGAAGCTCTTTCCTTCCTCGAAACCTCTTCAAAAACTCCGGTCTTCCTTTGTATTGATCAAGCCGGTCAGGTAATCGGATTTTTAGAAGGAAATATTCGGGATTACGCCGAAGGCTGTCATACCAATCAGGTGGGATATGTAGAGGGATGGTATGTTGATCGAACTGAACGCGGCAGAGGGGTTGGCGGAAAGCTGATGGATGCCTTTTTTGCATGGTGCCTTGAGATGGGGATTTCCGAGGCTGCCTCCGATACCTGGGAGTGGAATGAACAGAGTATTAAAGCTCATGCGGCGCTTGGCTTTACAGAGACAGAAAAGATTGTCCATTTCCGAAAGAACCTATTACAATAGAGCCGATCAATTTCATGTGCTGACAACCGGATAACACCGGTTGTTTTGCGAAAGGCAATGATATGGCATACATCGGCGAAATCTCTGCATTAGTGACCGGGCTATTCTGGTCTTTTTCCGCTATCGGATTCACCATGGCGGGAAAAGATTATTCATCAACGATCATCAATCGTATCCGCATCACCCTGGCTTTTCTGGCTTTGCTATTGATCAATTATTTTTCTCTCGGTCTTGCCCTCCCGATTCACGCCGAGGCAGATCGTTGGGGATTTTTCCTGCTTTCAGGCATCCTTGGTTACGCGCTTGGAGACCATTTTCTTTTTAGCTCATATCAAATTGTTGGCCCGCGCATCGGATTGCTCCTCTTAAGCCTTCATCCTGTTTTCAGTACCATCATCGCCTGGTTCATGGGCGAAACTCTCACCTGGATTCAGTTCAGCGGGGTAGTGATCACGGTGGTCGGAATCGGTTGGGTTGTTTTGTTAAAATCTAATTCGCAGTTGGAAGATGAGCAATTCAAGATCACCAAAAAAGGGGTGATTTATGGCTTGTTGGCGGCGATTGGACAGTCTACCGGATTAATCTTATCGAAATTGGGAATGGCCGATGGATTTCCAGCGGTAGCCGGAAATGTGATCAGGATGCTTGCCGCGTTTTTATTTCTCTGGATCGCGGCGTTTTTAGGCAAGGAAGTGGTAATTACCTTTCGATCAATTCTTCAAAAACCGAAATCATTTCTTTGGGTTTTTTTTGGGTCAATGATGGGGCCGGTCATTGGGGTATCGTTGTCACTCTATGCGGTTCAGAATACCCGCGAAGTGGCGGTTGCCTCTACCTTAATGGGTCTCTCCCCAATCTTCATGCTGCCGATCAGTTATTATGTTTTTCATGAACGGTTTGGTTGGAAAGTGGTCATCGGCACAGTAATAGCCCTCGCCGGAGTTACCATTTTGCTGGTTTTTAAACAATAACATGCCAACTTACGAATTTATCTGTCTGGATTGCGGTAAAAAGTTTGAGCAGTTTTTCTCTTATAGCAATTATGGGAACAAACCCGCAATTTGTGTTTTTTGTGGCAGCCAAAATAATAAACGAAAGCTTTCCAAGGTACGCGTCAAACGAAAGGGAGGAGATCTATCTGCCCTATCTGATCCGGCATTATTGGATCAAATCGACGACAACCCGAAATTGTTGGGAAAAATGATGCGAGAATTGGGGTCAGATATGGAAAGCGAGCTCCCATCTGAATTTGACGAAGTAGTGGATCGCCTTGAATCGGGACAATCGCCAGATGAAATTACCAACAGCTTAAGTGATTCGAACGTTAATACTGATGACGGAGCGGTTGGTTAACCCGCCAAGCGGTTGGAAATTACCACCCTGATCTGTTTTTGAATATTTTCCCAGCTGTCCTTGCCCGGAATGACGACCCAACGAGATGGTTCTTCCTTCGCCAATTCCAGATATCCAGCCCGAACCCGTTCGTGAAAGGCGAGATCATAGGCATCCAACCGGTTCCATTCCGCTTGCTCCGTCTTTCTTTTTAACCCTTCCTCCACATCCAAATCGATGAGGATGGTGAGATCGGGTTTTAACCCGCTCGTAGCAAACTTAATGATCGTACGAAGTTGGTCGAGCGGGATCGTACGGTGTCCGTACCCTTGATATGCCAGGGTTGAATCGTAGAATCGGTCGCAGATCACAATCATGCCCTGCTCCAATTTGGGCTTTAGCGCTTGCTCAACGTTTTGTGCCCGGGCCGCTTGATACAACAAAGCTTCGGTCCGTGGGTGCATTTCAGTATTATTCAAATTGTGGATCACATCTCGGATCTGTTCGCTGATCGATGTACCGCCCGGTTCGCGGGTAACAAAAACCTGTTTTCCAAGGCTCTCCAGCCATTCAGCAATTGGTTTCACATGGCTTGTTTTTCCAGATCCATCGGGACCTTCCAAAGTGATAAACATACGCTTTGTGCCTCAATCACGATAAATTCGCACATATCGGCGCGGTTCTTTGCCAATGGAGTGTGAAATTAATTCAGCCTGTTGAGCTAACTCATGCTGAACCCTGCGTACGTTAGCGGGTGCCGGCGGCAAGTCGATATACTGTTCGCCACCCTGAATAGCCTGGATTGCCGACCTGGTTACCATATTCACTTCATCCAGATTCTCAGATGGTTGCTCTGGAACCGCATACTCGAACAAACCAAGCATGAATTGTTCGATCTGGGCGACGGTATTCGATCGCAAAACATAAATTGGCAGTCCACGGGATTCCGCTTCAGCGATTGTAGCTTGATGATCACGATAATATGAGCGTAAAGTAATCAAGCTATCCGCCTCATCCAAAATCCGAACTATTTGTACAGGAACACCAACTTTCTTGGCTGCCTGCAACAATCTATTTCGGGCTACCCCGTAGGGAAAAATTTTTCGGAGTTTTAATGGTTTTGCCGAAAGGGGTATGGGAACATCCTGGACAATTTCCATTTTACGCTCAGCGGTCGCGGGTTCGAGTTTTTCCTGCAAAAATGTTTGCGCTGATTTATTAGGTTTTAATCCCTTCGAATCTTTCTCCGGTTTATGCTTGGTTCGAGATTGTTCGATCTCTGAAAGGATCGGTTCCGATTCTTTTATGTGGATATTCCCATCTTGATCGATGATTCGCTTCTCAGCGGTGAGAGGGATTCCACGCAAAAGCTTATCCACCGACTCGGTGATATTCTTATGGATGATAAACTCATCCCTGGATTGAATTTCAATTAAAACGTCGAAAGTGGGTGGAGCCCGGCGCTCCAGGACAGTTTTTTGTGTGCCCCTTCGCTTGGCTTCCTCGTCAGATAAGGTGACCGACTCGATCCCGCCAACCAGATCCGAAAGGGTTGGGTTGAGTAAAAGGTTCTCAAGGGTTTTCCCATGCGCGGTTCCGATGAGCTGTACTCCACGCTCGGCTATTGTCCGAGCAGCCTGAGCCTCTAATTCTCGTCCGATCTCATCGATGACAATGACCTCCGGGTTGTGATTTTCAACAGCCTCAATCATCACTTCGTGTTGGAGGGTTGGCACTTTCACCTGCATTCTGCGAGCTTTACCGACTGCCGGATGTGGAACATCGCCATCCCCGCCGATCTCGTTGGAGGTATCTACAATGATGACTCGTTTGGATTCAGATAAAATTCTGGCCGCTTCACGCAAGATTGTAGTTTTCCCAACCCCGGGTTTACCCAGGATCAAAATTGAGCGGTCGGTTTCAATCAAATCCTTGATCACATCGATATAGCCGTAAACTGCCCGGCCGACTCTTAAAGTAAGCCCAACAACAATTCCGAGCCGGTTTCGAATGGCTGAGATTCGATGCAAGGTACGTTCAAGACCAGCCCGGTTATCCGCATCAAAGACTCCGATCTTCTTTACGATCGAGCCAATTTGTTCGTGAGTTACTTCCTCATTGGTCAATTGGATCTCGCCATCCACATATCGCGCGGTAGGAAAACGACCAAGATCTATGATGATTTCAAGTAATTTATCGAAGCGATTTGCTTTGTGAACCGAGGAAACCACTCCTTGAGGAAGAATGCCTAACAAAATTTCGAGATCGTCTGTGATTCGTTTTTGAGTCATTGTTCAATCCTGAAATGTTTTGCCTGTTCAACATTTTTAATGGAATTTTTTTCAAAAGAAGAAGGAACCATCCTGGTATCACGAGCCGGAGCGTTATTACTGAGAACATCTTGTGGAATTGGGTTCACCAGTCGTTTAAAGCAGACTTTTTGTTCCTCAACTATCTGCGCTCCTATGCTTTCAAGAGAATTTTCGATCCAACCCATGGTTGATTTTGTCAGAATATATATTTCCTGATCCTTGTTTATTGTAAGAGAATTGATCAAATTTACCAATTTTTGGTTTCCTTGCTCAACATCTGGCAGAAAATAAGGAATGATCAATTTACCATGCGGGCCGGCAGAAATCGAGGCAAAGGTACGATCTTCTATATAACGCATTAAACGACCTTCATTGGGCGGAAACGGTTCCAAAAATTGGATCATGGGCGGGGTAACTTGTGAATAGAGGTGCAACAATTCAGATCTGGCCGGTTGGTCCAAAGGTATCCACCTTCCAGGGGTTCGCTCAAGCCTGTTCCTGTCCATTCGCCAAATTTTTTGAGTATAGTAGGTTGAAAAGCCAACTTTTTTAAGCCCGTTAAGCACATTAAGGTCCGCTGATTCAGCAGAGATCGCGATCATTTTTTGTCCTCCCGCGATCGAGAGGACAAATTCCAGGGCTTTTTGAGCGATCGTTTCATCGATCAATTCGACGGGGGTGAGGAAGGTTAAGCTTCCGTATAACCGCTCTCTGTTGAGGCAGACACCCAAGGCAAAGGTGTTCCCCTCTTCCTCCACATAAGCTCCAAAATGTTTGCTAAATGGAAATGTTGCCGAAATTATCTCCGAGATATGTTGATTATTCCCGTAGATGAATTTTCCAATCCCATTCAAATCCTCCCTTGGTCCCAAACCGACAATTCGCGGAATATCCAATAAGCTGATTTCGTGGACCGTCATGTGGCTCGGCTTATTCAATTCCCGCGCACATATTGGCAAAATACCGGTGAAAACGAAGGTCCCCGGTCAACTCGGGGTGGAAAGATGTCGCCAGTAAATTATTTTCGCGAACCGCCACGATCCTTCCATCACTTACCCTGGCAAGCACGCGTGCTTCGCCGCCGATTGATTCAATGATTGGCGCGCGGATAAAAATCGCGTGAATCGGGCTGCTATTCTCGCTGGCGTTTATTACCTCAGGGATATCCAGATCCGCCTCAAAGGATTCAACCTGGGCACCAAAGGCATTTCGCATTACGGTGATATTCATGACAGACAGGAGCGGTTGGTCTCTTTTGGCGTCTTTGGATAGAAATATCGCGCCAGCGCAGGTTCCCCATACAGGTTTTACCTTGGCAAAGGACCTTAACGGCTCCATTAAACCATAAGCGACCGCCAATTTTCCGATCGTTGTCGATTCCCCCCCAGGGAGAATCAGTCCGCTGACTTTTTCCAGTTCGGCTGGTAACCTGATCTCTACGGGTTCAATATTCAATTTTCTTAACGCGGTGACATGCTCCGCAAAATCACCTTGTAGAGCTAATACGCCGATCTTCATAGATTAGGTATTTACCAGCCTCTACCCGCGATTTTTTCAGATTCATCCATCTGGGAAATGTTCCGGCCAACCATCGGCTCGCCCAGGTTTCTACTCACCTCTGCAATGATGCCTGGATCCCGGAAGTGGGTGGTAGCTTTGACGATCGCGGCAGCCCGCCTGGCGGGATCTCCGCTTTTGAAAATGCCGGAACCAACAAATACACCGTCAACGCCTAACTGCATCATTAAGGCGGCATCGGCGGGGGTCGCGATTCCACCAGCGGCAAAATTTACCACAGGGGTTCTGCCAAGGTCACGCGTTTCTTTTACCAGTTCGTAAGGCGCGCCAATGGATTTGGAGTACGCCATCAGTTCTTCCACTGGCATATTCTGAATCCGCCGAATTTCACCAAAAACGGCGCGAGCGTGACGAACCGCTTCAACTACATCACCTGTACCAGCTTCACCTTTGGTTCGGATCATCGCGGCGCCTTCACCAATCCGGCGTAAGGCTTCACCCAGATTTCGACAACCACAAACAAAAGGCACTTTAAAATCGTGTTTGTAAATGTGATGTTCTTCATCAGCGGGGGTAAGTACCTCTGACTCGTCAATATAATCGACTTCAAGCGACTGAAGTACCTGAGCTTCAACAAAATGGCCAATGCGGCATTTTGCCATCACGGGAATTGTGACGGTATCTTTGATCCGTAAAATTAATTCAGGATCGCTCATGCGTGCTACGCCGCCCTGGGTACGAATATCAGCCGGAACTCGCTCCAGAGCCATTACAGCAACCGCGCCCGCGTCTTCCGCTATCCGAGCCTGTTCTGGGGTAACGACATCCATTATCACGCCGCCCTTAAGCTGTTGCGCTAAACCCTTTTTCAAGGTAAATGTTCCAGTAATCACTTCCATTTGCTTAATCTCCTTGAAACAACAATAGTTATTGTTTTTAAATACATTCTACCACGCGGCTGAATTTTTGGTTATTCCACTTGACCTAAAGCCAAATACGGTATACAATAATACAAAGATACAATGATACAATTATGAAAAAGCTCAACATCGACTTTCGTTCAGAGATTCCGATCTACCAACAAATCGTTGATCAGATCCAATACATGATCTCCACCAACGAACTGAAACCCGGCGAACAACTGCCAACTGTAAGAGCGATAGCCCAGGAGTCGCGGATCAATTTTAATACTGTGTCCCGGGCGTATCGGATTTTGGATCAGGCTGGGCTCATTTCAACCCAGCAAGGTCGTGGGACCTACATTTCAGACAACGCTCCGACAGAGGAAAATGGATCAATAAGAACAGAATTGATGTTGGATTTGATTCAAGAATGTTTGAATAAAGGCAAACAACTTGGTTACTCAAAAGAACAAATATTGGATCTGCTTGGAAAAATTAGTTTTTAGAAAGGTATTATCATGCAAAAAGTTAATCTGCTCGCAACCAAACTGAACAATAAAAACGATCAGCATCTGCCCGGAACCGCCGGCTTGCTATTTGGTGCCTTCATGCTTATCGCGATTATTGGAGCGGTGTTGATGGATGGAAAGGTAAAGGACTGGATCATCGGAACTTTCATTTCGGTTATAACCCTGGCAGCCTTAATCCTCCTGTTTGGTATCAAGGTCGCCAATCAATGGGAAAAAGCGGTAATTTTACGCTTTGGAAAATTCACGGGGTTAAAGGGTCCCGGCATTTTTTGGATTACACCGGTAATTGAAAGCGTTCCCTCCTGGGTGGATCACCGGGTAATGGTAACTCCTTTTGCCGCCGAAAAAACCCTGACCAAAGACACGGTCCCTGTTGACGTAGACGCGGTCTTGTTCTGGGTGGTATGGGACGCGGAAAAAGCCGTTCTGGAGGTCGAAGACTATAAAACCGCCATTGCCTGGGCAGCCCAAACCGCCTTACGCGATATTATCGGAAGAATGATGCTGGCGGATATTCTGACGGGACGCAGTTCCATTGACCTCGAATTACAGAAGATCATTGATGAAAGAACTACGCCCTGGGGAATAACCGCCCAATCCGTTGAAATCCGCGATATCGTCATCCCCCAGGACTTGGAAAATGCCATGTCCCGCCAGGCTCAAGCGGAAAGAGAACGTCAAGCCCGCGTCATCCTTGGCGAATCCGAAGAGCAGATCGCCGAATCCTTCTCGAGAGCTTCTGAATTGTATAAAACCAATCCAACCGCGCTTCACCTGCGGGCAATGAATATGCTGTTTGAAGGGCTCAAGGAGAAAGGCGCCATGGTAATCGTGCCAAGCTCAGCCATCGATACAATGAATCTGGGCGGCATTGCCGGATTAACTTCTTTAGCCAACAAGAACCCAAATACAGAAAAATAAATGTTTCACATGAAACAAAAAGAGAATGAGATGAAAACCAAAACCACTTTATTGTTCAACCTGATTATCCTGGTGCTCGCGCTCGTAACGGCGGCTCTATTTTGGAACGCACTGCCAGACGCGATGGCATCCCACTGGAATATCAATGACCAGGTGGACGGCACCATGTCAAAATTCTGGGGAGTTTTTCTTCTGCCGATCATCATGGCGGTTATGTTGTTACTCTTCTTTTTAGTACCCCTCGTTGATCCACTAAAGCAAAACATCGAGGAATTTAGGCCAACCTTTAATCTCTTTATCACTTTGATTAATGGTTTCATGGCTTATGTTTATGGGCTTACGATCGCCTGGAATCTCGGCATCCGTTTCAAGATGAGTGAGATGGTTTTACCGGGACTTGGGCTCATCTTCATCGGATCCGGTTATTTGATCTCAAAGGCTAAAAGAAACTACTTCATCGGCATTAGAACCCCCTGGACGCTAGCCAATGATCTTGTGTGGGATAAAACCCACGCCATAGGAGGAAAGCTTTTCATCGCGACCGGAATTTTGCTGCTTCTCAGCATGTTCGCGAGCCGGTATGCCTTTCCGATCTTACTGGTAGCGGTTTTTGGAACAGTGATTTTTACTTTCGCGTACTCATATTTCGCTTACAGCCAACTTGATAAATAAGATTTATCGAAATACGCCTCACTCGGAGAATGTTTCACATGAAACATTCTCCGTTGTCTTAATGGGAAAATAAAGTTGTACAATGATATAAAAGGTGACTTTTATGAAAAATGACCGCTTTCTTCTCTTTATTTTGATTGGCATCTTGGTGCTGGTGATCATCGCCCTGGTAGTTTTTTTCACTCGGGCAGATTCATTGGAGTATGTTTCCAATGCCGATCCCGACGGGGTGGTTCACAACTATATTGTAGCCCTCCATAAATATGATTACGACCGCGCCTACGCCTACCTGGCCGATCATCCGCTAAAACCATCCCTTGATACCTTCCGCCTCTCCTTTATTAATCACGAAATTGACCCAAGTTTTGTAGGAGTTGAAATCGGAAAAGTTCAAAAATCAGGGAATAATGCCTCGGTTGAGCTCGGAATTCTGTACTCCTCCAGCGATCCGTTCAATTCGGGTGGAACTTCAAAAGATTACGCCCAATTGGAATTCCAGGATAAGCAATGGAAAATCAGGCTTATGCCGTATTATTTTTGGGCTTGGCATTGGTACGAGCCTAAAAATTGAGAGGGGCAGCGATGAAAATTATTCGGCGAGTTTACACTTATCTCATTGCTCTCATCAGCCTTGAAATTGTAATCTGGGGTGTCATCAACCTCGTGCGCACAATTTTTCGGGCGGGTTTCTCAGTCCCGGGCGCGGATATGCTTTCGATGTCCCTCGCGTTGGTATTGGTTGGTGTACCTGTTTTTTTGGGTCACTGGCTCTGGATCAAAAAAAATGAAAACAGTTATGAGGAAAAATCCTCTTATGTCCGTGGAGTATTCTACTACTCAGCTTTTCTGATCCTCTTCATTCCTATCGTTCAGAATCTTTTAGCCTTAATCAATCGGGGTTTTTTGGCGGTTTTTGGGGTGGACCCGGTCGCCGCGTTTGTTGGAGGTGCCCAGTCAACCATAGATAATTTGATCGCCATAGCGGTAAATGGGCTCATTGGCTACTATCTATTTCGACTTTTCAATCGGGGTGAAGACGCGGGGATTCGCAAACACTTCCATGAAATTTTCCGAATCCACGATTATATCTGGGTGCTTTATGGTTTGTTCTTTATCCTGGTTGGTGCCCAAAAAATTCTTCATTTCATCATAGTTGGCCAAACCACCACACTCAGCCCATCCGGCAATGAATCTTTTATTAATAGCCTGGTTTTGTTGCTGATTGGTTTCCCTCTCTGGGCTTGGTTTTGGAACCAACGTCAAAAAATTGACGCAAGCATGACTACGATGGTTCGGCTGGTATTCCTCTTTATCCTTTCGACGGTTGGAATCATCGTTACCCTTACCACAGCAAGTTTGTTGGTTCATCCGTTCATCCGCCTTGCCTTGGCTGACCCAAATATCGGAAAAAATTTCGCCACCCAAATCTCGGGACCGCTTTCAGTTGGTTTGCCAGCCGGAGTGATGTGGTATTACTATCACGGTTGGTTGAACTTCGAAATTAAACATAAATTCTTCCCGCCCGAAAACCGTGGAATTTCGCGTTTTTACGCGGCACTGCTTGCAATGATTGGTTTTACCACGACATTGGTTGGAATCGGCTTATTTGTATCGATTTTCGCGTCCTTTGTCTTCGGAACAAAGATCTTTAGTGAAACTTTTCGAACCGGGTTTTCCAATTCTCTGGCGATCCTGATCACAGCCCTTCCATTATGGCTGATCAATTGGCGCAAGCTTGATAGCCCGGCTCCCGATTTGCGCCATGAAAACAGCGCTTCGGTTACCCGCCGGGCATATTTGTATTTCGCGATTTTTGGAACGGTGATCGCCAGCATGGTCTCCGCAATCAATTTAGCGAACACCTTATTCTATGGATTTTTGGAACAGCGTGGTACTACTTTTGGGACGGAAGTTTTATCCAAGAGTTTATTGACCCTTGAATTCTCAATTTTTGCTATCTACCATTGGCAAAAGATTAGAGAAGATAATAAACTTCTCCGAGAGCAGGAAAAGGAGTTCAGCAGCGAGCTATCGGTAATCTTACTGGGATACTCGAGCCAATTTGCCGGGCAAGTGATAAGCGCTGTACAGGAGAAACTTGGCGCGGCTCCTGTTCAGGCGATGGATTTGGCAGAATTTAAAGCAGCCGCTCTGACAGATCAGGACATCGTCCTTGTTTCTTCTGACCAGCTTCTCCACGGAGTAGTTGCAAAAGAGGGGGCTGATCAACGAAAAGTATATTTACAAACACCGTCCGGGTTTGTCGATTCTTCACTCAAGACTCGTTCGCAAGTCGAGGCTGCGGCCAACGCGGTAGTGGAGATCTTTCAAGGAAAATTCAAAGCTGAAGCTCAAGGAACAAAACCCTGGCAAATTATCGCCTACATCATGGCAGGGTTATTCCTTTCCGAAATTCTATTAGCCTTCTTCTCATTCATGATGGAATCGTTTCGGTGATTGATAAAATAATTATTATCTGATAAAATATGCCCGCTGCTGTTTGGGATGCCCCCCTCATCCCAAGCGGCAGCTCTCATTCGATTTCATTCTCATACATGATTCTGACCAGGTCGGCGGCGTTGACAGCCCCAAGGCGCAGATACATCCGCCCAATGTGAGTTTTCACGGTATGCTCGCTGATGCCGAGTTCATAGGCTATTTGGCGATGGGTTTTGCCAACCTTAAGCAAGCGCGCGATCATCGTCATGCGTGGTGTGAGTTTGGATTTATTCATTTTCCCCTTTCCTCCTTTCACAATATACCATATTGGCATGATATACGAACAAGTTTCTGTTGTAAAATTAGTATATTAATGTGATTACCCTACAACAGGAGCGAAGGATGAAGGTAGAAGTTCTGCAGGAAGTGTTAAATCGTGGATTAAGTATTATTCACCCCGCTATCCAATCAAGAAGCACCTTACCGGTCTTGGCGAATGTTTTGATCGCTACGGATGAAGGCAGACTTCGCCTGTCCGCGACCGACCTGGAATTGGGAATCACTTGTTGGATCGGGGCTAAGATAGAAGAAGAGGGTTCCACTACCGTTCCCTTTAAAACTTTTTCGGAATTGGTTGGTACATTGCCCGACGCCAAGGTGTCCCTCTCTTTAAATCCGGATAACGAAGTTCTTAATATCCGTTCCGGCACATCTAAAAATGATATCAAGGGGATCGACGCGGATGAATTTCCTATCATGCCGGTCCCCAATTTTGAAGACGCGATCATGATCAATGTCGCCGATTTCAGGGAAATGGTTCAACAGGTCGCCTTTGCCGCTTCCATGGACGAAGCCCGACCAGTGTTAATGGGCGTGCTTATCAAATTTGAAGATACCTCTCTCACCATGGCTGCCGCCGACGGTTTCCGCCTATCAGTTCGCTCAGCTGCCCTTTCCGAACCAGTGAAAAATCCTTTCAAGGTGATCGTGCCCTCCAAAGCGCTTCAAAACTTAAGCCGAATCGCAGCCAACGCCGAAGAACCGATTCAGATGGTCCTCCCTAAAGGCAGAGGGCAGGTTGTGTTCAGAGTCAAGGATGCTGAACTCACCTCACAACTGATCGACGGATCCTTCCCGGATTACCAACAGATCATTCCTCAAAATTTGCGGACAAAAACGATCGTTTCGACCGAATCGCTCTTAAAAGCTTGCAAGCAGGCTGAGATTTTTGCCCGTGAAGGCACAAATGTTGTTAAATTGGACATTCAAGGATCCGACGATCCCAATGCGCCCGGCACAATGATCATAAGCGCCCAGAGTGAAGAAACTGGAAAAAACGAAACCATGGTTTCCTGCGTGATCGATGGAGACCCAATTTTGATCGCGTTCAACGTAAAGTATCTGCGTGAGGTACTTGAAGTGGTTAGAACCGGCAATGTTGTCATTCAAACCTCCGCGCCGAACGCGCCAGGGTTGATCACACCCAACGACAACCTTGACTTCCAGCATGTGATCATGCCCATGCACTTGGGATAAATTCGAACGCCGGTTGACCGGCGTTCTTTTTAGCGTTTAAAATGGATAATAAAATCTCTACCGGAAGAGTACTTCGAATATCTCTGGCACTTACCCAGTACCCGATTCTCTCATCCAGGATTCGTGAAAAAATGAGAGATGAGTTGTTCAAACGAGGCATCATTCTGCAAGAAGGCTTCGAGGAACAGGTCAGAAAAAAAGCCATTGATTCACAGATCCTGGAGGGCTTGCATGACCCTTACGCTGAAGAACCGTTCGATCTGTGGGAATTGCGTCGGGAGCGGGTAAGAGACTCCTTAACTGATTTTTATTTTGCGTACAACCTGCCCTTTGAAGAATTTGAGGACATTGTCAAGGAAACGATCGGCGAACGCGGGGTAGCCCTCACGTCGGTCACCTTCAACCCTGAGTTGGCGCCGCAGGACATGCTCTTCGAACAGGCAAAAATGATCGAAAAGATGCCTCCAGAGGAACGAAAATTCCACGAAGCCCGATTGAAGGAGATTATGGTGGTGCTCATCAGAACAATGATCAGCGATCACCTTGTTTATTTAAAACTTGCCCGCAAATGGTTCACAGTTAAGGATTTGGAAGAAATTCGTAACCGCAAAATCGGTTACGGTAAGATCGGCGGAAAAGCGGCGGGAATCATGCTTGCCTATCGCATATTGCAAGATGTAGCCCCTGATCACATTAAGTCGTCTATACAAATTCCAAAATCATATTATCTGGCATCCGATGTTTTTTATACCTTCATGGCGAATAACAACCTCAATCATTGGAACGACCAGAAATATAAGAATGAAGAACAAATTCGGGCGGATTACCCGATCATTTATCAAGAATTTATTCATGGAGAATTTCCCGCGGATATTCGTGAAAAATTGCGTGAGATCGTGCGCGAGTTTCAAGGACATCCAATCATCTGCCGCTCCTCAAGTTTGTTGGAAGATAACTTTGGAACGTCTTTTGCGGGGAAGTATGATAGTTTTTTCTGCCCGAATCAAGGGACTGAGGATGAAAATCTCGATTTTCTCTGCATGTCAATTGCAAAAGTTTACGCCAGCGCGGTAAATCCAAACGCCCTGTTATACAGAAATAATATGGGGCTTGAAGATTATGACGAGCGAATCGCGATTTTAATTCAACCGGTGATGGGGGAATCGTTTGGTCATTATTACTTCCCGCACGCGGCGGGTGTCGCGTTCAGTAAAAACCTATATCGTTGGTCACCACAAATTGATCGAAATGAAGGATTTGCCAGGTTGGTTTTTGGGCTTGGAACCCGGGCGGTAGACAATTTTGGCGAAGATCATCCCAGGATGGTTGCCCTTTCACATCCACTCCTTCACCCCGCGTCTTCCGTCAAGCTGATTAAAATGTATTCTCAAAAATTTGTTGATGTGATTGATCTTCGCAAAAACGAACTCGTAAGCCTGCCAATTGAAACCATGCTCAATCCACGCAGCAGGATCGTGCGCTATGTTGCCCAAACCGATGAAGGAGATTATCTCGCCAATATTCGAACCAGCACGGGTGACCCGGAAAAAATGGTCATCACGTTCGATGAACTCCTGCGCCGAACAAAATTCGCCTCCACACTCAGTGATGTGCTGAAAATATTAGAAGCTTATTATAAAAATCCAGTTGATACCGAATTTACGCTTGAGATTTTAAATCCAGGCTCGCTTACTCCGGATGTAAAAATCACCTTATTACAATGCCGCCCACAAAGCCGAATGAAAGAACAGGATCTGATCAACATTCCGGAAGATCTTGATGAAGAGAAAATTATCTTTTCAAGTTATAAAATGATCCCGAAAGGTCATGTACAGAATATCGAGTATGTACTCTTCGTGCCTCCAAAGGGCTATTTTTCCATACCAACTCATTCAGATCACACCCGTTTTGAGCGTACTATCGGTATGGTTAATCAAGCCCTCAAAGGCAAGGTTTTTATCTGCATCGGACCCGGAAGGTGGGGAACCTCGACTCAAGATCTTGGGGTCCATGTGGCTTACGGCGACATCTATAATACCAGCGCTTTGATTGAATTAACCGGCGCGAGCGTAGGAAGTTCCCCTGATCCATCCTTCGGCACCCATTTTTTTCAGGATATGATGGAAGCCCATATCTTCCCGCTTGCCATTAATCTGGATAATCCTAAAACGGTCTTTCGTGAGGATTTTTTCTATTCAACGCCAAATCGACTTCAGGAAATAGTACCCCAGGCTGATCCGATCTTGCTCAACGCGCTTAAGATCATCAAGGTCTCAGATTTCGCTCCAGGAAAAACTTTGGATCTGATTATGAACGATGAGGAAAGCCGGGCGGTGTGTTTCATCAACGCCATCGCAGATGAGCTCATTTAAGTTTGTATAAAACAAAACGTTTGTTTGAAAAAACCGCGGTATTCTCAACCTGCGGGCACTCAAGGATCGAGTCGGGTTTTAATTGCAGATTATTGCCTTGCTTTTTATGGATCAAGACAAAATTTCCCTCTTCCAGCCCTTCACAAGTATCCTGGGCAAAGGAAGCCCTTCTTGTAAATAAATACAAAGCCCGCGGTTTAAAAAATACGATCACATCATCAGTGGCTGTCTCTTCGCGTACCGCCTCAAATGCGGCGTAGCTATATGGGTCAAATGGACCGCTGAACTCTCTTTCCGAGGCAAGATTTCGAAGCCCACTTACTACACCGCCATAAACGTAAAAGATTGATAACAAGGCGATTGCGCTAACCAGCGGTTTATTGAGCCATTTCCACGTTCCAATCATAATTTTTGCCCCTTCAACCGCCCTGATCAAAAAAATTGGAATCAAAGGTAATAAAAATCGGGCGCCTTGCCTTTCCGGCCAGATCAAAAAAGTTATCAATGTGAGGAAGAAAAAAACCTGCGTCCCTAAATCAGATTGGAAAGCCTTTTTCTGAGAAAAGAGAAACGCGACAAAAAACAATCCAAAGATCCATTTTGAGATAGTCTCTCTGCCAAAAAACTCGCTGAATGCCCAGAAATAATAAACTCCATTCTGCCAGAGGTTGTTCATGGTAAACATTTCTAAGTGGGAAAGGTAAGAACTCTCGCCAGAAGGAAATTTCAGTCTTTGGAAAACATAAAGAACGCCTGCCAACGTTAAAATTACAAATAGTTGAGAAAGCGCCTGTTTTCGAGATGAACGCTTAATGACACCTGGCAACAGAAAAGTGATCAACAATATTCCGTGGGTCCGCAAGAATATCGCCACAAAAAGGAATAACCCTGCCAGAATCGCGTTTTTATAGCCCTTTGTAAAATCTTCAGCTTTCCAAAGAAATAAATAGGAAGCCGCCAAAAACGGGAGATCGGATTGGATGAGGTCACTCATCGCGATGAACAAGGGGGAAAAAGCGCAGAGGGTTAAGATTAAAAGCGAAGAAAACCAATCGATCCGTCTCTGGGCAAACCAGAACATTGCCAGAAGCGCAAACGCCCACGCAAGGAGGTTAATGGATTTAATAGCCAGAGGAGACACTCCATAAACGGCAATGACGGGAGAAATCAACAAAGGATAACCCCATGGATAGGCATCCGGTCCCGGCGGAATGACCGATTTCCCGTTCATCGTCTTGTTAATTTCCAGTAATGCATCAGTCCGCTGCTCAAGAATTGATTGAGCCTGGTTAATATAACCAGCGAAATCATCTCCCCATACGTGACCGCGGGTAAGGTTTGCCCCCATTATGAGAATGGAAAAGAAGATTATGGAAGCCAAAGTAAGCCCTTCAATCTTCTTTACGCGGTTTGAGGTATCCATAAAATTTATTTTATCAACAGACGGTAAGGTCCAATGTCAATCTCAATAGGGTCACCAAACAATTTTTCAATGAAAGAAAATTTCCATTGGTAAAGGGTCGCGCAATTTTCGAGGTTACTCTCATCCCACAAGGAACGAAAATCACATTCCAATGCACCCTTCTCCGTATTTTTATCATCCGTTAGAAAATTATTTTCACCTCCCGGACTTGGAAGGCAATTGGTCATCCATTCCCCGTAACCGTCCTCATATCGGCACCAGCTTTTGCCTTTAACCGGATCGATCAAATAGGTCTTCGCGTCGTTCAAACCATCCTTGTCATTGTAAAGACGGACGCTGTCGGTCCCGGCACTAAGAAAAATTCCTGTCTCACTGTAAAAAAAGACCGCCTTGCCGCCACTCCCATCCAACCACTTGTTTTTAATGGTGTAAGGTGGAGAGTCAAAGGCTTGATCATCCAGTCGCCATCCATCAAGCGAAACCCGGGTGGCTCCAAGATTAATGATTTCAATAAAGGAATCTCCGGAATCGATAACTCCATCGCTATTATGATCTTCCCGCGGCTGAATCAGAAATTCGTTGAGGATTACTGAGGTTGGTCGGTAACCCGTTGGAGTAGGTGTAGGGGTTGGAGTACGATACGGGGTAAGTGTCGGCGTTGAAGTTCGGGTTGGGGTAACTTCATACGCCCAATTCGCGTAACCTGGTGAGCCACAGATCAGATTCCCATCTTTGTCTTTAATAAGATAATTTCCACTTGCCGAGGTAAGCCAATTTACCGGGATATCAGGTTTGTCTTCCCCAGCCCGTTCCATTGTACAGGCATTGATCGGGTCTCCAGCCGGCCATTTAGCAGAAGTTTGATTCGCGGTATCAACCAAGGTTCCGATTGGATCATATAAGATCAGCGAATTTCCCTGATCATCCAAATCTTTCCATTCGTAAACCTGATCTGGAAACAGTGAATAAAAAATATTGGGTTTTCTTGCAATGATGAAGTATCCATTGGCTTCGATTGTTCCTTGCAGGGGTACATTAAACCCTGTTCCTGATTGAGTCGTGAGTATCCAACCATCCAATATGATTGGTTCATTGGTGGTGTTATGAAGCTCGATCCATTCGTTATAAGTTATTAATAATGTTCCCATCCAGGCAACTTCATTGATAATTACGGATCGAAGGGGAACCGGAGTTGGTAAAAATTCGGGTGTGGCAGTCAAGGTTGGCGTGTTGGGGACCTGCGGTGTAGCAGTCAGTAATGGCGCCGAATTATTGCTCCTGGGTGAACCGCAAACGGTGATTAAATTCATATCCACAGCGATCGGCGTCGATCCATCGTTTGTAAACCAAACACCGTCATATTCATCCTGAGTACCGCTCAGACTTCTCTCCATTGAACAAACCATCCCGCTGGAAGTACCCGCCGCCCAATCGCCGCCATCAGAATTTGCGGTATCAACCACTACATCAGTATTATCCAATAACTCGAGGATCATTCCTTGATCTGAAAGGTCCAGATTCGGCGCTACAAGATCAGATGACATACTGGTAGCAAGTTCATTTCTTTCGATTAAAAAATATCCGCCGCCTGAAATGGATCCAGTCAGGATTATTTCAAATTCAAGAGATGTGTCCCTTAATTTCCATCTATCGAGGGTTATTTCCTCAGCGCTTGGGTTTCGCAATTCGATCCATTCATGGGTCGAATTCGCAGCCGTTCCAGCCCAGGCAATCTCATTGATCAGAATGGTATGGGAATAAATATTCAGCTCGGGAATATGAATCGACTTCATCTGAACTGGAACGAAGTTTCCAAGCACCAGCCCGCCAGCCGCGAGAAAAATAAGGATAGCCCGGATCGTTTGTTTTGTTAATCGTGATCTGATTTTGCTCATATAGAAAAATAACCGAGGAAGCCTCGGCCATAAAAATTCTTCAATAAATCCAAATTACCGGGGTTCTACAACTAATTTTATAGCGGTTCTGGCATTCCCATCGATTTCGATTTCCGCGAATTCTGGGATCGCTACGATGTGAATATCTTCCGCGTTTAAATAGTTTTTTGCCAGCACCACGGCTTTGACAGCTTGATTTACCGCGCCAGCTCCGATGGCTTGTACTTCGGCATGTTTGTGTTCCCGAATAACACCCGCAATTGCACCGGCAACTGCTGAAGTACGGGAGGTCGCGGATACTTTGATGATGTCCATTGAGGTGCTCCCTTCAATCTTTGCTTACAAAAATACTCTGATTTATTAGATTTTACAAAAAACCATATAACTCTACAATAGTTATTTTTATTATTTAGAAGTAGTAGTAGGTTATGTGGAAAAGTGGAATTTTTGGTTAATTGACCTAATCTAAGCTAATACAGGAACATTTTTATTAAAATTGATAATAATGGAAGGTTTTTGATCTCACTATTAAAAATTTCTTTGTGGAAAACTTTGGAATATTCTTACCTTTCTTTCCACAAAGAGTAATAATTCATCATTTATTTAACAAATCCGGCATTATCCCTTGTTTTATCCCCTAAACATCGAACAAATTAATTCAGTTTATCAACAAGTTTTATTCATTTTATCCACAGAAAAATCAGTTTATTCCATAGAATAATCAGTTTGAATCTGCTCGATGATGCTTTCAATATCCTCTAAAAGCAAATCCAGGGCAGTTAATTTCTGTTTCATACCATCCGATGAAAAACCAAAAGAGTTTATAAGATTTTTATGTTTTTCAATCAATTTTTTGTTCTCGCTGAACTGAATCGGCATCTTACCGAGAGTCATCAAAAATGGCCAGAATGCGGTTATCGGTTGCATTCCTTTGGATTGGGTTTCAATAGAATCGAGAAAATAATTCAACCGAAGAGGATTGATAATCATATCGGAGGGGTACTTTGTTGCCTCTAAAAACAAATCTTTCCATAATGAAATTTTGTTTGAGGTCAAATCAATCGAGAGATCTGGGCTCATACATGCCAAAATTTTTCCATTGATTTCGGTAATATCATGAGAAGCGGTGATTTCCAGAAAATCCGTAAGGAAAGACCGAACGGAAAGCGGTTCGTGATCAATACAAGCGAGCGCATTTCCCGCGTCCGCCACCGCTGTTAGATATTCATCCATGTTTGTTCGTTGTGGGTCAGCGTTCTTTTCCAGCCAATAGCCGCGAGACCGTGAACAAAAATAGCGCATTCGGTCAATAATGTTTTTTGGTTCATCAAACTGGGATCGAACCGTCGATTGGGTGAATTCAAAAAAACGGTCCTGCTGGTACAGAATTTCAGCATTCCAGATTGCCCAACCGCGTAAGCCATCAGCACGCAATAATTTCGGATTTTCATAAGCGCTGTAATCATCATAATGAACGTCCAGGTGATGGTCATCGCTTATTCGAACGAGTTCGTTCTCAATAATGACAGGGTCATTTTGCAAAATCAGAAGATCGACATCAATAGGATGATTAATCAGGTGTTCATATCCACGCAAAGAGCCTATCAACATAACAGCGCTGATGGATGGATCGCGCGCAACTTTTTTGGCGATAAACTTTTGAGCGGCTTCGAGTAGATATTCCTTTGTATATTTCATTTCTAAATTACTCCATTAAGGAAGGCTGGAATGGCAGGATATCGAGGGCTGATCGGATCTTATTTTCAATAAAACTAAGATGTTCTTTGTTTTTAACAAAGTCTAATGATCCAGAATCAATGACCAGATAGGGTGTTTTCAAAGCTGGGATGAATTCATCATAAGCGGCGACGAGCTCCGCGATATAAGCCCTTTCCATTGAACGTTCGTATGAGCGATCACGAAGTGCGATGCGGTCCATCAACGTATCCACATCCGCGGATAAATAAATTGTCAGATCTGGCAAAGGAATTTTTTCTGCCAGGGCTTGATGCACTTTGTGGTACATCATCAATTCATCACCTTGCAAATTAATTCTCGCGAAGAGAGCGTCTTTAAAAAAAGTATAGTCTGTCAGCAAAGTTTTATCATCACTCATAAAATTTGGAACGACATCGTTTTGTTGACGATAGCGGCTTAATAGAAAAAAGATTTGGGTCTGAAACGCATAACGAGCGCGGTCCCCATAAAAATCTGAAAGAAACGGGTTTTCCTCAAAAACCTCCAACAAAACTTCAGCGTTTGAGAATTTTGGTTGTAATAAGCGGGCTAGTGTTGTTTTTCCAACACCGATCACACCCTCAATAGCGATATACATTGGCGCTTCTCCTCGTTAAAAATTATATGTTACTTATGATTTTTGCCCAATCCCTAAAAATTGGAAGGACGTATAATTTGAGCATGTCTATCTACGAAAAATTGGTTTACCTGCGGCAGAACAAATGGGTTGGAAAACTTGCTTATTTACTGCTTAAGGCTTTCGGAGTCGAGATTCCTCTCAGCGTGAAAGTAGGACCAGGTTTTTTATTGCATCATGGCGGTATGGGTGTCGTAATTCACCCTAAAACGATTATCGGGTCGAATGTAAGCATCTATCCGGGAGTTACATTAGGCCGGGCGGATGTGTACCGAAGCGCCTCACACTCACGATTTGAAGGAATCCATGTTGGGGACAACGCAATTTTGGGATCCGGATGTAAAGTGCTTGGTGATGAAGGAATTTTAACGATATCGAATGGCAGTGTTGTGGGCGCGAACGCGGTATTAATTGATTCAACAGGGGAAAACGAAATCTGGGCTGGAATTCCCGCGCGGAAAGTCGGCTTGAGAGAAAAAGACGAATGAGATCGCGGATTTGTGTTGTCCCAAAGGTTAGCGGCATCGGGGGAATGGTTTCATTTTTACATAAATTTTCTGATGGCACGGCGGAAAAAGGGCTCGAAATAACCAATGATCTGGCAGACAGGCCTTATTCTGCGATTCTGGTCATCGGAGGTACTAAAAATTTAATCCAATTAGTCTTAGCGCGCATGAAAGGCGTGAGGATTGTACAACGCCTGGATGGAATTAATTGGATTCATAAGGTTATACCTACCGGCTTTAAACACGCCCTGCGGGCGAATTATGGCAACTTCATCCTGGCAATCATCCGCAGGTTTATCGCCAACCGGATTGTTTATCAATCTGAGTTTTCCAAAACCTGGTGGGAAAAAAAGTATGGAAAATTGAATAAACCCGATTTTATTGTCCATAATGGAGTCGACACAGTCATTTACTCACCGGAAAACAATAGAATTCGATCCAAAACTAATCGGATTCTGGTTGTGGAAGGATCAATGGGAGGCGGCTATGAAAGCGGGCTGCTGAACGCGATTGAGTTATGTGATGGTTTGGCAAAAAAGGGGCGTGATGTTGAATTACAAGTGGTAGGCGAGGTAGAGGAATCACTTCGTTTGGGATGGCAAACTCAAGCGGCTTTCCGAATTCTATGGATGGGAGCTGTTTCGCGAGCGGAAATTCCGAGCTTGATGGCTCAATCAGATTTGTTTTTTTCGGCGGATATACACCCCGCCTGTCCCAACGCGGTAATCGAAGCGCTTGCCTGTGGATTGCCTGTGGTCGCGTTTGATACGGGTTCGTTAAAAGAGCTGGTTCCTGACGATTGCGGTCGGGTGGTCGCCTACGGCGCTGACTCCTGGAAATTAGAAAAGCCAGATATTAAAGCTCTTGTATCCTCGGCGGAGGAAGTGTTGAACGAGCAAGAAAGATTCAGTCAGAATGCACGAAAATGGGCAGAAAAAAAATTACGTTTGGATTTAATGGTAGAAAAATATTTAACAGCCTTACTGGATGAGAATGTTTAAAAAAATCCTTTATGCATTGTTTTCAGCGCTCTCTGGAATCCTTCCCGTTGAATTCAAGCGTCAGGTCACCTCAAGTAAAAAATCTGGATGGCTTCGCGGTGTGCTTAACAGAACGGTTCCCTCTGGATTAAGTGTCGTTACCATTTCCGGAGGTCCACTAAGAGGAAAGAAAATCCTGCTTGACATGAAAAATGAAAAAAGTCGCTGGCTAGGGACCTATGAACCTGAGCTTGTGAGCGCAATCGAGAAACTGGTTGAGCCCGGCATGACCATTTACGATGTAGGCGCAAATATTGGTTACGTTTCCATGCTCCTTTCCAAAGCTGCCGGCGAGCAAGGCAAGGTGCTGGCGTTTGAGCCGCTGCCAGAAAATGTTTCCCGTATTCAACGTAACGTTCAACTCAACTCTCTTTCAAACATCCGGGTTTATGAATACGCGGTGATTGATACCAATAAAACGGTTATCTTTTATCGGCATCAATCCGTTGGAATGGGAAAGGCCGAAGGCTCAGCAGGTAGAAATGACCAGGAATACTCGGCAACCTTAACCGCGAGCGGGATTAATTTGGATGATTTTATTTTCGAAAAAGGTAACCCAATCCCGCAACTGATTAAGATTGATATTGAGGGAGGGGAAGTATTAGCGCTTCCTGGTATGCGCCGCTTATTGCGGGAGCATAATCCAATTTTGTTGTTGGAGCTTCATGGGGCTGAAAGCGAAAAAACCGCCTGGAATGAACTGGTTGATCATGGTTATAACCTTTTCCAGATGGATAATCTGGAAGAAAAAATCGAAAGTGTAGATGATCTCAAATGGAAGGCTTACATCGTTGGGATTAAGCGGGAAAAATGAAAGAAATATTTAAGGGCAGGGTTGGATTAATCCAGCGGGTTAAACCCAACTATCGGGCACCTTTTTTTGATGAGCTGGCGCTCAGGTGCGAAAATGGTTTTTCCTTGGCGGCTGGGCAGCCCCTCGCCATAGAATCCATTCCAGATCACCGGCTCCTTCAGCATGGAAATTGGTACAAGACCACAAATTTGCATTTCCTTACCCCTTCCCATCCCTTGTATTTGTGTTATCAAAAAAACATCATCGGCTGGTTGAATCATTGGGATCCTGACGCTCTGATCGTTGAGGCAAATTTTCGTTATCTCTCGTCTTATGCCGCGATTGATTGGATGGTAAGAAGAAAAAGACCCGTCATCGGCTGGGGTTTGGGAGCCAAACCATTGGGTGGAATCATAAGAACGGCTCGAGATAATTTTCTTAAAAAATTTGATGCCCTGGTTGCGTATTCCACGTCTGGCGCTGCAGAATACTCGGCGATTGGTTTTTCCGCTGAAAAAATTTTCGTAGCCAGAAACGCGGTCGTGAACGCGCCGTTGGAAGGGCTGGAAACGATCCTTTCTTCCAACCGGGCTGAATTACCAATCCAACTTTTATTTGTGGGAAGACTTCAAAAACGGAAGAATGTTGATTTGTTAATTCGAGCCGTCGCAAGCCTTGATCAGAAAATCCGTCCGCGGCTTTCGATTGTTGGCGATGGACCGGAGATGGAAAGCCTGCGAAAACTGGCTGATTCTCTTCCAGTTCAGGTGAGTTTTACCGGTCATCTGGAAGGGGATGAACTTGAACGTGAGTTTATCCATGCCAATCTCTTTGTTCTGCCTGGAACCGGCGGGTTGGCGGTTCAGCAAGCCATGTCGTTTGGGTTACCCGTAATTGTGGAAGAAGGTGATGGTACTCAGAATGATCTCGTATCAGCGGAGAATGGCTGGTTGTTAAAGCGAGCGGATTTGAATGAACTGATCGGTATCCTTCAACAAGCTCTCTCCACACCTGAAAAATTATCAACAATGGGCTTGGTGTCATTACAGATTGTGAAAGAGGAAGTCAATATCCAAAAAATGGCCGATGTTTTTGTGCGGGCATTGCGAAGTTCGGAGCTCCAAAGCTGAAGGGAATCTAACCCGCCTGGCGCTTGAGGTATAATAGAAATTCGTGTCCCTCGAAATAGTGGTAGAATAATTTTCGCTTGGAGGGATGACCGAGCGGTTTAAGGTAACGGTCTTGAAAACCGTCGTACTCGCAAGGGTACCGTGGGTTCGAATCCCACTCCCTCCGCTCAAAAAACTGGGGAGGTGCCAGAGTGGCCGATTGGGCTCGCCTGCTAAGTGAGTGTCGGGGTAAACTCGACCGCGGGTTCGAATCCCGCCCTCCCCGCTCTTACTACTTTTTTGCGTTACCAGGGGAAAAACAAAAAGTCACTTGTATTTGGTTGTTTGCTCATTAAAGCAATGAAAAATTTAGGGGGGATAATGGTGTACAGGTACCCGAAGTGCGCTCCGCGTAAGTTTCCTCTGGTGCTTGTCGGTCCGCGCTAAGCCTTCATCATGGAAAGAAAACACAAAGCGTTCTCCTGACCAGGAGAACGCTTTGTTGTATCATTCTGTGTCGAACCGCTCAATCTAACCGGCTGTGCACCGTTTTGCCCAATGAACATAGGTTTTCTCAGTACTGTATGAATAATGCTTCCGGTGGATTGTATCGCGAACCTGATCGAGGAGTTTACTGGGTTTTGGGGTTAATTGGCACTCACAAGGTATATAATTTCTGGAAGGGGTTTGTGTATAATACTTTTAAGATTGGTTTGCAATTGCATACCTGAAATAATCAAGGATAATTACATTATTAAACGCTAATTCTTGCTGGCTATACGGCATAATTGTAGCGTATCAAGAGTCCGTATAATTAATAGTTGGACACCTCGTTCAAAAATCATGCAAAAAAGGAGTCTCCCCGTGATGAATAAAGTCGTTTTCGTACAAGCGCATTTTGCGCCTATTGGAGAAGAAAAGATAGTTAAAGTCTCTACAGGGGAAAAGAAAACAGGTTTTTTTGGGGGCGAGTCAGATGTGACTCGAAATGAAACAAAATGGGTACAAACAGGCTTTTCTGACAGACAAGTAGATACAAAGCGTTTGAAAAAGGACTTGCAAGAAGCGATTGAAAGCCTGAATAAAGATGGCTATGAAGTTATCAATGTCACTAACATTATTTCAGGTGATTATAACTATGCCTGGAAAAAAGAAGCAAATGCTGCATGGGGATATAGTTACGGTTATGGCTATAGTTACACCGATGGGTTAATGGTTGTTGCCCGAAAAGCATAAAATATCTTCTATTTATTGCAGGAAAATATTTCCTTGAAGGGATGGTTTTTATGGACTATATTTTAATTTGCCTGACCCTTATTGTTATTTTTGTCGTTCTAAGCTTCCTATGGTTTGGCATCCAAGAGTATCTTCATAATACTTTTGGAGATACAACCGAAAAGAGAATCGCCAGTGGTGGAATGAAGATATGTCCTCATTGTGACTCCGTTATTACTCCAAGAGGTTCAACTTGTCCAGTTTGTCAGAAAAAATTATCGTAAGGTTAGCAACCGCCCAACAAAGCGTGCACCTGACGTGTGGGACTGCGCTTCGCGCGTGCGGCATTTTCGAGCATTTCGCGAAGCGTGGCTTCGAGTTTTTCCTGCTCCCAAGTATTGTCCACGCCCGCCCACACGCAGGTAACGCAAACCGTTGGCTAGCTGGTCGAGATAATTGTCAATGAAATAAAATAATGATTATTGATTCTGGGGTTGCCGCATTAATTTCCGCAATAATCGCCGCAATTGTAGCGGCTATATCTCTTGTTGTCTCAGTTAGGACAGAAAAAGAAAGAATTCACCTTGAATCCAGATTAAGTTTGGTTATAGGTATAGAACAAGAAAAACGAAATTTGTTGTACTCGCAGTTATCAGAATTCTACGACCCGATATTTTCTTTATTGTCAGTGAATAGGCGAATTTTTGAGAGAATTGGACCAAATTCACAAGCACGATGGGACAGAACATTTCCAGAGCAAGAAACCGCTGAAGTTTGGAATAAATTGGTTGAAAGAGTAATTACCCCTAACAATTTACAGATTTGCGAAATAATTCAAACCAAATTACATCTTCTTTCGCCTGACGACACAATTGAGCCTTACATGGAATTCATAACTCACGCATACGCTTATCAAGTTTTCAGAGAAAAGCCTTACGAAACTTATACTCTTTTTCAATTCCCAAGAACGTTTTTTGACCATGTAGAAAGTAAAAGAAATATTTTACGACAACGTATTGAGAAGGTATTAAGTCTGAAATAAGGTAAAACCGAAGGGATGTAATATGGCATTAATTTATACACTCATGCGCCTCAAAGATGATGGGATAGTAACTAAATTTGACATGATGGGAAGTCAAAAGGCACAAGCAAACTTAATCAATGGCAAGTCAATGATTTTATTTATGGCTGATGATTACATTGTTGGGGCGACCGCTGTAAAAGAAGCAGTTGCAAGTGAGCCTAAACCAGATTACATTGTGTATAACGATTGGAATAAAATTGTAGATGGCGCAGAAGCAGAAGCGCAAAAACTAAAAATACCATTCGTGAGTTATGGAAGGTTCAGGTATATTCTTGATGACCTACTCAAAAGTTAATGATGTGGCGTATTGGTTATCAAACTCTATATTCAGTGAGTTCAAAGAAGGAGAAATAAGTGCTTGGATTTTCGGCTCATCTGTAAGCAAATTTGCCGACTCAAATGATTGCGACGTTTTTATTTTGATTCATGAAAACAGCATGGGTAAATTGGCGCAATTAAGCCTGCTTTGGAAGCGGACTTTTGAAAATCAATTTGGCATTCCGCTACATCTTACAAGGCTTTCTTTTCAAGAATCGCAATCTGCTCAATCGTTCATGGAAGCCATTTTCAGTAAACCTACTATTCAGTTATGTTCTCAATAAGAACGCCAGCCAACAAAGCGTGCACCTGACGTGTGGGACTGCGCTTCGCGCGTGCGGCATTTTCGAGCATTTCGCGAAGCGTGGCTTCGAGTTTTTCCTGCTCCCAAACAGAATCCACGCCCGCCCACACGCGGGTAACGCAAACCGTTGGCTGGCAGCGCCAAGAAATCAGTTTACAAAAGGAGAATAAAACATGACGGAATTTATTACACGTTCTTGTTTGTCTTGCGGGAAAGAATTAAGAATCAATAGCAACTTCAATAGTTTCGCTTGCGGACATTGTGGTTGTGAGCATATCGTAAAGCACGAATATGGAACTATTTCTCTAGTTCCAGTGGTAAAAGAAAAATTAGAAGATGGGCAGTGTCATATATGCAAAAGACATGGAAGATATGGTTTTGGTACTTCCTTTGATAAAGCCGACCTACGCCTTCCTGAAACTCACAGATGTCAAATTTGCCATTCTTGGGTTTGCCATAGTTGTTTATCTCCTACAGATGGCGGTTGGGTATGTAATCGTTGTAAACCGTAATAACATCTTTCAAACAATCAAAGATTTTAATAAACCATCAGATGTAAGTATCTTTAAATCAATAATTTAGTGCAACGGATGAGGAGATAAAATCATTCGTATGCAAAAAGACAAGTACACGAGGCTAACAAACAAAGAACGTGAAGACATCAGTAGAGGGTTGGCACAGAGGAA